>ENA-OWPP01000328-OWPP01000328.1-human-gut-metagenome-genome-assembly--contig:-NODE-328-length-56746-cov-8.476760_pt1 | contig 56746 bp, 51 predicted proteins | sample MGYA00248265_ERZ651848 | MGnify/ENA primary metagenome ERZ651848 (study PRJEB26924, sample SAMEA4378233) | human gut metagenome | biome: human gut; feature: human-associated habitat; material: faeces...
AATAATTATACCAGCAAAGAGGCCCTTTGGGGCCTCTTTTGCTTAAAAAAATGGGTTCAGATAACTGAGTCCATTTTTTTCGATGAGGCTATTATGTTACAGCCCCTTTAAGTTGTTAGTGGCTAGCAGTTAGTTGTTAGTGGATGGCTTTAAATTTAAAGTTTTTCTATGAAAACTACAAAATCTGTACTACAAACTATAAAGAGAAAGGGACATCGCATGATGGCATAGGCCTTCATGCGATGTCCCTTTTTAGCTGCAAACTATCTTTTACTGTAAATTCTTGGTCAACAGCTGGTTGACGACGCCGGGGTTGGCCCGGCCTTTTGTTTCTTTCATGATCTGGCCGACGAGGAAGCCGATGGCTTTCTTCTTGCCGGCTTTATAGTCGGCGACGGACTGCGGGTTGGCAGCGATGACTTTTTTGACCATGTCTTCCAGGGCACCTGTATCGGTGATCTGGACCAGACCCTGTTCTTTGACGACGACGTCGGCTGCTTTGCCGGACTTCCACATTTCCGGCAGGATTTTCTTGGCGATCTTGCCGGAGATGGTCCCTTTAGCGATGAGTTTCAAGAGGCCAGCCAGGTCAGCCGGTTTGACTGGCGAAGCGGAAATGTCGATGTTTTCTTCGTTCAGTTTCTTGGCGAATTCGCCGAGCATCCAGTTGGCTGCTTCTTTGGCATCGACGCCTTCTTTGACGACGGCTTCAAAGTAATCGGCTGTCTGTTTTTCCAGGGTCAGCAAGTTGGCGTCGTATTCGGACAAGCCCAATTCATCCTGGAAGCGCTGGCAGCGGGCATCGGGCATTTCCGGCAGTTCCTGGCGGACCTGTTCGATGTATTCCGGCGACACTTCGATAGGAATGAGGTCCGGTTCCGGGAAGTAACGGTAATCGCTGTCCCCTTCTTTGACGCGCTGGAGGATGGTAATGCCCTTGGCTTCATCCCAGCCGCGCGTAGCCTGCTGGATCGTACCGCCTTCGTCGAGGATCTGAGCCTGGCGGACGGCTTCGTATTCAATCCCCTTCTGGACGGCGCTGAAGGAGTTGATGTTCTTGATTTCCGTCTTGGTCCCCAATTTATCCGAACCGACGGGACGGACGGAGATATTGGCGTCACAGCGCATACTGCCTTCTTCGAGGCGGCAGTCGGAAACGCCGAGGTACTGCATGATGGAGCGCAGTTTTTCCAGATACGCTCTGGCTTCGGCACCGCTGCGCAGTTCCGGTTCGCCGACGATTTCCAGGAGCGGTACGCCCGTACGGTTATAGTCGACGCTGGTCGAATCAGAGTTGGCAATGCTGCCGCCGCTGTGGACGAGCTTGCCTGCGTCTTCTTCCATATGGATACGGGTCAAATGGATGCGGCGCTGTTTGCCGTCGACGTCGATATCGATGTAGCCACCTTTGCAAATCGGCAGGTCGAACTGGGACGTCTGGAAGTTCTTCGGCAAATCGGGATAGTAGTAGTTCTTGCGGTCGAATTTGCTGAACGGCAGGATGTCGCAATGCAGGGCCAGGCCGGCTTTGACGGCATAATGCAATACTTCTTTATTGAGTACGGGCAGGACGCCGGGCAGGCCTAAGCAGACCGGGCAGACGTGGGTATTCGGTTCGGCGCCGAATTCCGTGCTGCAGCCGCAGAAAATCTTGGTTTTCGTTTTTAATTCGACATGGACTTCCAAGCCGATAACGGATTCGTATTTCATTAAAGTTCAACCTCCCCCATGGGCGACGGCTTGCGAAGGTCCGTCCGATTCTGTTCAAACGTATAGGCCACGCGAAGCAGCGTTGCTTCGTCCAGGGCCTTGCCGATGAGCTGCATGCCGATGGGCAGGCCGTTCTTATAGCCGCAGGGAATGCTGAGGCCCGGCAGGCCGGCCAGGTTCAACGTGACCGTGCAGACGTCGCCGAGGTACATAGCCAGCGGATTGTCGCTGTTCTGGCCGATTTTGAAGGCCGTATCCGGTGCCGTCGGCGTGAGCAGGACGTCGCATTTCTTCAGGGCTTCGTCGTAGTCCTGTTTGATCAGAGTACGGACTTTCATGGCCCGCAGATAATAAGCGTCGTAATAGCCCGAGCTGAGGACGTAGGTCCCGAGGAGGATACGGCGTTTGACTTCGTCGCCAAAGCCTTTCGTACGGGTCTTGATGTACATGTCGACGATATCCTTGCCGTCGACGCGCATGCCAAAGCCGACGCCGTCATAACGGGCCAGGTTGGAGCTGGCTTCGGCCGGCGCGATGATATAGTAAGCAGCGATGCCGTATTTCATGTGGGGCATGCTGACCGGTACGATTTCAGCACCGAGTTTCTTATACGTTTCGATAGCGTCTTCCAGGGCCTTGCGGCAGTCAGCATCGAGGCCTTCACCGAAGAATTCTTCCGGGACGCCGATTTTCATACCCTTGACGTCATTGACCAGGGCCTGTTTGTAATCTTTTTCAGCCTGGGGAATGGACGTCGAGTCCTTGGCATCGTGACCGGCGATGGCATTGAGGACGATGGCGCAGTCAGCTACGTCGTTGGTGAAAGTACCGATTTGGTCCAGAGACGACGCAAAGGCGATGAGGCCATAACGGGAAATGAGGCCGTATGTCGGTTTGAGGCCGACGACACCGCAGTACGAAGCCGGCTGACGGACGGATCCGCCTGTATCCGAACCGAGGGCCCAGACCGTTTCGCCCGAAGCGACAGCGGCAGCCGAACCGCCGGACGAACCGCCGGGGACGCAATCGAGGTTCCACGGGTTATGGGTCAGCTGGAAAGCCGAGTTTTCTGTCGAACTGCCCATAGCGAATTCGTCCATATTGGTCTTGCCCAGGCTGACATAATCAGCAGCCATCAATTTTTCGATGACCGTCGCATTGTACGGCGATTTGAAATTTTCCAGCATCTTCGATGCACACGTAGCCTTCTGGCCTTTGATGCAGATGTTGTCCTTGATGGCACCGGGAATCCCGGCGAGGTCACTGATGGCTTCACCGGCTGCGATTTTGGCGTCGACAGCGGCAGCCGCTTCTAGGGCATAGTCGCGGTTATCCGATAAAAACGCCTGTACTTTCGGTTCTACTGTATCTTTATGTGCAAGAAAAGCCTTGGTCAATTCGACAGCCGATACGTCGCCGTTGACCAGTTTTTCATGCAGTTCATGGATGGTTAACATACATACGCCTCCCTGTTAATCCTGGATGACTTTCGGAACTTTGAAATAGCCATCAGCCTGTTCCGGCGCATTCTGAAGCGCTTTTTCATTGGCCAGTGACGGCTGGGGAACGTCGTCGCGCATGACGTTGGACATGGATACGGCATGGGCCGTCGGCTTGACATCGGTCACATCGACTTGGCTCAAGAGATCCATGTACGATAAAATGTCGTTCAGCTGTTTCCCGACCGTTTCCATCTGGTCTTCCTTGACTTCCAGGCGGGACAACAGTGCGATCTTCTTTATTTCTTCGGCACTGATTTTCATACTGACACTCCTTGCAGATATTTTTAGCGTGACAAATCGGAATCATTTGTCAAAATTCAACACATATATAATTTAATCACCTTTTGCCATATTTTGCAAGCCTCATCGCCTGTATGCGATACCGCAGGGGCCGTCCCAGAGCCTTTCTGCCCCATCCGATGCAGGACGATTGCCCGAACGGATAGCAGCGGCGGGCGGCCCGCTACGTGCTGAGTGTTTCCCCAAGCATCGTTGTTACTTTGAGTTTGTCGCGGCGGAATGCCGCATCTGAGTCCGAGGAAAAAGCCGTGGCTCGTGGTTCGTGGCTCGTGGTTCGTGGCTCGTAAAAATCCACCATTATACCAGAATGGGCTATGATGGAATCTCACAGCGGGCTGCCCTGCGGGACGCCCAGAGGGCGTCCCACCTATTCTCTCGTCAGGCGGTAGATGAGGGCATTGCAGATGGCGGCGGCGATGGTGCTGCCCCCTTTTCGGCCTTTGGCGACGATGTAGGGAATGCCGGCTTCCATGATGACTTCTTTGGCATAGACGACGTTGACGAAACCGATAGGGACGCCGATGATCAGGGCCGGCCGCATCTTCCCGGCATCGATGAGTTCCCGCAGGCGCAGGAGGGCTGTCGGGGCATTGCCGACGGCGACGATGACCGGCCCTTCGAGGGCTGCGGCTTTATCCATGGAAGCCTGGGCCCGCGTCGTCCCCTGCGCTTTAGCAGCAGCAGCTACGTCTTCATCGGCCATGAAGCAGACTTTGCGGCAGCCCAGTTTTTTTAGACCCGGCTGGCTGATACCCATGCAGGCCATGTTGGTATCGGTCACGATGGTGCAGCCGCCTTTCAGGGCCGTCAAGGCCTGATCGACGGCGCCAGGGCTGAAACGCAGGTTGCGGACATAGTCAAAGTCGGCACTGGTGTGGACGACGCGCTTGATGATATCCTTTTCGTCTGGCGGCAGGATGATGTCGCCTAATTCGTCTTCAATGATTTCCATGCTGCGCCGTTCGATATCGGCTGGTAAAATGTGTTCAATTTTCATGAGTTCCTTCCTTTCGATGGATGCAGGCTGCGACGAAGCGGGCGGCCCAGTCCCTTTTCCCCAGGAAATGGATGTGGGGATAGCCGCCGATGAAGTGGTCGTTCGCCATGATGCAGGGCCAATGGCGCTGGCTCCCGGCCTTATAAGCCGTAAAATCATGGCCGTTGTCCGTGCTGTCTGAATAGTGGAATTCGTGGGCCGTCACGGTGTCGCCAGCGCAGCAGAGCAGATTGTCTTTTTCAGCCTTCAGGGTGACGTAACCGAAACGCTTCAGGGACGAGGTCATGAAGGTTTCGCCAGGTACGGCGCCGACCCAGGGCCACAGGCGGTCCTGGCTGTCGCGAAAGGCCTGATGGAGATACATGAATCCCCCACATTCGGCGATGCACGGCAGCCAGGCGTCCAAGGCACGGCGAAGGGATGCACGCATCGACGCGTTCTGGCTCAAGGCCTGGGCATACAGTTCGGGATAGCCGCCGCCGAGATAGAGACCGTCACAAGGCGGCAGTTCCCCGTCGTGGAGGGGACTGAAAAAGACCAGGTCCGCGCCGGCCTGCTGCAGGACCTGGAGGCTGTCTTCATAATAGAAACAGAAGGCTTCGTCCCGGGCGATGGCCAGGACGGCCCGGCCAGGATCGGGATGAAAGGCCGGACTGCCAGACCCGGTCAAAGGCGCTGCCAGGCGGGCACAAGCCAGGAGTTCATCAATGGCGATAGTCTTTTCGGCCTGGGCGGCCAAAGCGGCCATTTTCCCTTGGAGGTCAGTAATTTCATCGGCTGTGACCAGTCCCAGATGGCGGCTGGAAAAAGTGCAGTCCGGCATATCCGGGAAGCAGCCCAGGGCTTTCAGGCCCGATGCCTTTTCCCAGGCCCCTTTGAAATGCTCATAGACCATGGGCTTGATGCGGTTGACGATGAAGCCGACGACGTGGCTGTCAGCCCGGAAAGCAGCCATTCCCTGCAAGACGGCTGCCAGCGACAGGCCGGCACCGCGGCCGTCGACGACGAGGACGACCGGCGTATCTGTCGCTGCGGCCAATTCATAGGCGCTGGCCTCCGAACCCGTGCCGACGCCGTCGTAGTAGCCCATGGCCCCTTCCAAAATGGCTACATCAGCCGCAGCACCATGGCACAGCAGCGTCTCCCGGGCAGCTGCGGCGCCCGGCTCGTGGCGGCCGAGGAGAAAGAGGTCCAGATTATACGACGGCGTATCCAGGACCCGGCGGTGGAACATGGGGTCGATATAATCAGGACCGCTCTTGAAAGCAGCCGGCGACAGGCCGCGGTCCTTGAGGGCCTGTAACAAAGCGCAGACCACCGTCGTCTTGCCGCTGCCGCTGCTGGGAGCTGCCAAAAGTAGCCGTGGAACTGGCGTTCCTTGTATAGATGAGGGCATGAGGATCTCCTTTCGTGAATGTAAAGTCGTTCATCGTAGGTCGTTCATCGTTCATCGAAAAAGCAAAGACCCCGGCAGGCCGCAGGTCACTTTGTAGGGGCCGTCCTAAGCCTTTTTGGCCCGTCAGGTGCCGACCAGCGAGAGGCGCAAGACGGTTGCCAAAACGGACAGCTGTGGCTAGGCGGCCCGCCTTCGCAGTTCGCAACAAGGCTCCCCTGAGAAGGGGAGCTGGCAGCATAGCCGACTGAGGAGTTCTTCCAGCAAAGGCCCCTTGCAAGGTGGCAGAAACCTTTGTGCGACAGTCTGGGTCTAAGCTTCCCCTGCGTCCTGACGGACAGCTGTCATGATATATACCGGGTTCTGGGCCATCATGAGATGATGCTGGCCGACTCGTTTGCTGCGGGCCGCGCTGACCTGGGTGATGTCCAGCTGGTATCCGTTACGGGCGGCGTAATAAGCGGTGACGGCGGCCAGGGTTTCCAGGCTGATGGCCGTAATGACCATGCGGCAGGCTTCATTCTTGTCATACAGGTCATCGAGGATGGATGCCAGATTGCCTTTGGTCCCGCCAATGAAGGCGTAATCCGGTGCGATGTCCAAGGTTTTCAAGGTCTGGCTGGCATCGCCGGCGACGACGGTGACGTTAGTCAGGCCGAAATGGCCGATATTCTGCTGCAATACAGTCAGGGCCTCTTCATTGATTTCAAAGGCATAGACGTGGCCAAAAGGAGCCTGCAAGGCCAGTTCGACCGTGCACGAACCAGTACCGGCCCCGATGTCACAGACGACGGCGTCTGCTTCCGGAGCCAGTTTGGACAGGACGACGCTGCGGATTTCCTGCTTGGTCATGGGCGCTTTGCCGCGCAGGAAGGCTTCATCGGGCAGACCGTGGACGGGCCGCACCCAGGGCCGGGCCTTTTCGTTTTCTACCATCATGACGGCCAGGGAATCGGCGGGACGGTCGGTGAAATCGGCAGCCGTCCCGCGGAGGATGTTTTCATTGTCATAAGATAAGTCGCAGCCAATGGCTACGGACACCATATCCAGGCCGGCCTGGCAGAGTTCTCGGCACAAGGCGGCCGGTGAATCGGACCCGCCTGTCAGGACGAAGACTTTCCGATGCTGGCGGACGGCGGCGACGAGGGATTCCCGGCGGCCATGGCGGCTGACGATAAAGGCGTCGTTCCACGTCGTCTGCAAGGCGGCCGCAAAGTAGACGAGGCTGCTGATACCGGCGATGCGGGTCACCGTGCAGCCAGGGATGTCCGTGAGCAAGGCGGCCAGGCTGAAAAAGCCGACGTCGCCGGACACGAGGATGGCCATGGGCCCTTCCTCATCGGACAAAGAAGCGGCAAGCTGACAAATATCGTCACGCCGGTACGTCGCGACCAGGCGCTTCCCGGAAGCCGCAAAAGGCGCCAGCATCCGCTTGTCGCCGACGAGGATGGGCGAAGCCTCTATGGCCGCTTTGGCCTGCCCCGTCAACAAAGCCGGATTGCCGGGCCCTGTGCCGATAATATATACGTGCATGGTATGTCTCCTTTCATGGGCGCCCGCAGGTCGCAGTCCGCTCGGACTCAGATGCCGCGGTGCGGCAACAGTTTCAAACGGACAACATCACTTCGAGTAACCCTCGCTCGCAAAAATTTCCCGAACGGGGCTATTTTTCGCGAACTGCGTCTTCCCTATTTGCCTGAATAGATATGTGTAAAAAGCAACCTCTCAGTCAGCTGCGCTGACAGCTCCCCTATGAGGGGAGCCTTGCTCTTAAGCCTCCCCTCATAGGCCTTTTTTAGCCCGTCAGGTGCTGACCGTAGGGAAGCGCAGGGCAGTTGCCAAAACGGAGAGCTGAGCTGGAGGTGGCTCAAAGAGCCGGAGAGGTTGCTTTCTTGTCATTACTCTCCCCGTTCGATGACGATGACCGTGGCACCTGTTTGTCTGGCAGCTTCTAATTTTTCCTGAAAGCCGCCGGTGTGGCCGGAGTTCTTGGTGACGACGTAGTGAGCGCCGGTCTGGCGGAACATGGCCGCATTGAGTTCGGTCGTGAAGGGGCCCTGCATACAAATCACGTGGGCCGGCAGGTAGCCTAGATCCAGGGCCCGGTCCAACGACGGACGGACGGGCAGGATGCGGGCGTAGATGCGCTGGGCATAATCGGGAATCTGGGCAAAGGAATCCAAGTCCTTACTGCCTGTCGTCAAGAAGATGGGCCCCGTCGTGTGGTTCAGGACTTCGACAGCTTCGCCGACGGAATGGACGGCGATGCAGCCAACCTGGTCCTCATAGCGGCCGCGCCGGCGCTGGATGCGGCGGTACGGGACGCCGACGGCAGCACAGGCCTGGCGGATATTGGCCGTCACGACTGTCGCATAGGGATGGGTCGCATCGATGACCTGAGCGATAGCCTGTTCCCGGAGAAAGGTTTCCATCTCCCCTTCGTCCATGCGGCCGGTCACGACGGTCACGAAAGGGCTTTCAGGCACTAACGAAGCGCCGTAATCGGTGGCGACGGACACGTAAGCCCGGATATGACAGCAGTCGGCATAATGGGCTAGTTTCCGCCCTTCTGTCGTGCCGCCGGCAATCCATACGGGGCTCCTCATAAGTGATATCCCCGCGGTGTGACCAGTTTGCCATGGATGTTCCGGGTCTGGCTGTTGCCGATGAAGACCGTACAGAACATATCCAGGCGCATCTTGCGCAGTTCGCCCAGGGTCAGGACCGTCACTTCCTGGCCTTCGCGGCCGATATTGCGGACGATGCCGGCCGGCGTATCGGCTGGCTGATGGCGCAAGATGATGTCACAGGCCTTTTCCAGATAGTCTGCCCGCTTCTTGCTGGCCGGATTGTACAGGCAGATGACGAAGTCGCCGGCAGCGGCACAGTCGAGGCGGTTGGCGATTTTTTCCCACGGCGTCAGCAAATCGCTGAGGGAAATGAGGCACGTATCGGCGACCAGCGGCGCACCGAGCAGGGCCGCACCGGCGCTGGCAGCGGTCACGCCGGGAATGACGACGATGTCGACGTCGTCATCGGCAGCCACTTCGTGCATGATGCCGGCCATGCCGTAAATCCCGGCATCGCCGCTGGACACGATGGCCACGGTCTGCCCCTGCTTGGCCCGGTCCCGGACCATGCGGCAGCGTTCGACTTCTTTGGTCATGCCCGTCGTGACGAATTCTTTATCAGGAAAATAATGACGTATCAAATCAATATAGGTGTCGTAACCGACGATGCAGTCGCAGCCATCGAGGATTTCCCGGGCCTGCAGGGTCATGCCCTGCAGGGAACCCGGTCCGATGCCGACGACATAAATACGATGTTTCATAACCTTTCTCCTTTCAACATGCAAACCGGACCTGGTAGCGTTCGCAGGCTACGGCTACGGTGATGCCGCGGCGGCTCTGTTTGGTGACGATGAGGGTCCCTTGATGGCTGGCCAGGACGGCAGCCCGTTCGCAGACGTTATCCGTGCCGACAGTCTGTTTGACGAAATCGGACGCCGTAAAGTCGCCTGGCACGGCATTGAGTTCATCGGCCGTAAAGAAGTGCAGCGGCCATTGCTGGGCCTTGGCAAAGGCCAAGAGACCGGCTTCATCCTGCTTGACGTCGATGGAGCTGACGTCGGCAATGGCGTCGGGCGACAAGTTGGCCCGCTGTAGGACGGCATTGACCCAATAAGCGATGTCTTTGGCCGGCGTACCCTTGCGGCAGCCGATGCCGATGTGGACGATGACCGGCCGGGCGACGACAGTCGTGCGGAACACGGGCACGTGGGCTTTGGTCGTGATCACCAGGCCGGCGTCGCCATGGAAGGCATAGACCAGGCCCGGCGGCAGCGGCCCCTGCAGGGGGAAATCGCTGTACACGCCGGCAGCGCCCTTTTCCAGTATGGCAGCGGCAAAGGCCTTGGCATCGTTCAGGGACGACAGGCGCAGGCCCTGGCGGGCCGCCCATTCATCGACGGCGAACAAGGCGTTGACATCGGTCGCCGTCGTCACGACGGCCTGGCCTTCCAGTTCTGCAGCCAGACGGCGGGCGATGGCATTGGCGCCGCCGATATGACCGGACAGGATGGGGATGACGAACTGGCCCTTCTCGTCGATGACCAGGACGGCCGGGTCCAGGTCTTTATGGCGGATAAAGGGCGCAATAGTGCGGACGGCAATGCCTGCGGCGCCGATGAAGACGACCAGCCGGGCCGCTTCAAAAGCCCGGGCCTCTTCATCGTGGAGATTGGGTGTAAACGGCAGGACCCCTTCCTGGACGACAGCGAATTTCTTCAGCGACGCCTGGCGGACGTCCCAGCCGCCTCCCCGCAAGCAGGCAGCGACGCGGCAGCCCAGGGCCGTCCCGGCCTGGGTAAAGGACAGGACGACGGCTTTCATGGTTCCGTCTCCTGACCGATGTGGTCGCCGTACTGCTGGTCCTCCGGCGCCGCCTGGCGGCAGCCGTGGGTAAAGGCCGGATGATACAAAAGGCTGCGGTCATAAGCCGGCCCCAGCACCTTGCCGACGACGATGAGAGCCGTCTTGGAAATGGCATGGCGCCGGGCCGTTTCAGCCAGGGTGCCGACCGTGCAGGTATAAGTCTGTTCTTCTGGCCATGATGCTTTGTAGACGATGGCTGCCGGCGTATCTGCCGCATAGCCGCCGCGCAGGAGTTCGGCCTGGAGGCCGTCCAAGAGGGATGCGCTGAGGAAAATGACCATCGTCGCCTGATGAGCGGCGTAATCGGCGATTTTCTGCTTATCCGGCACGGGCGTCCGCCCTTCCATGCGGGTGATGATGACCGACTGGCTGATGCCCGGCAGGGTATATTCGGCCTGGAGGGACGCGGCAGCGGCACAGAAGGAGCTGACACCGGGTACGACGTCATAGGCGATGCCCTTCTGGGCGAGGATGTCCATCTGCTCGCGGATGGCGCCATAGACTGATGGATCGCCCGTATGCAGGCGGACGGTCATCCAGCCCTGGCCCTCCCCTTCTTCCATGGCCGCCACGACGGCTTCCAACGTCATGCCGGCGCTGTCGAGGATGCGGCAGCCTTCTTTGGCACAGGCCAGCAGCTGTGGGTTGACCAGGGAGCCGGCGTAAATAATCTGGTCCGCTGTTTCCAGTAATTTCTGGCCGCGGACGGTAATGAGGTCGACAGCACCGGGACCGGCGCCGACAAAGTGTATCATCGTAGTTCCCCCTTCGTATGCAATGCAAGAAATTCTTTGGCCCGCGACGTCAGGCCCAGGACGCCGTAGGCATTGGAAAAGACGACGGCCGCCGTCGGGATTTCACCATGGGTCCGCTGGTCCATATAGGCCTCGATTTTCTCACAGACTGCGGCCATGACCGGTTCCAGCAGGTTTTGTTCCTTCAGCAGGCGCACGGCTTCATCCGTCGTCAGGCTGTCGTAAATCTGACGGGCCAGCTGCCGTGAGGCACCGGCAAAGACGGCTTCCAGGGCCAGGAGGGTCGTGCGGCCGTCGGCATAATGGGAATGGGTATTCATGATGCCTTGGGCGACTTTGACCAATTTGCCGATATGGCCGATGACCAGGACGTCGGAAAAGCCTTTGTAGGCGGCATAATCAAGGGTTTCGCCGACATAGTTGCTGATGGTCACGCGCTGGCTGACGTCGACGCCCAGATGGTCGCGGCTGAAATCGACGCCGTAATTGCCGAAAAAGGCCAATAAATGGGTCTGGCCGGCAGCGCGGCGGGAATCCATTTCCGTATGGATCGTATCGACCAGGGCCTGTTCACTCATAGGGTCGACGATGCCCGACGTCCCCAGGACGGACAGGCCGCCGACGATGCCCAGGCGCGGGTTGAAGGTCTTCTGGGCCAGGCGCTGGCCCTCGGGGATGGACAAGTTCAGGCGCAGGCCGCCCGTATAGCCGCACTGCCGGCAAGCCGCTTGCAGGGCTTCGGTAATCATGCGGCGCGGCACGGGGTTGATGGCCCAATCGCCGACGGCACAGGCCAGGCCGGGCTGGGTCACGCGGCCGACGCCGATGCCGCCGACAATGGACAGGCCGGACGGCGTCTTTTCGACGGTCCCGTAGACCAGCATGCCGTCAGTGATATCCGGGTCGTCGCCACTGTCCTTGCGGATGGCGCACGTCGCCGACTGGGGACCGAAAGAGACGTCTTCCGGGATGAGCTGGAGGACCGTCCCCTGCGGCGTCTGCAAGGATATGGCTTCGACGCGGCGCCCGGTCAGGACCATGATGGCCGCCGCCTTGGCCGCCGCGGCCGCACAGGACCCGGTCGTATAGCCGCAGCGCATTTTCTTCCCTTCTTTGACCGTGAATAGTGACATGGTATATTTCTCCTTTTATCGTTTTTCGTTCATCGTTCGTCGTGATGGATGGTTATTTTTTTAAACCTTACGTCAAATGATGAACGTATTTAACAAAACTTCACTGATAATCTGACGTGTCATTGCAACACAACGATGGCCGAACGGCCGTCACTGGTGGTGACGATGTCGGTCCGGACGGAAAAGACGTCCCAAAGCCGTTCCGGTGTGAGGACGGCCTGGGGTGGTCCCGTACAGACCAGGGCTCCGTCTTTCATGATGACGACTTCGTCGGCATATTGCCAGGCCTGATTCATGTCGTGCAGGACGACGACGATGGTCTTCTGCCAGCCCTCATTGATGCGGCGCAGGAGGTCGAGGATGCGCAGCTGGTGGTGCACATCGAGATACGTCGTCGGTTCGTCCAGCAAGAGTATGGGCGCATCCTGGGCCAGCAAGACGGCCAGCCAGGCCCGCTGCTGTTCGCCGCCAGAGAGGTGCTGCATGACCTCGCCAGCATAGGCTTCGAGGCCGACGGCCTGGATGGCCCGGTCGACGGCGTCCCGGTCTTCCCGGCTCCGGCCGCTCCAGAGACGGCGGTAAGGAAAGCGCCCCATGCCGACTAAGTCGCGGACGGTCACATCAGGCGGCACGTCATGGGTCTGGGTCAGGAAGGCCATTTCCCGCGACAAGGCCTTACGGGAAAAATCATGGACCTCGCGCTGACCCAGGCGGATAGAGCCGCTGGCTGCGGGAATCATGCAGTTCACGGCCTTGAGGAAGGTGCTCTTGCCGCAGCCGTTGGGGCCGATGATGGCTGTCACCTTCCCTTTGGGCAGGGCTACGCTGAAATTATGGAGGATGGTCCGCCGACCGCGCCGGACGACGAGGTGCTGGACGGTAATGGCATCAGCCATGGCTCACACTTCCTTCCGCAGGAGAAATAAGAAAAAGGGCGCCCCTATAAAGGCCATGATGATGCCTACGGGCAATTCGGCCGGTGCCAGGATGAGCCGGGCCGCCGTATCGCTCAAGGTCACAGTCGCCACGCCGAAGATGGCCGAACCAGGGATGATGTAGCGGTAATCGGACCCGACCAGGAGGCGCACGATATGTGGCACGATGAGGCCGACGAAGCCCAGCAGACCGGCAACGCTGACAGCGCTGGCAGCCAGCAGGGCGGCGACGGCCGTCAGGCCCAGGCGGGCGCCTTCGACAGACAGGCCCAGGCTGCGGGCCATATCATCGCCGAGCTGGAGCAGGTTGAGATAATAGGCGCCGACAGCTGATAAAGCCAGGCCGATGACCGTATACGGTGCGATGGCCGTCACGTCTTTCCAGCTGCTGGCCGCCAGGCCGCCGACCATCCACAGCAGGGCTCCGTGGACGCGGTCGCTGTGAAAGATGAGGATGCCCGAAATGATGGCCCCCAGAAAGGCCGACACGGCGACGCCGGCCAGGATGATGCGGACAGGCACGATGCCGTCTTTCCAGGCCAGGAGGTAAATGACGGCGGCTGCGGCCATGGCGCCGATGAAGGCTACAGGCGTCATCCAGAAGAGATAAGCCGGCCAGACGATGAGGACGACGATACCGGCCAGGCCGGCGCCGGCTGAAATGCCGATGATATGCGGGTCGGCCAGGGGATTGCGCATGACGGCCTGGAGGATGGCACCGGACAAGGCCAGGTTAGCCCCGACCAGGGCTCCTGTCAGCGTCCGGGGCAGGCGGATATTCCAGATGATCTGATCCGCCGTCCGGGCCGACGGCTGCCAGAGGATCTGCAGGACATCGGCCGGCGTAATGGCGGCAACGCCCTGCATGACCGACAGCAGGCAGCCTCCCAGGGCCAGGAGGACAAAGACAGCCAGCATGAGCCAGCGCCAGCGGGTCCGATAGCAGCCTTCCCTATTCATGAGCCGACTCCGGATAGACGAGCCGGGCCATATAGGCTACGGCCTTGGGGTAGTCCAGGCCCGGATTGAGGAGGAAGTATTTTTCCGGCAGGACATAGACCTGGCCCGCCTTGACGGCCGTCAGGGCGGCCCAGGCCGGATTGCCCTGGATATCTTCGCGGATGCGTTTTTCAATCTTATCGGACGACCCCATGGAGGTCAGGAAAATGACATCCGGGTCGGCCTGGACCAGGCTTTCCATACTGTAGGGGATGCGCGTCGTCTGGCCGTCGCCAGCGGCATCGGCAGCGATATTCTTCAAGTGCAGGAGATCCGCCATGTCGCCGGCAATACTCGACGGCAATTCGGCCGATACGGAACTGGGTGTCACGTGGAGGATGGCGACCCGTTTCCCCTGGGCCGGTACGGCATCGGTAACAGCATGGACGGCCTGGTCCAGTTCGTCTTCCTTGGCCTTGGCTGCCTCTTCTTTGCCATAGACCTTGCCGATGACCTCAAGGTTGCGCTTAACGTCGTCATAGGTCTTGGTCTTGAGGACCAGGACCGGGATGTGGCTCTCTTCCAACTGGGCCGCCAATTTTTCGTGGTGGTCAGCGCTGGCAATGACTAAATCGGGCTGGCAGGCCAGGACCTTTTCCAGGCTCACGTTGTAGACAGGTCCGACGTCCGGCACATGCTGATATTTTTCCGGCAGCGATGCATCTTCGGCTTTGACCGTCGCCCGGCCGGCCAGGTCGCCGTCGACGGCAGCGGCGAAGTTGAGGAGCGATGTCGACAAGACGACGACGCGCTGCGGTTTCTGGGCCAGAGTGACGACCGTTCCCCGGTCATCGGTCACGACGGCATAGGCCCCGGACGAGCCGCTGCTTTGGCTAGCGTCGTTCTGAGGCGCACAGCCCGTAAGCAGGACCAGACAAAAAGCGACGATGAGCAGACAAATTTTTTTCACCGTAAAGGCACCTCCTAAAACTTTCTCTTTACGCCGACCTGCCAGTTGCGCCCGGCAGACGGATAATTATGGTACAAATCATAAGCCTCGTCGTTGAGATTGTTGACTTTGGCATACACGGTCGTCGCCGCATCAGGCGAATACGACGCGCCGACATTCCAGACGACGTAGGAATTATTGCGGTAATACGTATCGTTGCGCCCGGTCCCGGCGGTCATATCGGCATTGGCCTGCCATTTGCCGTTGTGATAATGGACACCGGCATGATAGCCGTTGGGCTGATTATAGGTCGTATCGAAGGCCAGGCCTTCCCCTTTGTCCACTTTCGTGCGGATGTAGGAATAACCTGCTTCATAGTCCCATTTATCGTTGACTTTCTGCTTCCACGTCAGCTCGAAGCCTCGCTTGTCTTCTTCATCGAGGTTCTCTACTTCGTGGTATGTCGGATTTGATCGGTCCCAGCGGATGACGTGCTGCAAGTTGCTGTGGAAGATGCTGCCTTCGATGTTCGTCTTGGGACCAGCCTGATACTGGAAGCCCAAAGTCTGGGTATAGCCTTCTTCGGGCTGGAGATTTTCGTTGCCCTGCGACGTAATCCCGCGGGACGTCGTCACATAGAACTGGTCGTTCAGGCGGGGCGGCGAAAAGACGCGGCTCCACGAGGCGTAGACGTTGAAGGCGTCATTGGCCTTGTAATTCATGGCCAGGCGCGGCGTCTGGTGCGTCCCAAAAGTGCTATTCCGGTCCCAGCGCAGACCCGGCGTGACCGTGAATTTGCCGAACGTCAGGGCATCTTCGGCATAGAAAGCCTGATTATGACGTTTTTTGTCGATATAATGGGCTTCATAATTGGTCCCCATATCTTCCGTCCATTCGGCACCGGCCGTCAGATGCTGGTGCGGGCCGAGCTGCCAGTTATCCCGCCACTCCAGGCCCTGGGTGCGGGTGAAATAATGATTGGACCAGTACGTCCGCTGGTAATCGTTGAAATAGCGCAAAAAGCCTGGCTGAGCCGTTTCTTTCTTGAAATGATAGGTCACACTGTAGTCGTTGATCAGGCGGTCGATAGGCTTATTGGCCGTCAGGTACCAGCCCGCCGGGTCGGCTTTATACGTCGAACCGTGGCCGTGATAATCTTGATGATAGGCCTTCACGGTCAGGGACGTATGGTCCGTCAGGTCCTGGTCCAGCCGCAAGGATAAGGACTTCCTGGCAATATCGCCGCGGGAATGGTCCGTATTGGCTCCGTGAGGAAAGGCATAGTATGCCCGCTGCTCCAGGTCGCCGCTGACGAGCCAGCTCGTCGCGCCAGCCCGGCCGCTGTGGGTCAGGGTATAGCCGTGCATCCCCCAGGAACCGGTGTAGGCATAGAGGGAAGATTCGCGGCGGTCCCCCTTCTTGGTAACGATATTGATGACGCCGCCGACAGCGCCGCTGCCGTAGCGCACGGAGCCGCTGCCCTTAGTGACTTCGATGTGGTCGATAGCCCCGACACCGGGCAGGCTGGTCAAATCGACGCTGCCCCGGCCATAGCCGGAGCCCTGGGCATTGGCCAGACTCTGACCGTCGACGAGGATCAGGACCCGGTCGTCACCATTGAGCTTGACATAAGAAGAGATGCCAGGCACCATTTCATTGACGGTCACGCCGGTGACGCACTGCAAGGCCTGCTGGACCGTCGTATCGTGATGGCTTTCCATATCCTTGGCCGTAATGACTGTCGTGTTGGACTGATTGGGTGGGATGGTTGGTGTAGGTGGTTGTATCTTTGCTTCCGATAACTTTACAGGTAGTTTTTCCCGAATGGCATCGAGGACGTCGGCGACGGCATCGGGTACGTGCAGATTCCCGGCCGGCGCGGCGGCCTCATCCTTTCCCGGCCCGGCAGCCCAGCCGCGGCCGCCGGCTGCTGAACCCGTATGGCCGCTGAGACGTTCTGTCCCAGCCTGGGCCGACGGCTGGGAGCCCTTTGCCGCACCCTTTATAGAGGGCTCCCCTTTGCCGCTTTCCGTCTTGGCTGCATAAGTCATCCCGTCGGCACCGGCTTCATCCGGATCAGGCGACGCAACATCGGAGGCTGCCACAGCCCTGTCCGAAGATTCCGGGGATTCCGGTCCTTCCGGTCCCCTATCACGGCCATCCGGCTGAGAAACACGGCCCTCATCCGTATCGGTGCCAGCCGCGTCGTGACCGCCGGCACCGGCCAGGTCGTCGGCGTTATAGACCATGACGCCGGTTACGCCGTCCTGGCGGGTGTAATGATGGATCAGCGTGAAAAAACCGCCAGCTGTCAGGGCCAGATAGACGGCGACGTGGAGCGATACGGAAACGCCGGCAGCGACGCGGCCCCGTCGTTTTTCCCAGGGCTTCATGGCTGGCCTCCCTTGTCGGCGGCCAGGCCGATGTGGGCGATACCGGCCCGCTTGAAGGCATCGAGGACGTCGGCGACCTGACCGTAATCGAGGCCCCGGTCGGCGCAGAGGACGACGCTGAAAGCGCTGTCCTGACGCTGCTGGTCCCGAGCCGAAGCCAGGAGCTCATCGGCCTTGACGGGCTGTCCGTTGAGCCACAGGGACCCATCGGCCTTCAAGGTCACGACGTACTGGGCCGACGGCTGGGCCTGGGCGGCCGAAGCCCGCGGCAGCTGGACGCCGAGGCTGTGCAAATCGACCATGGACAAGGAGGTCATCATGAAGAAGATCAGCAAAAAGAACATGATGTCGATCATGGGGATGATCATAATCGACGGCTGTTCAAAATCGCGAATATTACGGAGGCGCATGGTCACTGCCCCGCTTTCACAGGCATCGTTTCCAATGCGGAAAAACACATTTCCATATCCGTAATGATGCGGTCCAGGCGCTGGGTGAAATAAGAATGGACGGCCAGGGCCAGGATGGCGACGCAGAGGCCGAAAGCCGTGGCGATGAGCGCTTCGCCGACGCCGCCGGTAATGGCCACGGCCTGGCCGGACTGGACATTGAGGATGCTGAAAGAGCGGATCATGCCGCTGATCGTCCCCAAGAGGCCCAGGAGCGGCGCCATGGTGACGATGACGCTCAGATAGTAGAGACGGCGGCGCAGTTTGGCCACGAAGATGCCCGACTGCATTTCGACGAAGGCCTTGACGTCAGGACCTGCCTGATGCTGAAAGACATCCTGCAAAATGAGGGGCAGGCCGCCGCGGCCGTCCATGGCCAAGCGCTGGGCCTGGTCGTAGCGCCGCAGCTTCATCTGCGTGTAGAATTGTTCGGCAAAGGCTTTCCCGGCGTCCATGTCTCCATAGAAAATCGCCCGTTCGATGCCAATGTAGCCGACGAAGAGAGAACAGGCCAGGAGCAGGTACATGACCGACCCGCCTGCCTGAAATAACTGAAAACCCTGTAAAATCGCTTCCAAAATACCCTCCTGTCCGGCCTGCTGACGTGTCGAATGAAGGTACAAAATCAAAAGGAGCCGTCTTGTAGCGACAGCTCCCTTACGTATCTTTTTTACAATCTCCTTCCTATCGCTCGCAGGTCTATCGGTGATTATCCGTCAGGCAGTTCTTCTGGCTTGGCTTCCTGGCCATGGCTGCGCCTTCCCATACTTCGTACAGTGACATCGTTGCAGCCTGGCTCCACCCTACAGCGGCGGGACCGCGCCGGCATTGGACCGGCTTCTCTATTGAGTCTATGACACCTGACCTATTTCAAACTTACAAACATAACTATATCATGCCCAGCGCCAGACTGTCAATGAAGGGCTGCCCCGGCCTTTCCGTCCGGTGAGACCTCGACAGTGACGACGCTGCCCCCTTCGCCCCGTTCCCAGCGGAGGATCTGGCAGGTCCCCAGGGGACAGGCAGCGGGCCAGTCGTTGAGCCAGGCCAGGAGGTCGGCAAAGGTCCCGGTCAGGACCAGCGTCTGCCGACTCCCTTCGCGGACGGACTGCTGCCACGACAAGAGCTGGACGTTCCGGGCCGCCAGGGAGGCCGCCACATCAGGGCCGGCATCAGGCTTTGCTGCCTCCCGCTTCTCCTGGGGCCGGGCCCGATGGGCATACGGGGCCAGCTGACGGTGGACGCCCTGCCAGCCCTGCCAGGTGTGATACGATGAGATGGCAAAGCAGGCGGCTATGGCAACCAGCACGGCGAGGACGGGAAAGGCCCGCTGCCAGTCAGCCCTTCTTCGCCAGGCCTTCATGACGGCTCACCTCCAGGGAAAAAGGGATCCCCTCGCCCCGGTCGGGCTGCATCTTGGCCACGGCGGCCTGGCCCATGCCCTGCTGCTGCAAGGTCCGCTGCCACTGCTGAGGCCGGTCCGCAGCGGACGCCCGGCCTTGGATGACGACCCGGCCGGCCTGACTGCTCACGGTTTCCACGACGAGCCCGTCGGGTTTGGACGAAGCCAGGGCCACCATCAGGTACGGCGTCAGCAGCGGGCCGTCGGACGGCCCTTTCTTGGCGCGGTCGGCCAGGGCCTGGCTGCGCCGGATGGCATCATTGCGCTGCTGTATCTGCTGCTGCACGGGATAGAGATAGTCTGTATAATAGGCCTTTTCCCGTTGGATCTGATACTGAAAAAAGAGGCCTGCCCCGGCACAGACAGCCAGCATCAGCCCCAGGGCCAGACAGGCCGGCCGCTGCCAGCGGCGATGGTCCTGGCGGTAGCTGGCCGGTACGAGGTTGCATTTCATGATTCTCCCTCCTTACAAGAAAGCCAGCATGGCCGTAGGCTGGGACACGTGGTAAGCATCCATCAGGCGGCGCACGGCTTCGCTCGGCCCGGCAGGCTGCCATTCCGTCTCGTCTGCCCCATCCGGGAGCCAGCGGAAGACCGGCCCATCAGCCGTCGGCACAGCCGCCTGTACGTCATAGGCCAGGGGCAGGCCGTCGCGCAGGCGGACGCGGTGCTGCTGGCCATCGGGGGTTTCCTGAAAGGCCAGGGTCCCCGTACCGGTTGGCCAAAGGCGCCCCAAAAAAGCAGGCAGCAAGTCGATGGACTGGACGACGGCTCCGGCAGCGCCGGCAGCCCGACAGATAGCGGCGACACATTCGGCCGGATAGGCGCCGACCGTCCAGTCACCGCTCCCGTCACCGCCTTTCGACGGACAAGCCGCCTCGAAGTCATAAGGCCGCCCTTCTTCACTGACCAGGCCGGCACCGGCGATGAGGGCATCGGCTTCCTGCCGGTCTGTCGTCCCCAGGGACAGGCGCTTCCAAAGGACGCTCGGCCCGCCGATGAGGACGCGCAGGCGCCAGCCAGCCAGGCCATAGCGCTGCAGGAGTTCTGGCAGACAGGACTGGACGCCCCCTTCCTGGCCCATCCAGTCCGGGTCCCGCTTGGTTTCATAGTCGCGATGACCCTGGCGGAAGGCCACGCGTCCATACCAGGTCCGTTTCGTCTTCAAAAGATGGACAGACTGTCCATTCAGCCATAAACAGGCATTTTGTTGCCACCACATAAGCTCACCTCTCTACTAATTGACATACTGTACGAAATGCAGCACGGTCCGGCCCTGTTCATCGGCCGTCACGGCAAAGTGCAGGCCGCACGTCTGCTGGACGCCCGTTCCCGGCGCAGCGGCCCGGGCCTGCAGATAGCCGCCCGGCGTCTGACCGGCCGGCTGATACTGGCAGCGGACGGTCAGGATGTCCCCAGGGCCAGCCAGCCCTTCTGCCCGGGGCACGGCCATGGCCTGGCCCGCCAGAAAAGCGTCCGGGTCCTGCCGCAGCTGGTTCCAGCCCTCACAGAGGGCGCTTTCGGCCAAATAGGTCAGCCGCACGGTCTCTTCATAGGTCCGGGCCATCTGGAAGTGCTGCCACGCCAGGGTCGCCGCCGTCAGGGCCAGACTCAGGGTCAGTACGGCGACGGTCACGATAGAAAAAGAAAAGAAGCCATTACATCGTTTCATGATTCACCTTCATTCAGAGGACACACGGCAAACTGCACGGGCCGGGACAGGCCGCTCCGCCGTTCTTTTAGGAGAAAGGCGACTTGTACGGCCTGGCCGGTCCGGGAGAAAAAGGGCCGACCGTCCAGGGGCTGGATGACCAGGGCCCGGCCCTGGACGGTGCTGCCGCCGCCTGTCAGGGGCTGATAGTTGCCATCGCTGAGGCGGACATACAGGCCTTGATGGCGGACGGCAAAGCCCTTCACGGCGCCCTTGGCCGTGCGGAAGCGGACCTCCTGAGGACGGACTTCAACGTCCCAGCCATAGCGCAGGGCCTGGAACAGCGTTTCTTCTACGCTGACGTGCTGCCGCAGCAGGCCTTCTTCAATCTGGCAGCGCCAATCCAGGCGGGCCGTCTGTCCCGCCAGGGGCAGCAAAGCCGTCAGGGTCAGGGCCGACAGGCTCAAGGCCAGGAGTACGTCCAAGAGGATCCAGCCGTTTTTCTTCGGTCCCTGCCGGCACCAGGAGCCGGCAGGAAACATGGGGGCCATGGTCATCACCTGCCTCTACCTGCCAAAGGACATAGCCCTCGCCGAGAGCCGTCTGCGCATGCGTCACCTCATAGGTCCGGCCCTGGATGACGACGCGGTCTGATGGCGGACAGCCGCTCTTCCAGCCTTCCATGACCTGCCGGCAGACCATGGCTGCCAGCTGCCGCTGTCTGGCCTGGTCATGCAGTCTGACGGCCTGGAGGGAAAGGCCCAGGGCCGCCGTGAACAAGCAGGCTCCGAGGAGCAGGCCCGCCAGGCCGTCGGTCAGGAAAAAGAAGCCATTGGCCTCAGGCGATACGGATGCGCCCGGTCTGCGCCGCCACGACGATAGAACGCGTATAGGCCCCATCGGGCGAAGTAATGACCACAGCCATCGTATGCTGCGGACGACCATCGACAGCAAAGTGTACATCTCCTTTCGTTACCTGCAGGCCCGGCGGATAGGGCCGTTCTTTGACCCGGATGTAGCCTTCCTGGAGGACGTAGCGCTTTTCTTCCAGGACCAGTTTCCAGCGGCCGTTGCTCTGGTTGTTGCCGACACAGCGCTGGCGGACCTGCTGCATATCCAGGGCCATTTCCCGCGCCAGGCCATCGACGGCCTGGTGGCTGCGGCTGCGCTGACCGGCAGTGAGTCCCAGGCCCAGATACAAGAGCAGCAGGCCCAGGGCCAGCATCAGGCCGGTCAGGCTGATAAAGCCGTTCCGCCTCACCATAGCCAGCCTCCGGGCCAGGCGCGCTGGAGCGGTTCCTGGGCCAGCCACCAGCCGGCCAGGAGGAACGGGCCGAAGGGAATGATCGTCTTCCCTGTGCGGAAACGGTAGAACAAGGCCACGAGCGCGGCCAGGCCAAAAGAAGTGACTGCCATGGTCCAGGCCCCCCAGCCCGGGCAGCCCGGCGCCAGGGCCAGGGCCAGCTTGATGTCGCCGCTGCCGATGGACCCGGGCCAGAGACCATAGAGGAGCAGGAAGAGGGCGGCGACGCCCAGGGAAACGGGCCAAAAGGGCCGGACCAGACCGGCATAACTGGCGGCGCCGTTGCCCACAGCCAGGGCCAGGACGGGCGCGTCGGCAATCCAGCAGCGCCGGATATCGGTATAGCAAATCCAGGCCGTACAGCCGGCTGCCGCAGCGTACCAGAGAGATACAACAGACCCTCCCATCCTATCAGGCCTCCCCTTCCTGGGGCGATGCCGCATCGGACGAGAAATGCTTGTTGTTATAATCGGCGGAAACGACGCCATCAGCTATCTGGTATTCCCCCTTGTCCGGCGTGAGCGGTTTGAATTGCAGATACTGTTTGCCGTCGCTGCCTTGGGTCACTAAATCGTCGACACTGGCCGGGAAGACGCCGTGGTCGATTTCATAGAGGGCGGCGGCATTGCTGATTGTCCGGATATCGGCCTGTACTTTGGCTTCCTGGGCCGTCTTGGTGGCCGATGAGAAACGGGGTACGGCAAAGGAGGCGAAAATCAGGATGAGGGACACACAAATCAACATTTCTAACAGGGAAAAACCATTGCGAGTCTGCATACGAAAAAACTCCTTTCATCAGGTCACGATACTGGATGCCATGTCCAGTAACGGTAAGAGGAAACAAAGAATCAAGACGCCCATCAAGGCGCCGGTCAACAAGAGGACGACAGGCCCGAGCCAGCGCCGTATCCGGCCGGCCAGCAGCTGGAGACGGCTGCCGTAGTAGACGGCAATCGACGCCAGGGCTTCGTCATAGGTCCCGGTCATTTCCCCGACGGCCAGCATGGTCTCGACATAGGGCGTCCCGAAGCGGCCGGCGTGGACGGCCTGGCTGAAGGCACAGCCCCGTTCCAGCAGCAACCGGGCCTGCCATACGTACTGGCGGAAGAGGCATGATGGCACGACGGCAGCCGCTTCGGACAGGCAGTCCAGCAAGGGGATGCCGCCGGCCAGCTGGACGGCCAGGATCTGGCTGAAGCGCTGCCAGGCCCAGATGAGGAACCACGACGCCATTCCGGGAAAACGGACGATCTGCCGTTCCAGCCTCAGCCGCCACTCGTCCCGCTTCCAGGCCCAGCGCAGGGCAATCAGGGCGCAGCACAGCCCGGCCAGGCCATAGAGGCCGTACTGCCGCAGGCCGTCGAAAAGGGCCAGAACGTACTGCGTCCCTTTGGGCAGGGGCACGGCCATTTGGACCATCATGTCCGTAAAGACGGGAATGATGAACAGGCACGCGCCTGCCGTCAGGGCTGCCAGACAGACCAGGAGGAAGACCGGATAAGCCACGGCCTGGACCAGGAGGCGCCGCTCCCTGCCCTTCCTTTCATAGAAATCGGCCAGGACCTGACAGAGCCCTTCGAGGTTCCCCGTCTGCTCGCCGGCCCGGATGATGCGGCAGGCCAAATCGGGGAAAGCCTGGCTTTGCCGCATGGCCTGAGACGGGCAGACGCCCTGCTCCATCTGCAGGGCCGCCAGATGCAGGGACGGGCGGCAGGCGCCGGGCATATCGCTCAGGAGCAGCTGCCAGGCCTGGACCAGGGGGATGCCGCTGCCGACGAGGACGGCCAGCTGGCGGAAGAACAAAGCCAGCATAGCTGCAGACAGCCGGCGCGGCGGGCGGATCATGACGTCCCTCCCTCACCGCAGCGGCGCAGGGCCTGTTCCATGGTCCGCATCCCCAGGGCCGCACCGGTCTGCATGACCGTCGGCAGCTGATATTCCTTACCGCTGCGGATGAGCTGGACCACAGCCGGCGTACGGACGAGGACTTCCCGGACGATGTCGATCCGTCCCTGCCGTTCCAGGCGGCGCTGGGCCAGGATGGCCTGCAGTACCATGGCCAGGCGGCAGCGGACTTCCTGCTGGGCCTCGCCGCTATAGGCACCGGCCAGGCGGCTCACAGCCTGTGCTGCCGACGGCGTGTGCAGCGTCGACAAGACGAAGTGCCCCGTCTCGGCGGCCGTCAAAGCCGCATCCATGGCGGCCCGGTCGCGCATCTCGCCGATAAGGATGACGTCCGGATCCTGGCGCAGGGCCTGGCGGATGCCTTCGGCAAAGGTCGCGAAGTGCGTCCCCAGCTCGCGCTGCGTAATCAAGGCGGCCTTCCCGGCTTCGACGTATTCAATCGGGTCTTCCAGTGTGACGATATGGCAGGGCCGCCGTTCGTTAATGGCCTGGAGGATGCGCCACAGGGCCGTCGTCTTGCCGCTGCCCGTGGGCCCGCAGACCAGGACCAGGCCACTGGTCAGGCGGCTGAGGCGCTGCAGCAGCGGTCCGTCTCCATCTGGCGGCAGCGACGCTAAAGGATAGAGGAAGCGTATCGTCACATGGAGGCCGGCGTACTCCCGGCAGACGTGGAGGCGGCAGCGCAGGGCGTCGTGCCAGGAAAAGGCGCCGTCGCCCTGGTCCCCGCCGCTCCAGCCGACGGCCTGCAGGACCTGGCGCAGGTCCCCTTCGCTCAAGGGCGGCCCTGGAAGCGGACAGAGGCCCTGGGCCAGGCGCATCATCGGCGGCCGGCCCGTCTGCAGATGAAGGTCTGCGGCCTGCTGACCCATGGCCGTTTCCATCAGTTCCCTTACCTTCACCATGAGCTCCCTCCTTCACAGACGCGGCGTATCTCCCTTTCATCCGTCCGGCCGGCCGCCAGGGTCCGGGCGATGACGTCGGGCAGGAGGACGGCACCATCGGACCGGGCCGCATCCGTCAGGTCCCGGACGCCGGCACAGCGGCGGATGGCGTCGCGGAGACGGCGGCCAGCCGGCACGACTTCGCACAGGCAGAAACGGCCCTGATAAGACCCATCGCTCCTGCGGCAGCGGACCAGGCGCTGGGACACGACGCCGGCCAGGGCATCGGCTGCCAGGTAGGGCGCGACGCCCATATCGGTCAGGCGGATCACGGCCTCGACGGCGCTCGGCGCATGGAGGGTACTGAAGATGACGTGCCCTGTCAGGGCGGCCCGCACGGCGATGCGCGCCGTCTCGCCATCGCGGATTTCGCCGACGACGAGGATATCCGGGTCCTGGCGCAGCAGGGCCCGCAGGCCGTCCTGGAACATCATGCCCCCTTTGGCCTGGACCTGGCTCTGGGAAATGCCCTCCATGAGGATTTCCACCGGGTCTTCCAGGGTCGCAATGCTGACCGAATCGTCCTGGATCTCGTGGATGGCCGCATAGAGAGTCGTCGTCTTGCCGCTGCCCGTGGGCCCGCAGATGAGGATGAGCCCCTGGCGGCAGCGGATGAGCTTTTCCAGACAGCGCCGGGCCTGGTCGTCCATGCCCAGGGCCGAGAGAGCCAGGGGGATGCGCTGGCCGTCGAGGATGCGGATGACGACTTTTTCGCCGCGCACTGTCGGCAGCGTACTGACCCGCAGGTCCAGGCGTCGTTCCCCGTCCTTCCAGACGATGCGCCCGTCCTGGGGCAGGCGGCGGTTGGCGATGTCCAGGCCGGCCAGGACTTTGATGCGGCTCACCAGTTTCTCCAGGCCGCCCTTGTGGAGCGTCCCGGCCTGACAGAGGACACCGTCCCGGCGCCAGCGGATGCGGACGGCGTCGTCCAGGGGCTCGATGTGGATGTCGCTGGCCCCGGCGGCCAGGGCGTCTTGCAGTAACTTGTTTACGTCCATAAAAAAATCTCCTTTCCATAGCTAGCATAGCATGGAAAGGAGACGTCCTGACAAAATTTAATCGTCTTTTAATGAAAAATCGGAAAACGGCGAAAAACTTAAGAATCCTTTAATCTTCCGTCTTGTCCGCCGTTTCTTTGTTGCGGATTTCGCTCAATTTTTCGGCTAATTCGTGGAAGGTCTTCTGGTAGAGATTTTCCTTCTTCTGTTTTTCTTCACTGGCATCGATGGTCTTAGCCATTTGTTCCCAAAAACTCATAGGTAATCCCCCTTTGATAAAAGATAGAGTAACGTTAAGATTGTCTTTATTATACGGCAAAGGGATGGCGTCATGCAAGGGATTTCCCCCAATTACCAGCTGTTGCGGTGGCGCCAGAAGGACGGCATGAGGATAGCCAGGACCGGCAGGGCTTCCAGGCGGCCCATGAGCATGGACAGGCAGAGGGCGACTTTGCTGAGCGGCGGCAGGGCCGAACAAGTAGCCGTCGCACCGAACTGGCCGAATCCTGGCCCGCAGCTGCCCATGGTCGAGACACTGAGGCCGATGGCATCGAAGATGGCCACGCCGTCAAAGACCATGATGAACGTCCAGAGGACGCCGAGCATGGTGTAGATGAAGAAGAATTTGGCTACGCCGTAAATGAGGTCCATCGAGAATTCTTCGCCATTAGAACGGATGTGCAGGACCATGTTGGGATGTATCTTCTGGCGGATGATGGCGGCAATGGTCTTGACCAGCAGCATGACGCGCGTCACTTTCAGTCCGCCTGTCGTCGAACCGGCACAGCCGCCGATGAACATCAGGACCAGGAGGATGAATTTGGAAAAGACCGGCCACTGTTCAAAGTCGTTGGAGACGAAGCCCGTCGACGACGAAATGGACACGGACTGGAAAAAGGCCTGGCGCAGGGCTTCGATGCCGTCCCACTGCTGGGCCAGGACCAGGTTGAGGGCCATGGCCGCCGTCGAGATGGCGACGATGGCCAAGTAGACGCGGAACTCCGTATCGCCGAGGATGACTTTGCAGCCCTTCTTCCAGGCCGCGACGTACATGCCGAAGTTGGCGCTGCTGATGAGCATGAAAAAGGACAGGCAGCATTCGACGACAGGGCTGTCGAAATGGGCGACGCTGTTATTGTACGGCGAGAAACCGCCCGTAGCGATAGTGGCAAAGGCGTGGTCGGCTGCGATGAGGAAGGACATGCCGCAGAGCATGAAGACGACCGTCGAGGCAACGGTAAAGACGACGTACACCGTGAACAGGGCCTTGGCCATCTCCTTGATGCGCGGCAGGGCCCGGTCCGACCGGGGGCCTGTGCTTTCGGCATTGAACATGTGGACGATGCCCTTGCCGAACTGAGGAAAGACAGCGATGAAGATGACGATGATACCCAGGCCGCCGAACCAGTGGGTCAGGGCCCGCCAGAGGACCAGGCTGGCCGGCATGGCTTCGATGTCGTCGATGACCGTCGCCCCCGTGCAGGACAGGCCGGAAATACATTCAAAGACACCGTCCAGGACGGACAAATAGCCGCCGGCAGCATAGGGAACCATGCCCAGGAAAGTGACCATGATCCAGCCCAGAGCCGTAATGGCCACGCCTTCGCGGACAGTCAGGCTGTCCGTCGGCCGATGGCCCTGCCACATGAGCAGGCGCCCTATGAGGAGGCTGATGACAATGGCCACGAGGAACGCGGCGATACTGGCTTCCCCATAGAAAAGGGCGACGACAAAGGGAATCATCAAGGCCAGCCCGCAGGCCTGAGCCAATTTCCCCAAGACAAATAAAACAATTCGTATATTCATGGTGTACCTCCTACCAGCGCCGCCGCAGATAACCGAATGCGGTCTGGATGACGACGAGGAAGGAAAAGATTTCGACGCGTCCTAAAATCATGAGGAAACTGCAATACAGCTTAGTCCATGCCGGCAGGACGGAAACGTCGGCTACGCCGAAGAGGTCCATCGTCGACCCGACACTGGACAGGCAGCCTACGGCCATCCCCATGGCCTGCATGGGCGTGACGCCGGACAGGGAAATGATCAGCATGGAGACGAAGAACGTCGCCATGAAGAGGAAGAAATAACTGAGGACACGGCTGATGATCTTCATATCGACAGGGACGCCGTCGATTTTCAAAGAAATGACCATGTGCGGATGTAGGGTCCGGCGCATTTCCTGGGCAGCCATCTTGAAAAGGACCATGAAGCGCATGACCTTGAGACCGCCTGTAGCCGAGCCGATACAGCCGCCGACAAAGGCCAGGGCAAAGAGGACGTACTTGTCGAATTCCGGCCAGGTGCTGTAGGCGGCTGACGAAAAACCGCTGGTGCTGATGAAGGACAGGACCTGGAAAAAGCCGTAGCGCAGGTTATCCCAGCCGTCGTAGACGCCGAAACGCCACAAATGGAAGGATACGAGGCAGCCCGTGACGACGACGACGGTCAAAAAGGTCCGCCATTCGGCATCGCAGACAAGGCTCTTGAAGTCGCGCCGTTCCCAGCTCTTCCAGTAGAGGAGGAAATTGCCGCTGGCCAGGAGCATGGATACAGCTCCGGCCGCTTCCAGGGCCAGGCTGTCATATTGAGAAAAATCGAAGAGCGAATCGCCGCCGCTGGTGGACATGGTCATGAGTCCCTGATTGACGGCCATGCCCAAAGGCAGGCCGGCCAGGACGTAGAGGACCATGGAAAAGGCCGTAATGGCCAGGTAGATGAGACCGGCCTGGCGGGCCGCTTCCTGCATGCGGGCCACCATGGGGCTGAAGGATACGCTCTGATGGACGGACAAGGTCAGGCCGAAACAGCCGCTGACCTGGGGCATGACCGATACCAGGAGGAGGATGAAGTTGAGGCCGCCGAGCCATTCCATGAGGCTGTGCCACAACAAGAGCGACTGCGGCAGGCCGGCCCCGCCGTCAGCCAGGCACGACGTCCCAGTCGTCGTAAAAGCCGAGACGCTTTCAAAGAAGGCGTCGACAGGCGATGCGAAAGTGCCGGCCATGACGTAGGGAATCATACCCAAAAGGCCCAGGAGGAACCAGGCCGATACCATGTACCAGGCCCCCTCCCCCGGTCCCAGGTGGCGTTTGTGATGGCGGCCGCGGTAACGGCAGAACGCCGCTGCAAGCAAGGCGGCGGCCAGGGCCGGGGCAAAATAGACCAGGCCCGCTTCCCCCCACCACAAGGCGGACAGCAGAGGGATGAGCAGCGCCAGACCGTTGATCAGGGCCAGGCGGCTGACGAGATAAAAGACGATACTGCGGTTCATGGTCTATTCCCTGCCTTTGAAGTACTTCATGACCTTCTTGGAATATTCCGTCTGGATGAAGAGGATGATCCGGTCGCCGGCCATGAGGACGGACTGGCCGTTCGGGATATAGGCTTCGCCGTCACGGACATAGGCGCAGACCAGACATTCCTTGGGCAGGCGGACATCCATGAGGCGCTTTCCGGCTACGGGAGCCCCGTCCTGGACGATGACTTCCACGGCTTCAGCCTTGGCCCCTTCCAGGAGGGACACGGAGACGACACCGCCGCGGCGGGCAAAGGCCAGGACTTCGCTGGCCGACAAGAGGCGTGTCGACAAGACGATATCGACGCCGACCTTTTCCATGAGGTCGCCGTATTCGATGCGCGACACGCGGACGATGGTCTTCTTGGCGCCCAAGTGCTTGGCGATGAGGGCCAACATGAGGTTCAGGCGGTCGTCATCGGTCAGGCAGATGACGACGTCGGCATCGGCAATGCCTTCCTGTTCCAGGAGGTCGATGTCCGTGCCGTCGCCGCAAATGGCCAGGCCGTTGTCCAGGAGTTCTGCCACCTGGCGGCAGCGTTCGCGGTCTTTATCGAAAATCTTGACCTTGATGCCTTCCTTGTCGAGCATGGGGGCCAAAAAACGGCCGGACCGGCCGGCGCCGATGATGATGACCCGTTCGACCATCTTCGTGTCGCTGGGGACGAAGTTCTCACTGAATTTCTCGATGGCCTTGGGGTCGCCGATGAAATACGCATTGTCGTGCGGGAACAGGCAGTCATCACCATGAGGGATGATCATGCGGTGATCGCGGAAAATCATGCCGGCCAGGATGGACGGCGGCATGTTCATATCCTTAAAGGGGATGTTGATGAGCGGCGAATGGCGGCGGACCTTGGTTTCAAAGAGCCGGACCTTGCCGTTGGCGAAGTCTTCGACGTTGAGGGCGGCCGGCGTCATGAGGATGCGGTTGATTTCACGGGCCGTGATCATTTCCGGATTGAGCATGAGGTCGATGTCGAAATTCTGCTTCAGATAATCCTTGGCTTCCGACAGGAACTGCATGTCCCGGATGCGGGCCGCCGTGTACTTGATGCCGTGTTTCTTGGCCATGATACAGGCGACCATATTGACTTCATCGACAGCCGTACAGGCGACGAGGATATCGGCACCGCGGATATCGGGATCGTTCATGGTAATCGGGCTGGCCCCGTTGGCCAGGACGGTCAATACATCGAGATTATTCTTGACGACTTCCAGCCGTTCTTCATTATGATCGACGACGACGACGTCGAATTGTTCATTCGATAAGAGCTCGGCAATACTGTACCCCAGCTTGCCGGCGCCTACGACAACGATACGCAAAGGAAAGACCTCCTTGTAAGTCGAAATAGAAAGGAGGCTGCCACACGAAGACAGCCTCTTTTTATACTTTAAGTTTGCAGTTTTTAGTTTGTAGTGAATGACTAAAAATTAAAACCCATCCTCTACAAACTACAAACGCTATACTACAACTTTTGAAGACAAAGGGCTCCACATGACGGCACAAACCACCATGTTCCAACCCCTATAAATAGTATCACATTTTGTCCTTTTTGTACATCTTTCCTTTTCGCCGCCAAGGCGATGATCTGGCAGCCCTCTCCCCTTTGCCCCGAGCCAGCCAACACTCACCCTCAGGCCCGCGGCGCCAGGTGCTGCTTCTGTTCGTACATCTTGGTGTCGGCCCGGTTGAAGACGGCCCGGTAGGCCGTGTCGCGTGTCTTGTCGTAGACGGCCATGCCTACGGAAGCGGCGAGCTGCGCCCACGGCTGGGCGGCGCTCAGGTCGCGGATGTGTTCAAAGGCACGGACTTTCTCGAATAAGGCGTCCCGATGAGCATAGTCCTCGCCTTCGAGGATGACGACGAATTCGTCGCCGCCGATGCGGTAGACCGGGCTGTGCTTATAGATGCGGCAGACGGCCTGGCACAGGCGCTGCAAGGCGATGTTCCCCTTTTCGTGGCCAAAACGGTCGTTGACGTCCTTGAGCTGGTTCAAGTCGACCATGACCACGGCAAAGGCAGCCTGGCCGGCGGCGATTTTCTGGTTGAGGTCGTAGACCTTCCTGTTGTAGGCGGCGACGTTCTTGACGGCCGTCAGTTCATCCTGATAGGCCTGTTTCTGCATGGCGCCGACGTATTTGCGCATCCGTTCCATCGTATCGTTCATATGGCCGGCAAGCCGCCCGATTTCATCTTGAGCCGTACTGTCCAGAGGCTGGTCATATTCGCCGCGGCCCAGGCGGCGGGCGGCTTCACTGATGTCATGCAGGGGCCGGACGATACGGTTCGCCGCCCGGATAGCCAGGAGCGTCGACAACAGGCCGATGACGACGGTCACAACCAGGATCCCGAAGGTCATGAGCTGGCGGCCGGCATAGATTTCCCGTTCCGGTGCCGTCACGCCCAGTTTCATGCCATTCTTCAAGGTCGCAAAGCCCATGGCCATGGGAATGCCCTGATAATAGTAATGGATCAAATGGGTATCCGTCGCTGACTGCTCCAGCAGCTCTCCGTGGCTGACGATATCGAAGCGCGGCTTGAACTCGTAGGCCACCTCCCTGCCGTCGGGATGGAAATAAAAAGTCTGCCAGTCCTTGAAGAGGAAGCCGTATCCGCTGTCATAGACCTTCATGCTGCCGATGAGGTCGCAGAGCATGTTGAAGTCGATATCGACGCCGACGACGGCGACGAACTGGCCTTGGACGTAGACGGGCATGACGTAGCTGATCATGCGGACACCATTATTGTCATTGACGTAAGGTGTCGTCCACAAGGCCCTCTTCTCACGCAAGGGCTGATAATACCAGTTCGTCCGGCCCGCGTCGGCTTCCCCGTACGCCTCGACGGAGGTAATGGGCTGGGACACAAAATCATGACGCGCATCTTTGCGGGTATACCAGAAGCCGTCCGGCCCGCCGGCCAGGTCTTCATTGTAATGGAGGTAATAGCCCTGGACGCCGTCGATGCCGGATACAGCATTATAAAAAGACCGGCTAATCATGGCTTCCAGCCGGTCGCGGTTGGCTTTATTACGCAAGTCCTGGGGATTTTTGACTTCATGCTCGATGGTATGGCCGATATAGTGGACGATGTCTTCGGACTGCATGAAAATTGGATTCAGTGTCGTACTGGCGTGGATGGCCCGGCCAGTGAGGGTCTTGGCGGCGATTTCCGTCTCGCTGCGGTCGACGAGGAAGACGCAGAGGCTGCCGAAGACCAGGGTCAGCGTCAGGGAGACGCCGCAGATGACGGTCAAAAAGCGGGACCGTATAGTTTGCATCATGAAAGGGTCCCTCCTTTATGCAGCTGACAGGCCGGGCAGCAGAGCGCCGGCCGCACACAGGCCAGGGCCAATTTCCGACCGCTCCGGGGAACGGCGATGTACGTGACCTCTTTCCACGTATAGCCTGCATCCGCTCCTTTCTGGCGGAAGCGGAAGCAATCCGACTGGTCCCCTTGGGATAATTTCCTTTTGAGCGCCGTATAATCGGTGAAATCCAGGAAGCGCTGGCAGTCATCGGGATGGATATAGCTCCGGGCATAGTGATGAAGGAACTGGCGCATGAAGAGGCATTTCTCCATGAGTTCCCCGGCTACGGCATGGCGCGAGAACAAGGGGATCCCGGCTGATTTGTCCAAGTCGATGAGGTAGATGACATCGTACAGGCGGTAGAGCTCATGAATGTGGACGTTCAGCGCCTCCTGCTCCTGGATGTGTTCGTCCAGGGTCAGGTTGTGCAGGGACACGGTCAGCATCCAGCACGACGGCATGGAGGCAACGAGTTCCGCCGTGAGCTGGACGTAGTAGCCCTTTTCCGACTGGAAGATCGTTTCCAAATGACCGCTCTGCTTGAGGCCTTCCATGAGGTCCCGGAAATGGGCATAAAGCCGCGTTCCAGGCCGGTTGATGCGCAGTTCGGCACTGAGGGCCGTAATGCGGCCGAAACTGGCCAGCTGATCCCGATAGGCCTGATTGAGATAGACGTGATGGAATGCTTGGCCGTCGTATTCGACCAGGGCCAGGGACTGATGGGTCCGGCGGATGGCGGCGCTGGTTTTCTCGTAATAAGCTCGGCTGGCCGCATCTTCGAAAGACCGGTACTGGCCTTCCAGATAGGAAAATAAATCGTTCCAGGGCATGGGCTTACTGAAGAAATAGCCCTGGAGCTTATCGCAGCCTACAGAGGCCAGGAAATCGACGTGTTTCTGCGTCTCTACGCCTTCGGCCAGGCTCTGGCTGCCGATTTCCTTGATCATGTCGACGGTATTGCCGATGATGGAACGGGCCTTGTCCGTCGACGACGAGAGGAAATGCGTATCCAGCTTGATGATATTGAAGTCATAATCCTTGAGGACGTTGAGCGACGAATAGCCGCTGCCAAAATCGTCCATGAGAATTTGGTAGCCAGCCTGGAGGAAGCGTCCCAGGGCCTCTTTGATGACTTCTTTATCGTGGACCAGCATGGTCTCCGTGATTTCCAGATGGATGAGGTCCCGCGGCAGGCCATATGTCCGGACCGTATCTTCGACGACCTGGAAGATGTCGCAGAGGAAAAAGTCCAGACGCGACAAATTGAAGGATACCGGGACGACGGGAAGCTGCTGATCCAGGCGGCGGCGCAGGGCCTGGCAGGTCTGGCGCAGGATGTAGCAGTCGAGTTTATAGATGTCGTGGTTCTTTTCCAGGATGGGAATGAAGCGGGCCGGCGACAGGAAGCCGACGACGGGGTCATTCCAGCGGGCCAGGGCTTCCATGCCGCAGACGGCACCGGTCAGGGTGCGGATGACAGGCTGATAATAGACCTGGATCCAGCCGTGCTCAATAGCGTCATCACAGTGTCCGGCAATGTAGTTGTTGACCGTAATCAGCTTCTGCAGGTCCTGGGTATATTCCAAGACGGAGACGCCCACTTCATCGCGGATGTGCTGGCAGGCGATTTTGGCATAATCCACGGCCAGAGCCGGGTCGACGACCTGATTTTCAGGAAAATGGTAGACGCCGGCCTTGATTTCCAGCTGGTACTTGCGATAGACCTGGCAGATGGATTCATGAAGTGTTTCCAGCTTTTCCCGCACAGACCCTTCCGGCGTGAGCAGCTGGAAGTGGTCATTGCGGCGACGCGACAAGAAGCCCTGCGGGAAGGTTTCCCGAATCATGGTGGCCAGGCCTTTCAGGCAGTCATCGCCGACGGCGACGCCATAGCGGATATTGACGAGCTTGAAGTTGATGACGTTGAAATAGACCAGGCAGTATCCCGACAGGGACTGACCGGATTCCATGAGGTCCCGGACATACTGGAGGAAGCGCCGGTTCCCGGGCAGGCCGGTCATGTTGTCGATGTCGCTGGTCAGGTATTTGCGGTCGTAATCGGCGATAAAGACGTAATAGACCTCACCCACGCCGGGCAGGGTGACTTTGCGGCTGAAGTGTTCTGCATAGCGTACGGTACCGTCACAGGCGATGACGCGGTAGCGGGCATAACTGGTCTGGCAGACGTTGCTCGCCGTCTGCTGGCGGATATTCTGTTCTACCAGTTCCCGGTCCCGCAGGTCGACCATGCCGCGGAAGCTGTGATGGACGTAGTCGGCCAGTTCTTCGTAAGAAGCGCAGCCAAAAAAGCCGATGACATAGTCACTGGCATAGAGCAGTGTTTCCCCTTCATCGGCTTTATAAATAAAGATTCCCCCGGCCAGGCTCTGGGGGATGCAGGCCGTCAAAGCGGCCTGGTCCTTCCCGTTCATTTGATGTTCCATGCGTCCATCTCCCGTCGTAATATATTTTATATTTCGTATATACCATCCGTATATTTCTGTATATATTTCTATTTCATTATATTACAAGCCTGACAGGAGTACAAGCGCCTAGTCGGCACCGGCCAGAGCCAGCAGGGCTTCAATGGGTGTCATCTTGCCCGTATCGGTCGTGCGGGACACGGCCGTCCGCACCAGGCCGGTCCGGGCATCGTACCATATTTCGTCATACGTGAGGGCAAAGTCATATTCTTTTCCCTTGAGGCGCCGCGCCTGGAACTGGCGGAGCAGGACCTCGCTGCAGCCGTTCTGCCGGGCCTGGCGCAGGGCTTCTCCCAGGGACTGTTCCCTGCGGGCAAAGACAGGATGCAGGCGGTAGCCGAGCTGGTCGTCGGCAGCCCGTTCCAGATAGGGCGTATCGGCCTGCAGGGCCTCGTCGAGGGTCAGGGACAAGGGCGGGACCCAGACCGGTGAGCCGAAAGGCCGGCCGCCATCGTCTGGCACAGCATGGCCCAGATAGGTTTCATAAGCCGTCTTGGCATCGTAATAACGGCGCAGAGCGGTGTCGGCATATCCGGCTATATCATGGGCAAAGCGGCGCGTCGTCGGCGCTGCCTGCCAGACCGTCTTGTCCGGGAACTGTTCATACGTGCGGGAAACGGCCTGTACGGCCTTTTCTACGGGATCGCCCTCCATGACGATGCGGTCCAGCCGGATGCGCCGGCCGTAAGCCTCATTAAAGGCGTCATTGCCGACAGCCGGAGCGCCGAAGGTCACGACCTGGAGCTGCGACGCACCCTGGTCGGCCAGGCGGGCCGCCGCCAGGACGGCGACGGCTCCGCCCAGGCTGTGACCGGTCAAGGTCAGCCGTTTCGGTGCATGGGCATCGGCAGCCAGCACCTGGCCTACGGTCTGGCCGCCATAGGGCGCTGCCAGAAGGGTCGTCGTGTAGTGGTCAAAGCCGGCATGGACGCGGCGGACGCCGTCCTTTCTAGCTGTCTTCCCGGCCGTGCCGCCGTAGGCGACGGAATGGAGGTTCAAATCGGACTTGATGTCGGCCAGGCTGGCCGTTCCGGTCACGGCCAGGAGCGTATCGTCCCCTTTCCGGACCAGGTGGAACTTGGCTTCCGATTTATCATCCTTCTGGACCTGGCTGTCGATGTGCCAGCCCCGGCGCACCAGCTCCTGACGGGCTGCCAGACCGGGCCTGTCGCCGTAAGAAGCCATGGCCATCCAGGCACAGAGGGCTTCCTGCCGGGCCTGTTCATAAGCGGCGCGCGGCGAATCGGCAAAGACAGAAAAAGCTGTTGTCACGCAAAAAAGGCACGTGAAAACAGCTTTGTAACAAGAAGTGAACATAGGCTTTCCCCTTTCCAGCCCATCAGGGCTCGTAGGACAAAATGGAAAAGACTTCCCGGTTCGGATGGTGTGATTCTTCAAAATAGAGAGTCCGCTTCAGCTCCCGTTCCCATTCGGCTTTGCACTTCTTGTCCTTGAGCAGGGCCAGGACGTCGGGATGGGCTTCGATGAGGATATCCCCTTTGATGTGGCGGACCTGGACCATATGGCGCAGGCGGCGGATGATCTGGATGGCCACGGTTTCCGGCGAATAGAGGTAGCCTGAACCGCCGCAGACGTCACACGGGCTGAACTGGACCTGGTACAGGCTCTGGCGGGCCTTCTTGCGGGTGATTTCCACCAGGTTCAGGGCCGTCATGCCCAAGACGCGGGTCTTGGTGCAGTCCTGCGCCGTTTCCCGGGTCAGGATCTGGAGGATTTCGTCGCGTTTCGTCGGCTGGGCCATGTCGATGAAATCGATGATGATGATGCCGCCAATATCGCGCAGGCGCAGCTGGCGGGCGATTTCCACGGCCGCTTCCTTGTTGACGTGGAAAATCGTGTCCTGCAGGGTCGAACCGTTACCGGTGTACTTGCTGCTGTTGACGTCGATGACCGTCAGGGCTTCCGTGTGGTCGATGACCAGATTGCCCCCTGACGGCAGGGGCACGATGCGCGACATGAGGTGGGTCAGGCTCTCTTCGATGGCGTACTGTTCAAAGATGGGCACCGTCCCTTCGTAGAGGCGGACGCGGCTGCGCCAGGCCGGGTCGGGAAAGACCTGGCAGATGCGTTCATAAGCTTCGCGGCTGTCGACGACGACTTGTTTGACGTCGGCCGTGAAATGGTCGCGGATCATGCGCATGACCAGGTCGGCTTCGCGGTATAAGAGGGTCGGCTTGCGGGACCGCTTATACCGCTGGAGGATGCTGTCCCACGTCCCCAGGAGATACTGCAGGTCCTTGAGGAGCTCTTCCCGGGAAACGCCCTTGGCGACGGTCCGGATGATGAGGCCCATGCCGTCGGGCTTGATTTCCGATACGATGCGGCGCAGGCGGTTGCGTTCTTCTTCATCGCGGATTTTCTTGGACACGCCGATGTAATCGACAGTCGGCATGAGGACGGCGTAGCGGCCGGCCAGGCTGATATTGGCCGTGACTTTCGGCCCCTTCATGCCCTGTTCGTCCTTGATGACCTGGACCAGGACGGACTGGCCCACGGAGAGGTGCATCTGCTGGATTTCTTCCTTCGACGCCGCCCGCGGGAACATGTCGCCCATATAGATGAAGGCGTTCCTGCGGCGGCCGATGTTGACAAAGGCAGCCTGCAGGGACGGCAGGATGTTCTGAATCGTCCCTTTATAGATATGGTTGACAATGTGCATGTCGTCATTGCGTTCGACAGCGAAATCACGAAGACGACCATCCTCCAGGATAGCCATGCGCGTTTCTTCTGGCATGACATTGCCTACGATTGTTTTCATCTTCTCATTCCTCCTGTGCGGGCAAATTGGTAATCGCAGACAGGCTATTTCACTAACAAGACGGCGAAATAACCCGTTTCTTTGGCGTCAGCCGCTTTTTCATAGACCCGTTCTCCCGGCAGGCCGCAGCGTTCGATCATCGACGCCTTGTCGAGGAGCTGCAGGTCCCGCAGTTCCTCCTGGATTGGTGCCAGCCGTCCCGAGGGCTTCATGATGACCTTGCTGCCTTCCAGGGCCAGCAGTTCTTTGCGGTGTGCATTGTTTCCGGGGATGACGATGAGGGCTTCATCCTTTTCGCACAGCGGCTGCTGGAGCTTGGCGGCGACGGCGCAGAAACTGGGCACGCCGGGCACGATTTCCGTGTCGTAGCCGGCCTCATGGACGAGGCGGTGGACGTAGATGCTGGTCGCGTAGACCGTCGGGCAGCCCAAGGTGATGAGGCAGACGTCGCGGCCCTGGTCGAGTTCGTCCTGCAGGCGGCGCGCCGCTTTCTCATGGGCTCCCTGGAGGACCTGGTCGTCGCGGGTCATGGGGAAATCCATGGCGATGACCATTTTATCTTCTAAGGAAACGCCGCAGCCGTCCAGGGCCTTCAAGAGGATGCCCTGGGCCGTGACGACGCCGGTCCGGCTCTGGGGCACGGCCAGGACGGGACAGGTCCTGATGATTTTCAGCGCCTTCAGGGTCAGCAGTTCCGGGTCGCCCGGGCCGACGCCGACGCAATAGAGTGTACCTTTCATGATCATCCCTCAAATAACGAATATTTCTGACCGTTTTCCTTGCGGACGAAAATACCCGTCCGCCGGGCCAGCATCATGTCCGTGTGGATGGGCAGGCCGAATTGGCTGCCCAGGATTTCCCAGACCTGGGACGGCTTGATGGCCCCTTCGCCGGTCTGATAGATGCCGACAGTCAGATAGACATTGCCGTCCTTCACATGGCCGTGGACGGCTTCGACGACGTGCTGCTTGACGTCGATGGTACGCACGCGGTGCTTGCCCTTGTGGGACACCTTTTCATAGAGGACGCTGGCTGCGTCATTGAATTTCGCCAAAATCTGGTTGAGTCCGTCCTGGCTGAGGTCTTCCGTCAGCGGGCCGCGCAGGGTATAGACGGCGTAATTGGCAATGGCCATCAGCTTCGGTGCCTTGGCATCGACGTATTTGCCATCGAGGACGGCAAAGCCCTGGGGCGACATGGCGTTCATGCGCGCCATGACGTCGGCGACGGGCAGCTTTTCAGCCAGTTCCATGTCGAGGTATTCCACATCGGCCGAGACACCGACGCCCAGGGCCGAGGCGAAGCTGAGCTTCATATGCGGATTGAAGCCTTCAGAATAACAGATAGGCAGTTTGGCCCGGATGATGACGTAGCGCACGGCCCGGGCAAAATCCAGGTGCGACAGGAATTGCAGGGCCCCATCTTTCTTAACAGCTAAACGTAGTCTTTCCATGGTCGTCCCCTTCCTTTCTGTCGATGATGGATACGCCCAGATTCGGGCAGACACCGCAGCCCGTACAGGGCAGGCGGCGGCAGTCGTGAGTCAGTTCAGCTCGAGAGGCCTTCTGCCATTCGCGCTTCAAATAGGCCTTGGCGGCGCCGTTGCTGAGATGGTCCCAGGGCAGGGCTTCGTCGAGGCTGCGCGTCCGGGCGGCATAGTAATCGGGGTCGATGCCGGCCAGGTCGAAGGCTTTCATCCACATATCGTAATCGAACATTTCCGTCCAGCCGTCGAACTTGCAGCCCAGTTTCCAGGCTTCGTAGAGGACTTTGCCCATGCGGCGGTCGCCGCGGGCGAAGGTCGCTTCCAGGCGGCCCGTCTTGGCATCGTGGTAATGGTAGGAAATGTGTTTGTCGTTGATGAGACCCTTGATGTACTGCTGTTTCCGTTCGATTTCTTCAATCGGCAGCTGGCCGAACCACTGGAAGGCCGTGTGCGACTTGGGTACGAAGCTCGATACGGAGACCGTGACCTTGCCGTTGTTCTTGTGGGTCACTTTGCGGTAGAGATTGAGGACCTTGTAGGCCAGGTCGGCGATACCGGCCAGATCTTCGTCCGTTTCTGTCGGCAAGCCCATCATGAAATAGAGCTTGACCGTGGACCAGCCGTTTTCAAAGGCATTTTCACAGGCTGCCAGCAAATCTTCTTCCGTAACGCCCTTGTTGATGACATCGCGCAGGCGCTGGGTCCCGGCTTCGGGCGCAAAGGTCAGGCCGCTCTTGCGGACCTGTTGGACCTTCTTGGCGATATCGACGGAAAAGCTGTCGACCCGCAGCGACGGCAGGCTGACGCTGACTTTCTGGCCCTTGAATTCGTCCAAGAGCTGGTCGACCAGTTCGGGCAGGCAGGAATAATCGGCCGAGCTCAGGCTCATGAGGGAAATCTCATTGTAGCCCGAATTGGCGATAATCTGTTTGGCCAGGTCGGCCAGGTGTTCCGGCGATTTTTCCCGGACCGGCCGGTAGAGCATGCCGGCCTGACAGAAGCGGCAGCCGCGGCTGCAGCCGCGAAAGAGCTCCAGGACGGCCCGGTTGTGGACGATGTCGATGTTGGGTACGATCGGTTTCGTCGGGAAGAAGACGTGTTCCACATCGGAAACGACGCATTTCTCGATTTCTGCCGGCGCTCCCGGTTCAGTGACGGTCAGGCCCTGGAAGTCGCCCTTTGCATCGTACTGGGCTTCATAGAAGGACGGCACGTAGTTGCCCGGCTGCTGGGAGAGCTGCTTCAAGAGGCCCTTCTTGCCGCCCGGTTTTCCCTGCTCTTTCCAGGCGATGATCGTATCGGCCAGGACCTGCGTCGATTCTTCCGATTCGCCCAGGAAAAAGACGTCGATGTAATCGGCCAGGGGTTCGGCGTTGTAGGCACAGGGACCGCCGGCTGCCACCAGTGGCATGTCGTCGCCGCGGTCTTTGGCAAAGAGCGGGATGCCGGCCAAATCGAGCATGTTGAGGATGTTGGTAAAGCTCATTTCGTACTGGAGCGTAAAGCCGACCATATCGAAGTCGCGCACAGGCGTCTTCGTTTCCAGGGAAAAGAGCGGATAGCCCTGGCTGCGCATGACTTCTTCCATATCCGGCCAGGGCGCGTAGACCCGTTCGGCTGCCACATCGGGCCGTTCATTGAGGAGCGCATAGAGGATGCGCAGGCCCAGATGGCTCATGGCGACTTCGTAGACGTCAGGGAAACAATAGGCAACGGTCAGTTTGACGGCATCGTGGTCCTTGACGACGCTGTTCCATTCGCCGCCGACGTAGCGGGCCGGCTTGCTGACTTTGCTCAGTAAAATCGGATCGATCTCCACGGGATGTGACAAATTAATTTCCTCCTTCACGGCGGGTTAAAAAATCATCGTCTGCTGACGCATGTAAATACTCAGTAAGAGGCCCAGGCCCATCATATTGGTCGTCAAGGCGCTGACGCCGTAGCTCATGAACGGCAGAGGGATCCCCGTGACCGGCATGATGCCGCAGGTCATGCCGACGTTGACCAGGATCTGGAAAGCCCACATGGAAACGACGCCTGTCGCCAGCATCATGCCGAAGCTGTCCTTGCAGTCCTTGGCGATCATGAGGCCGCGATAGACGAGGATGAAGTACAGGAACAAGAGGAAGACGCAGCCGAGGAAGCCCAGTTCTTCGCCGATGACGGAAAAGATGAAGTCCGTATGGTTTTCCGGCAGGAAGTTCAGCTGGCTCTGGGTCCCCTGGAAGAGGCCTTTGCCAAAGAGCATGCCCGAACCGATGGCGATCTTCGACTGGATGATATGATAGCCGGCGCCAAAGGGGTCGGCATTGGGATTGAGGAAGACCGTAATACGGGACTTCTGGTAATCCTTGAGGAAATGCCAGCCTACGGGCGCCAGGACGACGCCGGCCAGGAAGACGTTGCGCAAGAGGGACATCTTGATGCGGCCGACGAAGAGCATGCCGAAGGTAATGGCCAGGAAGACGAGACTCGTCCCCAAGTCAGGCTGTTTCAAGACCAGGAGGAAGGGAATCCCGACGTAGAGGCCGATGGGCAGGACCTGGCGCCATGTGTTGAGCTGGCCTACGCGGTCGCTGAGGATCGATGCCGTGCAGATGATCATGATGAGCTTGGAAAATTCCGACGGCTGCAGCGTGATTGGGCCGAGCTGGATCCAGCGCTGGGCGCCCAGGGCCGACGTACCGACGAACATGACGGCGACCAGCATGAGCAGGTTGATGATGTACAGGGGCTTGGCGTATTTCTTCAGCTTCGCATAATCGAAGCGGCTGAAAAAGAGGATGATCATCAAGTCGACGACAAAAGCCGCCCCCTGTTTTGCGACGAAGTCGTAGTTGATGGCCCCTTTATTGATATGCGTCGCACTGCCGATGATGCACAGGCTGATGCAGACGATGAGGAAGCTCACGATGAGCATGACTTTATCTAAATTTTTCCATTCTCGTTTAATAAACATTTCTCTCTCCTATCGACGATAGTGGCGCCAATTCCGGCATTCCTGACGGCGGCGCTGCAGCGACAGGCCCGGTAAGACTTCGGCCTGGGCCTGGTGTTTCGGCAAGAGGGCCGTCAGAGCCGTTTCCTCGATGGCCTTCCCCGTTTCCAGCCAGTCTGCCGTCGCCGACAGGGCCTGACAGAAAGGCAGGGAATCGGCCATACAGGTGATCCGCCCTTCCCCGGCAGCCCGGTCGATGCCATCATCATGCGGCAAGAGACCGGCGACGTGGCCGGTCTGCAAACGGGCTTTGGCTGCGTCTGGCGTGATGACGCCGTCAGCGTAAAAATTGTTGAGGATGACGTCGTAGTGAAAGCGCTTCTGCCGGGCCGCATACTGCATGACCTTAGCCGCATCGCGCAGGGACGACGGCGACGGTTCGACGACGAACAGGATCTCATCGGCCAGGGCCGTCGCCGCCTGATAGGCGCCGTCGCGGCCGGGCGGGCAGTCGATGAGGGTATAGTCATAGGACCCGGACAGGGACTCCAGGACATATTGATACGACGGGATGTCGATCCGCTCCCAGGTCCGCTTCTGGCTGGCCGGCAGGAAATCCAGTCCCGGCACGACCGTCAGCAAAGCCTGGCCGGGCAGGCATTTCCCCCGCGCAGCCTGGGCGGCATCGTAATGGATGGACCCGTCCAGACCGAAGAGCAGGTCGAGGTTGCGCAGGCCCATGTCGGCGTCGGCCGCCAGGACGCGGTGGCCCCGGCGCTGCAGGAGGACAGACAAGGCCGCCGTAATCAGGGTCTTGCCGACGCCTCCCTTGCCGGAGGCGATGGCGATGAGCTGGGACATGAAATCACTTTCCTTTCTGATGAGATAAGGCCGTCATCAAGACTTATCGGTCAGACTCAGCCCCATCGCGATGACTGCTGTCCTTCCCGTCCTGCGCATTCTTATTGGCCTTGTTGTCCTTTTCTTTGCCGTCCTTGTCTTTATCCTTCGGTGCGCCTTCGGCGTATTCACCGACGTGGAAGTAGGCTTCCAGCATGGAACGGACAATCGGGCCGGACGACAGGGACCCGAAACCACCCTGTTCCGTCAGGACGGCGATGACGATGCGCGGATGTTCATACGGCGCATAGGCGACGAACCAGCCATGGTCCGTACCGCCGAAGTTTTCCGCCGTCCCTGTCTTACCAGCGACCTGGATGGGGAAGCCGGCGAACAGGGAACCAGCTGTACCGGATTCTTCAGCAACGTTACGCATCCCTTCGCGGACCAGGTCCAGCGTCGATTTGGATACGGACAGGGTGCCGACCTGTTCCGGTGCAAAAATCTTATACGGCGTGCCGTCGAGGTTGTCGATACGGCTGACGATGAACGGCCGGTACTGGATGCCGCCGTTAGCGACTTCGCTGACGATCATGGCTGCCTGGAGCGGCGTAACCAGCTGGAACCCCTGGCCGATAGCCGAGTTGAACGTATCACCGAGGTACCATTCATCGTGGAAATTCTTCTTCTTATATTCCGCACTGGCGACCAGGCCCGGTGCTTCGCCGCGCAGGGCGATGCCCGTCTTCTTGCCCATGCCGAACATGCGGGCGTATTTCGCCAGTTCGTCAATGCCGACGCGGCGGCCCATTTCGTAGAAGTATACGTTATCGGACTTAGCCAGGGCTTCGACGAAATTGATCCAGCCCAGGGCTTCGCCGCCGGCGTTGCGCATGTCGACCAGCCAGTGGCGGCCACTGTCGAAGATCATTTCATCAGGCGTGACTTTCTTGAGTTCCAGGGCTGCCGAACCGGTGATCAGCTTGAACGTAGAGCCCGGCGGATATTCGCCGGCAATGACGCGGTTTTCCATGGGGTGATTGGGATTGTCGTTGATGAGGGACCATTCTTTTTCCGTAATGCCCCGGGTAAACCAGTTCGGGTCGTAAGCCGGACGGCTGGCCATGGCCAGGACGGCGCCCGTATTGGGGTCGATGGCGACGGCAGCGATGCCGTGGGTGCCGATGCCGTTGGCGATCTGGCGGTCCATGGCCCGTTCCGTAGCCTGCTGCAGGTAGAGGTCGATGGTCAGGTGCATATTGTGACCGGCTACGGGGTCCTTGCGTTCCATTTCCTTGACCGGACTGCCGGCGGCGTCGACTTCGACCTGACGGCCGCCATCCTTGCCGCGCAGGAGGTCATCGTAATAGGCTTCCAGGCCGGCCCGGCCAATCTGGGTGATGTTGGATACGCCTTCGACGCCTTCCAGGCGCTTGGCGTCTTCTTCATCGATCTGGCCGACGTAGCCAAAGACCTGGGCGGCCATCATCTTGTACGGATAATAGCGGATCGGCTGGACGTCGACGGAGACGCCAGGCAGGTCGTTGCGCTGTTCTTCGATTTTCGTGACGATATCCTGGGTCAAGTCATTGGCCAGGACCGTTGGCACGTAAGAGCTCTTGACCTTCTGGACCTTTTCCCGCAGCTTATCTTCCGGCATGTTGAGGATGCCGGCCAGTTTCTGCAGTTCTTCGTCGCTCATGCCGTCCTTAGGCGGCACGTAGGTCACCATGAAGCTCGGCCGCGAGCCGACGAGGATCTGGCCGTTGCGGTCGTACATGATACCGCGCATGGCTGCAATGGGGATGGCCCGCAGGCGGTTCCCTTCGGCCAGGGTATAATAATATTCACCGGCAAAGAGCTGCAAGTAGACCAGCCGGCTGATGAGGATGACGAAAATCGCGATGACGATCCAGTAGAGGTAGCGGAAACGGCCATCTTGATTCTTCTTTTTCAATAACGCTTCAAGCATGTAACTAAATCTCCTTTATTTACCAGCGATAGCCCGGGAACCCGTAAAAGGCATCGTCGCGGCGCAGATGCCAGACGATGTGATCCACCGGCAGGGCCAGGATTCCGTGATAAACAAGCATAGGGATGCTGAATTCCAACAAGTAGGCGGCGATGTTGATGTACTGGCCGGCCAGGAAGAGGAACCCGCAGGTCAGGACCAGGCCGACTTCGGTCGCCCCGAGGACGATGAGCAATGTCAATACCCACTGGTCCTTGTCGATGTCGCGGCCGAGGTAGCTGCAGATGAGGGCTACGATGAGATAGACCAGCAGGTGCAGGCCAAAGAAATTGCCGATAATGACATCCTGACAAAATCCGCCCAAGAGGGCCGTGATGATGCCGATGCGCTGGCCGTGATGGAGGGCCATGAGGACGACGAAGACGAAGATGAGGTTAGGCTGGCTCACGCTGTTAAACATAAAAGGCAGGATGGCAGCCTGCAAAATAAAGACGATGAAGGCTGTCATGACACAGTTCAGTTTCTTCATAATGCCGCGGCTCCTTTAATTCCTTCTACTTTGTCGCGATTCGTCTGAGGTACGAGTTTCGGCGTGACTTCCGGTTTTTCATAGGACCCGGTATCGGCCGACTTCAAGATGACGAAGACTTCTTCCAGTTTGGAGAAATCGACGCTGGGACGAATGACGGCATATTTTACGAAATCATTTTCATTCTGATGGATCGATACGATGGTGCCGATAGGCAGGCCCTTCGGATAGATGGAGCCGAAGCCCGATGTGACCAGTGTATCCCCTTCCAGGATATCCGCATCCTTGGCGATGTTGACGAACTGCGGTTCCGTCGGCACGTTGCCGTTGCCGCGGACGACAGAGGAAACGCGCGATTCCGGACGCTGTACGATGGCACCGATGCTGGTCCGCGGGTCCGTCAGGAGCTGGACGCGGGACGAATGCGGATAGACGTCGCTGATGAAGCCGACGACACCACTCGGCGTGATGACCGGCATGTCTTTTTCGACGCCTTCGCCGCTGCCGACATCGATGATCATGGTGTTGGTCCACGTGCCGTAGTCACGGGAAATGACCGAACCAGCCAGAAGCTGGTACTGATTATGGGTCGATTTGAAATTGAGGAGCGCCCGCAGGCGGTCGTTTTCGGCTACGACTTCATCGTAGTCGACAGTCCGGCTCTTGAGGTCGGCATTTTCTTTTTCCAGCGATTCCCATTCAATGCGGTTCTTCAAGCTGACGTCGACGATGTGGATGCTCGAGGTCAGCGAATCCATGACGCGGCTGGCACCGTATTCAAAAGGCGACATGATCGTCATCAGCGGCTTGGTAATGAACGGCAGGGAATCGCGCTGGCGCCAGGCCCAGCCGACAAGCGCAATGACGATGAATAAGATGAGTACGAAGACGACGCTTCTTTTACCGAACGAAAACAATTTTAAAATCTCCTCCTATATATACGCTGTGCCCCTTCGATGAGGGCCGATAATTTATCACGATCAGCGACGGCAATGCCCGTGCCCTTGGCGACAGCCAGTTCCGGCTCGGAAGCCAGCATGACCGGCACGCCCAGTTCCTGGGTGAAGAGCTGGTCCATGCCCTTTAGCTTGGCCCCGCCGCCAGTGAGGACGATGCCATGTTCCATAATGTCTGCGGCCAGTTCCGGCGGCGTTTCCCGCAGGACATCCTTGACCAGGTCGAGGATCTTGATGAGAGGCTTGCCGATGACGTGGTAGAGCTCACTCGATTTGATGGCCATTTCCCGCTGGAGGCCGTCATCGAGGCCGCGGCCCATGAAGTAATAGCCCCGGTCTTCCAGGGGCAGGACAGCTGAGCCGTTGGTCACTTTCATCTCTTCCACCGTCGTGTCGTCAGTGACGATATCGTACTGATAGCGCAGGTAATCTTTGATGGCCGCATTGAAATCGAGGCTGCCCAGATGGAGCGACTTGGATACGACGATGCCGCCCAGGGACAGCATGGCTACATTGGTCGTACCGCCGCCGATGTCGACGACCATATTGCCGACCGGATCATAGACGGGCAGATTCACGCCGAGAGCCGCAGCAGCCGCCGTTTCGATGAGGAAGGCTTCCTTGGCGCCGGCCTGATAGACGGCTTCCATGACGGCCCGTTTTTCGACATTCGACGCCGCCGAAGGCACGCCGATCATGATGCGCAGGCGCTGGACGCTGCGGACGCACTTGCTGAGGATATAGCCCAGCATCGTCCGGGTTACACTGTAATCGGCGATGACGCCGTGGACCAGAGGCCGATGGAGCTTCACCGTTTCCGGCGACCGGGACAATAAGTCCTCTGCCGCCCGGCCGACAGCAATCATCTTGCTGTTCCGTTCATCTGTCGCCATGACCGACGGTTCAGACAGGACGATGCCCCGGCCCTCCACATAGACCTGGGTCGTAGACGTCCCTAAATCAATCCCTATATTTTTAGTTAATGGAGAAAAAATCGAAGCCATAACAAATCCTTTCTATTTCTTTCGCATATTCTGTTATACAAAACAGTCATCATTCCATATTCTATCACATTGCGCCCCTTTTCGCATTAACTAATTTCATGGAATGAAAAAAAGGCCTGTCGCACGTGCGACAGACCCTTTTAAGTAGTTAGCAGCTAGTGGCTAGTGGCTAGCGGATGGTCTTTAATTTAAAAACCCTCGCTTCAAACCTCAAACTTCAAGCAGGGATACACCCACATGTGCATGACAGCCGAAACGACCACACGCTTCTTACGCGACTTTCAATCCGGCGCGGTGCAAGGCCATGACGATCGGCGTGATGATCAGGCCCGATACGATGGCTTCCGGGATGCCATTGACGGCCGTGATGCCCAGCATGATGTTGATGACGTTCATGAAGGGGATGCCCTGTGCTTCGGCATAAGGGACGCCGACGATGGCCGTAAAGGAACCGAGGAAGAGAATCGTGTGACAGACCGTCGTCAAGACCGCCGTGACGGCGATGCGCCATACTTCGCGGATTTTCAGATGACGGTACAATTCAAAGGCGATGACGCCGATCAGGATACGCGGTACGATACAGATGAAGGCGTCGGCAACGACGTTATACTGTACAGCAAACAACAGCAACGCGCTCGGTGCCTGCAAGGACCGGATAAAGGAAAAGATACCGAACATGAAGCCGACGATCATGCCGACCTTGCGGCCTGCCGTCAGGCTGCCGATGATAGTCGGGATGTGAAGGATCGTCGCGTTCATGATGACCAGCGGGATGAAACCATAGCCCGTGAGGCCTAAAAAAATCGTAATCGCCGATAAGAAACCGGCAACCGTTAACTGACGAATCGACAAAAAAGTGCGTCGTGCCGGCATGACGCCAGCAACATTCTGTTTTTCCATGTTTTTCCTCCGTTCTCGCTCTTTCGCAAGATACAAGTCGCAATACGATTAAAGACGCAAAAACACGGCCGGTCCGCGCCAGTATCCGCCCGTTTCCGGTACCAACCCGGCGCTTTAAAAGAACCTGCCTTATGTGTCACGCGTAGTATATCATACTTGAAGGGGTCTTGCCAATAGTAATTGGGAATATTGTGAATCTTTACACAAGCATAATGGAGGATAAAGGCCTTCGGCCGCAGTTGGCAAAGAAACACGGTCCAGCAAGAACGGGCTGTGGATTTTTCTCCAGCAGGCTCGCCCTCTATCATGAATCAAACTTCAACCCTGAAAAAGAAAGGGACTGTACGCGATAGCACAAAGCTTCATGCGACAGTCCCTTTTGGTGCGAGTGGAGGGACTTGAACCCTCACGCCGTGAGGCGCCAGATCCTAAGTCTGCCATTTACATATTTAAAATCCGCTTAACTATGAGGTTTATCCATTATCAGCTGTTATCAAAAAAAGCCGTATCCCGCATTAAAATCAATTAAATATTTTAATGTGTGGTCAAAATGTGGTCAATTCTTTATACCAAATTTTGTAATTTTTCAACAATATCGCTTTCAATTGATGGAGTGACATGACTATATGTATCCATTGTTTGCTGAAATGTTGAATGCCCTAATCGAGCTTGAATTACCTTAAAGTGTACACCAGCCTGAACCAGTAGCGTCGCATGTGTATGACGAAGCATGTGAAAAGACAGATGCTTTAATTCTGCAAGCTTCCCATATTTATTTGCCGTATGGCTAATATATTTGGGATCATACGGCCCTCCATCCGGATTAGCAAATAATAGATTATTATTTTGATAATCAGGCTTCATCATTCTATTTTTATATGTCCTGACAATCTGTTGCCTAATAACCGCCAGCGTTTGCGGATCTAATGTTATCGTCCGTCGTGATGCTTCGTTTTTGGTTGTTTTAGATATTATTGTTTTATTATTAATCTTCAATACTGTCTGATTAACTGACAGTGTTGATTTTTTGACATTGATGTCACTTATTCTCAATCCTAATAGTTCAGATCTGCGCAATCCAGTATGCAGAGCTACAAAATATAGGGCATAATGTGTTTCGTTCTTAATAACTGACAATAATTTCTGCGCTTCCTCTTTTGTCAGCGCTTCAACTTGCGTTTTCGCTTTCTTGGGTAGTTTTACACCGCGCATTGGTGATACTGGAATGATTCCGTCATTCACTGCCTGGCGTAATGCAATCCTGACCACAGCCAAAGAATATTCGACTGTTCTGTTGCTATATCCTTTGGCCAATAATTTGGAAATGAGTTGCCGGAACATATGTGGTTGTAACTCCACTAGCTTCCGTTTAGCCATATATGGCAAAACATAGTTTCTCAATTCAAACTTGTACGATTCAAATGTGTTCGCCGACAACGTTGATTGTGCTCCCCGTAACCATACAGCCAACCATTGCCCCAACGTAATCGAATCGTCCAAGCAGGGAGCCAGCCTTATCATTTCAAGATATTTTGCTCTTGCTTCTTCGGCTTCAACTTTAGTTTTCCCATAAAAAAATTTTCTTTTTCCATCAATAGTCGCTGTTACTTTGTATCTTTTGCTCCTATTATTTTTTACCATGCCCAATCACTCCTTGATGGAAAACTAAAGGGCGATTTGATACAGATATAAATCAGCCCTGATTATCCCCACAAAGCCATCACTTCGCTACGATGCTGGCTTTTTTACTTTATCTTTTCGGTTCTGGTCCATAAACTCGTTCCATACCTTTACGAGTCACTAGCCATATCCTGCCGGCTTTCCTGGCCTCTGTCGGTAAAAACTTGGGTTTCGCTTTCGCATATCCGCTACAAGCCTGCTGTACTGTAATCGGAGCTTTTCCCCATTTTTCTGCCGCTTCTGCTGCGGTCATGACCTCTTCTAGACAATTCATTAAAACACCCCCAGTGTTCTCAATAATGCAATAATCGAGATAACTAACGCTATTAAACTAATATATGTTGATTTCATTTTATCAGATGTGATATACTAACCCTAAGCAGGAAGCCCGCCACTCTAGGAGGGGCAAGCTCTTTAGCTTAATGGGAAAAACCTTGTAGCAGCAATATGATTGCAGTCACCAGCTGAATTATTGCTGTTATAAGGTTTATTTTTTCTGGTTTCACATCTTTCACCTCCTTCTCTATATTTATATTATACCTTAATGCCTCTCTTTTGTCAATGTTTAAACATTGAATTTATGTAAAAATATATGCCCCCTGGCCAATATAATCTCCGTACAATCGGAGCGTGTACTGCCAGGGGGCTTTTCATTACCATTGTTTAACTGTATACATGACCGATGCGGCTTGTATGCTCCGCCCGTCTCGTGTGTAGACCGTGCCTTCCCAGCGTCCGGCCTGATAGCCTATGCCGCCGTATGTCTTTCCGTCAGTCTGCAGGATACCAGCTTTTATTCTATGGTCCTTTCGCAAGTTTATTTTGTACACATCGACCTTCTGTTTTTTCTGATCAGCAGTCACAACGGTCCGGTCGGTCTTTTCAATGGCCACCGGTGGAAGTATGGCATCCTCGGCTTTGATTTGTTCTGCAGTTTGCTCTGCCGTTTTCTCGATTGTCGGGGCGGTCACATAATATGTTACGTCCGGGCTGGTCTTCCCGTCGTGAATGTACTGGATTTCCCGCGTAATGTTTCGTGCGTTGCCGGAATCAACGTGTAATGCGTGAGAAGCTTTATCGGTATTGGCTGTATCCTCATATTTCATCGTTTTCGGCTGTTCTATACTTTTTTCGCTGGTTCGCATATAAATTATCAAGCAGATAGCGAAAAAGACGATACAGAGCGAAATAGAAAGACAAAATTTCCAATGTTCCTGCAAAAATGATTTAATCTGCACAAACATGGCGTATCACCTCATCAATTAAAGAGCGCATCGTCATACATGTAGTCGAGATCCACATAATGGCCGGCAAGGACAACGTCACCGGCATCCTGCCAGACATAACCCTGTAAATCATCACTCGGTCCCCATTCGGCATTCCAGACAGCACAGCCCAAATCGCGCCAACTGATTGGACGGCCGTCACCGCTGTAGCCGCTATTGTCTTCCACCTGGCATTCCAACCAGCCATATGACGAGTAGATGCCCGTGTTCAGTCCGATGTTGTTAATCCATTCGATACACTGGGCCGTTGCCGTGTCACCAGCAAACGTATAATTGTTCCGCTGCTTCCAAAGATCCGCATCTTCCAAGTCGAAGAATACCGGAAGCTCTAAGAGGACCCCGGCATCGGCGATAATCTGCGCGCATTTCCGCGCATGGGCCGCAGTCTGTCCGGGCTGCAGAGAGTAATCATAGTGGTATGCTCCGACTTTAAGCCCATACTCATGCGCCTTCTGTACATTATAGCGGAACTGGCTGTCTTCATGCCCGTTCCCCCATGAACAGCGGACATATACGAATTTCATCCCCTGGTCGACGGCGGACTGCCAGAAAACATCATCTAAGAAACCTGACGTTTCACTTACATCAAATCCTCTAATCATTTTGAATCCCTCCTCATACCGAACCAAAAACGGGTAGCCAGCATCGCCCTATGGTCATAGTTCAATTTCCGCTGAATTTTCCATCCCAAGTAAATTTTCCAATGTACTTGGCCATAAATCTTTGAATCGCATTTAAAAGCCCAGTGACCACGGTCGTCCTGTATCAAATATCGATTAGCACTGGCTAACTTCGTATGTACTGGCTGACAAATATTTGCGCCAAAGAGATAATACGCAAATCCATAGCCACAATTGCGATATAGCCACAGCACCCGGCAGATATACCGTTTTACTTTGTCGTTCCTTGAAAACGGCTTAATCAGGATTTCATGGTAAACCTGCCTGCAATCAATTAGATTAAATGTTATTGTCTGTATATAATGCTCATGCCAGTTGTAATTCAATATATCTGGAAGCGTCTGGATAAAAGCCGGATTGTCGAGCGTATCATCCCAGGTCTGCCAAAGACGAAGCACCCCGTGAAGCTCACCTCTTTCATCGGCAAACAGTACAACTAACCAGTTTGTCATGTAGCAAATCAGCATACAAAGCAGTTGTAGTGGTGCATAAATCAGATACTTCATTTTTTCACCATGTCTTTCATGTTATTAGGCATGATAGGTCGTGGCGGCACACCGGCTGGCGTATTAAACTTTGAATCTGTGTGGTATTTTGTCCAGCAGGCCCCTGCCAGGGCCGCGACGCCTGCCATGCCTGTTACTACAACGCTAATTCCGCTCCAGCAACTTGCAAGTTCGAATCTCATACCATACAATGCATTTGCCCAGTAGCCGACAAGCCACGAAGCCATTACCAGGCATAAAAAAATCATCATGCAGATTGACATGATGATAATTAGTGGGAGCCAATTTCTCTGCCCCCATTTTCCAATATTGATTATTTTATTTTTCATCATCCTCCACTTCTTTCATATCCATGACCTTGTTATAGACCGCCGTCATAACCCCGTTTTTTCCCAGGGCATGATAGCATTCATACATGTTCGAGAATGTCTGTTTTTCATTCAGTGTACATCCGCGCCGGCTAAATACTTTATAAACAGTCAGCATATCGTATCGGAGTAGCGCTTGTACACCACGCTTCAGGGCTTTTCCGCTGCGGTATCTGCCATAGATGTAAGCTGCTCCTCCCGATATAATTGATATTGCCAGGCTTTCAATTATATTTTCAATCATTTTACACCTCCAAGAAAGGATGATTCTATGAGATTTCCAAATGGTTATGGTAGTATTACCCATCTGAAAGGGCACCGGCGGAGGCCGTATGCTGTCCGGAAAACTATTCATGATAAGCAGATTTACCTCACTTTCTGCGCATCATATCATGAAGCGCTTACTTTTCTTGTAGACTATAATAAGGATCCATCCATTTATGGCACAGATAAAATGACATTTGAGGCCATCTACAATCTCGAAATGCAAGAACACAGGAAAAATATTGCAGTTGTAACAGCCAAAAATTATGATATTGCGTTTTCTAAATGCATAGCTCTCCATCAGCGCAGGCTAGTTGATATCACTGTTGCCGATCTTCAGCGCGTCATTACAGAATTGTCACGTCAGGGGGTCGGCCATCCGACACAGAAAAAGGTTCGCCAGGTATTCCATAATGTTTATAAGTATGCCGTGAAATATCAAATCATTCCCCAGGCTGCTGATATATCTCGTTTTGTAGATATTGACAAGCCAAAGAAAAAATACATCAAGAAACCATTCAACACTCGACAGCTTAACCGGGTAAAAGCTATTGCCGATAATCCCCATGATCCACTTGCTCCATGGGCGATGACGGTTATCATGATGTGCTACAGCGGTCCCAGGCCCAGCGAATTCCTTAACATATTGCTGGCAGATGTAAAGCTCAAAAAGCGCGTATATCGAATCCGCAACAGCAAAACGGCCGCTGGCCGGAATCGTCTTGTCCCAATCAATAAAAAGGTATTACCTTATTATAAATTCTGGATGGAGCGAAGCCATGGATGCAAAACCTTAATTACTGATGATACAGGCCAGGCGCTGACATATCATCGATTCTTAACATTATTCAATAAAGTAATGGACGCTTCCCGTTGCCATCACTCACCTCACGAGTGCCGGCATACATGCGCAACCTGGCTTGATGACAAAGGAGCCAATAAGTTATCCATAAAACGCATTTTGGGCCATGCTATACAAGATATTACTGATGGTGTTTATACTCATAAAAATATTCGTGAATTAAAAAAAGCTATTGACCGTTTGTAACTAGTACGTCACTAATGCAATAGCTTTTTTTGGCTTCACTTCGTGCTCTCTCCAGGATGCAGGAAAATAGCGTATCCAGAGAGAGCGTTTTTGTTTTCGTTGTATCTTTTATGTAACTAATATAAAACATTATAAATATCGCTTAATCATGCTGTTTCAGTGGGTAAATAGGGAGATAATTCATCCGCTGTTTCGCATTTTTTTATTTTTTCACGTATGGCCACAAAATCGCCGTACGCTTGTAATTGTTGCGCTCTGGCAGCATTCCCGGCAGCCACCATCTGAGATTTAGTTATATCGGCTAAAATCGTGTGATCCGGCGAATTTTTGTCATCATGTACCTTGAATTTTCCATCCGCATCAATCAACGTCAAAGCAATCTGCCAATCACGTTGACCATTCTCATCCGTATCGAATCCCAGACCATCCACCCAGACAACAGCATTTTTCGCGGCTACATATATCTTATATTGATAATCCAGTGCCTGTTGCTTCAATTCATCAACCGTTGGCGGCACATATTCACGCTGAACTTTAGCAGCAATATAGTTGTCAATATTATCGATATACGTTTCCAATGAGGCATCTGGATACTTTTTAAATTCATTGCCAATGACAGTCTGCTGCTGTTTATCGTCATAAATGATAGTATCTCTACCCAGGCTTTCAGCCCCACTATCTGCTAAAAAGTTTTCAAACGTATCTGTATATTCTTTGTTATCATTAATAATCAAAACATTGTTGTTAATAATTTGGAATACTCTCATTTTAATTATCCTTTCAAAAAAAATTACACAAAATTCTTGACATACCCTAAAATATAGCTGTCGGGGAACTACCCCCGCCTTTTCTAAATAGCACAACGGCCGATGATTGGCATCCAGTTTGGGAAAATGATGTGAATATATCATCATTAGGCAAGAGTAAGAATAAAAACAATACTCAAGCTAGTTTTTCTCTTTTGTCTCCTAATATTGCTGTATACGCTTGGCGGCGTACTTCATAGCTGTCGGGGAAATGCCATCTCACTGCCATGAACAATACGTAACGGCAAACCCGGGTACAGGGTTATATAATACCCGAAAAGATTATGAGAGCGATGAAATTAACCTGAACATTTTTCCCCAAGTAAATACGGGCAACACAGGTGGCGATTTATATCATAACAATCTACCAACTGTAATTGCTACATACTGCTGGAAACGTATTAGTTGAGTCTTTTCCAACCGTACACAGCTAAAGCAGGAGGTAAATTATTATGGTACTTATTTCTTCCATTTGTAGTCAAATATCCCAAGCCATAGCTATCCACACCTGAAGTTGAAGCCCCTAATTTTTTATTTTGCCAAACATCAATTATTGTAAAGTTTCCTTGAACTGATCCAGAAGTTCTGCTACCTGATTCAATTGCTACTATTTGTAATTTATCAGTAGCCAGTTCCCCGACAGTGAGCTGATGTTTAAACTCACCGTACTTATTGCCTGCCGTAAAGGTGAGTTTCGTTCCATCTTCAGCAGTTGCCGTTCCTTGTGCGATGAGCCCATAGCCTGGGTCTATAGCTTCCCAGGTGCCGCCAAAAAGTGTGCCGGGATTCGTGGCGTCATCTGAAAAATAATAACTGCCAACCGGATGAGCTTCCAAAAGTGCTTCTTTTTTTGCGTTTGCAATTGCTGTCGTCAAGGTCTTTACCGCCTCAGTTAACAGCTGTGTATAATCAAGAGATTCAATTATATATGCTACCGTGCCATCTTCTACTGTAGTCCCTACCGCCGTCCATGTGGGTTCTGTATCGCTTGTTTTTCCGGCGGCCATGACCTTCGCGCGGACGCCGGTCGGCATGGACGGGCTTGTGATGACTTTACCGATTTCGTATGAAGTTTCAGGTTGCCAGAGCATCGCTTGTGTAAGTGCTGCCAGGCAGTCATTCTGGTTCTGCATATACTGTTGCAGTTCACCTTGCTTCGTGTAGCCGGATTCTGTTTTATACTTGTTATAATTCGTAAAGCTTTTTATTGCAGGTATCGTCATTTTTATCATTCCTTTCAAAATATATCCACCGGGGAAATGCCTTCGCATACGCATAGCGCTTCTGGGACTACCAGCACCACTGGCGCCCACTATCACGGCGGCTGGGGCGAACTGAACAAAAGTGCGGCCGATAATGGCGTATATGACGGTAATTACAATCACTACGGCTCTGCTAGTACTGACAAAAACAACCCACTCATGCGAACAACAACAGATGGTAACCACAATCACGGGTAGTGTCAAGACTCTTTCGCAAATTCATTTCATCCGCCAGTAAATATCGTAATCAGATATATGGATT
>ENA-OWPP01000348-OWPP01000348.1-human-gut-metagenome-genome-assembly--contig:-NODE-348-length-55233-cov-3.529541_pt1 | contig 55233 bp, 51 predicted proteins | sample MGYA00248265_ERZ651848 | MGnify/ENA primary metagenome ERZ651848 (study PRJEB26924, sample SAMEA4378233) | human gut metagenome | biome: human gut; feature: human-associated habitat; material: faeces...
ACTTTTTTATTATCATTTTTCCCTCAGCTGGCTCAGTTTTATTTTAGCAGATATATTGAAAGTATCTTTGCTGAAATGTATGCCGCTGATATTTCCAAAAAGGTCACTTATGCAAAACATACCCTTGGCATGAATGGAGTCAAACTGAAATCACATCCGCTTTATGGGTATAAACTGGTTGACGGCGATCATAACCGGTGGGAAATCGATGAGGAGTCGGCTAAGATTGTACGAATGATTTTTGATATGTTCCTGCATCAGGATATGTCGATCAATTCTATTGCAAAACACCTGAGAACCAATAAAGTGCCGACACCGAGTGCGTACATGGAATACAAATATACAAAGGTTGGTACTTCTTATGGCTGGTTGTTCCAAACGGTCAGACGACTGCTTGAATTTCAGGAATACTGCGGAGATACCGTGAATTTCAAAACGAAAACAACATCGTATAAATCCAAATCAAGGCTCTTTCTTCCAAAAGAAAATTGGGTTGTTTTTGAAAATCAGCATCCTGCCATAATCAGAAGAGAAGATTTTGAAAAGACACAGGAAAAGCTGAAAACCATATCAAAGAACTCATTTTCACCTTCAAACGAGATGAAAAATGATACCTTTTTCCGAAATAAATGTGTTTGTGCAAAATGTGGAGCAAAGATGCACCGAAGGCATAGTGTCAATGGTGTATATTTTATCTGTAAAACGTATATGCAATATGGCACTTGCTGTTCCAATCACATAACGGAAAACGAACTGCGAAGAATTGCACTTGACCACCTTAAAAAGCTTTATATGGCTGTTAAAAACGGCAGAGATACGCTCATCACGCAACTTGGATTAAACCAGCTTACCGAACTTGACAAGCAGATCAAAGATGCTGAAAATCGAGTCAGTGCCATCAGCAGACTTTTGACAGAGCTATATGAAAAGAAATTTCAAGGCAAATTGTTAGATTCAGAATTCAGGATTCAATCCAAAGCATTAAGCTGTGAAATGGAAGAACTGCTTCAATTTCTTTCAGACGTTACTGTACAAAAATCCATCATAAGCAAAAGATTTTTCTCTGTCACAGAAATACTGAACAGAATAGAGAACTACAGATTATCGGAGTTAAATGCTGTCACGCAGGAGATATGCGATGCCTTGATTGAAAAAATCGTTATCGATGAGCCAATGGGGCAGAAAGAAAAGAATTACGGAAAACGCATTGTTGACATCTATATTTACGAACTCGGCAATCTTTCTGAGTTGGTGGATGTGCGGTTTAAGCCATACTCACAGCGTATAAAAGAAATCGCCCCTCAATTACTGCTTGAAAGGCGATGTGATACGGCAAATGTAATAGAAGCTTTGGCAACAAAACGTACAAGTCTGAAAAGTGCTCTTGTAGAAGAAGAAACGAACTTTCAGACTGTAATTGTTGAAGTACGCAAAGAGATTCTGATTAATGCCATTAAAAAGGGGCTTTCCATGAAAGAAATCTATCCATTGCTTGGCTATCCTGAGCCTTCCAATGTTTATTGGTTTGCAAAACGGTTTTTAGGTATGAGTTTCAATGATTTCTATCACAAGACAAGAAAAGAAATATGATCTGACTGCACTTGGACAGAAATGTTCAGGTGCAGTTTTTATATGCAGCACAATTCCCAAAGCAAAAAATTTCCGATTATTTGGGAACTTGAAAAAAGTGCAGATTTGCTTTTTCATTGCTTTTGTGCTATGATGATTACAGCAAATTCAAAAGCCTGTCTGTTGATTTGGAGATGATGACATAGGCAGACCATATACTGACTTCAATACGCTGTATGCAGTAGACGAGCAGACCAGAAAGATGATCCGTCATCAGGAATATTTAGACCGGCGTGAAAGACAAATGAGTATCACTTATCATGATAATATGTACGTTCCACCCGATCAGGAAGATATTCAGCTGCTTGCTTTACAGCAGGCACTTCTGATGCTCAAAAATCTGTATCAGGATAAATTTGAAGTCATAATCGGTTTCTATTATGGAAACTACAAAACAATAAAAGCATATGCTGTGAACTGCGGAATATCAAGGCAGGCAATGTCTAAAAAACTGCATAAGGCTTTGGAAATTCTGCGTCATATATGCTTTGAAAAACTTGAGAATCTTGAAAACTGAATATGAAGAACGCATAACTATTTTGATTGCTGCAATCCGGTTACAGACTGCGACGATCCGGCAACAATTTCTCTTTTCTGGTTGCGTTTATTTCTGATCTGCGCTAAAATAGAAATAGCAAATTTAAGCCTGTCGGTATAGGAGGAAACAAGTATGCAGACAGGGAAAATCACTGCTTTATATGTCAGATTTTCTTTCGATGATGGAATTGACACGGAAAGCGGAAGCATTGAACACCAGAAAGCATTGCTGAAAAACTATGCTGAATCCAATGGCTTTACCAATCTTTCTTACTACGCAGATGATGGTTACACAGGCACAAACTTTAACCGTCCAAATTTTCAGCGTATGATGAATGACATCAAAAACGGACTGGTTGGAACAGTCATCGTCAAAGATATGAGCCGACTGGGCAGAAATTATCTTATGGTAGGTCAGTATGTGGAAATTGACTTTCCAAAGTACGATGTTCGCTTTATTGCAATCAGCGATAATGTGGATTCTGCCAAAGGAATGAATGATTTACTGCCGATCAATAATCTGATGAATGAATGGTACAGCAGAGATATTTCAAAGAAGATCCGTTCCATGGTACGCCAAAAAGGCAACAGCGGTCAGCATATCACATCAAAACTGCCTTATGGGTATTACAACACTCATGAGAACAAACAGGATTGGCAGGTGGATGAGGAAGCTGCAGAAGTTGTCCGAGAAATATTTGAACTGTATGTACATCATGCAATGGGAACAAAGCAGATTGCATTACAGTTGCAGGCTGAAAAACGTATTGGAGTGGAATATCACAAGAAAATACGAAAAGGGATTGCGGTTACTGCTGAGGATATTTATTTGTGGAACAGCGGAACGATTGCTGCCATTCTTAAGCGTCAGGAATACGTCGGTGATACGGTCAATTTTCGCACACAGATTGCTTCTTACAAGAATAAGACTGTGATCTACAACGAAAGTGACAAGATCAAGATTTTTCCTGACACGCACCCTGCAATTATCAGTCGTGAACTGTTTCAGATGGCACAGGACAGACGTGAAAAGACAATACGTCATCCGTCAAGACCACATAAGTATCTTTTTGGTGATTATCTGTATTGTATGGACTGTCACGCAAGAATGCACGGCAGAAGATGTGGGACAAAAAGTGAAAATGCTCTTTATTGCTATGAGTGTACAACTTACAGGAAAAGCAAAGGGTGTTACTTCCATGGTGTTCCTGAGAAATATCTTGAAACCGAGGTCTTACAGGCAATTCAGAGAGTGATCTATAAGGCAAATGCCAATCCCGATGAATTCTACAAGGCCATTCAGAAACGTGTTGAGAAGAGGTCTGATGACTGCAAAGCGGTTGTTTTAGCGGAGCTTGAAAAATCTCAGCTTCGCATTACGGAAATCGATAAGTACATTCAAGGTTTGTTTGAGGCAAAGGTCAGAGGTGAAATAGACGGCTCGCTGTTTGCAAGTTTGAAAAGGACTTACGATGAAGAAAAAGAACAGCTTAACGCATTAGTTGCAGAACTCATAGGAAAACTTCATGAGAAAAATGAGTCTGTCAACAAGGTCAAACTGTTTATGCAGGCAATCGAAAAGTATGATGCCGTTACAGAACTCACTCCGCAGGTATTGGCTGACTTTATTGAACATATTGAAGTCGGCAAATGTCAAAACACAAGTAAAAAGCTGCCTTTCTCCAAAAGGGATAACGCAGTTTCGGTGTTTTTCTGGGGTATCGGCATCTTTTAATTGGGAAATGGCGAGTTCCCTAAGCGTATTACGACCAGTACTATATTGAGGACGACCATGAAGCGATCATCCCGAAGGATTTATTCATGAGCGTGCAGGAGGAAATGGCACGGCGGTCGTCCGAGCGTGATATGAACGGAAGGAGGCAGGGATTCAGTGCAAACCACGCCTTCTCGCACATGGTGACCTGCGAGTGCTGCGGTGAGCATTTCCGCAGGCTGCACTGGAACAACCGGGGCAAGAAAACAATCGTCTGGCGGTGCAAGACCAGACTGGAGGACAGGACACGCTGCATGGCACGGACGGTCAGCGAGGATACCTTGCAGGAGGCGTTTGTTGAGGCAATCAATGAGATGCTCGGCAACAGTGACGAATACCTGAAAAAGCTGAAAAGCAATCTGAAAACAGCGATCAGCCTTGCCAATCCGCAGTCAGTGGAAGCCCTCGCGGATAGGATGCGGCAATTGCAGCAGGAGCTGATCGACCTGACGGAAAGCGGCACGAACTACGATGACCTTTCCGAGGAGATACTCCGGCTGCGGGAATTGCAGGAGCAGACAAACATGGATGAAGCTGCCAAGAACGAGCGAAAGAAGCGAATCCGGGAACTGGCTAATTTCATCGATTCTCAGCCGAGAGCCATCACGGAGTTTGATGAGGCTCTGGCGAAGAAGCTGCTGGAGGGAGTTCGTGTAGGCGAGACTTATCTGGAATTCCAATTCAAGTCGGGCGCAAGGATAGTAATTGAAAATGAATAGGATAATTAAAGGCAACGTGAAGTCTGGAGTCACGTTGCCTTTTGCTGTTAATGAAATTTGAACAAATCAGGATTAAGTCCATATCTGTAAATATAAATAGCATAGGGGCATAAATTTTCGCCATTCACTTGTTTCCACGGAGTAGTACTACAATACATTTCATTATAAATTGGTACACTTTGTTTTTTGCAAAAATTATATAAGAAACAACACCGTTCGCGTTCCGATTCTGAAAATAGGGAGTTAAATATAGCTATTGGTGCTAATAGAGGAAATAAAGCAACATCTGCAAACAGTTCATCATTCTTGTCTATCAACAATGGGACTCCGAGCAGAGTAAACAGTTTTTCTATAGCTGTTGTGTTTTTGTACTCAATTGCCTTTGAAATGAATAATCCTTTGCTTTTTCGATATTCAAGTCCAGTTTTTATACGCTTTTTCATTTCTCCATTAATATGTGATATTTCACTTTCAGTTAGAGGAATATCTGTTGGATATAGAAAATCAAGACTTTCTTCAACTTTGCTTATTTTTTCATCAATGCCTGCAAATAGATGGTACACATTTGCAATGAAGTATTGTTCAAATTCTTCAACCTTTTTAAAGCTCTTTCGATTATCGTTCATCAGCTTAAGTATATTATAAAACATAACACCACTGTTCTCATGCATAAGTGCAAGCTCGCAGATAGCGATCATTATTACTGGAGAAATGTGGAGATCAGGGAAAAAGTATTCGCAAACTAAGTCACACGCATTATATGGTAATTCATTCACTCTTTTTACGCTGTTACATAATATGCGTTCACAAAGATATGCCATACTCTCTGCAATACAATCAGCACCAAATGAGTACGGCGTTGATAAATTATCATAATAAATTTCAATAGTTGGAAATCCATCATAACTTTGGTTATAAGCTTCAGGATATTCAAGCTTAAGCATTTCCATATTATCAGTTTCAAAAATAATTTTATTTATATGATGAATGCGGGGCTTCTCAATCTGATTACTGCCTTTTTCTAATGATAGTAACTCATCATTAAAGGCAGCAATCTGATTCATATCCTTTATTTGCGATGACCTAATCGGGATTAAAAACTGAAAAGCAGGATCCTTCGCTTGAGCAAACACCAATTGCATTTTTTGATAAAATGTAATTATAGAATCTAATCCTCTTATTGTCGAAATATCCTGCAAATAATGAACATATTCATGTAGTATGGTCGCAGTATCTTCTTTAAAAAGAGGTAAAAATTGCTTCGAATGTAATGTCATATTTAATCTCGCTATAAAAAATCCTATGTAATAGCATCCATAATCATCGTTTAAAATATTCATTATAGGAAAACCTCCTCTCTGGAAAAGTGAAATTATGACAACCTTTCCCCACACTCAACGTTATTTTGCAATCATCCAAATCGCAATTTTTGATTAGTCAATTTTCAGCGATTTTACGCTGTTTTTCGCTATGACATTCAATCCACACACTGAAAAATCGGAAAAAGCAGTTTCACGCACCCTAAATCGAGTGCGTGATTTGGCTGTCAAAAATCAAAGTGTGCAGATTGGTTGTCAGATGTGCCGTGTACGTCTTTTGGCTTTTTCACCTGTTTCCGCATACAGAAAAATGAGTGCACAGGGGAATATATTCAAAGCGGTCAAGTGCCAATTATCTGCGTAAATGCGTTGTTTTAGGCTTTCTGCCGTGACAGCAGAACTACGCACTCAACGTGCCTCGATACCCTTGAATTGATAACATACGCTGACTTGTTTCCACGGAGATACGTCTTTGGGAACAAATCAGCGATTTTCCCGTTCTTGGGAAGAAGTCGAGTGTGAATGTATATTCTACGCCAATTTGTTTCAATGATTTGATTTGTGATTGAATCTCAGGAATTATCATTTCACGCATTTCTCTTTGACACCATAATTCTCGTGCGAATCCCCGAACAAACGCACTTTCGCTGACAAAATCAGAATGACTAACAAACTGAAAATCCATGCTGATGACAAAATAATCCTCGCTTAAATAGGAAGCTAACGCACGAATTATCGTCGTCTTCCCATACTATCTTCCTCGATTGATTGTAAAATAATCCCCACGGTCGATCATTTTTTTGATCTCCGCAAGTCTAGAATCCAGATTGACCATATAATGCTGCTGCGGATTGCAGGAACCCGTAATATTAAAAATTCTCTCCATAGTCATCACCCTTTCGCATCGTGATTTACTTGTTATTGAAATTATACCACAAAAAAACTGAAATTGCAAGCAGTGTGAAAGAAAAAGCTTGAAAACTCAAATATAAGTTTTCAAGCTTTTATGGTTTAAATCCGGTCGTCGCAACTGCCTAAGGGCTCTCATTTTGATACAAAATAATCCCAAAAATCCCGCAATTCTGCGAGGTTTTTTGTTTTTCGGCTGAAAATCAAGGAGATTGCTATCGCCTAGAAAAGCGAAAATTGAGAGCCAAATCGCAAACGATAAGCAAAGGTATCGTTTGGTTTTTAGAGGCTGTTTTCAGACATTGTTTGTACATGGATTGAGCTATCGTTTGCGAGGCACTCGATTTTGGGTTATCGTTTGCTATTTGAAAATCGGTTTCAAAAATTAAGTTTAACTGTTTGGCTGATGCTTGAATTAGCATCCTATACTTTAATTTCTAAAGCAGTATTTCAAGCAACCTTGCCACTTGCAACCTCATCCACGAGTTCTAGTGATACATTCAAGTTTTCTGCAATTTCCTCATGCGAGTATTTCTGCTTGTCTAACATCCGTCTGATATCCGCAACCTTCTCTTTTTGCAATGCATCTGCTGCATATTCCTTCGCCCGTTCTTCTACAACTTTACACATTTCGCCCATACCTCCTTCGGTTTCCTTGAAATATCGAAAACGTTCTGATAATTCTTCAGCGTACATATCCTTCGCATTCACACACTGGAAGTCGTGCATCAGTCTGCCAATGCTGTCGTTCGGATTCTGATAAGCTCCGTTTACGTATATGATATGCGAATCGTCTTCCAAATACGCACCGGTTTCACGACAAATTCTATCATAATGATATAGTGGCAAGCCGTGCTTCATAATGTCATGTTCCGTCAGCATAATCACAAAAGTTTCCGCCAAATTGCGGAACGGTTCTTTCTTTTGGAGCAGTTTGGTATCCAACATACTGCTGTGGAATCTAGCACGCTTTGGTGTTGCTCCGGAATCCGCTCTTTGAATTTCTATGTTGTATCTTTTTCCATTGGTATCTTCCGCATAAATATCCAGTGAAATGGAGCGTCCAGACAAGCTGCGATATTCACATTGTGTTTCACTGTGCAGCACCTTCAAGTCTTGCCGCTCCAGCAAAATGTTCAAGATATACTCCACGCCTTCCGGATTATCGTTGAAATAGAGCCGTAAGAAGTCATCATCAATTAGCCGCAATTGCTCCGCCACTCGCCGGTTCTTTTCCTGTTCAGTTGCCATTGGAATCACGTCCTTTCTATCACTTTTAGTATACCATACTTCCACGTGAAATGCAAGGGCGAATTTGTGCAAATCACCGGATTATCTTTGCCTGATATAAAAATACGGAGCAACCGAAGCTGCTCCGCAATTTAGGGGAAGTGCTAGAATCTATTGATAAAATAGTGGCTATTTCATCTTAGTTCTTTTTAAGCCTCTCACAGATTACCAAAGTCGCTATTATTTCAGAAGTAGATGGGATTAGCTGTTTGCTTGGGGATATTCGTTACATCTTCCGTAACAAATTTTCTGTCACCTGCTACTAATTCATTTTATCTTCTGGGTAGATTATTAAACTGTAACAAGTACTTGATTTGTGCTTTTCTTTTGTAACAAATACAAAAGAATCATCATATGGCAATATACAATAATAATCCAGAGATGGTGATACCGAAATATTAAATTTCGCAGACTCCTCAATAGATGCCGCATATGATTCTTCATATACTACTTTATTATCTTTTACAAATAAAATCCTTGATCTAAAATCTGACTGAGGATCATACTCAATTTTCCAAATATCTTCCAGTGTTTCAGAAGAATATCCCATTGCGAAAAAATCAGCTGAAGCAATAATTGCTCTATCCCATTCAAAATTGGTAACAGTCTTCAATTCGACCATACATTCATCGTTTCCCGAAGTTTCGATCTCATCTATTATACCTTGAGCTACCGAACCAAGTTCGTTTTCTTGGCATTTTGAAATAGATACAACGGTTGTAAATGCTATGATTAGAAATATAATGATAAAAACACACTTTAATTTCTTCATGGCGAGTTAGCCTCTTTTTTTCTTTGTCTTACGATATCTGCAACAGTATTAATGTTGCCTCTTAGTCCATTTTGATCCAAGAAAAATACATTATATGTTGCTGACGCATATTCCTGATCTGATAATTTTTGATTTTGTACAATATAGAGGTTATCAGCATATTCAACAGCAACGTACAAACCATTAGTATGATAGTACTCTAGTACCTCTAAAGTGATGCTTCTCATATTGGTGGCATCCCCCGAAGCTGCAATTTTCATACCTGTTTCATTATTCATAATGTCACAAAGTGTGTCGGCAGTGTGCATATCTGAAAAATACCATTTCGTAGGATCGGATGTTATTTTCAGCATTTCAGAAAGGTTTTCGTGAGAATAACCAACTTGCTTCATTATTTCTTTACCGTAATATCTAGTTATTGTTGTAGACCAGATTGCATGTCTAAGAGCGTTCCTTTGACCGCCTTCATTTTCTTGACCTTTTTTGTAATTATATGATACTTTAGAATTGATTGCAAAGCGAGCTGCTCTTGAAGATATAGTATTGCTGTTTGCATCATCCGGTTTTGCCGTTCCAATTTTTGATGCTATAAACGGATGCTCAACCGCAAATGCCGCCTCTTGAAATTTTGTCCAAGCAGAATGCCCTTTGGGATCGGCATAAAATATTGGATTATTATGGCAATACGTATACCGATTCAAGCTCAGCGGATCTTCATTTTTTCCTGCATAGCTATCTCTCGAAATAAATCTACCAGTTGTAGGATCATAATACCTAGCTCTCAGATAAATCGTACCCGTTTCCGAATCGTAGTATTCTCCACAATACCGGAACGCATTCGTATCAGAGTCATCGATATTCTTCTCCACACCGAACGCATCATAGGTATAGGACTTGGTAATTTCACCTGTAGAATCGGTCAGATTCACCACATCACCATGTGCATTCTGCGTATAGTAGGTATACCCGGACTTTTCGCCGTTCTGATAGCTATATGTTGCAACCAGATTTGTGCCTCGCAAGTAGCAATTCGCACTGTAAAGCTCGCTGTCCAACACATCCGCGACAAGCTGTCGATTGCCGTCCCAGACGTGCTTTGTCGTTTTACCATCGACAGTTTTGCTCAGCCGCAAGCCATCCACATCATAGGTATAGCTTGCAGTCGTTTTGCCATCGGTAAAGCCAATCAGCTGATTCAGACATACCGTTTCTTTTGTGCCGGTGTATGCGATAGAATTGACAATCAAATTAGTTGCATTAGATACTCACAAATTTACTATGACAACATTGAATTTCCTTTAACTACTTTAATAAGGTAATCGGCCCTTCCATTTCCTTTGTTTTTCCATTTTGGATATCAGGAGATCAATATTCTTTTTAGTCTCACTATCCAGAAAGCATGTTTTGTGATACATTGTGAAGTTGTATTTACTAATCTCTTGATCATAATTACTACTAAAGCAGCCAAAGAAAATATAGTTTTCAGGATCAGTTATTTCTTTCTTACAAATACAACATTCTTTTGTTTTTTTTGTTCTTCGTTTTAATTCGTCATACATTAACATTGCTTGACCCGACATTCGATAATTAAAAAAACATTTTCTATGAAAAGTTGAATCATTAAAGAAATAAATTGGATCCTTCTCATTTAAAACAAAGGAAGGGAACATTATTTTTTCATCTTTTTGCAAAATGTTTTTTTTACATATTTCGCATTTTATTCCTGAAAGAAAAATAGCCATATCACCAACTACTCTCTAAAAAATTTTGAAATAGTTCCGTGTTCTAACAAATAAGAACTTTTCTGTCCTAATACGCCCAGCGCATTGATATCTTGAGACGATGGACCTGTTGCACCAAATTGATATGGATGCGAATGACCATATATTCTTGTTACCTCTCCAGCACCAAATGAAACACCATTTGTACCACCTGATACGATAGCCCTCTGACCATTTGCCAATTTTACAACTGCGTGTTCATTTCCCGTTTCAAAGGTTAAAGCTTTGACTTCGGATATTAAACTGTCAACCGATTCACCCTTTTGAATAGTACGAACTAATTGCATATGAGAAGTACCGCTCATGCTACCGTTTGATACAGAAAATGTAGCTTTTGAGGCTACTGCTTCAGCACCTAGATATGCAGCACAGGTTTCTCCCAATATAACTGTTCCGCCACCAAGCTGATGTGCAACACTATCCCAATTCTTGTTATAACAAGCCTTTCCAAAATTAGATAGCCCATCAACAACCGAGGTGAGCATCTTTGTTCTGGCGTAATTCATAACATCAATATTTCGGATGTCAGACTTACACGCAGAAACATAATCAGATGCTGCGGTTTTTGCTGTTTTCAGCGGATGCAGGACAGTATTAATTTGCCCGCCTAAAGTATCCATGATGCCTTCGCTGTAATTGGCAAAGAAACGAGCACCGCCGCCCATGCTCTTCATTTCGTTAATGCCATCTCTCCAGCATTGCTTGGAACCCTGCCAAAACTCCTTAATTGACATATGTCCAGAAGGATCAATTGCAGCAATTGGATTGTTTTGACAATAAGTGTAGAGATTCAGACTTAACGGGCTGCCATTATTGCCAGCATAACTATCTCGTGAAATAAACCTACCAATACTCGGATTGTAGTATCTCGCTCTCAGATAAACCGTACCCGTTTCAGAGTCGTAGTATTCTCCACAATACCGGAACGCATTCGTATCTGCATCGTCGATATTCTGTTCCACGCCAAACGCATCATAGGTGTAGGACTTGGTAATTGCACCATCAGCATCCGTCAGATTAACCACATCACCGTGTGCATTCTGCGTATAATACTGATAATCCGTCTTGACATTACCGCTCTGCTTGCTGAACTTCGCCAACAGATTTGTTCCACGAACATAGACTTCGGCACTGTACCAGTCACTATCGTCCATGTCTGCCACAATCTGCTTGTTTGCATCCCAGATGTGGTTGGTCGTTTTGCCGTTTACTTAATGTAAATAGTTAATCATGGCTCAAAAGTTAAAACTCAAACACTTTTCAAATCAAGAAATCATCAAATTCAAAGATTTTACAAATCACTTTTAATTTATCTCCAGAATTGAGCCAAATTTCCACTCCTATAAATTCCAATAAATTCATTGGACTCCTGTCGATGCTGTTTGATTTTGCATATTCAACTTGTTCAAGTCTTAAAAGTTTATCATAAATATTTGTCGTATCCATTAAATTACAACAAATTATATGATGACCACTTCCCCAAAACTTGCAGCAAGTCATTTCATAATACAACACGTCCTGAAAACTTAAAGAAGATGGGACTGTCTCCGCACTCTTTTTTTTTATTTCTAACTCTATATATTTTTTTTCGTAATCGTGCTTTATCCCTTTAAATTCAAAATCATGTAAACTAATGTGGTTTATTAAATACGAATTTCTATAATCAACTATCAAATCAACATAACCTCCTTTTTGTCAGCTCATGAAAATTATTATAAAAAATTAATATCCTCTGTACATTGATGCCCATGGTTCTGGCATCACCATGCCTGCCTTAAAATGTGATTCTTCACTTTCATCATGTTTGTTATTCCATTCTGGCATCATGCAATGATAATGCGATCCATTTTTATAGTCCTCATCCCATTCAAATATTGCTGTTTGTTTACAATATCCCCATTTATAAATCATCCCATTCGGTGTTGGATACGGATATTTTTGCATTCCAACCGGATTAAAATCATCAGGATTTTCTGGAAAAATAACAGGGTCATACTTTTTCTTATTTGATGTTATTGTGATATCTTTTTCTTTAACATTTTCCTTTGCCTTTTCAAAAGAATCAGACCACTTGGAAAGATAGGGGTTGGCTGTTGAATCATAAGCTGTAGAAAATTTTGACTTAGTGTTTGATGTTTTCCCATCCATTTCAGGAATTTGCGTTGCTGATTTTATAGTATTTAAGCTATTAAACAAATTTGATTTAATTGAATTTGATGCATCAGTCAGCGATTGACGTGTCTGAGGATTGCTTACAACCTGAGCACTAATTGTTAATGCACATATAGAAATAGCGCCTAAGAGAAGATATCCAAAATAAGGAATTGCAGGATTATGTCCACTTGAGTCCATATACAAAATGGGATTATTTTCACAGTATGTATACAAATTTAAACTCAGCGGCTCTTTGATTTTACCAGCATAACTATCTCGTGAAATAAACCTACCCATACTCGGATCATAATACCGTGCACGTAGATAAATCGTACCCGTTTCAGCATCATAGTATTCACCACAGTACCGGAACGCATTCGTATCTGCATCGTCGATATTCTGTTCCACGCCAAACGCATCATAGGTGTAGGACTTGGTAATTGCACCATCAGCATCCGTCAGATTAACCACATCACCGTGTGCATTCTGCGTATAATACTGATAATCCGTCTTGACATTACCGCTCTGCTTGCTGAACTTCGCCAACAGATTTGTTCCACGAACATAGACTTCGGCACTGTACCAGTCACTATCGTCCATGTCTGCCACAATCTGCTTGTTTGCATCCCAGATGTGGTTGGTCGTTTTGCCGTTTACTGTCTTACTTTGCCGCAGACCGTCTGCATCATAGATATAACTCGCTGTTGTCTCCCCATCGGTAAAGCCAATCAGTTGATTCAAGCCATCATAGGTGTTTTTTTCTGTCTTACCCTCTACAGTCTTGCTGATTTGATTTCCGTTGGCATCATAGGAATATACCGTTTCTTTTGTACCGGTGTCTGCGATAGAATTTGTAATCAGCTCTGTGGGACTGGTTGCCAATCCATTGGCTGTTGTGGCACCGGAAGTTTCCTCGACTGTTTTGGTTTCCTTTTGCAGCAATGCAGTATAATTACCGTTTACTGTATAATCATAAACAGTCTCATATTCTTCCGTACCAGTAGCCGTCATCTTGGAACGGTTGCCGTAGTCATCATACTCATACGCATAGGTGTCCATTGTTGTGCCATTGGAAACTGATTCTTCCGTCAGCCGTTTCAACCCATCATACTCGTAGGATGTTGTCTCTATTATACCACTTTCACTGCGTACTTTGCAAGCATCAGAACCATCTAAATAGTACGAATATTCGTACTCAGAAATCGTCGAATTGCCGGATTTCGTCACAAGCTTTGTAATCTTATTGCAGCCATTGTATGTGTAAGTCGAAACCACACCGTTTGCCAGCGTTTCACTTGCTTTGTTGCCATTTGCATCATAAGTATAGGAAGCTGTTTCATTGCCGCTTTCCTTTACCTTAATAACACGCATTTCAGCATCGTATTCATATTGCGTGGAGGAATAAATTGTCTGATGATTAATACCAACCAGCTGCTCCTTCGCATACTGAGATACACCCTCGTAGAAATAGCCCTTAAAAGATTTTGGGCTAAGTTCCTGATAAACACGTCCAAAGATATCGTACTGATAACTTGTCTGTACACCATTGGCAGTTTTACTCTGTACCCTTCCCATATTGTCGTAAACATAAGATTTCGACACATTTTTGGAGGTATCACTGCAAACTGTATTCGCAGTCAACACACGATTCAGTGCATCGTAAGTATTGGTTGTTACATTGCCGTTTGCATCTGTAACAGTTAATACATTGCCGTTCAAGTCATAAGTAGTCGTGCCAGAATTGTAGCCCGTGCTGTCGGTGGTATTTACCAGATGTCCCCACGCATCATATGCGTAATTGGTGGTCATGTAGTCCGAATCATTTGCACTGTTCAGACCGGTTTCCATCTTGGTTTGAATACCGCCATTGCTGTAGAAATACTTGGTGATATTCTTTTCGCCATTTGCAGTGCCATCGCTCAACGTTACCTGCGTCAGTAAACCCTTTTAACTTTGTACATGGTCTGATTCGATTTCTTTTCGTCAGGTGGATTTGGAATTTTCACTTTTTAGAAATATGTTCCATTGAACACACATAAAATTGCGGAGCAGCCGAAGTTGCTCCGCAATGGAAAGAAATCCATTTCAAAACTCTAAATTATCCCATACAACATCGGCGTTAGCCCAACGTAGCGAAACATATCCAGCCCCAACAGGCACAATCCCGCCGGAAGAACGAAAAGGACACCATTGATGCAATACGCCGTGACAAGGCTCTTGCAATGAGAGGCAATCCATGTGATGCTGCATCCGGTAAGAGCTGCTCCAATTGTGCGGATTCCCATGACACCAATTGCCGCTGCACCAACGGAAATGCGAGCAGGACAAGTACTGTATGCTTCGATTCCGGCAAGCGGTGTGTTCCAGCCCTGCATTCCGTAATGATTCAAAATTTGCAGCAAGTAGGGCAATATCAGCACAGCGGAAAATAGTATGCCGTTCAGAATCGCAAAACGAAACATCTGCCGAAGGTATCCAAATCTCCCTATTTTCGTGGCGTGATAAATCTGCTTTAGATTGGTTTTACAATCCATAGATGTAGTGGGGCACAATAAAAGTGTCAGTGCAGCCGTTAAAAGCAGCACTTGTACCATGCCCTCCCGGTTGCCATCCAGTGCGAAATAGCGAACATATCCGGTGTCGTAGAAAATCTCCGCAGAATCGGGAATCTGTTCTACTCGCTGTGCAAATTTTTCAAAAGCTGCCTTGTCATTCAGTTGTGCGGTCAATTGTCCAATCTGATAGGAATTCGGCGATTCCGACTGTTCCAGCTCTGCGATCTGTGCTTCGATTTCACGATAGAAAGCTCGCTTTTCCGTGAAAAATTGTTCGGTTTTTTCTGTTACAACTCCGGCATATTCGTTACAAAAATTTTCGTAGTAAATATCCTCATTGCTGTAAGTTCGAGTATATGTTTTTGCCAAACCAACCGATAGGAAAAGCAACAGAAATACTACAAGCAAACCCTTTTGCAAAATCAAAATCCGATAGCAAGTGTACCAAAATTTTTGATGGACACGAAACCGAATATGCAATTTATGACGGAAAGAGAAGCTGCGGTATTGTAAATTTCCGGCGTGTGCAAACACTGCAAGGCTGCCGCCCATAAAAAGAAAGAGCCATAGTCCTATGACCACGCAAGCAGAAATTTTCAGAGAAATCGGATAGCCGAAACAGTTGACGTTGGTATAGGTTCCGAGAATTTCTTTGCCTTGTAAAAACTGGATGGGATTCCAGAAATGCAATAGGCTAATGGGAGACAAAACGGAAATTTTCGCATAGAGTAAGTAGGATATTCCAACAATGCCAATGGATGCACCGTATACCATAAGATTATTTTTGGCAATCGTACAGAAAAAACCGAACAGCACAGCAAATACGGCATAGGCAGCCATTTTGAACAGCAGATAGATGCTAATGTAAGTTCCGACAGAAACCGGAAGGTTGCAGGTTTCATAGCCATAGATGCACTGAATTGGACGGGAAAGGTCACCAAGTCCGTACAAGTTACAGGAAATCAGTGCAATTTCGCCATAAAAAAGCAGTATCAATCCGATGGCACAGAGCACTGCTATTCCCAGTTTACAGCTCATCAGTCGAAGTCTTCCGTTGGGCGTCGCATAGAGCAGCGGCAAAATGCCTTGTTCCCGATCCCGTAAAAAAATACGGCAGACGCAAAAGAATAGCAACAGCACCGCCAAGAAATCCGTCAAGGGACTGGACAGCAAATCCTCTACGCCAAGAGAGGTATCCAAAACCAGTGTGGTTCCAGCAAGGGCTGTATAGGCGGATGGCGTTTTTTGAATGTTCCGATAGGAAAAAGTGTCGGTACCGCCCCAAATAGAAACTGCTGTCATATTCTCTGCATTGGTTTGAATGCTCTCCAAATATGCCGGATAATTTTGCAATCCCTCGATAATTTCCAATGTGTCATAGTAGAGATAGCCGTTGTAGTCTGCATCCGAGTCCGGAGAAGCAGCCTCGATTTTGGCACTGACAAACGCATTTGCTTCCTGCAAAGACATCCCGTCTAACTGCTCGTATAAAGCGTTATATTCCGAAGGTGTGTAATACCGGTTGTAAGCATTTGTGATTTGGGAATAGCCATTGATGCAGAGCAGACAAAAGAGCAGAATCCAAAGGACTCGAAAGGATAGGCATTTTTTAAGCTCCGCTCGCAGCATTTGCCTCACCTCCATAGTATTGCAGATAGAGATTCTCCAGCGTCTTTTCGCCGGTCTGTACCTGCTCTATCAACTTAGAAACGGTTCCGTGCGTCAAAAGCGTTCCCTCTCGCAGAAGCAGAATTTGGTCTGCAATGGTTTCAATATCGGAAATGATGTGCGTAGAAATGAGAATAATTTTCTCTTGTCCCAAACGGTCGGTCAGATTGCGAATAATCACACGCTGTTTGGGATCCAGTCCGGCAGTTGGTTCATCCAGAATTAACAGAGATGGATTTCCGAGCAATGCCTGTGCAATCAGAAGCCGCTGCTTCATACCACCAGAAAAGCCGCCGATTTTTTGTGTTGCTTGCTCAGAAAGTTCGACCTGTTCCAAAACATCTGCAATCTGGTCTTTTGCCTCTTTTCGAGGAATGCCCTTGAGTGCCGATAGATACCCCAGAAAATCTCTTGCTGTCATATTGGCATAAAGCTCCTGCTGCTGCGGCATAAAGCCAAGGCACGCACGATAACTTTTCCCAAGTTTCCGAATCGGCTGTCCATTCCAGAAGATTTCGCCGCCGTCCTTGTCCGGTTTTAAGTTGTCCGTGATTAAGTTCATTAGCGTGGATTTTCCCGCACCGTTGGGACCAAGCAATCCATAAACACCCGTTTCAAAGGAAAATGTGAAATCTTTAAGGGCGTGCTTCTTGCCATAGTGTTTGTTGCAATGACGAAGAACCAGTGTCATTCTACTATGCCTCCAATCAAATCCGATTCCGGAACAGCTTCAAAATGAATGAGGTTGTTTTCATCTGTATAGTTAATAATGTATCTTTCTTTGTAATAGGCAATTACGGTAAGATTTGTATCGGAATATGTTTCGGATAAGACATGTGTTTCTCCGGTTTTCGGTTGAAAACAGGTGCTTTGCGGACCATCCCAAAAGATTCCATTGACAAAAGTTAGATTACGAGAATTATTTGCAGGAATATCTGCACTCACTGTCTCTGTTCCATCTGCATCCATTACGTGGTATTGCCCATCCATATAATAAATATATGTGTCGTCTTGAATCAAGTCTGCTGCGGGATATTCGCTTGGTTCTATGGTATCCGTTTCTAAATTGAGGCATTTGTTCACCCGATGCCAGGGGATTGCTGTTCCGGCATCCGACCAATCCGGACTATCCGGGTCTCCGGTGTTGACATAATCAATAATATCATTGGGATCATCTACATAGCGATAAGACAGATAAAGTTTATTTTGATAGATACCTGTCAATTCTACATCTGCAAACATTGCACCATTCAGTGTCCAATTGTAGGATGCAGTTGGTGCATCATTGATGAGACCGTAATTCTTGACATCCGCTGTATCCAGATTGATCGCATAAAGATACTGGTCTCCGATTCGAGACATTTCCGTCCACGATCCATCCTCTTCCTGATATGCACAATCACAGCCGATGATGTAGAGTGTGTGATTGGATATGACAAATTCAATGGCATCCTTCATGCTGACATCCGGAATTTCCACGAAGCTTTCTACTTCGCCCGTAGTCATATTCCCACAGTAGCATGTAGTTTGAAATTGATATGCTGTACTTCTTCCATCATCGGAATCCGTGATTTTAGAATCCGTATGAAACCAATACACCATACCTTGATAAACAAATGGCATGATGCTATCCTGAACACACTGAAATGCCAAGCACGAGGTGTCCTTGTGAGCACAATTTGGCTTATTACAAAGTGGAACAGCTTGCATACTCTCATAGTCTAAAAAGTAAGCTGCTGTGGAACTGCCCTCAGAACCGGTATAGATTACGCCATTCTGATAAGTATTCGCATGTGTGATATAGTGATTTTGCTCGAAGTTTTGAATGTTGCTCCCCTTTTGTATGCTTTCGCTTCCACAGGCACATAGATTCATTGTCAGCATGATAGGAACAATTAGCTTATGAATTCTACTCATATTTTGCACCTCTAAATTATGATTTTCTGTAACTATTCAGAGTCCTGAGCAAAGATAGACATAGAATTGCCCATAACAGCACGACGAATCGCATCAAAACAGGTAAAGCCGTGTTTGATTGCTGTGGAAACATATGACATGATTTTCAGGTATTCTTTTGCCCCGTCAACTGATCTGAAACAGCCGGACACTTTGGTTTTCACCTTAATGTTACGAATGTCTCTTTCAGCTTGATTGTTGTCAAAAGGCACATCGAAGTCATGCGCAAAAAGGCAGACCTCTCCCTTGTGTGCAGAAAGCCGATCTATAAGGCACAGCACCTTTCCGCGCTTGGTTCTTCCTCTCTGTCCCGGCTTTCGTTCCGGAAGCGGATTCTCCTCATAAGCTGCTCTCATGATCTCATCATAGAGGTTGGAATACCGCTTCAAGGTATTTCGATGTAGAGCGGTTTTACCTTTTGCAATCGCCTTTTCCTTTGCACGCTTAAGATTCAGCAGTAGAGTTGTGAATTTTTTAGCCCATGTTTGTTTTGGATGATTCTCCACTATTCCCTTCAGCTCTCGGAGCAAATGGGCACCGCAAAGCTGGTGCTTAACATTCGTAAAGCACCAATAACGAGCCCAGCAATCATGGACAAGAGTGCCGCCGCTATACTGAATGATACCCATTTCCTCCATAGCAATATGCCCTCTTTTGTCGTGAAGAAACAGAACTGTGTAGAGTTCGTTTGAAAGACAATGCGTCCATCGCGTTTTGCCGTCAGCGCGGCAACCAGTTTCGTCACCGTGCTTGTGGTGTGCTGATTTCAGCTTCTCAGCCGAGACAGTATTAGCCTCCTCGACTTTAGCAGCACAACGAGAAACCATGTTCTTTATCGTCCCGACAGAAATCGGAACGTTAAACACGCCGCTTAATATATCGTGAGTACGATTAAAGCTGACTGCGCCAATGGTGTTCAAAGCAACAGCGAGTGCTTCAAGGTTTTGTCCGTACTGAACGACCGCCTTAATTTCCGCAGGGAAAGAACCCGTTTTTGCTTCACCGCAAATCGGGCATACGGGTATTGTAATAAGCTCATGTTCGGTCACATCAACCTGAGCAATCATATCAATTTCGTGGCGAATTTCTTTCACCTCAGAATTCATCATGCAAATCTCACGCTTCGGGCAGTGCTGGCAGTCAGCGTGCAGATGATTAATGACATGGTCAGGCTCTGAAAGCACAGCAAGATGTGTGCCAGAATGACCTTTCTGACCGCCTTGTTTCTTCCCGCTTTTCTCACGCAAACTTCTATTCTTGTTGACAGGCTTTTTCTTAAGCCCATCAGATGACGGAGGTTTTTAGCTGTTGCTGGAATTCTTGCGGAGTTGTTCTCTCAGGTCACGGATAATATCGTTCTGCATCTCGACAATGCGCTTTAATTCCTCTACCTCTTTTTGAAGATTCTCAATAATCTGATCCTTATAATCCGGCATATGCTCACCTCCATGATAATGTCTATCTACATTATATCACGATTAAAGACATATCGCAAATGCACAGAATAATCGGTGTCGGCATATTGACGAATTGCGATCAACGCAGATTTTCAAGTGCTGATTTTTAGGGGCTTACAGCCAATAATAGATCGAGATTTTGTTTTCACTTCACTTGAACGGTTTCTATCGGTCTGAAAGGTAAATTTCTATTATGCATGTATACGAAATTCAGTCACGGCTATGGCGGGGTTCTGAATAGTTACGATTTTCTTAAACAAAATGTCTATTATACTCAAAAAGGGAGTGTACATCAAGTGAAATACAATCCCCTCATTTGATTAAAAATGGATTAAGTCAATAAACAGGCTTTTTAGAAATAAAGACTGAATGATGATGTTGACGCTGTTCTGTGCCATGATTGTGCATTCGTTGTTCCATTAGTGGCAGAGTTTTTGCAACTTGCATAGCCATATGAGTTTGCCCAACCTGAGGTTGTTCCACCGTGTTTTACTTTGACATAACACGTTTGATTACTGCAAGCTGTTGTACCGTATCCATACGTTGTATCAGAATAAAGTGTTCCTGTAACGCTACCAACAGTTCTGGAAACAGTAGGACTATATGCACTTGCACTCATACCAACAACGCTCGTTGCCATAGCTGCCGCCGCAAGAATGCCGGCTACCACTTTTTTAAGTTTGGTCATTTTGATTTCACCTCCTTTCATTCAGTCAGGCGAATTCTTATTGAAATCAGCAACAGATATTCGAATTTATTCTTCAAAGAAAAATTTTAGTAAGATAGAAATCCAAAAGCTTTTGTTGTCCTGTACAGTGGTTATCATCTTGAAAAATTATTTCTTTTAGAATCAATATAAAAGTGGATTAATTTATCGGCATATCTAAAAATACAGTGCCTCATCAATCCTTTTTCAGCATCTTCACTTCTTCCGGCTCTTCCGGCTGATAAGCCAACCATGCACAAGTTGAATTTGCTGTCATGGTAGCAACAACAAGTGCCAATGCTGCCATTGTACCGCCAAAACGTGTAATGAAAGAGCAAATCTTCTTTTTCATGTGAATGCACCACCTTTCCAATTTGATATTTAGGCCTTCATTTGGTCTGCCTACATTGTAACACAAAGTCAAGAAAAAAACTGACTTATGGCACGAACTGTATGATTTTTGGGTATGAAATGCACTTTTTCTCATTTTTTCGCTTGTACGCCATTCTTAATCATTCCGCCAATGAGCATGATGGACAACAGTATCCATGCACTAAAAATGCTGTAAGAGAAATTTATTAAGGCAAAATAATAGAGCATAGCAGATGCACATAATTCTACCATCAATATCATGAGTCCTTTTCTTCGATACTTTTTTCTGTCCTTTTCCGATAACTTTTTATGGATATCAGATACAGGCATCAAAACAACGAGACAGAGCAAACTCAAAGCTGTCAGCAATAAAAAGAAGGCAGTAAAATGAGAAACATACCGAACTATTAGCAATGCCGCGATTAAAAGAAAATTGGAAATAACCCAGCATCGAAATGGTGTTTTTGCATGATAGCCACCTGCGAATGACCGCAACGGAATATATGCGACTGTAAATACAGCTGTTTCCGGAAGCATTCGAAAAAGCAATCCGATTGCAGTAAAAGTTGCAATGTTGAAAAGGGTATCCAATATGTGTGTCATTCCCCATTTGCATACAACTTCTTGGTCTGAACTTATGATTTTGGTTTTGGACAGCCATACTGTAATCCGATTTGATGCTTCTTCAAACATCCCATGCACCTTCTTTCTTCGCTAATTTATGATAGCACAAATAGGACTTTTAAAACCGACTTATGGCATGAACTGTATGACTTTTGGGTATGAAATGCAAAAATCGGACGCTTTAGAACGTCCGATTTCTTCATTCTGTTCCATTGAACATGGTCACTGTTGTATGATATTTGTTGTTATCTTCTACATAGTGCTTCAGATCACCATGGTATTTTTCAAGCGTATGTGAAACACTTAGGAGACCAATTCCATGTTGTTTTTGATCCGCTTTCTTTTTCTGTTTTGGGTTGTAGCTGTTTTCAATATCAATTCGTACAATTCCACGAGTCAATTTCATGGAGAGCAGAAGCCGTTTGTTTTCTGACTGACGCAAAGCTTCTATCGCATTATCCAACAAGTTTCCAAGTATCACGGTCATATCAAAGGATGAAATATTCAATTCTGCCGGTAAGTCAATTCTGCACATAATTGCTGTACCTAAATCAGACGCTAAAGCCAACTCATAATTAATCAGGCTATCCACATCACGATTGCCTGTTTTCGAGTATTCTTCCTTCACAATAATTGCGTTCTCGATTGTCGTGAGATACTCCTGCACCTCCGCATACTCCTTCTCTTGCAGCATCCTACGCATGGTGTTCAAGTGCTTTTGCATATCGTGCCGCAAATACCGCATTTCTCTTTGGGAAGTCTCCATGATTTTAAGCTGATTTTGATAAGCATCATTTGATGCCTGAATCAATTCCACCATGTGTTTGTTTTTCAGTCGGTCTTGTTCCAGATGATACGTGTAAAAATTGATAAGATTAATAAGAAGCAGGATAATTGCAACGATGATGTCATGCTTGGAACTATCATTTACTGTCAGAATTCCTACTGCAATTGTTCCAAGAGAAACTAAAAGAATCAGCAAAAAATATGGAGACTTTGAAGAATACTCTATATGACGATGATATAAATGACGAAATAAGAAAGCGAGATCTAACAGAAGAACATATTGTAAAAAGCCGCTCTGCACAAATTGAGAATTACCTAAAATAGAAAACGCAATCCAATCTATAAACATTCCAACCGCACAAACCCATATTGCAGAAAAAACTCTTTTCTTCCAAGTTGCACGGTATAGAATAGAAATTAAGATGATTGCTGCTGTATTGATAACAAGATTGATATTCGTATTTTGTGATATAATCCAAACCAGACTTCCGATAAAATAATAGGATATATATGCAATTATTTTTATTATCCTTTTGCATTTCAAATTACCGAAGAACGAATCTAAAAAAATACTAATAGCATAAATGCGAATTACATTTGACACTAAGTATAAAGAAGTTTCCATATATACCTCCCAATTTTATAATTCAGACAATCGATCTCTTACAATGCTTTGCTGCCCTCGGCTGATAAAAAGTGATGTGCCGTCTTCCAATGTTACTTCCTTTGATGTTGCCTTAATGATGTGTTTTATGTTTACATAAACGCCTCTTGATATGCAAAGGAATTTACTACCGTTTCCCTCAATGATACTGCTGATTTTCCCATTCACGGCAAACTCTTCTGTTTTTGTGTGAAAAATCACTTTTTTCCCGTTAGATTCCAAATACGAAACTTCTTTCAATTTGATTTTATGCTTTGTATTTTCCGATATATATTCCAAAAAACTATCCGAATTACTGTAATCCAACATATAATCCTGCAAACATTTGCATAAGTCCTCATAAGTAATTGGCTTGATCAAGAAAGCAATCGGTCGAATCTTGAATAATTCCATGGCATAATCCCGAATCGTAGAAATAAAAACAATTTGCGTATCATAATTTTTCATTTGTCTCCGCAGCTGCAGCCCAAATTCTGTACCTTTCATTTCCGGAAACTCAATGTCAAGGAAAAGTAAATCATATTTTTCTCCTGCTTTGAATTTTGCATAGATATCTTCACAAGATGAAAAATATTCTACGGTAAAATCAAAATCATAAGCAATGATAAATCGATCAAATAGCTTGTGCATATCACATAACAGTGTTTTATCGTCATCAATTACAGCAATCCTAAGCATTTCATTTACCCCTTTTTCTTTTTATCATACCACACCCTTCTTCAAAAAGCAAGTAGCTATAAATGAGCATCCCAACACCGTTTTCGTGAAAATGCACAAAAGTGGTTAAGCAATATTCTCCAAAAGGGCAGACTTATCCCCACCGTTTTGAGCATAGTCAAAAATGAAAGAGATCTGCTCTCTTCGAATCGTTTGGGACAGCAAATGATATCCTTCCGAGAAATTGTACCGTTTTGATTCGAAGCAAGCGATCATGTAAGCAAGAGATGCAATGAGCCAGAAGTGTTTGATTCCATTTGCGGATCGAATCTGATACTTATCAACAGCAAGCTTCATCTTGCAATCACGGAAATAGACTTCAATCTCCCAACGTACAACATACAAATCCAGAATTTCTTCATCCGAAAGAGCTGCATTTGTGCTGATGAATGCACGCAGAGCTTTCTCTTTACCGAACGACTTTGCCGGATAAGATAACAAAACAACTGCATTTTCAATTCCGTTCAAATTGCCTTCATATCGGTAAACGTAGTACTTTCGCCCTTTCACGGTCACAAGGTGAAAGAGTTCCCTGCACTTTGCTTCTATCAGTTTTCCGGCAAATTCACAGACATTCATTTTTGTGCCGTATGGATATAGAATACGATTCGTCTTCAAAGCTCCGACAGTGTGAAAGCCTTTGCAAATGAACGCATTTACGACCTTTTCGCATACATACCAACTGTCACAAAGAAGATATGACGATGTCGGAGCCGTTGGAAGTTCTTCCGCAATTTGCTTTACAGTATCGATTTTGGAAACCGATTTATCATACATAATCATTGTGTAATTCAGCGTAATCCCATTACAGGAAAGCAGAACGCCTACCGCCTGATGATGTTGTATAATAAAACTTGACACCTAATCCTCAAAGTAATAAAATGAAAATAATGAAAACCAGGAGGAGAAAATGATGTCAAAGAACAGACAGTATGACAATGATTTCAAGGTACAGGCGGTAAAGCTTGCAAAGGAGATAGGCACGGAAAAAGCAGCTAAGGAACTAAACGTGCCGTCTAACACGCTGTATGGCTGGGTTAAAAAGGCGAAGGTCGGAGGGCTTGATATCGGTCTGGGCGAGCGAAGTCCTGAAGATGCACTGAATATCGCAGAAGAGAATCAACAACTAAAGAAGAAGATAAAAGCGATGGAAAAAGAAATCAAAAGACTTAACGAAATGAATGAATTCTTAGAGTGCTCCTGTTGCAATTGGCGGTGCTACTTGTTCTTCTGCAAAAGCATAACTTGGAAAAGCCAGCAATCCGGCAGCGATTACAATCAGACTGCCGTAAAAAAATGTCCTGTTGCTTTTCATTTTTGATTTTCCTTTCTGTTGTGCCATTCTGTATTTGTTCCTAACTATTTTATCACAATTCTGTCCCGGTGTCAATTTAGTGCATCACAGTGTTAGTGTCAAGCAAAAGTAGGCAGCTACTTTCAAAATCGTCAAAATGCACAAAATATTAGAAATCTGAATCCGCAAAACTCCAACCCAAAAATAAAAATATCCCCAATGGCCCACTATTCATGGGATTTAGGAAATTACTTGTTTGTAACTTCGTAAAATGGGTATAATACCCCCTTGGTAATGCAGATTTTCAAAAAAATTAAATTTCTGCGAATGCTTGATATATTCTTATAACTATAAATGAGCATCCCTAAAAAAGCACAAAAAGATAGGACAACAGTCCCAAAAAGAGTTATAATGTACTTGTAACCTACATTAACTCAAAGGAGTGTTGTCCTATGAAAACAAGTATACACTATTCTGAAGAAATTTGCAAGAGATTGGAAGCAAAAAAATTGACGGAAACCATTTATAAATGTACCCCATTTTTATAACTGCTTTGCGGACAGTTTCGTTCGCCACATGCAGATTCAGCTTTTCAATAATTTCGTCTATTGTAATATCAGGCTGTTCTTGAATTGCCTTATCAATATTTGATAAATCCGTAGGAGATAAAGACGGTTTCCTGCCTCGCTGATTTGTTCTAAGCTTGACGGAACCGGTGGCTTTCTTCTGCCGATTCAAACGATACACCGTACTTGTATCTACTGAAAAGCACTCTGCCACTTCTTTTGCTTTACCTGTTTTTTCATAAGCTTCTACCAGTAACTCTCTTGCTTCATTATGCAGCATTTTTTACCACCTCTGTCTATATTATACTCCCTTTGTCAACTCAGGCTCTATTTTGTGGGATTGCTATAAGCAGCTTGAACGTGTAACAAAAAAGTGGGAGAAAGATTATCCAAACGCTATGAAGAGCTGGCACACGAACTGGGACGTTATCTCACCGATTTTCAAGTTCTCAGCGGAGGTCAGAAAGGTCATTTACACCACCAACGCCATTGAAAGCCTCAACAGCGGCTATCGCCGTCTGAACAAGCAGAGAAGCGTATTTCCGAGCGATACGGCGCTGTTAAAGGCTTTGTATCTGGCAACTCATGAAATAGCGAAAAAATGGACTATGCCGCTGAGAAACTGGGGCAGAGTTCTTGGTGAGCTTGAAATCATGTATCCCGACAGGCTCGGCTGAGCGAGCCGCTGAAAATCAGCCTGATTCCATTGCGCTGTGCTCCATTCCATCAGGCTGATTTTCAAAAAGAACCTTGACAAATTACAGTATACAATGGATACTGTAATTTGTCAAGGGCAACACCGCACAATTGCCAAACGAGCAAAAATATGATATAATAGATATATGGAAAGACAAATGACGCTGGCAGAAATCAACGATGAACTTGGTGCAGCCAGAACCAATAAAAAAGAATTTTTAGAGAAGCTTGAAGCAATTATCCCATGGGAAACATTTGTTGAACTGATACAGCCGAGTTATTACAAAGGAGAACTTGGCAATAAACCATACCCATTGGAATTGATGCTGAGAATATTCATATTGCAGAATGTCTACAATCTCGCAGACATGGCAGTCATGAACGAAGTGATCGACAGCCGTGCATTCTCCAATTTTTGTGGAATCAACTCACCGAGCGAAGTCTCAAACGGTGATACGATCGGACGATTTCGTAATATCCTGACTCGCAATGGATTACAGGAAAAAATATTTGCTGCTGTTGTGAAAATTCTGATGGAACGAAAGCTCATCCTGAAAAAAGGAACGATTGTGGATTCCACATTTATCGAATCACCTTCATCCACAAAGAACCGGGAAAAGAAACGTGATCCGGAAGCACATTCTGCGAAAAAGGGAAATACATGGCACTTCGGGTATAAAGCACATATCGGAGTAGATGAAGAAAGCGGTCTTGTCCACACGGTAAAGGCAACTCCGGCAAACGAACATGATGTTACCGTTATGAGTGAATTGCTGCATGGAGAAGAAGAACGTGCCTATGGTGACAGCGGATATATCGGAGCAAATAAGAGACCGGAAGCAATCAAGAAAAACAAAAATGGGAAGAAGATCAAGTACCTGATCAACAGACGTCCGTCATCCATCAAAAAGTTATCGAAGAGTGGTCAGTATGCCGCTAAGAAAAAGGAACATTAGAAATCATCTGTCCGTTGTAAAGTGGAGCATGTCTTTGCAGTCATAAAAAATATTTTTCGATATCGAAAGACCCGATACCGAGGTCTGCGAAAACAGACTGCGAAATTGAATATGATGTTCGCATTGGCGAATCTGTATCTGGCTGCCAGAAAATCTCTGACGGTCTGATTCAGTGCGCCTTTGCGATGGAAAATGGAACATTTCTCTAACCACTCAGCATTTTGCTGGGTGGTTTTGCTTGTAGGTGGTGATTATGCGGTGTTGCCCTAAAAATTGACCGACCAGATCAGGCATGGTCAATTGACATCACCTATATCAAAATGGGGCGCAGCCATATGTATCTGACAGCGATTATTGATTGGTACAGCAGTTTTATCGTGGGCTATGAATTGTCTGATACGCTAGATACTGCACCGGTTTTAGCAGCAGTCACAAATGCCATGGAACAATACGGCAATCCTGAAATTATCAATTCTGATCAGGGCAGCCAGTTTACAAGCAATGACTATATTGAATTCCTGAAAGCGAAGAATATCCGCCAGAGTATGGACGAAAAAGCTAGATGGGTGGATAATGTGGTAATTGAACGCTGGTTTCGCAGCTTGAAAACGGAGTTGATTTATATCAATGAATACAGCAATCCCAGAGAGCTGCGCCAGCAGATTGGTGGTTACATCAAGGATTACAACAACGAAAGACCCCATCAGGCGCTTGGCTACAAGTTGCCTGTGCAGGTTTACCAAACCAAGTCTGTATGCAATGCTGCATAAATTTTGCTTACGTTTTTTGGATGGCTATACAAAGTTTTCGCTGTCACGATAATTTCTTTCATTTGTGTCTTGACAAGGGGGACATTATAAACTGCATCTTAACTGCATCTTGAAAATTTCGTGCCTAAAAATACGATTTCGTGCCAGATTTATAGACAAGCATAAAAATTTCTTATATACTTGTAGAAAAGGGGAGAATGGTATGATTAAGAAGCTAACTAATCATATATTAAGTTATCTTATTTCGTCAAATGCCATTGATGATAACGAAGAAACAAAAGATTATTATAGATATGGGATTGAAATAACAATATCGTCGTTAATAAATATCTTATTAATCATTATAATCGGCATTGTGTCCGGAAACGCACTTGAAAGTATTGTATTTCTTGCCTGCTTTATTCCGCTTCGTCAGTTTACCGGTGGCTTTCATGCAAAAACATATTTTTTGTGTAATCTTTCATTTGCAGTTTCATTTATAATTTTATTAATTGTATACAAATTTACAAATCAATATGTGACATCCTATATTGTGTTTTTAATAATAATATTTAGCTGTATAATCTTTTTTTCAGAATGTCCGGTTGAAAATAAAAATAAAGTCATTACAGAAGAAAAGAAAAAAATACATAAAGTTATTTCAGTTATTCTTTGCTTTTTATATGGAATAACTGGAGCAATCCTCATTATGTTTTCGTACAAAATAGGAGTTATACTATTGTACACTCTTATTTTAATATCATTTCTTGTAATTATTGCAACGTTTCAAGAGTTGGAAAGAAGGTGGAGATATGAAAAAGGCAAAGAATAAAACTGCCCATGCTATAAAGAGCATTGCCGAAAGAATGGCAAACATGGCGTGTGGTTCGGCATCAGCTTGGGGAATGTATCAGCCAAAAGAGCCTAAAAAGCTCGATAAGTCGAAGAAATGACTTCGAATACTTTTATCACCTTTAATGTTTATTCTTGTTGCAATTGGTGTTTAAGTCAGTTAAATGCTGAAAGAATGATTTTAATCAATGGTGATTTGAAAAAAATATTTGCAGGAGGTATTACTTATGAAAAAGTCATTCAAAAAAATCGCTGCTTCTATTATGGCAGTATCAGCAATTGCAGTTGGAGCAGTCAGCATGACGGCAAGTGCTTATAGTCCGACAATCACAAAATCCTTCGGAAGCAGTGCTAAAGCAACTTTATATGCTGACAGTAGTTATGCATATGGAACAACAACATGTTCTGGTAAAGATTGTACTGTTTCTGTAACTTACCATGGAACTACTAAATACGGTTCTGGCTACGGTTATGCAAATGCCAAAAATAGTGCAAGTGGCTCAGGAACAAGAGCAAGCTCATATCATACCGCAGGTGGTTATTCTACCAACATATCTTATTAAGTGTATTTAGAAAATTGAGAACTTATTCTCATTGAAATGATGTTTGGATTTTTTAATCAAATTTTCATGAGCACAAGGAAAAATGTAAAAATACTCCCGTATTTCAATTTTTTACGCAGTAAGTATAAAATTTTTTGAAAATACAAGCATTAACTTTTATGAGAACAAGTTTTGAATTAAATAAGTCGAAAGGGGCAATTAGCTTAAGAATTGCCCCTTTCACTTTAATCATCAAGTTCAGAGTCAAAAAATTATGCAGTAAAATCAAAATTTGAATCGTTTTATAAGTGACAAGGCCTTTAAGGAAGTGATGTTATGAACAGAAAGAAAATTTTTGCTGTAATAATTACAGTTGCTGCTGTAATCAATTCAACCGCTTGTCAATCGAAAGAAGAAAAGTACCACATCAAAACAAAAGATGCTGCTTATTATGATATGAGCTATAATGTGTATGAAAATGGTTTGCTTTACACCGTACCGAACGCATCCGGAACGCAGGCTTGTTTCTTGGATTATGAAACCATGAACGGCGTGCCCCTTTGCAACAAACCCAATTGTACGCACTCCGATTCTTCATGTGTGTCAAACTTATGTGCAGGTTCTTTTATGGTACCTGTAATTTATCACGACTATGTATATTGGTTTGCATCAAATTATGAAATCGTTGACAGTCAAGACGGTAAATCTCAGACTGCTGATATGCATACAAAATGTATGCGGGCAAGACTTGATACAGGACTTACTGAAACATTTGCCGAAATAGACGGCGTGTATATGCAAAATCAAATCGATTTGGCAATTGTAAATGATACGATGTACATTATCGGAAGCAAAGAAATTTATCAAGATGAAACCGATGGAACATGGGGCGGCTTCAGCAGAAGTGGAGAACAATACCTGTATTCCATAAATCTGGATTCTGCTGAGGTGCAAAATTATGGTTTGATAAATGACGCACCTACAGCAAAATACAACTGGAGTTATGGAGCATCGCTTTGGTCAGAAGTAAAAATGGAAGGTATATATCATGATAAACTTTATCTGTATTATCGCTATGTAAAAGACCCACAGATAATAATTGATTATCTGAATACAGATTGGGTAGAAAACGGCAGTCCGAGAAATGACATTCCATGGATAATCGAAAACAAGTGCCTTGATTTAAAAACCGGTGAAATTACAGTCAGTGATTTGCCGTATGCTTGGTGTATCGGTGAGAATCACTATATTTATGAAGAAAATGAAAAATTCTTCATTTTAGATGAAGACGGTGAAAAAACCGCTGTGGAAAATATGTATGACAACGAAACTTACGATTTTACCTTTGTAAATAACAAGCTTTGGAAAGGCTCTATCAATCAAGGTTTTGATGTCAAAACCGATGAAGAATTTTCTATCTCTGACAAATACGCTGATAAAGATGCTATGATTATGGATTTTGTAGACAATCAATATGTGGTGCGTTATGTGGAAAACAATGAAGTGAAATTTGACAGAGTATCCGAACAGGATTTCATCGGAGGAGCGAAATGAACAGTTTGGAACTGATAAAGCTGAATAAGCATTATGGCAGAAAACACGCTCTGAAAAATTTTTCATTTACTTTTACAAATGGTATTTATGGTTTGCTCGGTCCAAATGGTGCAGGAAAATCAACGCTGATGCACCTGATTACAGGAATATTACATCCGGATAAAGGCGGTGGCTCAATTAACTGGAACGGCAAACCGATACATCAATTGGGCAAGTCTTACCGTGAACATCTTGGATTTATGCCGCAGCAGCAGGAATTGTACAGTAATATGACTGCGGTGAATTTTCTCGGATACATCTCTGCATTAAAGGGTATTTCAAGAAAAACCGTGCCGACCGAAATTGAAAAAGTACTGGAACAAGTGGAACTTTCCGACTGTGCAGACAAGAAAATCGGCGGCTTTTCAGGCGGAATGAAACAAAGACTTTTGATAGCGAGTGCAATTTTGGGCAATCCCGATTTATTAATACTGGACGAACCTACTGCAGGACTTGACCCAAAACAAAGAGTGATTATCCGTAGGCTGATAGAACAGCTTTCAGAAAATAAAATCATTATTATTTCAACTCATATCGTTTCTGATATTGAAACAATAGCAAAGGAAATTCTGATGATGCGTTCGGGTGAAATACTGACTCATGGAACTGTTTCCCAATTAACAGAACAGGTAACAGATGCGAAACCGACTTTGGAAAATCTCTATATGCAGTATTACGGAGGCGGCAAATGAAAATTTTTTTATGCGAATGCAAAAAAATGATGTCATTTCGGATTTTTTGGATTATATTTGTCTGCTTGTTTGCCATAAACGGATATGTTCAAATTGACCGTATAAATGACCGTTATTACACGCCGGAATCTTACCGTTCTTTCTTTTCAGAAACAAAGGATATGTCTTTAGAAGAGATACAGGATTATACCAATGAAATGTTAGAACGTCAAAATAACGGGGAATATATAGAGTTTCCAATGATGCTTGTTTATGATATGTCGGAACTCTCAAAGGAATGTGAAAATTATCCCGAATATTTAAACAGCATAAAAGAACAGACAAATAATATGTCTGCCGTTTCCATATGGGGTGACAGTGATACCTTTTCTTATCGTAATATACAAAAAACACCATCGGCATATGAAAATTTACCGGCAGAGCCATTGCCGCTCGCTGCTTCATTTGGTCTGGAGAATACATTTACAAGTCCGATTACAGACTTTATGGGAATATTTTTGGTGTTTCTTGCTGTATGCGGAATTATTCTTAAAGACCGTGAACACGGCATAACTTTTCTTTTATCGTCTATGCCGAAAGGGAGAAGTTCCTTGATTTTAAGCAAGCTTTTTGCTGTTTCATTATTTGCTTCTTTTGTTGCCGTAATGCTGTTTGCGGAAAATCTGGTGATAGGCGGTGCATTATACGGAATTGGAGAATTACAGCGTCCCATTCAATCGGTATTCGGCTTTTATCAGTGTAATTTAGCCGTATCTGTTGGAGAATTTCTGTTGCTGTTTTTTATATTGAAAATTGCTTCGTATCTGTTGTTTGCAATGATATTCAGCCTGATTTGTACTGTTTCAAGAAATAATCTGATGATTTACGGTATATCCGGAGCAGTATGTACAATTGCATTTTTATGTTACAGATTGATACCGCAAAATTCGGTATTTCAACTTTTTCACGATTGGAATCCTATAAAATTCACACAGACTGCTGAAATCCTCGGTACATACCAAAATGTCAACTTGTTTGGCTATCCTGTATCTCTGAAAATTTCTATGATAATTATAATTGTAATTACAATTGTATCAGTAATTTTATGCTGTATATTTGCAGTAGAGAAACTTAATCACGTTCAATATCAATCAGTTCGTTTGAAAGTGTTCCACAAGAAAAAAATCAAGGCGCATGGAAGATTTTTTTATGTTTGTTATCGTTCATTGATATTGAATAAAGGTGTTATTTTGGTATTAACAGCACTATTTGCGGCGGCAGTGTTTTCGGCTTCATTTTCAAGGCAATACAGTAATGATGATATTTATTATGAAAATTTCACAACAGAATTAAGCGGTGAAATCACGACTGAAACTTTGAATTTCTTTACAGAAAAAGAAAAACAATATAATGAAATTGAAAAAGAAATTGAGAAAATTCAATCATCAGAAAATATAAACACATATCAATTAAATTTACTTAGTGATGAACTAAACGACCGTGTTGCTTTTGAACGTCTGAAATTGCGTGTAAAATCCATACAGGAAAATGAATGTAATGGAAAAATTTTTTACGATACAGGTTATGAACGATTGTTTCAATATGCCGGCGGCAATGAAAAAATGTTTTTTATTTTGTTTATGATGATTTTCTCGGTCCTTATACTTTCACCAATTGGAGCTGCGGACAAAAAAACAGATATGGTTAAAGTGATATTTTCAACGAAAAGTGGCAAAACCGGTTATTATAGAGATTTATTTTTATATGGTATTTTATGCGGGATTTTTTCGGCAACGCTGTTCTTTTTTCCATATATTTTCAATATTCTGAAAAAGTACGGAACGCAGGGACTATCCGCACCGATTCAAAGTATTCAGCAATTTTCAAATTTAGATATATCCATTTCTGTATGTGGTTTTATTTTGTTTTTCCTTTTCATTCATATAATCGGCTCTATAATATGTTCGGTTTCAATTGCAGGTATATCTTCACTTTGCAAAAGCCGAACATCAGCTTATATTATTAATACAGCTTTGTTCGTCCTGCCGGTAATTTTAATTCTGTTAAAATCCCGACTTGCATACGGTGTATAAAATCACGTAATTTCGGCAAATTGCTCTCTATACTTGAGTGATTTGGGATTTTCAAAAACCATTTTAATGATTTTCTCGACCTTTTCAAGATGGTCAGATGGTGGGTTGATCACGAATGAATACAAGTTAAGATAATTCTGCAAATCATCTCGACTAAACCCGCTATGTGCATTTAAGAACATTTTAAGCAGACAATGAATCCGGTTTACATAGGGTGAAGATTATTTTTCAAACTTCTATTTTACACATTTTTTCAGAAAAAGTAAATGCTGTTGCCGTGCAAAACAAACATATAAAACGATATTGACAATTTTCCTTGTATATGTTACCCTTATTAAAGAGGTGATGCAACTTGATTCGGATAGCTATATGTGATGACAATAAAAGCACATTAGTGCAGCTTGAAAAATATATTGACAACGGATTTAGACAATATACAACTGATATTAGCATAAGTTCATTTGATAACGGACAACTCTTGTTAACTGCTAATAATAGAGAAAAATTCGATGTGCTATTTCTTGATATAGATATGCCTAAAATCACAGGATTTGACATAGCTAAATCACTCAGAAAATCATTTTCTAATTGTTTCCTGATATTTATTTCAAGTCATTCTGATTTGGTTTATAAAAGTTTTGATTTTCAGCCATTTAACTTTATAAGAAAAAGTCCAATTGAACTATTTAAAAGCACATTAAATGACGTAATAAAAAAGCTGATGTCAAATATGAAACAAAATGAGATTATCGTTCTTGAGGACGAATTTTCAGGCAAAATCATAGCGTACTACCGCAATATAATTTACATAAAAAGTGATCGCCATTATCTATATTACTACCTTCAAAATCATGATAAGCCGATAAAAATTCGTGGTTCAATAAATGCTATTGAAAGTTGTCTTGAAGAATATGATTTCGCAAGGATACATCGAAGTATAATTATTAATCTAAAATTCATTCTTAGTATAGATACAAAAGTTGGTAAAATTCATATACAAGGTAATAGCGGGCAAACTACACTGTCACTTAGTAATAGTTACAAAGAAAGTCTGAATATGAAATATATTCTTTATCTGAGGAAAACGTTATGAAAAATGTAGCATGGAATCTTTTTGAAATTTTAATAAACATTTATCAAGGCATTGTAGCAATGTATTTTTCATTTAAGTATCTCAGCGGCAAATATTCTGATAAATTTATAAAAAATTTTGGATTGCCTTTTTCTCTTCTTCTTGCTTTAACAATATCCATATGTAATCATATTACTTTTTTTGAACATATATATGCTGCATTTTATGGTGCTTTGATTTTTGCTTATTCTGTATTTTGCTTGAAAGGCAATGTATATAACAAATTGTTTGTGTCGATATATTCTTTGATTGTGCTTTTATTAAGCGGTGTTGCGGTGGCTTGGCTTACATCCACACTATTTAATATACCAATTGAACAAATACTTATTGAAAATAGTGTGATAAGACTATTAGGCATTATCCTTACGCAATTTTTGATTTTTTATTTTTATTATTTTTCAATAAAGATTTTCAAGCACGATATGAAAGGAGAATCTTGTCTTACAGGTACAGAAGCAGTTTTAATATCAATCACGTTAATTCTAAGCATAGTTATAGTTCTTATTTTGTATCTTGTTGAATTTGAACAGAGCAATAAGCGAAACAGGCAACTTTTCACCGTAATCCTCATATGTGTAATACTCATAAATATAGTTACATTATATATTACCGCAGATTTAAAAAATAAAAATAATAGTGAAATTGAAAATGAAAAATTGAAGTTGCTTTTAACCTACAATAAACAATACATTGAAAATGCAGATATCGAATACCAGCTTATCAGAAAACTCAGGCATGATACAAAAGACGTCTATTATGTTATTGACAATTATCTTGAATTAAACGATATTCAGAATGCACGAAAATATATAAGACAAATGATTGATATTGCCGACGACCATATTATATTTGTAAACACTCAAAATAATACAGTCAATGCAATAATAAATTCTAAACTGACAATTGCCAAATCATTCGGAATAGATGCAACTTGCTTATCCATAAATGAATTTACCGGCATTGATGACATAGACTTATGCAGACTGTTATCTAATATGCTTGAAAATGCTATTACTGCAACTGCAAACATAAAACTGAATGCTAAGCAGATAAATCTGAAAATCATCTCCGAGTCAGAAAAATATACTTTTCTTATCAAAAATTCCATTGACCAGTCTGTTCTGAAAGAAAATCCGAAACTACATACGACTAAGACGAAATTTGATTCTCATGGGTATGGCATTAAAATTATTCGTGATATTGCAAAAAAGTATAACGGTCATTGCGATTTTTATGAAGAAAGCAATATGTTTTGCTGCCTTGTTGTTTTAATTCCGAATAAATAACAAAAATGTGTATCATTTAAAAATCGAGTTGTTTGGTAAGCGTAAAATAACCCGCGTTTATTTACAGCAGAAAAAGACCTCGCCGAAAAACACAGCGAGGTTAAGAGCGTATTAGTTTTTCCATGGCAAAAGAATTGTGCCATTCGGTTTTGAGAACAACTTGGTCAAGTATTTTTCAGCGTGACCCTCTGAAAAAAAGTCTGTAAAAAGTCAGTCAACTGTGGTAAAATAGAAATAACACAGGAGGCTGATTTTTTATGGCAAGAAGAAAAAGAGAACCAATGAGCGAGGGGAAGAAGAATATCATCGCAGAGCTGATCGAGGAGTATGATATCAGGACAGCAAAAGATATTATAATGTACCCTAGAAACTGAACACAAAATTGCCAAAACATCGTGACAGTGGTATAATAAAAGAAAGAAACAGGAGGACACGATAATGGCGAAGAGGAACACATACACACCGGAGTACAAGGCAAAAATCGTAATAGAAATACTGGAGGGAGAGCAGACGGTCAGCGAGATAGCAAGTCGTGAAGGCATCAATGTCAATCAGCTGAAAAATTGGAAAAAGGAATTTCTTGAGAATGCATCCCGTGCCTTCAATGGTTCAAAGTCAGAAAAGGAAGCAAAAAGAGCAGCTGAGAACGCAAAAAAGCGGGAAGAAAAGCTTATGCAGAAAATCGGTCACCTGACAGTTCAGGTGGACTGGTTCAAAAAAAATCTGAAGAAGTGCTCGGACCTGACTGGAAGGAAAAGTCTGGTTATGAAGAATGATAGGCTGACCATTAAGGAGCAGTGTGAACTGCTTGAAGTCAACCGCACTTCGATGTACTATCAGCCTGTTGAACCGGCAGAAAAAGCCTTGGAGCGTGAAGAATACATCAAATCACGTATTGACTACTGGCACACAAAATTCTGCTACATTGGTCATCGGAAAATCAAAGAAAAGCTTGTACAGGAAGACGGGATTGCAATCGGCAGAAAACTTGTCAGACGTTATATGACGGAAATGAATATCTGTCCAGTTTATCCGAAACCCAATCTTTCAAAGCCCGGAAAGAACAGTTTAAAATTTCCGTATCTGCTGAAAAATCTAAAAATTGACCGACCAAATCAGGTATGGTCAATTGACATCACCTATATCAAAATGGGGCGCAGCCATATGTATCTGACAGCGATTATTGATTGGTACAGCCGTTTTATCGTGGGCTATGAATTGTCTGATACGCTGGTATTTACAAAAAAACACTCTGCAATTTCTTTTGCATTGTGTGTTTTATTCCAAGCTTCAATAAGTAGTTTTCTTGCTTCGTCATGTAACATAATCATCGCCTCTTAACTCTATTATAGACCTGTTGTCAAGAGTATGCAATATTTTTTGGGAGCGCTATAGAAACGTATCTGCAGCATAGGCTCCAAGATCTGGTTCAATTCCACGAATAGCAAGGTTCATCTGTGCCATCTTCCATGTAGTAGGGTTTGAGTCCTGGCCGTAGATAGAAATGTTACTGATGTTAGCACTGTGATTCTCAACAAATTTTGCAGACTGAACAAACATACCGCCTGAGCCACAGCAAGGGTCGGTTGCCCTTACAAAATTGATACAATCACACGATTGCCCCTTTTGTACTCGTGAACGATGAACACTGTGTGCATTATGAACGATACGCACAGTGTTCAAGGTGTGTGCATAATTGAACGATAGCTTTTGTGCGTACATCGGCAGGCCTCCTTTCTCGAAAATTTATCAGATTTTATTCCTCTTCGTCCTCATCATCTTGAAGTTCTGGTAAAGAAGAATTATTTCTATAAGCGGAGTTAATTCCTATACCTGCGCCTACTGCTGCAATAGCAACACCCATAAATATCAAAATCTTGCTACTCATTTTGTCAAGAAATTTCTTGTTGTTCAAATCCGCTTCTGCTATTTTATCTGCTACTGAAATCATATCGACAGTAATTGACTGTCGTTCCTGATCAGAGATTTCTTCCTTTTCCATTCTTTTCGCCAAAGCATCAAGAATGGTTTGATACCCCTTGACAACTGATGCTTGACTCTCTTTATTTTTTTCTAAGATGCTATTACACACTTCTGTGTATCGTTCTATAGCAATCTTTCCAAAATCCGCATATACAGGAAATTGATTTATAATCGCTATCGCAACTTCTTTATCCATATAAGGTATCATTGATGCAAATTGCATCACCTTATCTTTTGATAGGTTGCGAAACGAATCAATTTTTAAAGCTCGCTTGACTGCATCTTCGCTCACATATCTTTTTGGCAAATTCTTCACAGCTTCCTCCTTCTATTTTGCAACGATATTCTCTCCATCTGTGTCCAATGCTTTCAGTCTTTCAAGCCATCGTATAACAGATCCATTCGCAAAGAATCCAAGCAATGACCCATCACAAAACCTCTCTGCACGGACAGCGCCAAGAATCATGGCAAGTACACATTTTGCATCAAGATTTTTAACTGCCGCTGTTGACATTGAATCCATGCCCCATTCGATGCCATTTTCTTTAAGGATTTCTGCATAGCTGCGTAATCCCATTTCTTCGTGCTTATCCACGAAAGAATAGACATCATCAGTAAAGTCCCTGACCAGCATAGAATAATTCACATAAGGCATTTGTATAGGATGCTCTGGTGTTCCGTCATTCTCGTTGTCGATGATCCACGTACCCTTTTCATCACCGGGAAACTCCAGCAAATATCTAGTTAGACTTTCATACACGACATTCACCTCGCATTTACATCAATTCGACCTTCAACTGATTCTTTATCTTTTTTCTTCTGTCTGAAACAAATTGTAAAAACTTATCGTAACTATACTGCATTTCCGGCAGATAATTTATTTTGCGATACTGGATTTTATCTGTATCTGTCGGGCATATCTCTGCAAACCATTCTTCAAAATCCTTGTCCTGTTTTTCAATATTCGGAATTGCCGCTAAGAGCTGAAGGTTACTGATATCATTCACATGATTCATGTATTCTTCGACTTTATCCTGCGCAATTCCCTTCTTCAGCAGAGATGTCTTAGTAAACTTGCTCTTGGGATAGATGTGGTCTATATGGAACTTGTTGTTGTAATCCAAAGAAGGATACAGCATCATCAAAACCATCAACGTATCTGCTCTACCATATTGAAGCTCTAACAGAGCCTCAATATCATCATCTGTAAATACAATTGTTTTACTGGTTCCACGCAGTCTGTTGATAATTTCATCCAGCGGAAATTCATTGTTTCCATTCGCTTTGATGACCTCGCGCAGAGGACGAAGAATGCTGTCTGCCTGTCCGCCAAATACCCTTTTTATCAGGGACATTGTTAGCCATTTCTTGATTTTCTTCCTGTTATTAACCGTATTAGAAGAAACCTCAAAATTGCTCGGATTGCCAATCGTCATAAGATAATATGCAATCGGAATAACAGCATTATTGGATTTCAAGCTGTCTCTTGAAAATCCAAAGCTTGAAACAAGCAAAAATGCCTGAGTAATAGATGTTTTTATCGTTTGCCAGTTCTGCTCAATCTTGAGCATGTTTTGTTTGTTGAAATTATCGACCTTAAAAGCAATATCGCTAAACCCAGTCAACACCAAGGATGCCTTCAGAATGAAATCCTTGTTTACGTTAAAGCCAGAACCTATCGTGTTGATGTAATCGACAAACTCTGTGATTTCTTTCCTTGCATCTAAAGATTCCCACTGTGCTGTAGCAATCGATAATAACAAATCCGAGTAACTCAATACTGTACCACCGCTATTGACGCGAATGAAAATTTGCAGAACTTTGTCCAGTTCCTCTGATTTTACTTTGTAATAGCTGATGCTCGGCTGAGTATGGATCACCTTAAAAAGCTGCGATAATGTCGCATTTGCAAAGATACACTGATCCTGTGTGTAAGCACCAGAAAAAGCTATATTTTGCATCAGATAATTCATGACATCTCCTAATTCTGTCATGTCAAGTATCTTTCCAACTTCAAACCAGTAATGATCTGTGTCGTTCTTCACCTCATCAGCAGCGAGAAATGAAAATTCATATTTATCCGTTTCGTCTTTCGCCTGTTCAACAATATTCAAATAAAGCTTTCTCTCCGGGAATGCAGAGTTGTTCTTCCACTGTTTAAACGGCATTTTGAATGCATAAGTTCCCTTTAAGCCAATATAAATAGATGTCAATCTTTGCTGACCATCCAAAACAGCCATAACGTTGTCATTTCCAGTTAAGTTTATCTTCGGATTATGCCGTGCAGTTTTCTCATGATAATTCTGCAAAAAGGAATAGAAGTCATAGAGCGTATTTTGATCCTTAGACAGTTCCCAAAAAAGAAATGCGCCAAACGGATAGTCCTGCATTACACTGTCAAAAAGTCTCTCAATTTGTGCGGTACTCCATACAAATTCTCTTTGAATTGACGGGAGAACATATTTATTAGCAGAAATATCCTTCACGACTTCTGCTATCGTTAATGGTGACTCATATGCCATTGATTATGCCTCCTCCTTTTTTACATATGTGAGCTGAATATCATAACCGAGAGCATCCAGCATCTCTACAAAAGTTTTATTAATAACGCCATCGCCCTTTTTGATGATACGATTTACATATTGTCCTGTTGAACCAATCATCTCTCCCAGCTGTGCCTGTGTTTTTCCAGCTTCTATACACTTGATTTTTACATCTACTTCTATATTATTTTTCAGCATTCGTATCACCTCATCTGAAATTTGTAAAACAACACTAATCGGATAATATTATAACACATCTTTGCTTTCACTTCAATCTACTCATCTCGAAATTTGCACTTTGTACACATAGCAAAAACACCCAGGACATAAATCCTGAGTGTCGTATCTGCTTCATATCTTATTCTGCTTTCATTTCGGTGCCGTCTTTGAATACCACCGTCACATCTTCCTTGCTCTTTACTACCATTTTCTCCACCAGACTGCTCCAAAGGGCATCGTCAAATTCTGTGATAACGTCTTCCTGGTCTTTCAGGACTGTGATGAATCTGCCCATCTGTTCATACCTTGCTTCATTATCAGAAATTGCGGTACTGACTTCATCGTATTGCGCTTTCAGTCTGTCATAGCGTTCCACCAAGGCATTGTAGCGTTTATTGTAATCATCCTGGTCTTGTGCCACTCGTGCGTTCTCTGCTACCGCATTCTGCGTAAGTTCTACCGTCACAGCGATTTCTTCCTGCAGGGCATCACGCTTGGCTTCCAGTTCAGAATTATCGCAAAGCATCTTTCGTATCATTTCTGTGTTGGCAATGATCTCGTCCTTCTCGGTAATCAGCCGGTTCAGTGCTTTTATAAAATATTCCTTGATTTCGTACTCCGTCAGGTGCGGAGTGGTGCAGCCTGTCTTGTTTCGGAATTTATTATTGCACTGGTAGATGATGCGGCGGTACTTGTCGTTGGAATGCCACACCTTGGAGCCGTACCAGCCGCCGCATTCCGCACACTGCACCTTGGTGGAGAAAATACTGACTCCGCTATAGCGTTCTTTCCCTTTATTTCGCTTTGCAATTTCTGCCTGCACCAATTCAAAAATTTGCGGATCAATGATCGCTTCATGGTTATTTTCAACATAATACTGCGGTACTTCACCTTCATTGGTTTTCGTTTTCTTCGTCAGAAAATCGACTGTGTAGGATTTCTGCAGCAGAGCATCGCCCTTATATTTTTCATTGGTGAGAATACTACGCACCGTTGACTGATTCCATTTATCCTTGCCGCCGGGTGTCTTGATGCCGCGTTTGGTAAGTTCTCCGGCAATGGTATGCATGGTCATGCCGTCCAAGAACAGCTTATAAATCAGCCTTACCGTTTTTGCCTGCTCCGGCACCACCACAATCGTTCCGTCCGGGCCTTTCTCATATCCAAGGAAACGGCTGTAAGCAAAGCTGACCTTTCCGTCTGCAAAACGCTTCCTATGTCCCCAGGTGACATTCTCCGAAATTGAACGGCTTTCTTCCTGTGCAAGGGAACTCATGATTGTAAGAAGCAGCTCTCCCTTGCTGTCGAAGGTCCATATATTTTCCTTTTCAAAATAACATTCGATGTTGTGTTCCTTCAATTTTCGGATGGTCGAGAGGGAATCTACCGTATTTCTTGCAAATCGGCTGACCGATTTTGTAATGATAAGGTCAATCTTTCCTGCCAGAGCATCAGCAATCATCTGGTTGAATCCATCGCGGTGTTTGGTGTTGGTAGCACTGATACCTTCGTCAGAATACAATCCCGCAAACTCCCAGTCATCTCTGCCTTTAATATAATTTGTGTAATAATCTACCTGTGCCTCATAGCTGGTCTGCTGATCCTCATGGTCAGTACTGACGCGGGCATATCCTGCCACCCTGCGTTTTTTCTTACTGTCCACAGGCTTTGCAGTGAACTTATTGATGGTGGCAGGAATCGTGGTTACTTTTCTTTTTGCCATGCTTTTCCACGCTCCTTCCTGAGATTTTTCATGCTCTCACTCATCTGCTGTTTCACTTCCGGTGTCCAGCGTTCCTTCATCAGCTGACGCATGTGCTGTTTGTATTCTTCCGTGTGAGGAACTCCTCGTTTCTTTTCCTCATAGTTTTGGTACTCGGTATGTCCATCCTTAAAATAGAATGTGACCGTGCCATCCTTAATGACAGCCTTTTCTATTTGCGCATCCATCTGTTCTTCCGAAAACGTATCTAACCCCAACACTTCACTGACGAGCATTTCCATAGTAGACTGCTTGATTCCTATATTTCCACAGGATTTGCAGCATCTCCAGTATCGATTTTTTGTACCATCAGCGTATGTTGTTCCCTGACTGCGGTAATTTTCACCGCAGTTTCCGCATTTTATGAATCCAGTGAATGCTTTGTAACGGGATCGATTTGGATTGGTGGATTTATTTTTATGTCTTTCGCCCCATTCTTTCCTGCGTTCTGCTGTCCACCAGTCGATTTTGGCTGAAGATGACCATTTTTTCTGCTGCATCGCACCATCCGTAAAATGAAACTCAAGTGTATCGTCTCCGATAACTGTGATCTGCTCTACCTTCTCAGAAAATACTGTCTCATCAAATTCCTTAAGCCCCAGTATCTCGGCACAAACAGCTTTCAGCTTTATCTCCGGTATCGTCTTAGAAGGACAGGCGGCTTTTCCTTTTCTGTCATAAGTCTGGCATACCCAAACGTAATAGACTTCGTTTTTGTCTTTTCGCTGTCGCTTGCCGCTTCTTCTATAGCTTACACCACAGTTCCCACATTTAATCTTACTTGTAAAGCACGAGGTGTTTATGCTCCAGTTGGCAAACACCCCAAGCTCTCTGCGCCGCTTACGTTCCTCCTGAACAGTTCGGTATGTCTCCAGCGGAATAATCGCTTCATGCGTGTTTTCCACCCAATATTGCGGCAACTCTCCACGATTGATTTTTGATTTTCCCGTGATAGGGTCTGAAACATATTCCTTCTGAAAAAGCAGGTTTCCAGTGTAAGTAACATTGCTCAAAATCTGTCTGATGGATGTATTGCTGAAATGCTGTCCTTTATAGGACTTAACACCCATCTGCTCCAGTTTCTTTTCGGTGCTTTCTGCAGATAACCCGTTCAGAAAATCATCAAAAATCATTTTCACGATTTTGGCTTCCTCCGGCTCGACTACAAGATGATCGCCTTCCCAGCGGTATCCATAGATTTGGAAGCGTCCATTCGGAATACCCTGTTCAAAGCGTTTTCTTGTACCCCATTTCACATTTTCGGAAATGGAGCGGCTTTCTTCCTGTGCAAAGGATGCCAGGATGGAAAGCATCAGCTCTCCGTCACCACTCATGGAATTGATATTTTCCTTTTCAAATCTCACTTCCACGCCGATGTCTTTTAAGTGTCTGACCGTTTCCAGCAGATCAACAGTATTTCTTGCAAAACGCTGTATGGATTTGGTGAGGATAATATCAATCTTTCCTGCTTCGCAATCGGCAATCATACGAAGGAACTCCGACCGCTTGGCTGTGCCAGTCCCACTGATGCCATCGTCAGCATATACCCCTGCAAATTCCCATTCCGGCTTTTTCTGTATCAGTGCATTATAGTAACTGATCTGTGCAGAAAGGGAATGGTGCATCCTCTCGGATTCCATCGAAATTCGTGCATAGCCAGCAACCTTTTTCTTTGCTGCAACAGCTGGCATGGTCGGCTCTATTTTGCTTATTTTTCGCACAAAATCAACTCCTTTCGCTACTATATATCACTCTGAACGCCTGTTATAGCAAGTCAATGTCGGCAAATAATGTACCCAAAGTTGGCTGGTATTTTTCCTGCATTTTTGTATCAATTACGGCGTATTCTTCCTTCGATATCAGGCTGTTTTTCAGCATCTTTCTTGCTATGCTCATGGTAGTCTGATACAGCTTTTCTCTTGCCATCTGTTCTTTACTCATCGCCGCCACCACCAAATCTATGAGCAATATAACAGCTGTGGGAGCAGTATTTTCTGCCGCTGACAGCCGCAAAGCGTTTATGACAGTTTGGACATTCCGTCTCTGCGGCTTTTTTATGCTGAACCAGCTCCCGGTGAGAATTCCACCACTTCATACGACATTGATCTGAGCAGAACTTTTTCAGTTTTCGTTTACTGTCCTGTGGCACAACCACACCGCACTGAAGGCAGAAATGTTTCGTTTCTTCTGTTTGTTTTGGAATTTCTGTGATTTCAATTGGTTTCGTCAGATTGTTCCTGCGGCAGTATGACTTTACTGTATTCTGTGAAATGCCAAGTTCCTGTGCTATTTTCAAATACCCAATGCCCTGTCTGCGAAAGGATATGATCTGCTGTTTCTGTGATTCTGTCATACTGTGACCTCCGTTCCGAGGGTGCGTATCGTGTTGTCTGCCCTCTACTGGTGAAAGGACAAAAGGTCACGCTTTAAGAACTGAAAGGCAAAAAAATAATGCCCACCAAGGAATCAACTCCTCGATGGGCATTGCTGCTGTGTACTTATTCAGTTATCTGAGCAGTTCATTGACACGCTTCTGCACCGCAGAATAATCATAGCCTGACGCTGTTAACTTCTGCTTTCTCTCTTCTCCGTTGCCCCATTTACCTTGAATCACTTCACGAGCAATTGTGTCCACAGATTTCTTTGTCACAGTTGCCGGATAGATCTGCTTGCCGGTAGCATCAAAAACGGCATAATCGTTGTTATTGTCGGCACATTTCTTGGCATTATCCAGGCTCTTGAATGCGCCCTTCTGCGACTTTACATCTGCCCAGGACTTACGCACACGATAGAGTCCTGTTGCCGGAGCAGCAGGTGTAACTGAGCCGCCGCCAAGATTTGCTGTGACCTTCGCCGCCAAGTCACCAAGTCTTGCATAGAGCCAGTTGCCAGGGCAGCTTTTATTCGCAAACCATCGATGCACCGTCAGCACCATTTCATCATTCTTCGGTGCGTAGTTCAACATCTTCGTCTTGTCACCAAGCCACAGGAGCTTTTTCTTGCCGTTTCGCTTACAGATGTCGATGCAGAGCTTTACGAGGGAATCGTAGACTGCACTGTTCATCGCATACGGCTCGGACATATCACTGGCGCACTCGATGGTGACGGCACGTTGATCGTTAGCATTGGAGGAAGAACACCAGCTGCGATTTTTCTCTTCTACACAGAGAGAAATGCAACCATCCTTGCCGATGCCGTAATTGCAGCTTGCCTGTCTGGACGGACTGGTAAAGCATCCGCAGATGCTCTCGCAGGAAAGCTGACCTACCACGCAGTGCGGCGTAATGCGGTCAATGCTGTGGGTGCGCTGCCCAGAGTGATTCGGGCTGAGTTTGGTGTAAGACACCAGAGAGCTGTTTGTATATCCCATGTTATTTATCCTCGCTTTCTGCTCTGTCATGGAGCTGTTCTAATACGATTTTGATTTTCTCCGGCACTGGCAAACCAAGGTGCGCTGCATTCTCCAGAAGGCTCACACCCTCATTGGAAATGTAAAAGAAAATCACTGCGGTTCTCAGCACACTGCCTGTCCCGATGACCTGCACATCCAGCACATTGGCAATGCCCACGAGCAAGAAAATCAGCACCTTTCGGCAGATGCCCTTAAAACCGACCTCACTGGAGAGGGTTTTGTCTGCAATTGCACACATGACACCTGTGATGTAGTCGATCACCACAAAGGCAAGCAGTGCGTAGAGCAGACCGTCACAGCCGCCAAGGAAGTAGCCAAGCCACCCTCCGACAGCTGCAAATGCAAGTTGAATCGTGTTCCAGAATTCTTTCATAATGTTTGTCCTCCTTTGAATTTTGAGTATGAAAAAAGCACCTCGTGATGAGATGCTTGCTTCCGAAATGATACAGAGTCATTCCTCTGTAATGGTGTATGTGATTTTCATGGTTTTATCTGCGGTTTTGATGACCGGAGTGCCCAGGTTATTGATGGTGGCAAGGTAAGGAGTAAACAAGAACAGCTCCCGATACAGATTGTAGACATTCGATTGAAATATCCATTCACGAAGCGCATAGGTCTTATATCGGGCTATCTGGTTTCGTCCCCAGGATGCGTAGCTCGCATCCGGTGTATCACGAACATAGATTTTTGGTTCACCGTTTAGGAAATACCAACCATTGATTACGATGTCATCATCTACGATATAGGTCCACACGGTTGACGAAACATAGGTGATATTCGGCACCAGCTCAATGTTCGCCACATTGGTGGTATCAATGCGATACACCTGATTGCCGGTATAGCACATGAGCCATTTTCCGCTCATACCCAAGCTGTAGAATTCACTGATGTCGCTTGGAGCTACGATTTTTTGTGTAGTGCATTTATTGCCGTCAATACAGTCCATATACCACTCGTAATTCTGGTGAGTGTAGTAGTCCTTGTTGCCGCTGGTATAATTGTACTTTCGGTTTGCTCGTCGAACTAATCCATACCATTTTCCGTCAGCACCATGATACAGATAATTCCAGATTTCAGAATTATCGTTATATGGTTCCTCCGTTCCATCCTTCTGTCCTCCAATGTAGTGGTAGTAGGAAGGGTAATGGTTCAGCTCAATCGTGGTTTCCTCATCGGCCTCCGTGGTCATTCTTGTCAGCGGCCGATCAACGAGCGCTGCATGAAGATAATCATCATGAATCTTTCGAAGCGTGGCTTGCGTAGAGTTATTGTAAGTGGTCATTTCCAGGCGATAGCCCTCACCGATATAAACGCGCTTGTTCCCACGCATGCAGTAAGGTTTATATTTATCCTGAACATTTGCTGACCAGGTACCAATTCTGAACATGTAGTTACCGGCATATTGCGTTCCTTTTCCGGCCAGCGTGTTTGATAGGCAGATAGCAGAAATCGTTCCATTTGCCTGTGAAGTAGCAAAGTCCCAGACAAAGCGATACCCGCCATCCACTTCCTTGCTCTCGGTGAGGTTCCGACTGCCTCGCCGGATATCCTCTGTGTTATTGGCGTCATCCGAAGCATAGCCGATCAGTGGATTATTCAGCGGAGCATAGATATTGTCTGCACGCTCCTCAAGTGCATTCTGGTATAAAAGGATGCCTCCCATGATATTTTTCTTAAGTGGCAGCATCCAATCATCCCCATTGGAACCATTAAAAGTGGTGTTGTTATAAAGCATTCCTTTAATGTTGCAGTTCAGAACATCCATCGCGGCTTCCGTCACCAGGTTTGTGTCTTCGTAGTGCTCTTTTTTGCCGGTATGGACATCTGTAAGTTCGATTACACTTTTTCCTTTCAGCATCATTATTCCTCCGTATTCAGATAGTCGGTTGTGATGGACTTTAGATATCCATCTGCACCGCTGATGATAAATCGATATTTTAGCTGTCCAGTAGTTGCTTTCTCCGCCCAGGAATCCACACTGATGGCTTCGAGAGCAGCCTTCGACATTCCGGATTTTTCCTCGGACAGCTTTGCCCACACAGCATTGATGCAGCTCCACCAGTTTGCTCCGTCATCAAAGGAGACCGCAAACAACACCTCGTCCGAGCAGTCAGCAGTTACCTTTTCAATGCCAAGAATTGTGGAATCTGACATATCGATGTTTTCGGAATAAAGCACCTGAGGAATCGGTACTCCCGTGTAGCTTACCTTCATGTCTGGGAAGAGATTCTCGGAATCATGCCAGTAAAGGATGGTCGGATCATGCAGCGTGATGAGTAGCTTTCCATCCGGGATATCCTGTATACCACGTGTCTCAAAAAGCTCTGCTGTGAGTTCTGTTTCCTCTAATTTAACAAGCACATTCTCTTCCACGGTATACAGAGTGCCATCTGCATCTGAGATGAGATATCTTCGGTTATACGGATCAAGAAAAACAGGTGCATGGTCCACATATTCAAAGCTGTTCCCGGATTCATCCTTCGGGTTAAAAGAGATAATCTTTCCGGTAAGGGCCGTAAAGGAAAGCGTGCCATCCCCAGTGACAAGACTGGAATCTGCCAAGTAGCTGCTGTTGGTTGGAATCGTGTCAAAGAAGACACAGATTTCTCCGGTATCGAAAAGAATTGCATCCCAGACCATCCGAGTTGCTTCGTTTCGATTGCCGTGCACAGAGTAGCCTTCCCAGCGGATACGAAGAAACTTGTAGGTTCCCCATATCGTGCCTTCCTCTCTTCGAAGTGTCATAAGATCGGTATCCCTGCGGACGATTTTCAGCTGTTCCGTATTCTCGCCAAAGCCAATCCAGGAGTTACCACTGACATAAAGGGTAGCGGCTGTTTTTCCTTTGTACTGAAACCAGTCAACGCCTTTTACGGTATCGGTGCCATCATCCTGCAAAGAATTATTTCGAAGGATCTCCATGTGCTCTGTGCTCTTTAAAAGATCTTCGATAGTTCCATAATCAAACATTGCTTACCTCCAGTTCTTTTATTTCTGCCATGTTTTGAAGCCCAAGTGAAAATGTAGCAAGTCGTCCCCGGTCGATCTCCTGGTCCTGACCAGAAATACGTGTGCTGAAAGATTTCTTCAGCTTTACGGCACCATCGGTAATCTCAGTAAAGCTATTCAACGGAAGATCAGCAGCATACAAAACCTTCATATTGATAAAGGGAAGCGTATCAAAGGGCAGAATTGCAAGGTCCGTCAGACTATCAAAGTTTTCCGTCGGAATCACAAGCTTCAGCATCCGGCCACGATCAAGGCGGACATTGCTATTTCCAGAGAGGGTATACTCTTTACGGAGCTTGAATACGTCATCATCAAGGACATATCCCTTCTGGTAATGCATCTTCTTTTTATCAGCGGTTTCTACCACATCATGTACAATCGGTGCAAAGAGGCGAAGCGAGTCCTTCATGGACCGCATCGGCATTCCGGTTAAGGAGATAGATGCCACGTGGTCATTTAATCCTGTCCTTTTCGGAGCAAGGAAATGTACCGTAACAGCGTCATGCAGCGTATGCGTTGGCATAGAGGAAAGAAGAATCTTCTTCAGGGTATCGTCTGCCGTGATCCGTCCATCCCAGCGTTCCTGCACACCAAGTCCCTGGCCGGTGATCGTCGCCATGATATTTTGTGCCTCGATATGCCCGGTTCCATTTTTTATGGAGATCAGTACCTCAAAGGTATGAAGCTGATTTGCCGTAAGGCCGATGATCGGGTAATAGAGCGTCAGGAGATGCTTGCCGCTGAGCCAGGATTCCTTCGGATGGAATTCCTCAACCTCATGACCATCCAGCATATAGAAAACAGAGAGTGCGGTTTTCCCGTCCTCGTTCCAAGAAAGTGGAAAGGAAATCACCTTCTTGTTTTCCACTTCGTTTCCCGCGTCATCTGTAGTTGTTCCAAGGTCAATGGTCGTTTCTGCAGTAAGCGTCCGGGTATCAGGATTACTTTCCACCTCCATGATCGCTTGGGCATGAAATTCCGCATTGGTCTCATCGCCGGATGCAAACTCCATGTTGATGATGGACAGTTTTTCTTCTCCGGCATCCAGTGCCAGGGCATTGGTGAAGGTGTAGATGCTTAGCTTCGTTTCACCAATGGAGCTGATCAGGCCACTGATGTTCTTGTCGTTTTTGCTCTTTGCTGCAGCAAGCCTTGGATTCTTTCCGACGCACTTCACCGTCTGCTTTCCATTGATTTTCGTATAGATAGAGGTGATCGCGGATTGCTTGGTTTCATCTGCATGACCGCCGGTAAAGCGGAGCACATCTCCCAGATCCAACGCAGGATTGCCGATGGTTTCTGAATCAAAGGGCACATATTCCACAGTCGAGACAACATCAAGAATCGTGTTAATAATTCGCTTTCTCGTCTCTTCCAAGCCAAATTGCAGAAGCGGATTCACGCCAAGGTTCATCGTCAGGCCATCATCTGGATCCCTGGCATAGTATTCTGCTGTTTCCGTCTTTTTGTTGGTGGAGCTGACCGCTGTATAGCGAGTAACGAAATCGGAAAAGCTGCTGCTGAAGCGATGACGGATATCAATGGCCATGACTGGCGTGCTCCCGTAAGAGGTCAGAGAAAGCTTTCCATAACGATTAATGACTGCAAAGCATCCGAGTGTCTGTGCGAGGTAATAGAGAAAATCACGCCAGGATTCGATATCATTATCCTGATAGATACCAAGAAGCTCCGTGCCATTTGGCAGAGCCTCGATTTCTTCCTTTGTTTGCGCAAGCTCCACATGGCATGCCTTCGATAGCAGAGAAAGAAATTCATAGGGAACTGCACTGGAAAGGCCTTTATTAAAGGATTTATCCAGGTTCAGCATTCCATCATAGGCTTTCAGCTCCAGTGTTTTGATACGGCGATTGGCTTCGGCCACATAGAACACACCCATCGGAATGCTTTCCGTACTGCCATCGTCAAGCAGCAGATGGAACCAGAGCTTGATTTCAGCGCCGTCCAGGGTGTATCGGTCGATATCACAGAACAGGCTGATGCCAAGCTCTGCGGCATACACTGAGCCAAGCTCAATTTCAGAGTTTCCGCAGCACTGTCTTGAAATATATCCGCTGCCTTTTACGATATCTTCATTTCCAAATTCATAGGTTTTCTTATCACTGGTGATGATCGTGCCGGTCCAGTAATATTTTCTTGTGTTACTTTTGATTGCCTGCATAAAGGCATCCGATACTGGATACACAGCACCACCTCCATTATAATTCGTTCAGGGTAAAGCTCACTGTCCACAGTCCCTTGTAGGATGTGTCCTTTTTGAGCTTCGCTTTAAAACCGCTGATATACATTTCCGTTTCCTTTTGCGCTAAGTCCTCGGTATCGAAGTAAAGAACTGTTATCTTCGGCAGTTTGGAATATACCGTCAGCTTTTTAAGCCACACGGGTGACACCGAAAAGGACACCGCGATTTTTACCACACCGCTTCTCACCACATCCCTCTGCGTGGTTCCGGCTTCTGTTTCTCCGCTGGAATCCGCTTCAACATCGGAAAGGTCGATGTCGTAGGAATCCGGCAGAGGAAGGTCAGTGCCGTTGAAATTCAAATATTGCATAAACGCCATCGTTACCGACCTCCGCTTCTAAGATTTGCCCTCTTCTGGGCATTGATAATGACCTCGTCCAGCATCGTGCCGCCGAGGTACACAGGAATAACAATATCGCCGCTTGGGTTATTCACCTGCGACAGCCCCTCACGAATTGCCGCCGTAATGCCGGAGAGCGTATCTGCTGTTCCTGCGGACACTGCCGCTGTTGCCGTCTCCATTCTCCCAATCTGCGGATTGATCACCATATCTGACGCAACACCGTCCATTGCCTTGGCTACCAGACCTTTGCTCTGTTCGATGCCTTTGGCTAGTCCCCGCATAAAGTCCGGCATCCAACTCTCGTAGTCTGTCAGCGGTCCCTCATCCGGCACAGAGAAGTGCAGGACGGAGCGAATTTTGTTTGCCACACCAGTTACCGCATCGGTAACTGCACTGATGCAGGACTTGATGCCGTTAACGATGCCCATAACGAGGTCTTTGCCCCAGTTGAATGCCTGGGATGCCAGCCCCTTTACATAGCCGACTGCTTTTTCAAAGCCGGAATGAATCACGTTGTAAATCTGTCCGATAGTGCTTCCGATGGCGGTTTTCACATTGTTCCAGATGCTTGTAACCGTACTTTTGATAGCATTCATCACTGTAGAAACCACAGATTTGATGCTGTTCCATACGGAAGAAACCACGCTCTTGATGGCATTCAGCACCGTTGTTACAGCAGTTTTGATGGCATTCCATATGGTGGTTACCACATTTTTTATTGCAGTCAGCACCGTAGTAATAACGCCCTGAATTGCCGTCCAAGCCGTCTGGAAAATATTCTTGATGGTTTCCAGAATCGGTGTGAGGAAGGTCACGATACCGTTCCAAATCTCACTGATTTTCTGTGATATAGCGGTTAATGCCCGTTCTATCAGAATGCGGATTGCTTCAAATATCGTTTCAAACAGATATCGGAATGCTTCCAAAAGCGGAGAAATCGTGTCGTAAATGCTTTGCCAGATGGAAGTAATCGTGTTCCAGATGGTAGTCATAACTCCGCTGATAGCTTCCCAAGCAGAGGTGAACACGCCCTTGATGCCTTCCCACAGCGTGGTGAAAAAGCCGGAAATTGCACCCCAGACCGTCTGTGCCAAAGAAAGAATGCTTTCCCAAGCTGTAGACAGGAAGGATGTAATTGCGTTCCAAGCCGTAATGACCGCCTGCTTAATGCCCTCCCACAAATCGATCCAAAACTGCCGGAATCCCTCGTTGGTGTTCCAAAGATAAATAAAGGCAGCCACCAGTGCGGTAATAGCTGCGATAATGAGGACGATAGGATTGGCAAGCATGGTGACATTCAGAGCCGCAAATGCTGTTTTTACTGCACTGATAGCACTTGCGATTTTCGGAACGACTGTCATAATCGTACCAACCGCAGAGATTACCTTTCCGATCACAATAAGAACGGGACCGATAGCCGCCGCAAGCAATGCAACCGTTACAACCACTTTCTTTGTGACTTCGTCCATACTGTTCAGCCAGTCCACGAACTTCTGTACCCAGCCGACAATCTGCTTGATGGCAGGCATCAGCAGCTCGCCAAAGGAAATGGCAAGACCCTCAAGAGCAGATTTCAGAATCGTGATTTGTCCCTGCAGGTTGTCGAGCTGAGTATCTGCCATCTGCTGTGCGGCTCCGGCACTGTTTGTGATAGAGTTTTGCAGGCTGTCCCAGGTATCGCCGGTGTTGGCAAGCAAAGCATTGACCGATGCAAGGTCGGTCTTATTGAATATGGTGGCGATGATATTGGCTTTGTCAGCCGAAGTCATGCCGTCCATGCTCTTATTGAGGTCACCGAGGATGTCGTTGAGAGAACGCATATTTCCGTTAGAGTCATAAACAGAAACTCCCAAGGCATCCATCTGCGCCGCCGCTTTGTCGGTTGGATTCTGCAAAGACAGAATCACATTTCGCAGATGGGTACCGCCTTCAGCACCCTTGATACCGTTGTTGGCAAGGATGCCAAGAGCAGTGTTCAGCTCTGCCGTACCGCCCTTGATGGACTTTGCCGTTGCGCCGATGGTCAGGATACCTTCGCCAAGCTGTGCCACCGAGGTGTTGGTGGACGAAGCGGTCTTTGCCATCTGGTCGACCATCTTCGTTGACTCATCCACGCCCATGCCAAGGGCAGACATGGCATCTGTTACCATGTCAGATGCAGACGCAAGGTCAATGTCACCTGCAGCAGCAAGGTTCAGAACGGTTGGCAGAGTATCGCACATCTGCTGGGTATCGTATCCGGCAAGTGCCAGATAGTTCAGAGCATCTGCACATTCTTTTGCGGAGAATGCTGTCTCTGCCCCCATTTTTTTAGCAAGCTCGGACAGCGTATCCATCGTGTTGACGGACTGCCCATCCACCGTAGACATGGCGTCCTTCGTCACGCCCATCGTAGCCTGAACCTGCGACATAGATGATTCAAAGTTCGCCGCTGTGGTGACTGCCTCCGTACCAAGACCTGTAACTGCCGCAGTAACCGGGAGCATTTTCTGTCCGGCAGAAGAAATATTGTCTCCGACCGTTTTCAGCTTTTCGCCGTTTGCGGCAATCTTCTGCAGTGCCGCATCGGACTGCTTTGCCTGTTCCTCCAGCTTTTTGAGTTCTTGCTCGGTTTCGATGATTTCCCTCTGCAGGGCATCATATTGTTCCTGCGAGATATCACCGTTGGCAAGTGCTGTGTTTGCCTGTTCAGCCGCTGTCTTTAGAGTGGTCAGCTTTTCCTTAGTTTCAGATACCGCATCAGAGAGGAGCTTCTGCTTCTGTGCAAGAAGCTCTGTATTACCGGGGTCAAGCTTCAACAGCTTTTCGACATCCTTCAGCTGTGCCTGGGTATTCTTAATTTCCGAATTGACACCCTTTAAGGCTGTCTGTAGTTTGGTCGTA
>ENA-OWPP01000357-OWPP01000357.1-human-gut-metagenome-genome-assembly--contig:-NODE-357-length-54854-cov-6.914287_pt1 | contig 54854 bp, 54 predicted proteins | sample MGYA00248265_ERZ651848 | MGnify/ENA primary metagenome ERZ651848 (study PRJEB26924, sample SAMEA4378233) | human gut metagenome | biome: human gut; feature: human-associated habitat; material: faeces...
CTGCGCTCTGCGCCTCGGTTGTCCGCCAAGGGCGGACAATTCGACGCTCGCTCCGCGAAATGTATTTTCGGCGACGTACACGCCGCCGCCGAAAATGATTACAGTCCCTTTCGCGCCCACAGGGCGCGAAACTCTGCGAGGCTTTTTCGACAAACTGAGGACATGGGCAATGCCCATGTCCTTTTTGCGTTTTTATCAGTGACGTCTCCAGGTGTCCGGGGAGAACAGGAGCAGTATGGGGAATATCTCCAGACGGCCTGCGAGCATTGCAAAGCTCATGATGACCTTGGAGATGTCCGAGAATATGTCGTAGCTGCCCATGGGGCCGGCCGGTCCCAGGCCGGGGCCGACGTTGGACATGCAGCTGACGACCGAGGCGAAGGTGGTCTCAAAGTCATAGCCGTCCAGCGAAACCAGAGCCGTGGCGGCGAAGGTCAGCAGGAAGTACAGAGCTATGAACACCAGCGTATTGTGCACCGTTGCCGCGGCGATGGGCTTTCCGTTGACGCGCACGCTGACGGTGCGGCGCGGGCTGAGCATTCGGCTGAGCTCGGCTCCCGCGCTTTTGAAGAAGATGATTATGCGCGAGACCTTCAGTCCGCCGCCCGTGCTGCCGGCCGAGGCGCCTATCAGCATCACGAGTATCAATATGCTCTTTGAAAACGCCGGCCAGAGCGTGAAGTCCGCCGTCGCGAAGCCGGTGGTCGTCATCAGCGACGACACCTGGAACAGAGAGTAGCGCAGCGCGTTCCAGAATCCGCCGTACTCGTCGAGTATGTCCAGCGCAATGAGCAGCGACGCGCCCAGAGCTATGCCGAAGTAGGCCAGGAACTCGCTGTCGGTCAGGGCGCTCTTGAACTTGCGCATTATCAGCAGGAAGTAGATGGAGAAGTTCACGCCAAAAAGCAGCATGAAAACGCTCGTCACGATGTCTATGTACACGCTTTCATAGAAGCCTATGGAGAGCTGCTTCACCGAGAAGCCGCCGGTACCGGCAGTGGCCATGGCGTGGTTGAGCGAGTCGAAAAATGGCATTCCGCCCGCGCAGAGGAACACGATAAGCATAACCGTCAGCGCGATGTAGATGAGATATGTTATAGCGCTGGACGTGCGGATGCGGGGCACCAGCTTGCCGAAGGACGTGCCGGGCACCTCTGCGCGCATGATGTACATGCTCCTGTCCTCGCTCATTGGCAGGACGGCCATTATGAACACCAGCACGCCCATGCCGCCTATCCAGTGCGACAGGCTGCGCCAGAGCAGCAGTCCCTTGCTCATGGACTCCACGTCCGTGAGTATCGTGGCGCCCGTCGTCGTAAAGCCGGAGACTATCTCAAAGAACGCGTCTACGTAGCTGGGGATCTCTCCTGAGAACACGAAGGGCAGCGCGCCCACCGCACTCATGAGCACCCACGCCAGCGCCACGCTGACAAAGCCCTCGCGCGCGTACATGTCGTGGCTCTTGACCCTGGGCAGGTTCAGCAGCACGGCCAGCACGGCGGCTATGGCCGCGGTCTCCGCGTACCAGAGCAGGCTCTCACCGTAGCACAGGGCGGTTATCATGCTCGGCACCATGAGCACGGCCTCCAGCCCCATAACGCGGCCTAGGATTTTGGAGATTATAGGATAGTTCATCGCCTCAGCCCTCGAAGATATCGCTGAAGCGCTTCATGCCGAACTTGGTCGTGACGGCGATAACCACGTCGTGCTTCTCAAAGGTGTCGGTACCTCCGGGGATGATGCACTGGCTGTTGCGTATTATCGCGGCTATCAGGACGTCGCGGCGGATACTCAGGTCGCGCAGCGGGACGCCAAGCATGTCGCCGTCGCCGCGTATGGCGAACTCTATGACCTCGGCCTTGCCGTAGGCTATGTCGTGCAGGGACTCAATGCCCGCGATGTCTATCGAGTGCTGGACGCCGCGGACATAGCTGACGACGATGTCGGCGGCGCTGTTCTTGGGCAGGACGAAGCTGTCCAGCTTGGCGTCGCCCGCCATGAGGCGGAAGCTGTCCTCGTTGACCTTGGTGATGACCTTGCCGGCGCCGGAGCGGCGCGCGAACATGCTGGTGATGATGTTGTTCTGGTCGCTGCCGGTCAGAGCCACGAAGGCGTCGGCGCTGCGTATGCCCTCCTCCTCCAGCAGGTGCGGGTCGGTGCCGTCGCCCAGGAGGACTTCGGCCTTGGGCATGATCTCCTTGATGACCTCGCAGTGATCCTCGTCGCGCTCTATGATCGTCACGCGGATGCCCGCGCCCAGCAGAGAGGTGCCGAGATAGAGCGAGATTCGCCCGCCGCCGAGTATCATGACGTTCTTGACCGAGCGCTTGTATGCGCCTATGGCCTTGAAGAAGGAGCTTATGGCCAGCGGAGCTCCGACGGCGTGTATGACGTCGCCTGCCTCCAGCACGAAATTGCCTCGCGGTATGACGACCTTATCCCTGCGCTCCACGACCGCTATGAGTATGCCGCGGCCGTACTTGGAGCCGAACCTGTCAAGGCGCAGCCCGCAGAGCGGAGAGCTCTCCTCCACGATATGCTCGACCATCTCGGCCCTGCCCTTGGCAAAGGAGTCGACCTTCGCAGCGCTGGGGAAGCGCAGTATGCGCGAGATGTCCGCCGCCGCGGCCTGCTCCGGGTTGAGCACGAGCGAAAGACCCAGCTCGTCCTTGAGGAAGACCATCTGGCGGAAATACTCCATGGTGCGCACGCGCGCGATGGTGTTCTTGACGCCCAGCTTTTTGCCGGTGAGGCAGCAGAGCATATTCACCGCGTCGTCGTTCGTCACGGCTATGAGCAAGTCGGAGTCGCCGACCTCCGCCTGGCTGAGCACGCTGTAATCCGCGCCGTTGCCGAGCAGGGTCATGACGTCCATACTGTTTGAAACTGTCTCCAGGTTTTGCTCGTCGTCGTCCACGACCGTGATGTCGTGCCCCTCGTCGGCGAGCCTGAAGGCGATCTCCTTGCCCATGCGTCCCGCGCCTACAATGACAATTTTCATTTGTACCTATTCTCCAATCTCCATTTGGGGACTGTGTCCCGCCTATATTCGCGCCATGAGGGCGCAAAGCAGCGCGCCGGGGCGGCCGCAGCCGCCTTGGCACGCGGATGAATATACACCCGTCAGACTTTCTTCCGGCGGCGTTTCCTTCTGCCGCGGTTGCGCGGCTGCGCGGCCTTGGCGGCGTAATACTCCTGCATCGCCTCGTCGGCGTTGTACGCAAGGCAGGCGGCCGAATAGCTGCCGTCGGGCTGGTGCTTGAACCTTATCCTCAGCAGCAGTTTGCCGTCGTCGGCGCACTCCGCCAGATTCATGTAGCGGTGATCCCCCTGGTTGACCCACTTGCTGAAGGTCAGGCTGCCGCCGCAGACCGGGCAGTGCGGCTCGGAGAGCTGCTTGTCCGCAAAGGCGTCGCCCTTGGAGGCGTAGCCGGCAAACGAGGCGTGGGCAATAGGCTCGGCGACGTCGTTGGCCTTGTGGGCGCGCGGGGTTCGCCGGGCGAGTATCTCCGGAGCCTCGGCATACTGAGCAAGCCCCGACACCATGTCCAGCTTCGAGCACACCAGAGCGGTGTTATAGGCGTCGCCCAGAGCGTCGTGCGCGACGCGCGTCTGCTCTATCCCGAAGTGTTCCATGGCCGTGCCGAGGCTTTTCTGGTTCTTGTCTCCGTCGGTCTGGAGATTATAGATGAGCTGGAGGTTCACCCAGCCGTCTATCCAGTCCCAGTCGAGGTCATGTATGATGATGTTCTGTTCCATTATGCCCTGGTCGTCGTAGCCCCAGGTCAGGAAGGTCACCCCGTCGCCGCACCACTCGCGGAAGCGCGCGAGCGCCTCCGGGAAGGGCACGCCGTGGCTGAGCCGCTCCTTGTCAAAGCCCGTGAGCTTTTTGACCTTGTAGTGCATACGCTTGAAGTAGACCGGCTTGACGTCTATCTGGAACTCCTCGCCGGGGGTCATGTCATCATTGAGCCTGACGGCGCCTATCTGTATGATCTCGCCGCGCAGGTGTATGGGAAGCCTGTTGAACACGGAGGACTTGGAGCTCATCGCCTGATTCCACTCTAAGTCCACCACAACGTAACTCATTACTCTACCGTCCCCTTTGTTCACACATTCGTAAGAAATTATACCACAGTGCAAAGTGGATGGCAATTACCATTGCAAGGTTTTATTAAATTTTGCCCTCGGCGCCTCCACCGCCCGGAAAACGCAAAAAGCTCCCCTACCGGGGAGCTTTTTGCGTTCAGATATTCATCGGCTCGGCGCCCTTTTTAAAGTGCAGCTCCTTCAGACCCTCCACTTCGTCGCAGACGGTTTTGAACGAGCACACCGAACAGTCGGTCGCAAGTCCGTCCATAATGTGGTTGAGCGTGAGCGTTATAGCGTCGACCTTCTTCGCCGTGTCGGCCAGTTCCTTGCACATGGCTCTGTCTCCGGTGACGAAGATGATGCACACGTGGTCGATCAGCTTGTTTTCCTTGTACTTCTTTATGAAACTGTTGCCTATGTTGCGGAAGCTGATGCCATGCTTTATGGCCTGCTTGCTGACACGCACCTGCTCGCGCCCGTTCTCGGGCGAGACACGCATCATGTAGCCCTGGGGGAAGACGTGGTACTTCACGAATTCCATGTCCCGTATCGTGCGGAACGCCTCCTGGTCGTCGCCGCTTATCGAGTTGACGTGCAGCAGCACGATGCGGGCGAAGGGCGAGTCGGCGCGCAGCTCGTTCAAGTCCTGCCCGACAAGCAGTATCCTGTCCTCCGGAACCAGCGAGGCGTCGGTCGTGACGCAGGTGCAGTTGCTGGCCGGCAGGTTGCTCCCGCCCAGCTCGTACGCGGCGTCGCGGGTCAGCACAAGCTCGTTCGCGCCGTTGTCCTTCCAGGCTTTTCCCGGCTCGTACCCCCAGGACTTGGGGGCACGAGCCTCGATGCGCTCTTTCAGTTCGCGGATTGTGCTGTTGTAAAGCTCCATATCAGAACTGAACGTCCCTTGGCTTGCGGTCGTGGAATTTGTTCAGCACAGTGTAGAGCCAGCCCACGAGTTTCATATCCAGGTTCAAGAAGTAGATTGTGAAAAGCACGCCGACCGTCGCGGCAAAGACGCCCAGCAGGGTCTTGAATATCCTGCCGAAAATGCAGCCTTTCTTCATTTGGACCATTCCTTTCCCGGCCGGGACGCTCAAGCGCCCTTGGCCATGCCTTTCTGACGGGCGTACTCCGCGGCGCCCAGCGCGCCCATGAGCTGCGGGTCGGTCTTGAGGTTGATGACCTTCAGCTTCAGCACGTGCTCTATGGCCTCTTTCAGGCCCTCGTTCTTGGCGCAGCCGCCGGTGAGGGTGATGGAGTCGGTGGCGCCGGCCTTCTTCGCCATGACGAAGCAGCGCTTGGCGACGGCCATCTCGATGCCGGCCGCGATCTCGTCGGTGGGCTTGCCCTCGCCGACGAGGGTGATGACCTCGCTCTCGGCGAAGACGGTGCACTGCGCGGTGATGGGGATGACGTTCTTGGCGGAGAGGCTCAGGTTCGAGAACTCGGGCAGGCTCAGCTCGAAGGCGTTGGCCATGGCCTCAAAGAAACGTCCGGTACCGGCGGAGCACTTGTCGTTCATGGCGAAGTTCTTGACGGTGCCGTCGGTGTCGATGCTGATGCCCTTGACGTCCTGGCCGCCGATGTCGATGATAGCGCGGACGTTGGGGTCGGTGACGTGCACGCCCATGGCGTGGCAGCTTATCTCGGAGATGTTCTCGTCGGCGAAGGGCACCTTGTTGCGGCCGTAGCCGGTGCCTATGAGGTAGGCGAGGTCTTCGCTGCTGTTGAGCTCGGGAACCTGGTCGATGACCTCCTTCATCGCCACGATGGCGCTCTGCTCGGAGTTGATTTTGCTCCTTATAGTGGTGTTGGCAACCATTTTGCCGGTCTCGTCGAGGATGACAGCCTTCGTATAGGTTGAGCCAACGTCGCAGCCTCCAAAGTACTTCATTTATTTTATCCTCCAATCAGTCTTGTTATTAAAGGGATTGGTTTGCGTGCCGGATTGCCGCCCGGCAATCAGCGAGAGATCACCAGGTGATGTCGTCCTCGAACTCTATCAGGCTCTCGTCGGTGGGTTCGGCCTGGATGATGGCACGCATGTAGTTGCTGACCTTGGCGCGCATGTCGCGGCGGGAGACGGTGCGCGGATCCATGAGGTCGTGCTCGACCCAGATGAGGTGCAGTCCGCGCTCGCGAGCCTGCTCGTCAAAGAGACCCTGCAGGCCGGCCATGGTCTTGCAGCAGACGTGCTGGTACATGATGATGAAGTTGGCGTTGAACTGCTCGCAGACCTTCCACAGCTCGTCAAGGACGTGGACGTAGCCGCCGTTGGTGTGCTTACGCATGACCATGCGCTCGTAGAGGCGGGCGAGGTCGCGGATGGCCTCGTCATGATCCTCGGTCTCAAGCTGCTTGGTGAAGTTCAGGCTCTCCATCTCGACGAGGACGCCGATGCCCCAGGCGTTGGCCAGCCAGTTGGAGAAGTTCGCGTAGTAGTGAGCCGGGCAGCTCCAGACGACGGCGCGGTACTTCATCGGGTGGCGGTAGGGGTTGCACTTCTCGTCGTAGCTCTTGTACATGAGCTTGCGGACCTTGTAGAACGTCTTCATGACGCCCGGCTCCAGGCCGCCGTCCATCTCGTAGTTCCACTTGCGGAACAGCTCGTAGCACGGGCCGATGAGCTGCGGATACGGAGTGGAGTTCATCTCCCACTTCTCCATCTCCATCTTGGTCTGCTCGTTGAAGCGCTTTATGACGGTGAAGTAGTGATCCCAGTCCCACTTCTCGCCGGTGAGGTCTTCGACCCACTTTATGCAGTGCCACATGTCCTGCGCGCCGCACTCGACGGTGTCCTCGTCGTCGTAGCGGACAGGCAGAGTGAGCGGGAACGTGGGCAGACCCAGCTTCTTCAGGCGGCGCTCCTGGAAGCTCGTCGCCATGTCAGAGCCGTCGCAGGGGGTGCTGGTGGAGATGAAGCCGAGGCCGCAGTGAGGCAGAGCGTCGACAATTGCGCTGCCGCTCTCGCTGGTGGGCACCGGGCAGGTGTCGGCGGGCAGGCCGTAGCTCTCGACCGCGTCTATGTACGGGATGCAGATGAGCTGGTCGAGCTCGGAAACCAGGAACACGGGTATGAGCTGGTACGGCACGCCGACAAGTCCCGGGAAGCCGGCCATCATCTGAGCCATGGTCATCTCGTCGAACAGCAGCATCTTGCTGTTGACCTTCTCGTTGCCGCCTATGCGCTTGTCGGCCATAAGCAGGTTGGCGATGCAGTTTTCGGTGTAGCGGTACACGTCCGCCATGAGCAGGCGGTTCATGGTGACGGCTCTGCCGCGGTAGCCGAGGGTATTGCGGTCAAAGAAGGCCGGGCAGGCCAGATACGAGCTGAACCAGCGGTACTCAAAGAGTCCGAGCATGATGCTCACCGGGTCGCGCATGACCATCTTTATCATGTCGCGCCAGATGACAAGCCAGTTCTGGAAGTCGCGAGCCGTGCTCTCCACGCCCTTCCACTCACGGCGAGTGAAGGCTATGGAGCCCTTCTGGTACAGGCGTCCGAGCTGGCGCTCGCCGTTGACCACACGGTCCCATTTCTCCTTTGCGGGGAGGGACATGAAGTCGTTGAACTCCTCCTTGACGCGCTGCTTGTCCATTTTAAGCTTGTTGACCTGTTTGTCCTTAAAGTCCTTCCAGTCAATCTCGCTTATCAGCTCTTTCCAAATCTTAAGGTCGCCCGGGAGGTTCTTTTTGAGCCATTTGATGTTGTTCTTAAGCATTTACTTGACCTCCTTGCCCTGCTGGATGCGTTTGATTTCCAGAGATTCCACGAAGGCCTGGAAGCGGGTGCGGAGCTGACCCGACGTCTTGGCGTTGTACGGACGGTCTATAGTGAGCACGGGGTGGCCGTATTCCTCATACTGTATATGGCTGGCCAGCGCGCGCTCAAAGCCCCAGAAGTCGCAGAACTTGACGTTCTCGTATATGATGCCGTCGGCGTCGTACTCCCTGGCCAGCCTGTCGGCAGTTTCGCGGCGCTGCTCTATCTTCTCATTCGACATGAAGCGCGGGCATTCGCTTGTGATGAGATAGTGGCGGCAAATCTGCCTGAGGGCGGGCTCCTCGTCATTGAGCTCTATGACCTCGCGGCCCGGGAACATACCGAAGCAGAAACGGTCGAAGCAGATGAACGCGCCGGCCTCCTCGAGCATGCGGGTGAGGTTCGGGTCGTCGACCTCGCTGCCCACGATGCCTACGCGGCAGCGGTACCAGGGCTTGGGGTCGGGCTTGCGCTTCTTGATTTCCGCAAGGGTCTCCTGCAAATAGGGCAGTATCAGCTTCTGCGGGCAGACATAGCTGACCATGTTGATTATATGGAACTCGTAGCCGGTGATGGGCGGATTGGCGAGCTTGCGCATCTCGCTTATCTCGGTCATCACCTTACATAGCTCGTTGTGCCTTGCGACGGACTCGCGCAGCGCGGCGTCGGACACGTCCACGCCCAGCTTCTCGTGCATCGTGTTCAGGACGCGGTTCTGCATCTGGATCACGTAGTGGTCGAGCGTGTAGTCGGTGTACTTGTAGGGGATATCCGCGTGGGTGACAAAGAAGTTGGGCTTATCCACGCATTTCAGGAGCTCAATGTTCTCCATGCAGCGGTTCATCTGCGCGCAGGCGTCCACGCCGCAGATGCCGTCGAGGAAGTTGTAGCCGCCCTCGATGGCGCGCTCGAGCAGGGCGCGGCAGTACTCGCACGTATAGTTGGACATGTAGTACGAGGCCACGTCGATGCTGCCCGTGTTGGGGGCGCGCATTCTCACCGAGAAGCAGTTGTCTACATTGAGCAGTACCTCGGGCATGTGATAGCAGGTGTAGCCCAGGGCGAGCATCCCCTCCTGCTGAGCCTGGCGGACAAGCTCGTTGTTCGCGTTCTCAAGCAGGTTCTCAAAGTAGATTAAATGCTTAAGGTCCTTCAAATGATTTCACACCTCACTTACAAGATCTCTATTTTGCGGAGCGCTTCCCTCACTCCGTAAAGTACTTTGCTGTCCTCGGGCAAGTCAAAGACGCTCTTGCCCTGTATGTCGTTGGCGGCCTGCTGTTCATCAGCGGGGATAAAGGCGAGTATTTCCACGTCCTTTATCGATATGTACTGATTCAGCTCCGGATTGGTGACGCGGTTGATGATGGCGCCGATATGCTCGTACATCACCAGCTCGTCGGCCACCTCCTTGATAGTCTCCGCCACGTGGGTACCCTTCCGGCTCTGGTCGGATATAAGTATCAGGTGACTGACCTTCTCCATGACGCGGCGCTGAATCTGCTCGATCCCGGCCTCGCCGTCTATCACGACGAAGTCGAAGTCCCCCGCCAGCATGCCCACAACCTCTTTGAGATAGGCGTTCACGCTGCAATAGCAGCCCTCGTTCTCCGGCCGTCCTATGGCCAGGAAGGAAAAGCCGTTCGTCTCCACCATCGTGTCAAAGATGCGGAAGCGCGACTCGTTGAGCATCTCTATCGCCTCGCGCGGCCTGCCGTCCTCTGCGCTTTTGATTACCGCACGGCGTATATCGTCGAGCGTGCTCGTGACCGTGACGCCCAGGGCGGTGGAGAGTCCCACGGCCGGGTCGGCGTCTATGGCCAGGACGCGGCACCCCGGCCTGTCCTCTGTCAGCACCCTCACTATCGTAGCGGCCAGCGAGGTCTTCCCCACCCCGCCTTTGCCTGCGAGCGCTATGATTTTCGCCTTGCGTTCATTCATACGCAGCCCCCCTTTACTCTAAAAGGCTTTGGAACGCTTGACAAAAGCTTAGCATACTTTCGGACATTTTACAAGATAAACTCGGCATTTTGAGAAATATTTTTGTAGGTTGTTTCAAAATCCTGAACTACTTTTCGACACTCGGCGCGCGCCTGGAGGTTTATATGCTTGATTATACGCGCGATGCGCTGTATAATGTACGCAAAAGGAGGGGATACCATGCTCCAACGTAAAACCATGCTGCACTTCGGCGAGCACTCCGGCGGCCATGAGCATGCCCACGAGCACGCCTGCCACCACGAGCACAGCCACGCCGACACACCCGAGCTGAGCTATGAGCAGACCGTTGCGCTCATGAGCTACATGCTCGAGCACAACCGCAGCCACGCCGACGAGCTGCACAATATAGCCCACGCCCTGGAGGCTCAGGGAAAGAATGAGGCGGCCAACCTGGTCGGAGACGCGGTGCACTATTTCGGGCACTGCAACGACAAGCTGGAGGAAGCCCTCCGGATGGTAAAAGGAGGCGAATGACCATGTGCCTGTCCGACGCATATGAACTGGTGGGCGGCGAGCGCAAGCCCCTGATGAACTATGTCTCCGCCATCTCCGTCGAGGACGGGGTCGTAACTCTGACGGACATGCTCGGCGCAAGGAAGCTCGTGCCCGGCACGCTCAAGAGCGTTGACCTGACGAGCAACGTGATACTCATAGAGCCACGGGAGAGCGCGCAATGATGGAGCCAAGATTTATATTTCGCCTCACGTCCTACCACACAGACAAGCTGCTGCCCCAGGTCAGTCGCGCGCTGGAGCTGCGCAACGAGATAGTCTCCCGTGCAAAGTACCCCTTTCTCTGGAAGCGCAAGGACAAGCTGAAGGCCAAGGGTAAGGAGCGCCCCGCCCGCCCGTCAAAGAGCGGCGCCTACGACAAGGCCGCAGGAAAGCTGCTCAAGGGCAAGGACGAGCTGTGCGCCAAGGACGACATCAGGATACTCTTTTACGACGAGGGCATGAAGACCCACGCCAGCTACATACCCTTCACCGAGTTCTATGGAGCCATCGAGACGAGGGACACTATAATGCTCATCTACGGTCCTCTGGTCACGCTTTTGCAAAAGCACGACCTGCTGGAGGGCGATCTGGGCGAGTTCCGCGAGATGCTCAAGGACGTACTGCCCAAGTATGTCGTGCTGTAGGAGCTATATGCAAGGAAGCCGGGGCACCAAAGGTGCCCCGGCTTCCGACGTCAAAGCGCTTTTTTCCGGCCGGTCTCATGAGGCCGGTTTTTTTACTGTTCAAGCCCGAACAGCCGCCGGGCGTTTTCGCTGCTTGCGCGCGCTATCGCCTCCACGCCGACGCCCTTGACCTCGGCTATCTTCTCCGCGATATAGCGCAGCTTGCCTGAGTCGTTGCGCTCTCCTCTGAACGGCACCGGCGGGAGATACGGACTGTCCGTCTCCAGCAGGATGCGGTCCAGGGGCGTTATCTCAAGCACCTCGAGCGCCTTCTTGGCGTTTTTGTAGGTCACCGGCCCGTCAAAGCCGAGGTACCAGCCGCGCCCGAGCAGCTGCTCCGCCATCTCGCGGCTGCCCGAGAAGCAGTGGAACACGCCGCGCAGACCGCTGTACCGCCCGGTTATGTTCAGGCAGTCGGCGTGGGCTTCGCGGTCGTGGATTATGACGGGTTTGTTCAGCTCCAAGGCCAGTTCAAGCTGAGTTACGAACATATCGTACATAATTTCCTTGTGCTCTCTGTCCCAGTAGTAGTCCAGGCCGATCTCGCCTATCGCCACGCATTTGGGGTGCGCGGCCAGCTCCCTGACCACGGCCGGGGAGTACATGTCCCAGCTCTCCCACTCCTCGGGCTGCCAGCCGACGGCGGCGTAGACGAAGGGATACCGCTCGGCCAGAGCCAGCGCCGCCCGGGAGCTGGCCTCGTCGCAGCCGGGGTCTATTATACAGTCGATGCCCAGCGCCGGCATGGAGGAGAGCACCTCGTCGCGGTCGGCGTCGAACTTGGAGCTGTCGTAGTGCGCGTGCGTATCGATAAACATCTTCTCACCTCATGTGCATTAAACCACAGATTCTCAGATAGTGCAAGTTGCCGGATTGATATTGGCGATTTGCTGTGCTAATATATGGGCATGAAAAGTCTCGCCCGATGGACAACAGACAAGTACATATGTCTGCTCCTGCTCGTCTTCCCTCTCTGGACGGGCTTCGACGGGTATGCGCAAATTACGCGCTGGAAGTTCATATTTTACGCTGTAATAACCGTAATTTGGGCTGTTTTGCTCATATTCTTCGCCGTTCGCCGCCGTGAAAAGCCGCGCTGTCCCAAGGTCTTCGCGGCGCTGCTTTCCGCGCTGCCCGCCTGGGCGGCGGTCAGCGCTCTCGCGTCGGAATATGGCGTCCGCACGCTGATGGGCTGGAACTACGACGGGCTGCTTCCCATGGCGCTCTACGCCGTCACGGCGCTGGGCGTCGCAGCCTACGGGGAGATTAAAAAGTATTATGTCAACTTACTTGCCGTCTCCGCCTCCCTCTGCTGCGTCGTGGCGCTGCTGCAGCTGCTGGGGCTAAATCCGCTGTGGCTCTACCCCGAGGGGCTGGACTACTACGACGCCGGCATAAAATACGCCGGTTCCTTTCTCGGGACGCTGGGAAACACAAATATCCTTGGCTCATTCCTCTGTATTTGCTGCCCATTATTTGCCTTTACGGCGCTGTTTGAGCGCGGACGCCGGCTCTGGCTCCTGCTGCCCTCCGCGCTTTGCCTGGCCGTGCTGGTTCTGTCGCGCTCGGAAGCGGGGCTGCTGGGAATCGCGGCTGCGGTTCTCATAGGCGTTCCGTATTATGTCTACCTGAATCACGAGCGCCGGGCGTTCATCCTCACGGTGGCCTGCGAGGCGGCGATAGTATGTGCGGCGCTCTGCGTGCTGTATTTCACCTCTCCAGAGTTCGGCACGCTTTGGGAGGCGCACGAGATACTGCACGGGCGTGTGCAGGACAGCTTCGGCTCCAGCCGCGTGGCTATCTGGCGCGAGGCGCTGCGGCTGTTCGCCGAGGAACCGCTGCTGGGCGGAGGCCCCGGCAGCTTCGGTATGCGTTCTGCGCTGGAGTTCAGCCGCTTCGTGGAGGAGACCGGAATGACCGTCACCACCCGCGCGGACAACGCCCACAGCGCCGCGCTGACCGCGCTCACAGACCTCGGCGTGCCGGGGCTGCTGCTCTGGTGCGCGTGCTGGGCGTATGTGCTCACCCGGCGCGGCGGAGCGGCGGCCGCACCTGCTGCGCTGTGCCTGCTCTCGTACCTGGCGCAGTCGCTGTTCGCCATAGAAACATGCTTTGTTTTGCCGTTTGTCTGCGTATTTTCCGGACTATCCGTAACTTGTAATAGAAATTCCCTACACAGACTGGAGTGATGTAACCATGGACAAATCAGCCGATTTAACTCTGGCCGAATTCACAAAATCCCTTGCCGGGGACGAGCCTCGCGGCGGAGCGGCGGCGGCGCTGGCGGGCGCGCTGGCGGCGGCGCTCGCCGCTCGCGCTGTGGCCGTTGAGGAGGCCGCGGCCAAGCTGGAGCGCATACGCGCCTACATGCTGCACCTGGTGGACGAGGACGCCAAGGCGCTCAAGCCCCTGGAGAAGTACCTTGCTCTGCCGGAGGGCGACCCCGGCCGCGGAGCGCACCTTGACGCGGCGCTGCGCGTGGCCTGCTACATTCCCACGGAGGTCATGTACACCGCCGCAGACGCGGCCGAAACTCTCGCCGCCGGAGTGGAGAGCTGCCCGAAGGGCGCTCTCGCCGATGCCGCCGTCGCGCTTGAGCTCTGCCGCGCGGCTATGCGCGCCAGCCGTCTGGGCATAGTCGCTCACGCCGCGCACATGGCCGACGAGGTCTTCGGCATGACGCTGAGGCGCGAGTGTGAGCTTGTTAGAGAGAAGTATGAACCAATCATCGACGCGGCACTGGCTGCTATAGAGGAGAGATTCTGACATGGCAAAGATTCTGGATGGAAAACCCGTGGCCAAGGCCATTCTGACCGAAGCCGCAAAGCGCGCCGCCGCACTGCATGAGCGCGGCATCGTTCCCGCACTCGCCGTCATACGCACGCGCAACGACGGCAGCGCCACCGCACAGTACGAGCAAATGGCGCTCGACGCCTGCGCCGCCGCCGGCGTGGAGGCCTACAGCGCCTACATCCCAGATGTGCGCAGGCTGCGCACAAACGTAGAAAACATAAACCGGGACGACTCCATACACGGAGCCATTTTCCTGCGGCCGCTGCCCGGCGTTGAGGCGGAGGATCTGCTGCGTGCGGAGCTTCTGCCGGTCAAGGACGTGGACGGAGTGTCGTTCAGCTCGCTGTCGGCCATCTTTGCTGGGCACGGCCGGGCGTTCGCCCCCTGCCCGGTGAAGGCGGCGATGGAGCTGCTGGACTACTACAAGATACCCGTCGAGGGCAAGCGCGTGACGCTGATAGGCAGCAGCATGGTCACCGCCAAGCCGCTGTCCCTGCTCCTGCTGGAGCGCGGCGCGGTGGTCACGCTCTGCCGCGGGCCTGTTGATAATCTCGACATTCTCTGCCGCGAGAGCGACATCGTCGTAAGCGGCACGGGCATCCACGGACTGCTGGGCGCGGGCTGCTTCCGCTCCGGACAGTATGTTGTGGACGTCGGCGACAGCCTGCCCGGCGAAGAACACTCCGGCGACGTGGACACCGACGCCGCGCTGGCCGCCGGCGCGGACGTGGCTCCCGCCAACGGCGGCGTGAACGTGATAAGCTTCGCCGTGCTGGCGCTGCACACCGTGCAGGCCGCCGAGCTGCAAAACGGACTGCTGTGACGGCAGCGTAAAATATGAAAACAGTAAATGACGCCTGCTGGTGCAGGCGTCATTTACGTTTTTTACGGTCTTCAGTTCAGGAAGTCCCTGAGTTTTTTGCTGCGGCTGGGGTGGCGGAGCTTGCGGAGAGCCTTCGCCTCTATCTGGCGGATGCGCTCGCGCGTGACGTTGAACTCCTTGCCGACCTCCTCCAGCGTGCGGGTGCGGCCGTCAATGATGCCGAAGCGCAGCTCGAGCACCTTTTTCTCGCGCGGGGTCAGCGTGTCCAGCACGCTCATCAGCTGCTCCTTGAGCAGGGAGAAGCTGGCGGCCTCGCTAGGCTCGCTGGCGTCCTCGTCGGGGATGAAGTCGCCGAGGTGGCTGTCCTCCTCCTCGCCTATGGGCGTCTCGAGGCTGACAGGCTCCTGCGCTATCTTGAGTATGTCGCGCACCTTGTCGACGGGCATGTTCATCTCCGCGGCGATCTCCTCCGCGCTCGGGTCGTGACCCAGCTCCTGAAGCAGCTGGCGGGAGACGCGGATGACCTTGTTTATCGTCTCGACCATGTGCACGGGGATGCGTATGGTCCTGGCCTGGTCGGCGATGGCGCGGGTTATGGCCTGGCGTATCCACCACGTGGCGTAGGTGGAGAACTTGTAGCCCTTCGTGTAGTCGAACTTGTCCACGGCCTTGATGAGGCCGAGGTTGCCCTCCTGGATGAGGTCGAGGAACAGCATTCCGCGCCCCACATAGCGCTTGGCTATGGAGACGACCAGACGCAGGTTTGCCTCGGCCATGCGGCGCTTGGCCTCCTCGTCGCCGTCAGCCATGCGGCGGGCGAGATCCTGCTCCTCCTCGGGTGTCAGCAGCGGCACCTTGCCTATCTCCTTGAGGTACATGCGCACGGGGTCGTCGGTGGAGAAGGTGTCGGCCAGCGCGTCGGTGTCGGCGGCTATCTCCTCCTCGGTGACCTCCTCGATCTCCTGCAGCTCCTCCAGCGCGGGCAGGGCGTCGTCGTCCAGCGGCGGCAGTATGTCCTCGCCGGCGGTGTCTATGCCCAAGTCCTCCAGCTTGTCGTAGAACCTGTCCAGCTCGTCCGGCTCAAGCTTGAGGTCGTCGAGCGTGTCCATCAGCTCCTTGCTGGTGAGCTTTCCGGCCTTCTTGCCCTTTTCGATCAGGGCGTTGAGCTTCTCCGCCTTGTATTTTGCCAGCTCCTCAGGGTCTTCCGGCAGGACATCGGCGGCCTTTTCGGCCTTATCGGCCTTGTCGGACTTGTCCGCGGCCTTTCTCCTGGTGCGCGGCTTCTCGCCGGCAGCGGCGAGCTTCACGTCCTTAATCTCTTTGTCTTTTTCCTTCGTCTCAGGCATTGCTCATCCTCCGTAACCCTTGGTTTGTTTCATCTTCTCGGCCACCGCGCGCAGGTCGTTCACGTCCGGCGGGTGGCTCTCGGACTCGATTTTGTGTATGTAATCCGCCAGGGCTTTTGCACCGTTGGCGGCAGACACCGGTTCTTGAATTATCCTGGTGTACAGCCCGACCTCGTCGGGCGTGAGCGCGGCGCCGAGCGAGGCGGCGCTGGTCTCCAGTCCCTGGCGGGACAAGTCGCGCATGGCCTCGTATATGTGTCTCAGCTCCGGCGAGGAGAAGTCGGCTCCGTCCAGGCCTATGTCGCCCCTGAAAAGCTCCGGGCTCTGGTTCAAAAGCCGTATCACGCCCATCTCGGCCTTGGCCGAGGCGGGGTTTTCAAACTTTATCGCCACGCCCACCGGCTGGCTCTGGCGCAGCGGGCGGGTGTCCTCCCGCTCGCGCTGGCGGTCGTTGAGCCGCTGACGGCGGCGGCGCACCTGCCTGACCGCGTCGAGCACCGCGTCGGCCGACACCGAGCACTGCGCGGCCACGCGCATGGCGTACACCTCGCGCGAGACGCTGTCGGGCAGCGTGGCTATGACGGACGCCGCCTCCTTGAGGTAGCCCACCTTGCCGTCGTCGCTCTCGAGGTCGAAGCCCTCGGCGGCGCGCTGCAAGCGGAACTCCATGCCGTTTTCGCTGTCCTCTATCAGCGCGCGGAAGGCCTCCGCACCCTTGGCCTTGATGAACTCGTCCGGGTCCTTGCCCTCCGGCACCGTCACCACGCGCACGGCCAGCTCCAGCTTCTCGAGTATCGGTATCGCCCTCTGCGCGGCCTTGCGCCCGGCCGAGTCGGCGTCGTAGCAGATGATGACGTTCTTTGTATATCGCGAGAGCAGCCGCGCCTGCTCGCCGGTCAGCGAGGTGCCCAGCGAGGCCACCGCGCTGTCGAACCCGGCCTGATGCAGGGAAACCACGTCGACGTTGCCCTCAACGAGAATAATGTACCCGGATTTGGACTTCTTAGCCAGATTCAGCCCGAAAAGATTGTGACTTTTGCTAAAAACAAGCGTATCGGGACTGTTCAAATATTTTGGCTCGCCGTCGCCCAGGATACGCCCGGAAAAGGCCACCACGTTCCCGCGCACGTCTATGACCGGGAACATCAGCCGGTTGCGGAACACGTCGTACACGCCGCTGCGCTTGCCGCTTTTCACCAGTCCGGCGTCCAGCAGCTCCCGCTCGGTATAGCCGCGGCGCTTCATCTCGTGCGTCAGGCTGTCCCAGGAGTCGGGCGCGAAGCCCAGGCCGAAGTTCCTGGCCACGCGCGGCGAGATGCGCCGCCGCTGCATGTAGTCCAGCGCGGCCTGACCCTCGGGCGCGGAGAGCTGCTCGTAGAAGAACCTGGCCGCCTCGCGGTTGAGCTTGAGCATCCGCTCGCGCCTGCCGCGGTTGGGGTCGTAGTTGTCCTCCGGCATGGCCATTCCGGCGCGCTTGGCCAGGAACTCCACCGCGTCGGGAAAGCTCAGCCGCTCTATGTCCATTATGAAGTTTATGACGCTGCCGCCCTTGCCGCAGCCGAAGCAGTGGTAGATCTGCTTGCTGGGCGAGACGGAAAAGCTGGGCGTCTTTTCGCTGTGAAACGGGCACAGTCCGAACAGGTTCTGCCCCGAGCGCTTGGTCAGCGCCACGTATTCGCCGACGACCTCCTCTATCGGGTTGCGCTCGGCCAGCTCCTGCAAAAACTCGGCGGAAAACGCCACGCTGTCACCTCCAATGCGCTATCTCACCTGCCAGGAGCGCGGCACGAACAGGTCGTTGTACACGTCGATGACGTACTTGTCCGTCATTCCGGACACGTAGTCGGTCACCGCGCGCTCCAGCCCGTCGGTCTCCGCTATGCGGCGGTAGTCCTCCGGCAGGTTCTCGGGGTGGTTTACATAATATCTCCAGATGTTGAGCAAAATGTCTCCGACCTTGCTCTCCTCGCCCTTGGCGACTGGGTTTTTGTAGACCTCGGCGTACATGAAGTCGGTGAACACCTGCACGGCCTCGGCCATGTCCGGGCTCATGAGTATGACGTCCTGCTCCCAGCTGGTGCGTATGACGTCGCTGACGATGGCGTTGATGCGCTGGCTGTTGCGGGTGCCTATGCGCTCGCGCACGATGGCCGGCTCGTCGCCCGGGGAGAGTATCCCGGCGCGCTCGGCGTCGTCGAGGTCGTGGTTTATGTACGCTATCCGGTCGGATATGCGCACGACGTCGGCCTCCAGGCTGCCGCGCGGGGTGCCGGTGGTGTGGTTGAGGATGCCTATGCGCGTCTCGTGGCAGAGGTTTAGCCCTTGGCCGTCCTTCTCCAGCCTGTCCACCACGCGCAGGCTCTGCTCGTAGTGGCGGAAGCCGCCGGGGAAGATGTCGTTCAGCGCCCGCTCGCCGGCGTGGCCGAAGGGGGTGTGACCCAGGTCGTGCCCCAGGGCGATGGCCTCGGTCAAGTCCTCGTTGAGACGCAGCGCGCGGGATATCGTCCTCGCCACCCGAGCCACCTCCAGCGTGTGGGTGAGCCTGGTGCGGTAGTGGTCGCCCTCCGGCTGCAAAAACACCTGAGTCTTGTGCTTCAGGCGGCGGAAGGCCTTGCAGTGGGTTATGCGGTCCACGTCGCGCTGGAAGCAGGTGCGTATCTCGCACTCGCTCTCCGGCCGCTCGCGTCCGCGGGTGTCGACCGCGCGCACGCCGCGCTCGCAGACGAGCGCCAGCTCGTCCCTCTCTCTGTCCTCGCGTGGGCAGGCCATATCCACACCTCCTTGTGTCTATTTAATACGCCGCGCGGGCGCAAAAGTCCTTGCCGGATCTGAAAAATTTTTAGAGTTTGTACTCGAACATGCGAAACTCCGTCCAGCCGGTGTCCTCGTAGTACATGGTCTTGGCCTCGACGAAGTAAAAGCCCATCGCGAGGTAGAGCTTTTCGGCAGGCTCGTTGCCGCCCAGGACGTCCAGGCGGACGCACTCGGCGCCCTTTTCCCGCGCCGTGGTCAGGCACTCGGCCACCACGCGCTTGGCCACTCCCCTGCCCTGCATGGCCGGAGCCACGCCCAGCGCGTGCAGCATGAACACCCGCTCCGGCGGGGCATCAACTCTCCAGGGCAAGCCCTCATAGCCGGGGTTGTACTCGTTATTTATGATGACCGCCGCGGCGATAGCGCCCTCGTCCTCCAGGACGTACAGCTCCCCGGCGTCCAGGCTTTTTCTCAGCTCGGCGTCGGAGGGGTATATGCCCTTGCGCCAGCCGGGGTCGAACTCGCCGCCCTCCATAATGTCTATCAGCGCCCAGTAGAAGCCGCGCACGCGGTCAAGCTCCGCGCTCTCAGCGCGTCTGAACTCCATGCTCACTCCTCCAGTCTCTGCGGCCGGAACACGCTGCCCAGCACGCTCATGCGCGCGCCGCCGGCGGTCATGTCCGTGATGCGGCCGCCTATCTGCTCCGGCACGCCGGCGGGCAGCAGGCAGGTGACGGTCACGAACTCGGCAAAGTCCCCGGCCATGTCCTGCGCGCCCTCGCCCTCCAGCAGGCGGCGCAGCCGCTCATAGTGCGCGTAGCTGCACTCCACGGCCACGCTCTGCCACTCGGCCATGCGCGCCCTGCCGGCGGCCTCCAGCGCCATGCTCGCCGCCTTGGAGTAGGCCCGCACCAGGCCGCCGGAGCCGAGCAGGATGCCGCCGAAATAGCGCGTGACCACGCACACGACGTCGCAGATGTTGGCGCTCCTGAACACGTTCAGTGTGGGCTGGCCGGAGGTGCCGCCCGGCTCGCCGTCGTCCGACCAGCGCATCTGCCCGTCGGCGAGGACGTACGCCCAGACGTTGTGGGTAGCGTCGGCGTGCTTCCTGCGTACGGACTCGACAAAGGCCATGGCCTCCGACACGCTCTCGGCGTGCTGCACCTGGCCGATAAAGCGCGACTTCTTGTCAATATACTCCGCCTCGCCATACCCGGCGGGGATTATATACTCGGACATATGCCACCTCACAGACACACTACTTCAAAATAATATTATATCAGATAGTGTCAAGCATGGCAACGCGCGTTTTCCCATTTTTCCCTGCCGCGCAAATAGGGGCGGCCGTTTCGCGAGTGAAACGGCCGCCCTGATGCGTATTCAATTGCCGGCACAGGCGCGTTGATATGGGATTTCCCCATTTTGTGTCTCCCGTTCAGCCAGGCCACTCGTCCAGGTAGATGTCCAGGTAGTCTGAAAACAGCCGCTCGGAGTGGTTCGCCCGTCCGCCATATAGATAGAGGTCTATCGCGGTCTTGGACGGGAACGTGATGCTGCCGCAGCGGTGGTAAAGCTCGAAGTAGGAGTCTATCATCAGCCCGCCGCTCAAGCTTTTTTGGTTGCGCATGTCGTGCACGACGTAGCCGCGTACATTTTCGGCTCCGTCCGGGAGCGAGAACTCGGCGTAGGTCACCGGGTTGTAGTAAGTTCCAAACATAATGGAGGTCGTACGGGTTCCGGCGCGGATGCGCGCCATGGGCGCGCTGAGCGTATCGTCCATCGCGTCATAGAGCACCATGCCCGTCGGCTCGCCGTCCTTGCGCCAAAAGTTATCTCTCACGGACATTGCGTAGGAGGAGTTCAGGCGTATGCCCTCCGTCGTGCTGTAATCCAGGCCGTCGTCTATCTCAAAGTAGTGGAAGGTCAGCCAGTGCAGGGGGTCTCTCGGCATCTGAACGGCGACCATCGTCACGTCCACGGCTCCGTATTCGTTCTTGGTGCAGTGCACCTGCGTCGCCCCGGCGCAGCGGGCGACGTCCGCGTCGCTGATGTCCGCGAGCACTTCTTCCGGGAAGCCCAGCTCCGCAAGCTCTGCGCGCGTCTCGCTCTCGCCTGAGGTCTCCGCCGGGAGCCAGTCCATGGGGTACTTGGAGAAGAACACGTACCCGCAGGCCATCAGCGCCAGCGTGAACGCAATGAGCGTGATGGTGAGCGCGCGGTTGGACACCCTGCCCGGCGTGGCCTTTATGGAGTAGCCTACCCCGTCCAGCTCGCAGTAGAGCTTGTACAGGCTGCGGATGATAAGCGCATACGCCGTCAGGAGCGCTATCCCGAACAACATTCCGAACTGCGCGCCAATCAGCGCGAGCACCGCCACGACCAGGTTCCAGACGAACAGCCAGAGCACAGCCCCGGCGTGCGGTATCTGCCCCGCGCGGCGCTGCACGGTGGTCAGCGCATTCCAGAGGAGGAGCACGAGCACAAGGTGCATGATAACGCCCGGCCAGGCCAGATTATGCCAGAGCTCCAGCACCCGCTCGTCATAGGCGTACACGGTGGAGTTCACCACGAGCCGCGCTATGGCGGCGAGCATGCGCACGATCGCGATGACATAGCAGGCCATGAAGCACGCGTTCTCCCGCCTGAGCGTGCGGAAGCCGCAGAGCATGAGCAGCGTGCCTATCGCGGGCAGGATGTAGTTCAGGCCGTAGAAGTTGAACGTGACCGCGCCGAGGCCGAAGCCCCACAGCACCTGGCACATCGCCCGCCGCCAGGGGGTCACGGCTCCGGCCACGTCGTCGGGCGGAGCGCTCGGCAGCGTACCGGCGATGAGCTCGTCAAGGCGCTTGTCATCCATCGTCCTCACCTCCCAGCTCGCGCCGGAGCTTCTTGCGCAGCCGGTGCAGCCTGCCCTCGACGGCGCGCTCGGTGGTGGCCAGCTCGGCGGCTATCTGCGCGTTGGGCTGGAGGTAGTAATACTTGCGGTAGAACAGGTTCTTCTCCCCCGGCTTGAGCGCGGCGATGGCCTTTTGCAGGGCTATCTTCTGCTCGGCCAGCAGCAGCGCCTCCTCGGGCGTAGGCTCGCGCGAGGGGGTGTCGGAGTCCAGCTCGCAGGTGACGGACTCGGCGCGCATTTTGCGCGCGCGGTTCAGCGCGGCGTTCCTCGCGATGGCCGTCAGCCAGGCCGTCCAGCTGCCGCGCTCGGGGTCGTACCTGTCTATGCGCTCCCAGACGCGCATGGCGCACTCGCTCAGGCACTCCTCCCTGTCCGACTCGTTGGACAGGATGGGCGCGATGACATAGCGCATCAGCGGCCCGAAGTGCGCCAAAAGCTGCGCTACGCCGCCCTCGTCGCGCGACTTCAATAGTTCGATTACCTCTTTCTCGTGCATCAGCCCACCCCCTCTGTCTGAATCGGCTCATCTTCCGGTACCACAAGGTTCGGGAACACCCCTCCGTGCGCCAGAACCTCCAACCGTCCTATCGTGACCGGCGACGCCGGCTCGTCCACGGGCAAGGCCGGGTACACGAGCCAGCTGTTCGCCCTCCAATAGTGCGGCTGCGCGGAGATATTCACCGGGTCTCCCTCCACGTCGCGCATGGTATAGACCAGGTAGCCCCTCTGCCGCTCGCCGGAATTCGGGAAGGAGAAGCTGCCGCTCAGGCTGTATTCGCTCCCTCTGCCGAAGAACATCGTATCCACCTGCCGAGTGCCCAGGCCGAAGTCGTGGTACGGCGCGGCATAGCTCACGCCGCCGCGGTCATACAGCACGCGCCCCGACACCGGTTCCCCCGCCCAAAACTCGTCGCCGATGTAGCCGCTCCCCAGCTGCGCGCGGAAAAGCTCCGCGCCGTGGAATCCCGGGCTTTCCACCCACTCAAAGTGGCAGACGACGCGCCACTCGTGCCCCGGCATACGCACAAACACCGTGGTAAAGCGCGTCCTGCCGTCAAACACGTCCGATTGCAGCTGCGAAAAGCTCGTGTCCGTGTCCTCGTCCACCAGCACGTACCGTGCGCCGGACATGGAGCGCACCTCCTCGTCCGTCAAGTCGGCGAGAACGCCCTCGGGGAAGCCGAGCTCAGACAGCTCCGCGCGCAGTTCAAGCTCGCCGCCGGCCTCCTGCCGCTGCCAGTCCATCGGGTACTTGTCCAGGAAGCACAGCCCCAGCGCGATGCCGACCAGCTCCACGCCCACTATGACGGCGGCGAGCGCCCGGTTGGATATTCTGCCCCCCGCGGCGGTCACGGCGTAGAGCGCGGCTTCCACGCTCTTGGCCGTGCGCCAGAGGCAGACGATAATAATTATGTAAACTATCAGTATCGCGTACAGCACCGGGCTGTTGTCCGGCAAATTCAGCGTTCCCAGAACAAATACGACCGCGTACCAGAAGACCAGCATCGCGGCGGAAGTGGCGTTTGGACTCAATCCGGCCTTGGATTTCAGGCTTTTCAGCGCGAAATACAGCGTCAGGAGCATTGCGAATTTCAAAAACGCCTGCACTATGCTTATCGCGGCTCCCAGCTCCGGCCGGAGGCCATAGGCCACGCTTGAGAGCGCCGTGAGGTATATTATGTGAACCACATTCTGCGCGAGCGCGCAGATGTACGCTGCGCGGAAGCCGCCGTTCTCCCTGCGCAGAGTGCGCAGGCCGCACAGCATCAGCAGCATACCGGCGGTCGGAAGTACATAGGCCAGTATCCCGCGCGTGAAGGTTATTGTAGTCAGCGCCAGACCCCAGAGCAGCTGCGTCATCGCCCTGCGCCACGGCGTGACCTCCCGCGCCACGTTGTCCGGCGGCGTCTCCGGCAGCGCGCTGTCTATCAGCTCGTCGAGCTTTTTGTCCTCCATGCCCTCACCTCCCGGCGTCTTTACTCTATAATACACCCTTTTCGGGAAAATCCCACGGTAAAAAGTAAAAAACGGTCAAGCGCGGCGCGCTTGACACTAAAGGGAAAGTTGGTTATAATATATGCGGAAAGAGGCGCTGCGACAAGCGGTTTGACTCTTCAAGTTAACAGGTATGGACTAAGCTTAACTTAGCAAGAACCGTCACTTGGCAGAGTGGCGGTTCTTGCGTTTCCAGACTTTTATGGTGACGGTGTATTCACCGATGTGAAAAGTCAAAGTCACGCGCCTCACCACCTTTCGGAGGTTCTGGCCAAACCGCCTGCCGAATGTGCAGCGCCTCTCCCGCCACTATGTGGCGGCAATATTCTATCACATGACCCATATGCCGTCAATGCTCGCACCTTAACAGGGGCGGGCAAAAAATTTTTTGCGCGGCCTATTGACAAATGCGCATCACCGTGGTATGTTAGTGCCACGGTTAATTACTCAAGTAACTAACCGATTAACAAACAGGAGGTGAGCACATGGCGGGCTTTGACGGGACACGTCCCATTTTCCTTCAGCTTGCGGAGATGCTGGAGGAGGGGATAATCTCCGGCGCCTACCCCGAGGAGGGGCAGATACCCTCCATCACGGAGTTCTCCGCGACGCTGAAAATCAATCCGGCCACGGCGCTCAAGGGCATCAATCTCCTGGTGGACGAGGGTCTGGTGTACAAGAAGCGGGGCGTCGGCATGTTCGTGGCCACGGGCGCGCGCGATGCGCTGCTGAAAAAGCGGCAGGAGAGCTTCTACACCGACCGGGTGCGACCCGTTGCAAGGGAGGCTTCGTCCCTGGGCTTGACGCTCCCGGAGCTCACGAGGCTCGTAGAGCGAGCCTACAATGACGAGGAAAAGGAGTAACTACCATGGCTATAGAATTGAGAGGCGTCACCAAGCGCTACGGCGCGACCACGGCGCTGGACAATGTGTCGGTCAAGTTCGGCGGCGGCATCGTTTACGGCCTGCTGGGCGCGAACGGCGCGGGCAAGACCACGATGATGAACCTGATCACCAACCGCATCTGGGCCGACGAGGGCGATATACTGATAGACGGCGAGAGCGCGCCGGGCAACGACCGCGCGCTGGGCAAGGTGTACATGATGGCGGAGGCCAACCTCTTTCCCGACAGCATGAAGGTGGACGGGGCGCTCAAGCTCACGCGCAGCTTCTACCCCACCTTCGACATGGACTACGCCATGAGCGTGGCGGAGAAGTTCGCGCTGCCGACCAAGAAGAAGGTCAAGGCTCTCTCCACCGGCTACGCGAGCATCTTCCGGCTGACGCTGGCTCTGGCTGTGAACTGCCCCTACGTGATTTTTGACGAGCCGGTGCTCGGCCTGGATGCGCAGCACCGCGACCTGTTCTATCGCCTGCTGATGGAAAAGTGTGCCGAGGGCGAGCAGACCGTCATACTCTCCACCCACCTCATTCAGGAGGCGGCGAAGCTGATAAACCACGCCGTAATAATCAAGAACGGCAAGATACTGCGCGACTCGGACGCCGACGAGCTATCCGGCGCGGCCTATCAGGTCAGCGGTCCGGCCGCTGCCGTGGACGGCTATCTGCGCGGGCGTCACGTGCTGAGCGTGAACAGCCTCGGTGGGCTCAAGACCGCCTGCGTCGAGGGCGTCCCCGACGAGCGCGGCAGCGAGGGGCTGGAGTTCTCCAACATGGATCTACAGGACTACTTCATCGGGCTTATGAACGAACAGGAGGGTGTAAAATGAGGTTTCTGCCGTCTTTCAAATATAGATTCAGGGATTGTATGTTCAGCATGGGTGTTGTTATCCTGGTGATGATAGTGCTCACCGCACTGTGCTACCTCGGCATCGTCACCTTCGGCTCAATAACGAGGACGGACAACAGCGGCGAGGTCATAATGGAGACGACCACGATGAATTTCAGTATGCCTGTCGCCATCTTCATGTTCGTGCTGTCCATCGTGTCCATACGCGAGGACATGCGCCTGGGTATCCAGAACGGCGCCGGACGCGGCACGGTGTTCCTGGCGAACACGGCCTGTATGCTCGTGACGGCGCTGATTCTAAACATCGCCTTCTTTGTCGTGACCGCAGTGTGGAACCAGTTTGACACGGGCGTATACATCGTGGACTTCTTCGGCGCGCTGTCGAACAACAAGCCCTTCTTTGAGAGCATAGGCGACCTGGCGATAAGCACCGTTGTGCTGCTCGCGCTGAGCGTATTCCTCTCGGCGCTGGGCACCTTCACCTCGCTCATGTACTGGCGGCTGAACAAGCTCGGCAAGTGGATAGTCTCCATCGGCATGGGCGCGGCGGTGATACTCTTTATCGACGTGATTATCCGCTACAAGGTCGTGGCCGACCTGCTCGGACGTCTCATGGGCTGGGTGTTCCTGACGCCCTGGAACCTGGTGCTGAGCTTCGTCATACTGGCGGCAGCCTTCTACGTCTTCTCGGCGCTGCTCGTCCGCCGCAACTCGATAACCGCGGCTACGGCGTGAGTTTAGCGCCGTGCTCAGAACAAAGCATCCCCCTCCGCCGCCCGGCGGAGGGGGATGAATTCTATTATGCGCTCGGCGACGGCTCCGGCGTCGGGGTCGCGGTGGGCTCCTGCGTGGCCGCCGGCTCGTCCGACGGCTGGGTACCGCTCTCTATCAGCGCGCCGTAATACAGGCTGCCCGAGCACTCGGGATAGTACTGGTTGTCCCACCAGTAGCTGCCCCACATGAGCGTGTCGTTCACGAGGAAGGTGCTGCCGTAGCCCAGCTCCGACGTGCGCGAGGCGTCCACGTGGTAGTTTGCGCCGTCGATCGTGATGATGTTCCAGTAGTGCTCCGCGCGGTCTAGCCTGCCCTCCACGACTATGCACTCCACTCCCGCGGCGTCGCACAGCACCTTGTAGGCCAGCGCCATACCCTCGCTGTCGGACTCGCCCGACAGCAGCGCCGCCCAGAGCGTCGGCGGGGCGTCCTCCGAGTGCGTGCACTCGCTTATAAGTATGTTCAGGCATTGCAGCGCCTTGTATGCGTCGGACTCGCTGGTGACGGCGCTCATCATGCGCTCCACCGAGTTTTCCAGCACGCCCTTGCGCGAGGCCAGCACGCTGGGCGTCGCGCCGTATTCGAAGTATATCTCGACTATGCGCTGGAAGCCGTTGCCCGTGTACACGTTCACCACGGCGTCAGGCCGCTCCACGCAGGCGAGCGGGTCTGAGAAATACGCCTCGTCCACGTAGTTCAGGACTGCGTTCTCGTCCAGGCTGGACGCGCCGACCATGGCCACAAGCGACTCGTCCATGTTGGCCAGCGACTCGCAGATGGCGTTGTAAAGCCCGCTCTCCGTATTGACGCTGACGATGGACTCCAGCTCCTCCGCGGTGCGCTTGTAGTAGACGAAGACTTCGGCCTCGTAGTAGGCGACTATGCGGTCGAGGTCATAGCTTATGTAGTCCACCGCATACGCGCCAAGCGCGGTGCCGTTGCTCACCTCGCGGCAGGCTGCGGCGAGGTCTTCGCCTATGTCGCCGTCGTAGGTGCCCGTAAAGCGCAGGAGCACGCTGTCGCCGTGCTCCGACACCAGGTTGTTTATTGCCAGTGTCAGCTGCATGTAGCTGGATATTTCGGTCGCGCCGTCGTACTGCGTATCCTCCGCCGGCGGGTCATATTCAGCGCTCGAAAAGTACTCCTTGTCAAACACGGAGGCGCAGCCGGTGAGCGACAGCGCCGTCATCAGAGCAAGTATGAGCGCCGCCGCTTTTTTCACCGTAAACGCCTCCGTTCAGTCACATACCAAGCTCCTCGTCCACGAGGATAAGCTCGCATTTTTCCATGCCCATCATCTTGTACATCAGTATCGTCATGGCGCGGCAGACGCGCTCCGGGCTGCGGCAGTCCCAGCATTTGAGCTCGCCGGTGGCGCAGGGGGTCTTTTTTCCCATGCTCCTGGCTCTCAGCGGTCCGGCCACGTTCCGGGCGCGGTAGATGGCCGCGTCTAGGTCGGGACACACCTTGTTCACGCCGGCGACTATGTACACGCTCTTGTGGCCGAACATCGTGCCGGCCAGGCGGTTGCCCATTCCGTCGATGTTGACTATCTCGCCCGTCTCGGCGATGGCGTTGGCGCTGCAAACATAGGCGTCGGTGGTCATGGCACGCGCGCGGGCGGCGTCCATGTCCTCCTCTTTCCAGTGCCAGGCCACGTCAGGACACACGGCCTTGAGCCTGTCGTACAGCCCTATGGCCTCCGCAGTGCCGCAGCCGCCTATGCCCACGGTCTTGCCCGCCAGCTCCCCGGCCAGGTAATCCGCCGCCTCGGCGCCCGTGGCGAAGTGCTTGAAGTCCCAGCCGCGGCCGGTCATGCTCTTTTTCAGCTTCTCAGCGTCCATTTGAGTATCTCTCCTCTCAGTCGTCGTTTATATTCCCAAAGCCGTTGCCGAAGACGTCCTTGGCGTCGGTGACGATGAAGAACGCGCCTGGGTCTACGGCCTTGACTATCTTGCGCAGCTCTGTGATCTGGCGCTTTTTTATGACGCACATGAGCACTTCCCGGCTCTCTCCCGTGTAGCCGCCCGCGCCGTGCAGCAGCGTCACGCCGCGGTGCATGGTCGAGGTGATTGTCTGCTCCAGCTCCATGCTCTTGCTCTCGCTTATGAGGTAGCAGACCTTGCTGGTGTTGAAGCCGTACATCACCGTGTCGATCGCCTTTGAGACGATGAACTGAGCGATTATCGTGTACATGACCGCGTCCCACTTGCGGAAGATCAGGCCGTACACGCCGATTATCACGACGTTCAGGCACATGATTATAGTGCCGAAGTTGATGTCCTGGTAGTTCCTGCGCAGTGCCTTGGCCACGATGTCCACGCCGCCGGTGGTGGCTCCGCTGCGGTACGCGAGACCCAGACCCATGCCGTTAAGGCAGGCGCCTATCGTCGTGGCCAGGAAGATGTTGTCGGTCGCCACGGCGTCCAGCAGCGCGAAGGAGTCCACAAAGACGTATATCAGCACCGTGGCCGCGAGGCTCATCAGCATGAACCTAGCGCCGAAGTGCCTCCAGGCAAAGGCGAACAGCGGGATGTTTATGACCATGCTCACGACGCCGACCGGCCAGTGCGTGAGGTAGTTCACAATTGTGGCGATGCCGGTCACGCCGCCGGGGATGACCCCGTTCGGATAGAAGAAGAAGCTGTACCCGACCGCGTAAAAGCAGGCGCCCAAAACTATGAGCAGCCACTCGCGCGCGGTCTCCTTTGCGCTGTGCTTAGGCATATACATAACCTCCAGGTCAGCGATTTGGTTTTTTGCACTCCGGCCTTACAGCAGCGTGAGCTGCTCCTCTCCCCTGTCCTCGTCCTTCAGCAGCGCGCCTGCGGCGGGCAGGCTGCGGACGCGGTAGCGCGAGATGTTCTTGATGCCCGTCTCGGACAGCGGCACCACGTCGGACAGCTTGTAGCGCGGCTTGAGCGTCATCACGCCCACGCCCTGCGTGCTCTTGCCGGTCTTGGGCGCGAGCAGCGCCGTGCTGAAAATCAGCGCCCTGCCCTCGGTCGAGTACGCCGCGCACTCTATGTCGCCGTAGAGCGGCATGACCTTGACCAGCGGGCTCTTGTCCGAGTAGGCGTTGATGAGCTTTTTGCGGTTGGTCTTTGTCTCGTAGGCGCTGAGGGGCACTCGCGCGACCTTGCCGTTTTCAAAGCACAGCAGCGCTTCGCCGCTGTAGTCCCCGGCGTAGAGCACGGCCTTGACCGTCTCGCCGGCGTCCATGCTCAGCTTGCTTGCAAGGAAGGTGCCCAGCTGGCTGGCCTTGGTGTCCTCAAAGTCGGCGAGCTTCGCCTTGTAGACCTGCTGCTTATCCGTAAAGACGAGTATCTCGCCCCGGTTTGTTCCCTCGAACTGTACCGCAAGGCTGTCGCCCTCTTTGTACTTCTGCTCGCCGGACATGCGCAGGCTCTGCGGCGTTATCTTCTTCAGGTAGCCCTCGCGGGAGACGAACACGTTCACCGGGTAGTCCGGCACGCCGTCGTCCTCCGGCTCATCCGGCAGCTCGTCGGCGAAGACGATGCCGGTTCTGCGCGGCGAGGGGTACTGATTTATGATGCGCTTGAGCTCGTCGATTATTATGCCCTGCACGCGCCGCTTGCTCTCGAGCGTGGCCTCGAGGTCGGCTATGTCGCTCTCGAGGGTCTCGGTCTCGCTTATGCGCTTGAGGATGTACTCGCGGTTTATGTTCCTGAGCTTTATCTCGGCGACGTACTCGGCCTGCACCTTGTCTATGCCGAAGCCCTCCATCAGGTTGGGCACGACGTCGCTCTCGCGCTCGGTGTTACGTATTATCGCGATCGCCCTGTCGATGTCAAGCAGGATCTTGCCGAGACCCTTCAGCAGGTGCAGCTTCTCGCGCTTGCGCTTGAGGTCGAAGTATATGCGGCGCTTGACGCACTCGGTGCGCCACGACGTCCACTCGCCGAGTATCTCGCCCACGCCCATGACGCGCGGCGTGCCCTCGATGAGGATGTTGAAGTTGCAGGCGAACGAGTCCATGAGCGGCGTGGCCTTGAATAGCTTGGCCATGAGCTTGTCGGGGTCTGCGCCGCGCTTGAGGTCGATGGCCAGCTTGAGGCCGCCAAGGTCGGTCTCGTCGCGCATGTCGTTTATCTCCTTCGCCTTGCCGGCCTTGACCAGCTCGGCGACCTTGTCCATGATGCTCTCGACCGTGGCCGTATAGGGTATCTCGTAGATCTCGATGACGTTCTGCCTGGCGTCATAGCGCCAGCGGGAGCGGACCTTGAAGCTGCCGCGGCCGGTGCGGTATATCTCGCGCATGGCGGCCGTGTCCATGACTATCTCGCCGCCGGTCGGGAAGTCCGGCGCGGGCAGGGTGGCCATCAGGTCGCACTCCGGGTCACGGATGTAGTTTATCGCCGTCTCGCAGACTTCGGTGAGGTTGAAGCCGCATATCTGGCTGGCCATGCCGACGGCTATGCCGGTGTTCGCGCTGACCAGCACGTTCGGGAAGGCCGTGGGCAGCAGCGCCGGCTCCTTCATCGAGCCGTCGTAGTTGTCCACGAAGTCCACGGTGTCCTTGTCTATGTCGCCGAATATCTCTGCGCAGATGGGCGCGAGCTTGGCCTCGGTGTAACGCGAGGCGGCATAGGACATGTCGCGGGAGTACACCTTGCCGAAGTTGCCCTTGCTGTCCACGAAGGGCATATTCAGCGCCTCGCAGCCCTTTGCAAGGCGCACCATCGTCTCGTATATAGCGGCGTCGCCGTGGGGGTTGAGGCGCATGGTCTGACCCACGATATTCGCGCTCTTGGTGCGCGCGCCGCTCAGGAGCCCCATCTTGTACATCGTGTATAGCAGCTTGCGGTGGCTGGGCTTGAAGCCGTCTATCTCGGGTATGGCGCGCGAGACGATGACGCTCATCGCGTAGGGCATGTAGTTGGTTTCCAGCGTCTCGGTTATGGGCTGCTCCAGCACTTCGGCGCGCAGCCCCATGACGTTCTCCGCCGAGACGCCCTTGTGATTTGTTTCCTCGTTCTTCTTTCTGCGTGCCATTTACTTCCTGCCCCTGCCTCCGTGGCCTTTTTTCTTCTTGCCCGACTGCAAATCGCGGTGGCAGTGCGGGCAGACCTTGTTTTTATAGAAGCCCCTGAGCAGTGAGCCGCCGCACCAGGGGCAGTGCGCCCACTTCATTATTATCGCCAGGGTGAACAGCAGCACTATGACCGCCGCAATGAGCATGTAGTTTGAAAGCCCAGGATTGCCGGCTCCGGCGAAGATGCCTATCAGGCTGGCAAATATACATATCGTGAAGCCCGCCGTCACAAGCTTGCGTACAGTTTCAAGTTTCATTTACTCTCCCCCTCAGGATATGTCGGCCAGGTCGAGATACTGGCTGCCGAATTCGGATATGTGCCGCTTTCTGCCCTGCAGGTCGTCGCCCAGCAGCAGGTCGAACACCTGCGCGGTCCTCTCCACGTCCTCGGGCATCACGCGTATCAGGCGGCGCGTATCCGGGTTCATGGTGGTGAGCCACATCATGTCCGGGTCGTTCTCGCCGAGACCCTTGGAGCGGTTTATGCTCGCCCTATTCGTGCCTATCTCCTCGAGGATCTTGGCCTTCTCGCGCTCGGAGTAGGCAAACCACGTCTTGCCGCCGGACTCTATCTCGTACAGCGGGCTTTCCGCGATGTACACGTAGCCCTCGCGTATCAGTGTAGGCGTCAGTCGGTAGAGCATGGTGAGTATCAGCGTGCGTATCTGGAAGCCGTCGACGTCGGCGTCGGTGCAGACTATAATCTTGCTCCAGCGGAGGTTGTCCAGCTCGAAGGCCGGCAGCTCCTTGACGTGCTTGCTGGTCTCCACGCCGCAGCCGAGCACCTTGACCAGGTCGGTTATGACGTCGCTTTTGAAGATGCGGCCGTAGTCGGCCTTGAGGCAGTTGAGTATCTTGCCCCTGACGGGCATGATGCCCTGGAACTCCGCATCGCGGCTGAGCTTGCACGCGCCGAGGGCGCTGTCGCCCTCCACGATGTATATCTCGCGCCTGGACACGTCGCGGCTGCGGCAGTCGACGAACTTCTGCACGCGGTTGGAGATGTCCATGCTGCCGGTGAGCTTTTTCTTTATGTTCAGCCGGGCGCTCTCAGCCTGCTCGCGCGAGCGCTTGTTTATCAGCACCTGGTCGGCCACGCGGTCGGCCTCGGCCTTGTGCTCTATGAAGTATATCTCCAGCTGCTCGCGGAAGAACTCCGTCATCGCCTCCTGGATGAAGCGGTTGGTGATGGCCTTCTTGGTCTGGTTCTCATAGCTGGTCTGCGTGGAGAAGCAGTTGGTCACCAGCACCAGGCAGTCCGCCACGTCCTGGAAGGTTATCTTGCTCTCGTTCTTCTGGTACTTGCCCACCTTCTTTATGTACGCGTCCACCGCGGAGACGAACGCGCTGCGCACCGCCTTCTCGGGCGCGCCGCCGTGCTCCAGCCAGGAGCTGTTGTGGTAGTACTCGATGAGGTTGACCTTCACCGAGAAGCAGAACGCCGCGGAGAGCTTGACCTTGTACTCGTCCTTGTCCGCCCTGTCGCGGCCGCGCCGCTCCGCCGAGATGAAGTGCGGCGCGCTGAGAACCTCCTCGCCCGCTATCTCCTGGACGTAGTCGAGTATGCCGTTCTCATACAGAAAATCCTGGGTCTCAAACTTGCCCTGAGCCACCTCGTTGCGCAGCCGGAAGGTGACTCCGGCGTTGACCACGGCCTGGCGGCGCAGCGTCTCCCGGTAGTATTCCACCGGGATGTCTATGTCCGTGAAGACCTCTAGGTCGGGACGCCAGCGTATGTCCGTGCCCGTCTTCTTGCGGTCTGTGGGCTCCACCTTCATCTCGCCGGCGATGCGGCCCTTTTCAAAGTGGAGCGTGTATTTCTTCCCGTCGCGGCGGACGGTGACGTCCATGTACTCGCTGGCGTACTGCGTGGCGCAGGAGCCGAGGCCGTTGAGGCCGAGTGAATACTCGTAGTCGCCGCCGTCGTTGTTCTTGTACTTGCCTCCGGCGTACAGCTCGCAGAACACCAGCTCCCAGTTATAGCGCTGCTCCACCGGGTTCCAGTCCACGGGGCAGCCGCGGCCGAAGTCCTCGCACTCAATACTCTTGTCGAGATAGCGCGTTAGTGTTATAATGTTGCCGTTTCCGGCGCGAGCCTCGTCTATGGCGTTGGAGAGTATCTCAAACACCGCGTGCTCGCAGCCCTCCAGGCCGTCGGAGCCGAATATGACCGCCGGGCGCTTGCGCACCCTGTCCTCCCCTTTGAGCTGGGAGATGCTTTCGTTCCCGTATTCCGCGGGAGTTTTCTTTGCCATAAGCTGAAATTCCCTCACCTGTCACAAGATATTGTCCAATATTTGCACTACTATACTATATCTTATCTCGCGCGATTTTTCAAGTGCCTGCACGCGAACGCGAAAAAGCGGGGACTCTCCCGAGTCCCCGCCGCGCCGCTCCGCTCACTGCTTTCGCCATGAGCTCCGGCACTTGACCAGCAAGTCACTTTGAGAACGCTGGGCTTCATCACCCGGATGTGCCCGACTCGTTCAACGGCGTCCCTGTTCGGGAGGCCATCCGCCATCGGATGCTTTTGCGCATCTGGCACCGGCCTTGGGCTTCTCTCTCTGCCCCGCCGTGCTCTTTGCTGTGTCCGAGTGTAGTATGTGCCCGGACGGAGCGTTTATCACAGGAACTATTCGCCAATTTTTGCGTCTTATGCGTGTTTAAATTGCGCCGCGACTGAATACAATATGGACAAGGAGTTGATATCTTTGTCCAAACGCAAGCAGAGAAAAGCCCGCGAGGCCGACTACAAAAAGGCGCTCGAGGAGCTCGGCGAGGTCAGGTCGCAGCTGGACGACACCTACAACCGCTTCAACACCGTCACGGACAGCGCCGCGCTTGAGGCCTGCATCTATGAGATAAGCGCGCTGAAAAGCAAGTACAACTGCGCCGTGCGTGCCATCAAATCGTTTTATCTGTAATATCGCACCCCCAAGGAGGTAACGTATGCCCGCCATACCCGAATCTGTCGCCACAATAATAGTCATCGCTGTATGCGCGCTCCTGCTCTGGCTGCTGTTTACGATACTCAGGCTTCCGTTGAAGCTGATTTTCAAGCTGCTGCTGAACATGATAAGCGGCCTGGTGCTGCTTTTCGTCTTCAACTTCATCGGCGGCTACTTCGACTTTGCCCTCGGCATAAACGCGCTGAACGCCCTCGTAGCCGGAATTCTCGGCATACCGGGGGTCATACTCCTGGTACTCGTCCAGAACTTCATCTGATACATACGCAAAACGCACGCGGGAGGCGGCACTTAAAGTGCCGCCTCCTGCTTTTTTACCGGCCGGGCGCTCAGCCCAGCAGCTCGCGCGTCGTCTGCGCGTCGCGCAGTATCTGCGCTTTCAGCTCGTCCACGTTTGCAAACTTGCGCTCGTCGCGTATGAAGTGGTGGAACTCCACCCTCACCGTGTGGTCGTACAAGTCGCCGTCGAAGTCCAGGATGTAGCTCTCCACGCTCACCCGGTCGCTGCCGGAGACCGTCGGGCGGACGCCCACGTTGGTGACGGCCATGTGCTCCTCGCCGTTATCGAGGAAGACTCTGGCGGCGTACACGCCGTGGCGCGGGACGAGCACGCCCTCGGCGAAGCGCATATTGATGGTAGGCGTGCCGAGCTTGCCGCCCAGCTGAAAGCCGTAGTGCACCGTGTCTACCAGGCAGTGCGGGTGACCGAGCAGGCGGTTTGCCTCCTCTATCTCGCCCTCGGCGATGCACTTTCTTATGCGCGTGGAGCTGACGACGTCGCCGTCGAGCTTCACCGCGTCTATTATGTCGCAGCCAAGGCCGTGCTCCGAGCACCAGCCGGCTATCTTGACAGCCCTGCCCTCGCCCTTGTAGCCGCAGCTGAAGTCATAGCCCACGACCACGTGCACGGCGTGCAGCTCGTTAACCAGCGAGCTCATGAACTCCTGCCAGGGCATCTGCATCACCGCGCGGCTGAAGTGGATGAAGATCACGCTGTCTATGCCGTAGACCCGGCGTATTATCTCCGCCCTGCCCTCCGGCGAGTTGATAAGCGGCACCTCCACGCCCTTGACCAGCGTGTCGGGGTGCGTATCGAAGGTCAGTACCGCGGGCGTGACGTGGCGCTCCATCGCGCGGCGGCGCGTCATCTCCATCAGCGCGGCGTGACCCAGATGTACCCCGTCAAAGAAGCCCAGGGCTATAACTCTCTTTGTATCCGGCATATGTCAAACCTCGAAAAAACTCTTAATCGTGTGCAAAACGCCGTCTTTTACTTCGCCGAGCATCAAAAACTCACCGTTTTGTGCATAGACGCGGCAAGTCCCCTCCGGCGTGCCCTGAGGCGCGGTGACGTCCGAGCCGTTTCTCACCGCGCGCTCGGCGCGCTCGCTCCACATAGTGATGGCGGCGTGTCCGGCGAACAGCGTGTCCACGGGCAGCAGGCACTCGCGCGCGCCTCTCCGCTCTATCTCCCCGAGCGTCCGGGCGTCCTCGGCGCGAAAGCCGCCGGAGTAGGTACGGCGCAGGGCGCTCATGCACGCGCCGCAGCCCAGCGCCTCGCCTATGTCGGCGCAGAGCGTGCGTATATACGTGCCCTTGGAGCACTCTACGTCCAGGACGCAGTCGCCGTTTTCCAGCTGTCCGGCGAAGTCCAGACGTGTTATGTTAACCTGCCGCGGCTTTCGCTCCACCTCGCCGCCCGCGCGGGCTATCTCGTAGAGCTTGCGGCCGCCGACCTTTATCGCGCTGTACATGGGCGGTATCTGCTCAATCTCGCCGGTGAAGCGCGGCAGTATGGCGCGGAGCGCGTCCGGCTCCGGTATGCCTCCGCCGCTGCTGAGCACGTTGCCCTCGGTGTCGAGGGTGTCCGTCGTGACGCCGAAGCGGATGTGCGCCCGGTAGCCCTTGACCTGCGCCTCGGCGAACTCCGCCGCGCGCGTGGCGCGGCCGACGAGCACCACCAGCACGCCCGTGGCCATGGGGTCGAGCGTCCCGGCATGGCCTACGCGGCGCGTTCCGGCCAGGCGGCGAACCTTGCCGACCACGTCGTGGCTGGTCCAGCCGACGGGCTTGTCGACTATCAGCAGCCCGCTCACAGTTCCGGGTACTTCTCGCATATGGCTTTCAGCATCTGCTCCAGCGCGGTCTCGACGTCGCAGTTGAGCGTGACCCCGGCGGCCATGGCGTGTCCTCCGCCGCCGTAGAGCGCGCAGATCTCGGAGACGTTAATCCCGGGCTTGCTGCGCGCGGAGACCTTGCTCTCGTTCTCGCCCACCTCGCGTATCGTGAGGCTTATCACGCTGCCCTTGGCCTTTCCGGCGATGCCCGCCAGGTCATCGCAGTCGTTTTCGTCGGCTCCGCACTCGTCAAGCATCTGCTGCGTCACCAGCACCGCGCTGACCTTGCCGTCCAGCGGGAAGCGCATACCCGTGAGCATGCGCCCCTCCAGCGCCATGCGGGCGCGGGTCTGGGTGCGGAACAAGGTTATGTTCAGCTCGCTGTTGTCGGCGCCGAGGTCGATCAGCTCGGCGGCTACGCGCAGCGTGGCGGCATTGGTGTTGGAGTACTGGAAGCAGCCGGTGTCCGTGCTGACGGCCGCGTAGAGCAGCGTGGCCTCCCCGGCGGTGATATTGCCGCAGAGCGCCTTGATTATGTCCATGACCAGCTCGCCGCAGCTGGAGCGCTCGGCGGCCAGGCACAGGTTTTCGGCAAAGCGGCTGTTGGAGGGGTGGTGGTCTATGGCCAGCGGTATCGGCGTTGCCACACCGGCGGGGAAAAGCCCCTCGCTCGCCACGTCGACGGTAATCACCGTAGACGGCAAAAGCCCTTCCGGCGCCTCGTAAGGCTCCACGAAGGGTCTGTAGGTGTCGGTCGTCTCCGGGTTGGCAATGCACCAGGCGCGCTTGCCGCGCCTACGGAGCGCCGAGCACAGCGCCGCCCCGGAACAGAGCGTGTCCCCGTCCGGGCGGCGATGGCTTATTATGAGGTAGTCGTCGTGCGCGTCGAGCCACTCGGCGCACTCACTCGCTGTCAGGTTCTTCGTCATGCTTCTCAGATTCCTCAATTTCCTCTATCATCCGGCTTATCTTCGCGCCGTATTCCATCGAGTGGTCAAGCTCAAAGACAAGCTCCGGCGTGTAGCGCAGGTTGAGCGAGGCGCCAAGCTCGCGCCTGAGCCACGGTCCGCAGCTCTTGAGCCCGCGCTTGAACTCCTTCTCGTTCAGCTCGCCGAGGACGCTGAGCCACACCTTGGCGTAACGCAGATCCCCCGTCGTTTCCACACGGGTGATGCTAATCATCCCCTGCTGCACACGCGGATCCTTCACCTGCCTGAGCAGCGAACTCAGCGCCAGCTGAATATCATCATTTATCCGGCCCATCCTAGTAGAATTTGCCATAAAGTTACCTCTTAAAAAATATATTAACGATTCCTGATTTCATTTATTATTTTATTAGTGCATATGGCTATGACAGCGCAGATAATCATTGTACAAAAACCAATCTCACTTGCTATTAAGTCAGAAGCGAAGAAAGGAAGAAAGTCAAACATACCTCCCAGGTAGAAAACGAAATATACACCTATACAGATTTTTAGCACGAAAAATACTGATTCCTTTTTCATAGTACCTCCTGTTACAGTATATTTCCATTCCCAGCTGTCTTTGCCTCGGCGTCGCGCGCCAAACGCGCGCTTATTGCAATCTATTTTTGGCGGGGCTTCGCCTCGCCAAAAATACTTCTCGCGCAGCGAACGTGCGTTTTCCAGTGCGCACACTGGAAAACGTGCGCTGAGCGAAGCGCCGGTGACCATTGCCCGAGCCTCCGGCTCGGGCAGGCGCACCCTGATTGGCACGAAATGCCCGCAGGCATTTCGGCCAGTTAATTTTCTATCTGCTTCATGACGTAGGCCTCGATGATGTCGCCCACGCGCTCGTCGTTGAACTTCTCTATCTGGATGCCGCACTCGTAGCCGGAGGCGACTTCCTTGACGTCGTCCTTGAAGCGGCGCAGCGAGGCCATCTCGCCCTCGAACACGACTATGCCGTCGCGCACGACGCGCACGGAGCAGCCGCGCTGGACTTTGCCGTCCTGGACGTAGCAGCCGCAGACGGTGCCGACCTTGCTGACCTTGTAGAGCTGGCGTATCTCGATGTGGCCGATGACCTGCTCCTCAAACTTGGGAGCGAGCATACCCTTCATGGCGGCTTCTATCTCGTTGATGCAGTCGTATATGACGCGGTAGGTGCGGATCTCCACGTTGGCGCGCGCGGCGTAGTCCCTCGCGCCGCCGTCGGGGCGGACGTTGAAGCCGACTATCAGCGCGTTGCTGGTGGCGGCGAGCATGACGTCGCTCTCGTTGATGGCGCCGACGCCGGAGTGGATGACCTTGACGCGGACTTCCTCGTTGGTGAGCTTCTCGAGCGAGGTCTTGACGGCCTCGGCGCTGCCCTGGACGTCTGCCTTGACGATGATGTTGAAGTCCTTTATCTCGCCCTGCTTTATCTGGGCGAACAGGTCGTCGAGCGTGACCTTCTTGGCGACGCCGAGCGTGCGCTCCTTGGCCTGCTGCTTGCGCTCCTCGACGAGCTCGCGAGCCATGCGCTCGTCGTCGACGGCGTTGAACACGTCGCCCGCGTTGGGGACTTCGCTCATGCCGGCTATCTCCACCGGGATGCTCGGTCCGGCCTCGGTGACGCGCTGACCCTTGTCGTTCATCATGGTGCGGACGTGGCCGACGGCGGTGCCGGCTATGATGATGTCGCCGTGGTGCAGAGTGCCGTTCTGGACCAGCACGGTCATTATCGGGCCGCGGCCGCGGTCGAGGCGCGCCTCAATGACGGTGCCCCTGGCGGCGCGGTTCGGGTTGGCCTTCAGCTCGAGTATCTCGGCCAGGACGACCAGGTTCTCCAGCAGGTTGTCAATGCCCTCGCCGGTCTTGGCGCTTATCGGGCAGACGATGGTGTCGCCGCCCCACTCCTCGCTGACGAGGTCGTACTCAGTCAGCTGCTGCTTGACGCGCTCGGGGTTGGCGCCGGGCATATCCATCTTGTTGATGGCCACGACGATGGGGATGTTCGCCGCCTTGGCGTGGTTGATGGACTCTATGGTCTGGGGCATGATGCCGTCGTTGGCCGCAACGACCAGGATGGCGATGTCCGTGACGGACGCGCCGCGGGCGCGCATACTGGTGAAGGCCTCGTGACCCGGGGTGTCCAGGAAGGTGACCGGGCTGCCCTTGACGTTGACGGTGTAGGCGCCGATGTGCTGCGTGATGCCGCCGGCCTCTCCGGCGGCGACGTTGGCCTTGCGGATGTAGTCCAGCAGGCTGGTCTTGCCGTGGTCGACGTGACCCATGACCACGACTACCGGGGCGCGCGGCTCCAGCTCCTCCGGCCTGTCCTCGCGGTCGTCTATCAGGCGCTCCTCGACGGTGACGACCACCTCGTGCTCGACCTTGCAGCCCAGCTCCATGGCCACGAGCGCGGCGGTGTCGTAGTCGATTATATCGCTCAGCGAGGCCATGACGCCGTTCTTGATGAGCGCCTTTACGACCTCGGTGCCGGTCTTCTTCATGCGGGAGGCCAGCTCGCCGACGCCGATGGCGTCGGGTATCTGAACCTTTACGGGCGCCTTCTTGGCTATCTCGAACTGCAGCTTCTGCATGCGCTCGCGCTCCTCGGCGCGGCGCTTGGCGCTGGCCGCGGCCTGCTGCTGGCGCTGCTTCTGCTTGTTGGAGAACTTCTCCTTGCCGCCGCGCTGGCGTCCGGAGTCCGCGCCGTGAGCGCCCGCCATGCGGTCAAAGCGCTCGTCGTACTTGCCGAGGTTGACGTTGCCGCCGCCGCGGGTGTCAATGACGCGCTTCTCGGGCACCTGGCGGGGGACGTGCTGCTTCTCCTTCTTGGGCTGAGCCGGCTGCTGCGCGACCTCGGCCGGGGCGGCGCTCTGAGCCCTGGCGGGCTCCTGCGCGGGCTTGGCCTGGGGAGCGGGCTGCTCCTTCTTCGGCTCAGGCTTCTTCTCCACGGCGGGCACGCGCACCATATCCTCCATGGTCGCGCACTGGTGCTGCTGGGTCAGGTACTCGAAAATCACGGACAGCTCCGAGTCCTCAAGCACCTGCATGTGGTTCTTGGGCGTGGTGGCGTACTTGGTCAATATCTCTGTAATGTTCTTGGAGGGAAGGCCAAAGTCCTTGGCCACCTCGTGAACCCTATACTTGTCAAAACTACTCATTTAGTTCCCTCCCCGGTTTCCTTTTTGGCCCTCTGGCCTTGCGGTAAGCGGCCTTGTCGCTGCGCCGCGTCATCTCCGCGGCGAGAGTGCCGTATGTCTGCGGGTCTGTCTCGGCCAGCGCCTTCAAAAACGCGTCCGAGAGTCCGAAATCCGTACACACAGCCATCGAACAGCCGCTCTTGCCGAGGGCGTCCGACAACTGCTCTTTTGTATAGGGCAGCGTTGCGCACAGAGCGCGCCGCCCCTGGAGAAAGCTCTCCACCCTTCTGCGGGCGTTCGGCGAGGCGTCGGCGGCCACGATGACCAGCCTGGCGCGCCCGGCCTTCACCGCCGCGCCGGTGGCCGTCTCGCCTATCTCTATCCTCCCGGCCTTGCGCATGAGGCCGAGGTAATTCAGCGCGCGGTCAGTCATCGCCGCGCTCCAGCGCTTCGGTAAGCCGCTCCATGACCTCGTCGGGTATCTTGGTCTCCAGCGCGCGATCCAGCGCGCGGGACTTCACCGCGCGGCGAAGACACTCGGCGTTTGGGCAGACGTACGCGCCTCGTCCCGGTTTCTTGCCCCGCGCATCGAGCGAGACCTCGCCCTCGGGCGAGCGCACAACGCGCAGCAGCTCCGGCTTGGGCTTCATCTCGCGGCAGCCCAGGCACTGGCGCATCGGTATCCTCTTTGGCATAGCGGCCTCCTTGTCTGAAACTTACTCTGCGGCGACTCCCATTCCGTCGTCAGACTTGATGTCTATCTTAAAGCCCGTCAGCTTGGCGGCGAGACGCGCGTTCTGGCCCTCGCGGCCGATGGCCAGGGACAGCTGGTTCTCGGGCACAACCACGCGGCAGGTCTTGTTGTCGTCCTCCATCGTCACGCTGAGCACCGTGGCGGGAGCCAGAGCGTGGGCGATGTACGTGGCGGGGTCTTCGCTGTACTCGATTATGTCTATCTTCTCTCCGCCCAGCTCGTTGACCACGGCGGCGACACGCGCACCGCGCGGACCTACGCAGGCGCCGATGGCGTCGACGTCCGGCTCGGCGCTGCCGACGGAGATCTTGCTCCTGGAGCCGGCCTCGCGGGCTATGCCGTGTATCTCGACGGTGCCGTCGAATATCTCGGGCACCTCCAGCTCGAACAGGCGGCGCACCAGGCCGGGGTGAGACCTGGATATGAGCACCTGCACGCCGCGGGTGGAGCGGCGCACTTCCACGACGTACACACGCGCGCGCTGACCCTCGGCAAGCTCCTCGCCGGGTATCTGCTCGCTGCGCGGGAGCACGGCCTCGGTGGCCTCGCTGCCCTCGCCTATGCGCATCGTGATGGCGCCGGTGCGCTGGTCGATGCGGTAGACGGTGCCGGTGAGCACCTCGTGCTGCTTGTTGTTGAACTCATCGTATATGATGCCGCGCTCGGCCTCGCGTATGCCCTGGATGATGACCTGCTTGGCGGCCTGGGCGGCTATGCGGCCGAACTTCTTGGTCTCCACCGGGATGGTCAGCTCGTCGCCGATGACGGCGCGCTTGGAGAGCTTCTTCGCGCTGTCCACGTCTATCTCCATGGTCGGGTCTTCTACCTGCTCCACGACCGTCTTGTGCACGACCAGCTCTATGCGCTTTTTGTCCTCGTCCAGGATGACCTCGACATTTTCGCCGTAGTCGGGGTTGTCACGGCGGAAGGCCGCGAGCATGGCCTGCTCTATCTTCTCGTACATGTAGTCGCGGGGAATGCCTTTTTCCTTCTCTATGTCCTCCACCGCGGCGAAGAATTCTGCGTTCATTTCACTCTGCCTCCATATGTCATATCGTCATGCGCAGCCGCACCTGGGCGACCTGCGCGGCCGGGAAACTCACCTGCTGGCCGTTTAGCTCTATAGTCACAGTACCGTCCTCGGCCCTGGAAACCAGCGTGCCGACGTGGCTTTTGGCGCCCATTATGGGCTGATAGTGCTTGACCTCGACCTGCTCGCCGATAAAGCGGGCAAAGTCGCCGGGGCGCTTGAGCGCACGCTCCGCGCCCGCGCTGGACACCTCGAAAACATAGCTTGTAGGTATGGGGTCGGCCTCGTCCAGAATGGGATCCAACGCCCGGGAGACCGCCTCGCAGTCGTCTATGGACACGCCGCCGGCCTTGTCAATGTACACGCGCAGATACCACGAGCCTGCCTCGCGGACATACTCCACGTCCCAGACCTCGCAGCCGCACTGCGCCGCCACCGGCTCCGCCAGAGCCGCCACCTGCTCAGTAACCTTGCTCATATTTCCTCCTGAATCCAGTTTCTGACAGACGAAATTTCCCCAACAAAAAGAGTGGGATAAACACCCACTCCGGAAACCTCAACGTCAATACGCTGGTATTTTACCACATACGAGAAACTATTGCAAGTCTTTTTTATAATAGTATACGCTCCGGAATCCCCCGGAAAAGAAAAATCCCGGCGAGACAAAGTCCCGGCGGGATGAGTTGTCATTCACGGCAAAAATGCCGTGCGTCCAGGGGGGAAGCTCGTTCCCCCCATAGACTAAAGAAGGGGGAGTAATGAAAATGAAGAAGTTTGCTTGCAGGTATTATAATAACGGCCAATTGTTAAGCGAAAAAGCGGCAGCTTGTTACAATTATGTTAAGTTACAAGGAATTCTAAACCGATTTACGCGAAAAAGCCACAATCGATTCTGCAACGGACGTGTGCTGCGCGCTTTCGGACGTTGTACGCCCTCTTGATGCGCGCAAGACGCATCAAGTGTTTTTGCGAGGGCGCAAAAACGCTGTTGTTCAAAGGGGAAAGAGATAGCCGCCTGTGTGGTCTAAGGCGCACAGCGCACCCCCCGTAGCGATGCGGCACCGCCGCGAGCCCGCGCGCTACGACTCAACGCACCCGCTCAACTCCCCGGCGCACAGCGCACCTAAAATCTTGCTGTCCGTCGGCAGAGCATGCCCGCGACCCCCGCAAGCGGGCTATGCCCGAAACGTACAATCCAGCACCAAAAATAAAAGCCTTCGGCAGAATTCGCGCCCCGCGCGAACAATTCCAATAAAATCCCGCCCGGCGGCGTGTACGTCGGGCGGGATTAACAATTTCCCCCTAAAATGAATGGACGCCCCGCAGGGGCGTCCATTCATTTTACTCAGGTTTTCCTAGCATTTTGAACATGTTCTTCTTGTAGGCCTCGACGCCGGGCTGGTTGAACGGGTTGACGCCGGACATGTAGCCGCTGATGCCGCAGGCGAGCTCGAAGAAGCAGACGAGCTCGGTGAAGCCATATTCGTCGCGCCTGTCTGCGCTGACGGCGATGTTCGGCACGCCGCCGGAGATGTGCGCGGCCTTGACGGCCTCGCGCGCGGTAGCGCAGACGGCGGAGAAGTCGCGGCCGGCGAGGTAGTTGAGCTTGTCGGGGTCGCCCATGCGGAAGGGCACGGAGCGCTTGCTGAGTGGCTCGGCAAAGCTGACGACGGTCTCGAACATGCTGCGCGGTCCGTCCTGGACGTACTGACCCATGGAGTGCAGATCGGCGGTGTACTCCAGGCTGGCGGGGAAGATGCCTATGCCGTTCTTGCCCTCGCTCTCGCCGTAGAGCTGCTTCCACCACTCGGCCATGAACCGGAAACTGGGCTCATAGCAAGCCAGCAGCTCGATGCCGTAGCCGCGGCTGTAGAGGTGCTGCCTTGCGGCGGCGTACTGCCAGGCGGGGTTCTCGGGGCTGCGCAGGTCGAGCTCCTGGAAGAACTCTATCGCGTGGTCGATGATCGCGGCCACGTCTATGCCGGCGACGGCCATCGGCAGCAGGCCGACGGCGGACAGTACGCTGTAGCGGCCGCCGACGTCGTCAGGGACGACAAAACGCTCCCAGCCCTCGGCGACGGCCATGTCGTGCAGCACGCCGCGATTGGCGTCGGTGGTGGCGAAGATGTGGCGCTTCGCGGCGGAGCCGTACTTTCTGTCCAGCAGCTCGCGGAATACGCGGAAGCTCAGCGCCGGCTCGAGCGTGGTGCCGGACTTGCTTATGACGTTCACGTCAAAGTCGTCGTCGCCGAGCTGGCCTATGATGTCGTTTATATAGTCGCCGCTCAGACCGTTGCCCACGAAGTAGACGTGGGGCGAGTCCTTGCCCTGTATGGGGCGGAGCAGCTCGATGGCGCCGCGCGCGCCGAGGTAGCTTCCGCCGATGCCGACCACCACCAGCGCCTTGGAGCGCGAGCGGATCTTGTTCGCGGCGGCAATGATGCCCTTGAGCTCGGTACGCTTGATGAGGCGCGGCAGCTCAAGCCAGCCGGTGAACTCGGCGCCCTGGCCGGTCTTCTCGCTGAGCACCCTGTGTGCCGCTGCTGCGGCGGCAAAATCCGGGCCGGGCGCGTCGAAGAACGACGAGCAGCCGGTGAGGTCGACTTTGATCATGTTCCTCAGTCCTTGTCATTAGTTTTTCAGGCATTCGCCATACAACGGAATTATACTACAATTTCCCGAAATTACAAGTGTTAAATCTGGACGCTCAACGCCAAAGTGGGGAGAGCATGTGCAAAAACCCCGAAAATTGCGGCTCAGGTGGAGGATGTGGGCAGACAAAAGAGTATTCGCAGCATGTTTGAGAACACGCCTCCGGCCGAAATGCGCTCCACTCCCGACGTCGCGGTGAGGGGCACCTCGCTTATGACCTCGCCGCCGGACGAGAGGGTGAGCGTGCCCAGCTGCTGCCCGGGGGCGACCGGCGCCGTGACGCTGTCGGGAAGGCTCACGCTGCGCTCCACCGACTGGGCGCTGCTCTTGGACAGCAGGACATAGCCGTCGCCGGAGATGCCGGGCTGCACGGACTCCGCCACTCCGCCCACGACCCTCACCGGCGGCAGGGCGCTGTCCGCGACGGGGCAGAGCGTCCAGTTGGCAAAGGCGTAGTTTATCAGCTCCGCGGCGTCGGCGTTGCGGTGCTCGGCGGAGTCGGAGCCCATTATGACGGCTATGTACTCCGTCCCGTCCCGCTCCGCCGTGGCGGCGATGCAGTATCCGGCCAGCGTCGTCCAGCCTGTCTTCAGCCCCGTGCAGCCGTCCAGCGAGCGCAGCAGGTGGTTGGTGTTGGAAAGCCCGAACTCGCCGCCGCGTATGGTGTCCATCCAGATGGTGGTGTAGTCCTTTATCCAGTCGTGCTTTAAAAGCTCGCGGCTCATGACGGCCAGGTCGAGCGCGCTGGTGTAGTGCCCGGAGTCGTCAAACAGCCCCGTGCAGTTTGTAAAGTGCGTGTTTTGCAGTCCCAGCTGAGCCGCGCGCTCGTTCATGCGCTGGACAAACGCGGCCTCGCTGCCGGAGATGTGCTCGGCCAGCGCCACGGCGCAGTCGTTGGCCGAGACGACGGCAATGCACTTTATTATCTCCGCGACGCTCATCTGCTCCCCCTGTTCGAGCCATATCTGGCTCCCGCCCATGCTCTCGGCGCGCGCGGAGGCCGTGACCGTGTCGTCCAGCGACAGCTCGCCGGAGTCCACCGCCTCCGCCGCCAGCAGCAGCGTCATGACCTTCGTGACCGACGCGGGCGCGCGCTCGGCGCTCTCCCCCTTGGCGTAGAGCACGGTGCCCGTGGCCTTCTCCATTAGCACAGCGGCGGGCGCGGCCACGGTTACGGCGGCGCTGTCCTGCACGGCCAGCGCGCCCGTGCCGCCCAGCAGCAACAGCGCGAGTGTAAGTGCGGCAAACCTTTTCATGTTTCCCCTCCGTGACTTTTTGTATAGGCTATTCTCCGCAGGACGAGTTTATGCCGGGCAAAGGTTACGTCAATTATGCGGCAGAGTCTGAAAATGAGGGGAAATGTTAAGTTTACGTAAATTTAAAAACGCAGTCCTGGCTGAGTTTCGCACACTTCCAACAGAGTTTCCAACATAGAATCTTGCCGAAACAGGTCGGTATATGTCGAAAATTAGTTTACATAATATTCAGAATTGAGCCGCAGGCGCCGCAGGCGGGGGAACAAAACAGCCCCGAGGAGTTCCTCGGGACTGTTTTGCACGCCGTCATTGACGGGAATTGACAAGTGGTATATGATATTTGCGCGGTTTCAGCTGTGAGCCAGGCACTCGCGAGCCTCGCGGATGGCGGTGCAGAACTCGTCCATCTCCTCTACGGTGGTGTAGCGGGAGAGGCCGATGCGCAGCGTGCCGTCGATGACGGCGGGGGGCAGACCCATGGCCTCGAGCACGTGGCTGCGCGCGCCCTTTTTGCAGGCGGAGGAGCGGGACACGTAGATGCCCCTGGCCTCCAGGAAGTTCATCAGCACCTCGCTCTTGTACCCGGGCAGGGAGATGGAGAGAATGTGCGTTGCTCCGCCGCCGATGGTGATGAGGCCGGGGTTCTCGCGCTCCAGACGCTCTACGGCGTGGTCGCGCATGGCGCGCATGTGCGCCTGGTACTCCGCAGCGCGCTCGCTCCCTATGCGGGCGGCCTCGCCGAAGGCGCAGATGTACGGCACGTTCTCCGTGCCCGCGCGCCGGCCGTCCTCCTGCGCGCCGCCCACGATAAGCGGCTTGAGACGCACGCCGCTTTTTATGTACAGCGCGCCTATGCCCTTGGGCGCGTGTATCTTGTGCCCGGAGATGCTTATGAGGTCTGCGCCGAGCGTCTTGGCCTTGAACGGGACTTTGAGGAAGCCCTGCACGGCGTCCGTGTGCATGAGCGCGTCGGGGTTGACGCTCTTGAGCGCCTTTGAGATGGCGGAGACGTCGGTCACCGCGCCGGTCTCGTTGTTCACCAGCATAAGCGAGACGAGTATCGTGTCCGGCCTCAGCGCGGACTGTACCTGCTCCACGCTGACCGCGCCGCTCTCGCCCGGGGTCAGGCGCGTGACCTCATAGCCGCGGCGTTCCAGCTCGTCCAGGGCGCGGCGGATGGCGTCGTGCTCGACCGTGGAGCTGATGATGTGCCCGCCCTTGCGCGAGACGTACTCCGCGCCGGACCAGAGCGCCCAGTTGTCGCTCTCGGAGCCGCAGGAGGTAAAGGCTATCTCCCAAGGCTCGCAGCCGAGGGCTTTGGCGAGCTGCTTGCGCGCGTTCATCACCAGCTTGAGCGCCGCGCGGCCCTTCGCGTGGGTGGAGCTGGGGTTGCCGTAGTCGTCCAGCATGGCGTTCATCGCGGCCTGCGCCGCCTCAGGGCAGACGCGGGTGGTCGCGGCGTTGTCTAGATATATTTCCAAGACGTTCACACTCCCAGATGACAGATGATAAAATGCTCCGCCTGGCGGGGCGGACAGGGTAAAACTACAGGTTTAAGCGAGGTATCCCATGAAATACATTATATACACACTCGGCTGCAAGGTCAACCAATACGAGACCCAGGCCATGGAGACCATGCTGCAGGAGCGCGGGCATGAGCCGGCGGCCGATGGCGAGAGAGCCGACTGCGTCATCGTCAACACCTGCGCCGTCACCGCCGAGAGCGGACGTAAGTCCCGCCAGGCGCTCAGACGCCTGGCCGGGGAGAACCCGGGCGCGGTCAGCGCGGTGTGCGGCTGCTGGTCGCAGACCGACGCCAAGGCCGCCGAGGGCATGGCGGACGTGGTCTGGGGCAGCGGCGACCGGCACGGCTTTGTCGACGCCGTGGAGCGGGCGGTGAGCGAGCGCGCCAAGGCCGTGAACATAGACGTCCCGTTCGCGCGCAAGACGATAGAAGACCTGCCCGCCGGAGCCTACGACGGGCACGCGCGCGCCTGGCTGAAGATAGAGGACGGCTGCGCCAACTTCTGCTCATACTGCATAATCCCCTACGCGCGCGGCGGCGTGCGCTCGCTGCCGCCCGAGCGCATACGCGCTCAGGCCGCGGAGCTGGCGGCTAAGGGCTATAAGGAGATAGTCCTCACCGGTATAGAGGTCGCCTCCTATGGGCGCGACCTGCCCGGCAAACCCGGTCTGGCGGACGCGATAGAGGCCGTCGCCGCCGCGGCGCCGCAGGTTAGGATCCGCCTCGGCTCCATTGAGCCGACGGTCATAACCGAGGAGTGGTGCGCTCGCATGGCGAAGATACCCGGGCTGTGCCCGCACTTCCACCTGTCGATGCAGTCCGGCAGCGACGGCGTGCTGAAGCGTATGCGCCGCAAGTACACCACTGAGGAGTTCTACGCCGTGTGCGAGCGGCTGAGGCGATACTTCCCGAACTGCGCGCTGACCACCGACCTCATCACCGGCTTCCCCGGCGAGACGGAGGAGGAGTTCGGTGAGACGCTGGAGTTCATACGCCGCTGCGCCTTCGCGTCCATGCACGTGTTCCCGTATTCGCGCCGCCCCGGCACCGTGGCGGACACCCTGCCCGGCCAGCTCACCCACGCGGTGAAGAACGAGCGCGCCCACGCCGCGCACGAGGTGGCGGCGCAGATGCAGCGCGAGTACCTGGAGCAGTGCGTGGGCAGCGAGCAGGCCGTGCTGTTTGAGACCGAGGAGGACGGCTGGAGCTTCGGCCATGCGCCGAACTACGCCGAGGTCAAAGTGGAGGGCACAAAGCTGCGCGGGCTTGTCAAATTGGTTAAAATCCGGTCAATATCCGGGCAAATGCTTGTCGGAGCGGCTATTGACTCGGACGAGGGGAAAAAGATATAATTTATCGTATACCTTATGGGTAAAATCATACTTTGAACGAAGGGACTGCTGTTAATGGTGGACAGGGCTTATAATTTCGCGGCCGGCCCGGCGGTCATGCCGGAACCGGTGCTCAAGAGGGCGAGCTCAGAGATGCTCAACTGGCACGGCTGCGGCATGAGCGTCATGGAGATGAGCCACCGCGGCAGTCAGTTTGCCGAGATATACTCAGAGGCCAAGGAGCGCTTCAAGCGCCTGCTCGGCGTGCCGGACACTCACGAGGTGCTCTTTCTCCAGGGAGGGGCGACCGCGCAGTTCGCTGCCATACCGCTCAACCTCATGGACGGGCGCGGCGCTGACTACGCCGTGACCGGCAACTTCTCCGGCATAGCGGCCAGGGAGGCCGCCAAGTACGGCTCCGTACACATCGCCTACGAGGGCAAGGGCAACGGCTACACCCACATACCGACGCAGTCGGAGCTGGACGTCGACGGCGCGAGCGCGTACTTCCACTACTGCGCCAACAACACCATCTTCGGCACGGCCTGGGATTACGTCCCCGAGACGAAGGGCGTGCCGCTGGTGTGCGACATGTCCAGCGAGATCATGTCCCACCCCGTGGACGTCAGCCGCTACGCGCTCATCTACGCCGGCGCGCAGAAGAACATCGCCCCCGCGGGACTCACGGTGGTCGTCATAGACAAGAGCTTTGCCGGGCATGAGGCGGCCGTCACGCCGCAGATCATGTCGTATCAGAAGATGATAGACAAGGACAGCATGCTCAACACCCCGCCGTGCTGGTGCATCTATATGCTCGGCCTGGTGCTGGAGTGGGTCGAGGAGCAGGGCGGCGTGGCCGAGATGGATCGCCGCCGCCGCGAGCGCAGCGCCATAGTCTACGACGTGCTGGACAACTCCAGGCTCTACCGCGCGCACGCCGAGGCCGGCTCTCGCAGTATGATGAACGTGACTTTCCGCACCGGCGACGAGGCGCTCGACGCCGAATTCTGCAAGGGCGCGGCCGCGCGCGGGCTGCTTAACGTCAAGGGTCACAGGCTCACGGGCGGGATGCGCGCGTCGCTCTACAACGCCATGCCCCTGGAGGGCGCGAAGGCGCTGGCCGAATATATGAAGGATTTTGAGGTGGCACACCATGTTTAAGATACGCACGATGAACACGATCTCCCCGCTGGGCACGCAGATACTGGAAAAGCACGGCTGCGAGGTCGGCTCCCAGGTGGAGAACCCGGACGCGCTGCTCATACGCTCCGCCGACCTGCACAGCACGGAGTTCTGGCCGGAGCTGCTCTGCATAGGCCGCGCGGGCGCGGGCACGAACAACATCCCCGTGGAGAAGTGCGCGGAGGCCGGCATCGTGGTCTTCAACGCCCCCGGAGCTAACGCCGACGCCACTAAGGAGATGATAATCTTCGACATGCTGCTGGCCAGCCGCGACATGCTGGGCGCCATCGAGTGGGTCAACTCCATCGCCGACAAGGGCGACGATGTTCCGGCGCTGGTCGAGAAAGGCAAGAGCGCCTTCTCCGGCCCCGAGCTGTGCGGCAAGAGCCTCGGCGTGATAGGCCTCGGCGCCATCGGCTCCCTGGTGGCCAACCTGGCGCTGGAGTTCGGCATGACCGTCCGCGGCTACGACCCGTACATCTCCATCGAGAGCGCGTGGCGGCTGAGCCGCAATGTCATACACGTCGACTACGTGGAGGAGGTATTCCGCACCTGCGACTACATCAGCCTCAACGTGCCCTACAACGAGGGCACGCACCACATGATAAACGCCGCCGCCCTGGCGAGCATGCGCCCCGGCGTGCGCATCATGAACGAGAGCCGCGCCGAGGTCGTTGATGACGACGCCATGATAGACGCCCTTGAGAGCGGGCGCGTGGGCAAGTACGTCACCGACTTCCCGAACGCCAAGCTCATAGGCGTCAAGAACTGCATCACCCTGCCGCACCTGGGCGCCTGTACCCCCGAGAGCGAGGAGAAGTGCTCCATCATGGCGGCGCAGGAGATCTACGACTACCTCGCCAACGGCAACATCAAGAACAGCGTGAACCTCCCCAACGCCAGCCTCGACCGCCTGGGCGTCTGCCGGCTGTGCGTGCTGCACCGCAACGTCCCGAACAAGATAAACACCATCCTCGAGCTCATTTCTGCGCGCAACATCAACATTGAGCACATGATAAACAAGCCGCGCGGCGGCTATGCCTACACGATGATAGACCTCGCTGAAAAGGTCAACGGCGAGATAACCGCCGAGATACTCAAAGACCCCGACGTGCTCCGCGTGAGAGTGATATGAAAAGACCGGCGTCCGCAAAACTGCGGACGCCGGTCTTATTTTTATGTTCTCACTCGACGGCGGCGCAAAGGGCTTCGACGCGGTCGGTGCGCTCCCAGGCGACATTCAGGTCTTCGCGACCCATGTGTCCGTAGGCGGCGAGAGACTTGTACTGGGGCTTTTTCAGCTCCAGGTCGCGGATGATGGCGCTCGGGCGCAGGTCGAACACCTTGTTGACCGCCTGCTCCAGCACGTGGTCGGAGACCTTGCCGGTGCCGAAGGTGGTGACGTTCACGCTGACGGGGTTGGCCACGCCGATGGCGTAGGCGATCTGAACCTGGCAGCGGCTGGCCAGGCCGGCGGCGACGATGTTCTTGGCCACGTAGCGCGCGGCATAGGTGGCGCTGCGGTCAACCTTCGTGGGGTCCTTGCCGGAGAAGCAGCCGCCGCCGTGGGGCGCGCTGCCGCCGTAGGTGTCGACGATGATCTTGCGGCCGGTGAGTCCGGAGTCAGCGGCGGGGCCGCCCTTGACAAAGCGGCCGGTCGGGTTGACATAATACTTGATGTCGCCCTTGTCCAGCTCGGCGGGGACGGTGGGCTTGATGACGTACTCAATCATGTCGGCGCGGATCTGCTCCAGGCTGACGCCCTCTTCGTGCTGGGTGGAGACGACGACGGTGTCGACGCGCACGGGCTTGCTGTTCTCGTCGTACTCGATGGTGACCTGGGTCTTGCCGTCGGGGCGCAGGTAGGTCAGCAGACCGCTCTTGCGCACCTCGGCGAGGCGGCGGGCCATCTTGTGGGCGAGGGAGATGGGCAGGGGCATCAGCTCGGGAGTCTCGTCGCAGGCGTAGCCGAACATCATGCCCTGGTCGCCGGCGCCGTTGGTGAGGTCGTCGCCGGTGGCGCCCTCTTTCAGCTCAAGGCTCTCGTTGACGCCCATGGCGATGTCGCCGCTCTGCTCGTCGATGGCGGTCACGACGGCGCAGGTGTTGCAGTCGAAGCCGTAGGCGGCGTCGTCATAGCCTATGTCCTTGAGTACGCCGCGGGCTATCTTGGGGATGTCGACGTAGCAGCTGGTGGAAATCTCGCCCATGATGTACACCATGCCGGTGGTGGCGGTGCACTCGCAGGCCACGTGGCCGTTGGGGTCCTTCTCGAGGATGGCGTCGAGCACGGCGTCGGAAATCTGGTCGCAGACCTTGTCGGGATGTCCTTCGGTGACGGATTCGGAAGTAAACAGGTAGTGTGCCATTTATATATCTCCTTTTTAATAATATGCTTTTCCGCCCGCCATATCAGAGGGCGCGGGGAACGCACTCCGGCGCAAAAAAAGCCGCCGGCGAGAGCCGGCGGCTGTTGCAGTTGAGTTGTCCTCATCTTTCGATAATACACCGCCGGATTTGGCACCTTGCTGAAAGCAGGTTGCCGGGCTTCACAGGGCCGGTCCCTCCGCCACTCTTGATAAGGCTGATTTAATTGTGCGTGAGTATTATACTACCGGGCGGGGATTTGTCAATACTCAAAGCAGAAAAAATGTCCATCGGGAACAAAATAAAGGGGTTTACGTCAATTGACGTGGTCTTTGAGCCTGGCCAGTCCCACGGCCTTGAGGAAAAACTCGTACACCGGGGCGATGCGCCTGAAATCCCGCGTGAGCGTGGCGGCGAGTTTGTCGGAGTAGAGCCGGTCGAGCTTCGTCTCCTCGTGCGTGAGGCAGAGGCTCTTTTGGTCGAGCCAGGCACGCTCGTTTTCCGGCGCGTCGGGGTGGCGGGAGCGCTTGTAGCGCTCGTCGTCCAGGCGGAAGACCTTCTGCGCTTCGAACGCGGCGAGCGCGGCGCGCCAGTCCGGGTCGTGCGAGAGTATCATGCCGCGTATGCAGTCCATTATCGCGGGGTCGGTCTGGTACCAGCCGCAGCCCCAGCGCAGACACCTGGGCGAGAACTCGAACCAGAAGCTGGGGTAGCCCTCGTACTTGGCGCGCAGCAGCGTTATCCACATGACGTCGCGGTAAATGGGCAGCTCCGGACCGCGGCGAGTGTCGCGCCAGATGCGGGAAATGCTCTTGCCCACCTTGGGTATGATTATGAGCGAGGGGTCTATCTTCCACATCTCCGGCGCCATGTCCTCTACGAGCTCGGCAATAGGCTCCACTACCAGCGAGAGATATTCGTCCCGGTGCTCATGGAACCACTCGCGCGAGTTCATCACGCGGTTGAGCGCCATGAAGTCCAGCGTGGCTTCGGAAAAAGGCATATCTGGTCACATCCTGTCTGAAATGCTAGGGAATTATACCACGCCTGAGGCCGGGATGCAAGTTTACAAATATAGCTGGAAAAACGCCCGCATATGTGGTACTATGTTGTTTGCCTCAAAATTGATTTAGGAGGACTGTAAATGCGAGGTTTCATGAAGCGGGTGGATATGTTCTGCTACAGGCATCCGCGCTTTGGGATAAATAACCTCATGCTCTTTGTCGTGTTCGGCACGCTGGCAGTCTGGCTGCTGGGCGCGATGGACACCACGGGGAGGCTTGAGTACTACCTGGCGTTCGACGCCAACGCCGTGCTGCACGGCCAGATTTGGCGGCTTATAACGTTCATCTTCATACCGCAGAGCAGCGGACTGTGGCTGCTGCTGTTTTTGTACTTCTACTATTTCATCGGCTCCGCGCTGGAGAGGCAGTGGGGTCCCGGCAGGTTCACCATATACTATCTCATGGGCATGCTGATGACGGTCATATACGGCTTCATCACGTACTTTGTCACGGGCAGGTCGTATACGATGACCTCCAACTATATAAATCTCAGCATGTTCTTCGCCTTTGCCACGCTGTTCCCGGACAACATGGTGCTGGTGTTCTACATCATACCCATAAAGATAAAGTGGCTGGCGCTGGTAGACGCGCTCTACTTTGTCTACGCGATTTTCTCCGACCTCGGAAGGGGCATGGGCATGATGAGCTTCCTGCCGCTGGTGGCCATGCTCAACTACTTCCTGTTCTGCGGCGACACGCTGATGCAGATGATACGGCCGGGAAGCCGCCGGCAGCGCGCCAAGACCATCAACTTCAAGCGCGAGGCCAGGAAGATAAACTACGAGCAGAAGACCAGGGGCTACACCCGCAAGTGCGCGGTCTGCGGCCGGACGGATACGGACTACCCCGACCTGGAGTTCCGCTACTGCTCCCGCTGCGTGGGAGTGCACTGCTTCTGCCAGGATCACATAAACAACCACGTCCACTTCACGGAATAAACCGGACATGGCCGGACATAGAAATTAAACCGGTGGTGTAATGAAAATGCCTTCAGGGAAAAAGAGAAGCAACAGTCGGAGCGGGTCTGCGCGCGCATCGCAGTCGACGGCCCGCACTATAGTCATGGGCGTCGTCTTTGCCGCGCTGGTGATACTCCTGATATTCATCGTCTACAGGAACGCGACCTACGACCCGGACAGCAGTCCGGCGGACACGGGCGACGGCCTGGTTCAGCCGACCGGCGACGTCGCGCCCACTCCCACCGAGCCCGTGCCCACGGGCACGCTCACACCGGCGTTGCCCGCGATGTTGAGCGAGATCGTGAACATGTCGGAGAGGTACATGGCCGTAGGGTCGCTGAG
>ENA-OWPP01000364-OWPP01000364.1-human-gut-metagenome-genome-assembly--contig:-NODE-364-length-54007-cov-16.746627_pt1 | contig 54007 bp, 57 predicted proteins | sample MGYA00248265_ERZ651848 | MGnify/ENA primary metagenome ERZ651848 (study PRJEB26924, sample SAMEA4378233) | human gut metagenome | biome: human gut; feature: human-associated habitat; material: faeces...
CCATGCGGCTCCGCCCTTTTGTCCAATCAGAGAGGAATTTAACCCTTGGTAGCGTGGAAGAACAGGAAGTTGCCCAGCGGGGTGTAGTACATGCCGTGGACATCGTCCGCCACCATGTAAGGCTGAGAGTAATAATACAGGGGGGCAATGGCCTGGTCCTCGCCCACGAGCAGATCCTCGGCCTGGTGCATCAGCTCCATACGGCCAGCAGCGTCGGAGTCGCTCAGGACCTTGGTCATGATGGCGTCGTACTCCGCGTTGGAGTAGTGAGCGTCGTTGTTGCCGTTGTCGGTCATGAACATATCCAGGAAGGACACGGGGTCGTTGTAGTCGGCAATCCAGCCGTTGCGGCAGATGCTGTAGTCGCCCTTGGAACGGGTCTCCAGGAACACGTTCCAGTCCTGGTTATTCAGAGTGACCTCAACGCCCAGGACGTTCTTCCACATGGACTGGAGGGCCTCGGCCACGGCCTGGTGCTTGTCGTCGGTGTTGTACAGGTAGGTGGTCTCGGGGAAGCCCACGCCGTTCTCATAACCGGCCTCGGCCAGCAGCTTCCGGGCCTCCTCGCAGTTGGCCTCATAGTCGTCCTTGGACACGCTCCAGTAGCTGCCGCCCACGGTGCGGAAGGTACTGCAGGACTTTGACGACCGCAGCCGCGCCCAGCGCAGCCGTCAGGAGCAGTTGCGGCTGATTGCCCAGGCGGTGATTGGTGTCTGGCTGATCGTCGCCCTCGCCTTTCATCTGGCCGAAGTCGGGCTCATTGGTCTGTCGGTGATCATCCTCGCCACCACGTTTTCCGGGGTGACTGATGAGCACGCCATTGGCAAGGCGTTCACCGAGGCGCTGCCCTTCACCGCGCTGCTGACGGTGTTCTTTGCCATTGTGGCGGTGATCATCGACCAGCAGCTGTTCACCCCGGTCATTGAATTTGTGCTGCAGGCCTCGCCGCACGCGCAGCTGTCGCTCTTTTACCTGTTTAACGGCCTGCTGTCGTCCATTTCGGATAACGTTTTTGTCGGCACGGTCTACATTAACGAAGCGAAAACCGCCCTCGAACATGGCGTTATCAGCCTGCCGCAGTTTGAGATGCTGGCGGTGGCGATCAATACCGGCACCAACCTGCCGTCGGTCGCCACCCCCAACGGCCAGGCGGCATTCCTGTTCCTGCTGACCTCCGCGCTGGCGCCGCTTATCCGACTCTCCTATGGCCGCATGGTATGGATGGCGCTGCCCTACACTCTCGTACTGACGCTGGTCGGCCTGCTGTGCGTCGAGTTCACCTTGATGCCGGTCAGCTTTTCAAAGGCCGCCACCACGTCCACGCTGTCGTCCGAGCCGTTGGAGATGTACTCGCCCCAGTTATAGACATTGATGGCCACGTTCTGGCCCTTGAAGCGGGTCCAGTCGTAATCGTCCGACACCGATACATCCTCGGTCACCTCAATGGTGCCGGCGGCAAAGGCGGGCATTGCACAGCAGACCGCCATTGCCAGCGCCAGCAGCAACACAGCAAAACGTTTCATCACACGCCCTCCCCTCTCAGCGCCTTCTGGTCGCGGCGGTAGCTGCGGCTCTCCATTGCGTTGGAGATCAGAATGATGCACAGAATGACCACGAACATGATGGTGGACAGCGCATAGATCTCCGGGCTGACCTTTTTACGGGTCATGGAGTAGATGGCGATGGGCAGCGTTTCCACCGTGCCGCAGTTGAAATAGGAGATCATGAAGTCGTCGATGGAATAGGTCAGGCAGATGAGGAATGCCGACAGGATGGCCGGGCTGATCTCCGGCAGGATGACCTTGAAGAAGGCCTGCTTGGGGTCGCAGCCAAGGTCGAGCGCTGCCTCATACAGCTTGATATCCAATTGCTTGAGCTTGGGCGTGACGTTGAAGATGACATACGGCACATTGAACGCGATATGCGCAATGAGCAGCGTCGGGAAGCCCATGATGGTATCCGGCAGCCAGGAGACGCCCCCGGCAAAGCGCTGGTAGGCCACAAACAGCAGCATGAGCGAGATGCCGGTGATGATCTCCGGGTTGACCACCGGGATATAGGTGATGTTGGTGACGACAAGGCGGCTCCCGCGGCCCATGGACGCAATGCCCAGACTTGCCGCTGTACCCAGCACAGTGGCAATGACCGCAGAGATCAGAGCCACTTCCAGCGAGACCAGCAGCGCATGCAGGATGGAGGAGTTGTGCAGCAGGCTGGAGTACCACTTGAGGGTAAAGCCGGTGAAGAGCGAATAGCCCTTGGACTGGTTGAAGCTGAATACGATCATGTATGCAATGGGCAGGTACATGAAGCAGAAAAACAGCACGATATAGACGCGCTGCATCAGGCGCAGATGTTTCGTTTTCATCAGGACACGCCCTCCATTTCATCTTCATCAAAGCTGGAGGTGAAGCTCATGCACAGCAGCACAATGATCATCAGCACAAGGCTCATGGCAGAACCCACGTTCAGGTTGTAGCTGTTGCCCAGAAACTGCATCTCGATCAGATCGCCAATGAGCAGGTTGGAGCCGCCGCCCAGCATACGGCTGATAACAAAGGTGGACACCGCCGGGACGAACACCATGGTGATGCCGGTGCTGATGCCGGGCACGCTCATGGGAATGAGCACCCGGAGAAGGGTCTTGGTGGTGGAAGCGCCCAGATCCTGCGCAGCTTCCACCAGGCTCTGGTCGATCTTGGTCATGCTGGTGTACAGCGGCAGGATCATATAGGGCACATAGTTATACACCATGCCCAGCACCACCGCACCGGAGGTGTTGAGCATATTGAAGGGGCCAAGGCCGAACACGCCCAGAACAGCGTTCACCGGGCCGTTGATGCTGAGCAGGCCCATCCATGCGTAGGTGCGCAGCAGAAAGTTCATCCACATGGGCAGCATGACCAGCATGAGCATGATGTGCTGCTTGTTCACCCGCAGGCGGGAAAGAAAATAGCCCACCGGGAACGCAATGACCAGACAAATGACCGTGGCAATGAGGGCCAGCAGCAGGCTGCGGGCAAACACCGAGCCGTAGCCGCTGATGGAGGTGAGGTTATCCAGCGTGAAAGCTCCGTTTGCATCCGTAAATGCATAGTACACCACGATGATCAAAGGCACCACTGTGAACAGCGTCATCCATACAAAGTACGGATAGGCCAGCTTTTTATCGTAAATCTTCATCATTGCGGCTCACCCCTCTGAACGCGCCATAATGTGGATCTCGTTGGGGCCGATGCGCATACCAATGGTCTCACCGGGGGTGCAGGCGCGGGTGGAATGGATCAGCCATTCGCGGCCCTCGCACTCCACATGCATCTCAAAGTGGACACCCTTGAAGATGACATCGTTCACAACGCCGACAAGCTGGCCTTCCACAGGAGAGACCACCTCGATGTCCTCGGGGCGCACCACTACCTGCACGCTCTGCTCACGGGCAAAGCCGCGGTCCACACAGGGGAAGTCCACGCCGGAGAAGGACACCAGAAAATCCCGGTGCATCACGCCGTCCACGATGTTGGAATCGCCAATGAAGTCTGCAACAAAGGCATTCTTCGGCTCATTGTAAATATCCTCCGGCGTGCCGATCTGCTGCACCTTGCCGCCGTTCATGACCACGACGGTATCGGACATGGTAAGGGCTTCCTCCTGATCGTGGGTAACATAAATAAAGGTAATGTTCATTTCGCGCTGCAGGCGCTTCAGCTCCAGCTGCATCTCCTTGCGCAGCTTGAGGTCCAGTGCGCCAAGGGGTTCGTCCAGCAGAAGGATCTCCGGCTCGTTCACCAGACTGCGGGCGATGGCCACGCGCTGCTGCTGACCGCCGGACATCTGGCTGATGCTGCGGCGCTCGAAGCCTTTCAGGCCAACAACTTCCAGCATGTTGCGCACCTTGCGGCGGATGGTCTCTTCGTCCATCTTTTTGAGCCGCAGACCGAAGGCCACGTTCTCGAACACGTTCAGGTGCGGGAACAGTGCGTATTTCTGAAAAACAGTGTTCACCGGGCGCTTATAGGGCGGCACGCCGGTAATGTCCTCACCTTTCAGCAGCACTTTGCCGGAATTGGGTTCCAGAAAACCTGCGATCAGACGCAGGGTGGTGGTTTTGCCGCAGCCGGAAGGGCCCAGCAGCGTTACGAACTCTTTGTCATGGATGTCGAGGTTCAGCCCATCCAGAATGCGCTGACCGTCAAATTCCACTACGATATCCCGCAGTGAAACGATCACCGAGTTGTCCATTTTTTACTTTATCCTCCTTGTAACTCAGATACGAAAAAAGACAGGGCCATGCCCCATCCCTCGTACCAGGGCGACCCAGCCCCGCACAACATCCATGACGACCGGAGAACCTGCAAAAGCAGGCTCTTATATTGCGCAGTTATTCTGCCCTGTCTCGTCTATCTTAATCAATCTTTGCTGAAATGTCAATCACTCTGCCAATGTTTGCCGAAGCTTTACACGCCGCAACAAAAAAACATGCGCCGCAGCGGGCTTTCCGCATACGGCGCACAAAGGTTTTTATTCAGCTTTTAAGGCAGCGGCCGTTATCAGAAGGGCCTGCACAGTGTCAAGGTCAACCGCATAGACGGAACTGTCCCCCTCCACCATCATCCAGCAGCCGTCTGCATTTTCGGCGTAGTGGAGGGTCACGGTCCCATCGGCAGAGGCGGCCCGCACCGTTGCAAGCGGTGCATCAAAACCATAGGCCGAAGGGTCGGCATCCGTGATTTGTGCGGTCACATAGCCTGCCAGAGCAGAGAGGATGCTCTGCACCTTGCTGTCGTCCAGATCGGCAGAGGGTTCATCGGCCAGCCGCCACAAGGTCTGATAGGTAGTGGAATCGGCCGCACTTTCCGAGGAATCGCTCTCCGCTTCCGCAGGCTCAGAGACTGCATTCAGTGCAAGGGTGCCGCTGCCCGTCGTAATGGAAACACTTTCCAGTGCGGAGGCCGTCAGTCCCGCCGGGTTGAACGCGCCAAAAAGGTCCGCTTTGGTCAGCTCAAAGCAGGCCGCCTTGTTGCCAGAAACGGTGTACACGGCATCGTCCCCTGCCTTCTGCACGTACAGATCTCCTGTGACCGGGTTCTCGGTGCCAAAGGCAAAGGTGTTCGTCTCGCCTGCCGCCGTCACCGTGACCGTAACAGCCGGGTCGGCAAGGCCGTAGTCCTCGCCGGGCTGAGCCGTGAGCTGACGTTTGGCGTTCAAGGATGCCAGCGCCGTGACCATGGTATTGCAGGCAGATGCGTCCAGATGATAGTCCGGGTCATCCGCCAGCGTCCAGCTGCCGGAATCGTAATTTAGGGTAAGCGTTTCGCCGCCATAGGCATACCGGATGCTGGTCACATCGCCTGCCGCAAAAGAAGAAAGCAGGATGCTGCCCTCTGCGGCGGCGCTGGAAGCAGCCTCTTCTGCGGCATTGCTGCGGCTGACAACCCACAGCAGCCCGCCCAGCACAAGCACCAGCACCAGAAGCACCGCAAGGGTGCGCTGTTTTGTTTTCATGGCAGTGCCCCCTTACCTGCGGCGGCGCAGCAGCACCTCCACAGCACCTGCAATGAGCACTGCTGCGGGCAGCACGAATACGAACACCATGCCCAGCGTCATGGATGCGGAAGCCGGGACCGTGATGGGTGCAGCTTCCAGTGCTTTGGTGTCGATAAGCAGGCTCTGCCCTACCAGCGAAGCGGCACAGCCCTGCAGGAAGGTCAGGTTGCCCGGGATGGACTGGTACACCTGCTCGTTGTCCATGTTGGGGCAGCCGATCCAGATCACCTCGGCTCCGGTGGAGTCATTGCGCGCCCATACGGCCAGCGAGAACGGGCCGTCGGTATCGCCGGCTTCCTTTGCGGAAGAAGAGCTGGCATCAAAGTCCTGCTTGCTGTAGGCATCCTCGGTGGTATACAGCAGCGGCTCCGCCGTCACATCGTCTGTCTCGGTAATGGTGATGCCCTGTGCCACCGAGAGCATCACATGGGTGCTCTGATTCACGCCGTCCAGCGCGGTGCTTTCGTCGGCGGCCGCGTAGTCCGGGAACAGCGAGTACGGGTAGCCGTACAGCGCGTGGCCCGCATCGCCCTCCACCACAAGGCCCGGCTCACGCGCAAGGCCGAACTGTGCCATCACTGCATCCAGATTGGGCGTTTCGGTATAGCCGCTGGTGGTCAGCAGCACCTTGCCGCCGTTTTCCAGATAGGCCTGCAGCTGCGCGATCTCATCCACAAGGCCGTCAGCTGCAAAATCCGAAGCGGGGTCGCTGATGATGAGCAGATCACAGTCCTCCGGAATGGTGCCGGTGAGCAGATTCAGCGGCTGGGCATTGATATTCTGCGCCTTGAGCGCCTCGGTCAGCGAGGAGGTAAGCGCCTGCTCACCGTGGTTGGTGGTGTAGTAGGCATGACTTTCTGCTGCGGCAGTCAGCTTGTAGATGGCAGAGCTGATCTGCTTTTCGCCGCCAAAGGTCACGTTGGCAGCGCCGGTGGTGTAGTAATCGGAGTAATCGTACTCGTAAAGTTCGGCGGCGTTCAGCACTTCGCTGTTCTCACCGCTGACCACGATCAGACTGCCGGTGGATGCATTCTCTGCGCCGTACTGCGCTGCAAAGGTCGGGTAAAGCGCCGGGTCCTTCTGCTCCCAGTGGAAGTGACCGCTCTCGTCGGCGTAGTGATCCAGCAGCTTGGTGATAATGGCATCCTCGCTGCCGGTCTCACAGAGATAATAAACGGTCACGTCCTGATCCAGGCTCTGCATCAGCTGCCTGGAGCTGTCGCCCAGCGTGTACATTTTGGCGGCAGAGAGGTCGAACTCGGTGTATTTTTTCGGGATGGCCCCCACCAGCAGGTTGATCAGCACGGCCAACACGATGGCTGCTGCCAGAATGGCCGTGGAGTACAGCCCATTGCGGAACACCTTGCCGTTTGCGGAGGAAGAAACTTTGAAATTTTTCATGTTGTTCCCCTCCCCTCAGTTCCAGCGGCGCTTTTCCAGCCCCTGCGCCGTGAAGAACAAAAACAGCATGGTCACGGTCAGGTAGTACACCAGCGTCGGAATGGAAAAGCTGTTGTTGACAAACTCTTCAAACGGCGCGAACAGGCACAGCCCGCTGAGCACCGCGCTGAACGCTTCGGTCAGCCAGCTGCTCTGCAGCAGGAACAGTGCCGTCAGCACCACACAGCAGCCCGCAAAGGTCAGGCAGCCCAGCGTAAAGCTGCGGGTACGCAGGCCAGCCACCACACTGAGCACTGCCGCAATGGCGGTGAACAGGGCCAGCGCCACTGCGCTGCCTGCGGTGAACATGCTGCGCAGGCTGGGCATCATGTAGGCCAGCAGCAGTGCGGCAACACCTGCCACCGCAGCAATGATCTGATTCTCGGTCAGGCTGGAAAGAAACACGCCAATGGCAATGGCGGCGCAGCCCATGAGATAATAGCACAGCAGAGCGGCCAAGTTTGCCAGCGTGGCCGTGCCGGTGGCACCCAGTGCGGCCAGTACAAGGATCATGACCGCATCGGCAAGGCACGGCAGTGCAAAGATGACGCACAGGGCAAAGAATTTGCCCAGCACGATCTCCCACACAGACACCGGGCTGGTAAGCAGCAGCTGATCGGTGCGGGTACGGCGTTCCTCTGCAAAGGAGCGCATGGTGAGCACCGGGATATACAAAAGCAGCACAAACGTGGTGCGGTAAAGCGTGTAATAGCCAAAATCCGTCAGGCCGTAGCCCAGATTCAGGGCAACAAAATAGATGGCCGTTGCCGCCAGCATAAAGGCGGTGAGCACGTAGCCGATCATGCCATGAAAGCTGCTGCGGACTTCGCGTTTGAAAATGGCGGTCATTCCGTTTTCTCCTCCCCTTCATCCGATGGTGTTTCAGACTCGTTTTCGGTCAGTGCAAGGAACACTTCCTCCAGCGTCCTGTTTTCCGCTGCCAGCGCCAGCACCGTGCATCCGGCCTGCGAAAGGGCGCGGGACACCTCGGCGCGGCGGTCAGAAGCATCGGCACTTTCTGCGGTAAAGGTCACCTGTCCGTCGGCCTCGGATTCGATCTCCACCTTGCGGATGCCCGGAATGGAGCCGACTGCTTTCAGCACGGTCTGCCCCCCGCCCAGAGCGGTAGCGCGCAGACGGCTGCCGGGATTCAGCTTTTCGGCCAGCTGTTCCGGCGCACCCACCGCCACCAGATGCCCCTTGGAAAGGATCAGTACCTGACTGCACACTGCCTGCACCTCGCTGAGGATGTGGCTGGACAGGATGACCGTGTGGCTTTTCCCCAGCTCCCGGATCAGTCTGCGGATCTCGATGACCTGTGCAGGGTCAAGGCCCACGGTAGGCTCGTCCAGAATGATGAGCTGCGGCGCGCCCAGCAGTGCCTGTGCAATGCCCACGCGCTGGCGGTAGCCCTTGGACAGACTGCGGATGAGCCGGGGCAGCACCTCTTCCAGCCCGGTGCGGCGGGCAGCTTTGCGCACCTGTTCTTTGCGGTCGGCCTTCTTTTTGATGCCTTTCAGCTCTGCAGCAAAATCCAGATATTCCTGCACCGTCATTTCCGGGTAGAGCGGCGGCTGCTCGGGCAGATAGCCCACACAGACCTTGGCCTGCTGGGCCTGCTCCGGCAGGCTGAAGCCCGCCACCTTCACTTCACCGGAGGTGGGGGCAAGGTAGCCGGTGAGGATATTCATGATCGTGGACTTGCCCGCGCCGTTGGGGCCGAGCAGGCCGAAGATCTGGCCGTCGCCCACCGTAAAGGACAAATCTTCAATGGCAGGGTGCGTGCCATACTTTTTGCTCAGATGCGATACTTCGATCACAGCAAACGCTCCTTTTTCATCTAGTTCAATGCTGGTATATTTTAGACCGAAAATGTGTAAAAAATAAGACAATCCTGTGGTGGGATGCAAAAAGAATTCTTAAGAATGATTAAGGCCGCCCTTTCATATGCCAAAAAGGCAGCAAAAAAGCACCGTCTCCCAAAGGAAACGGTGCTCAGAAAACCATAATTACTTACGGCCGAAACGCTTGTTGAAGCGCTCAACACGTCCGCCGGAGTCAACCAGCTTCTGCTTGCCAGTGTAGAAAGGATGGCACTTGGAGCAAACTTCGACGTGGATTTCAGGCTTGGTGGAACGAGTCTTAATGACGTTGCCGCATGCGCAGGTGATGGTGCAGTCAACGTAGTTCGGATGGATACCCTGTTTCATTCTTTTCACCTCATTTCTGGTTCTGACTTATTGGGGCCATATTATAAATGTATGTGCCCATCACAACCTTCAATATCGGCTACCCCGTCGAGCGGCCTTGGAAACGATTGCCTTACTATTATAGCACGATTCCGACAGAATGCAAGAGGGAAAATAAAGTTTTTAGCATACAAAAAGTCCCCTGCACTTTCATGCAGAGGACTTTAACGGTTTTACCTTACGCCGTCAGGCCATCAGTGGATGAACACAGGACCCAGCGGGTTGGTGATGGGGCTGACGTAGCCGCCCAGCAGCTTGGGGATCGCCAGGCTGATGTCGGGCACGAAGGTCAGCAGCAGCAGTGCAACGAACATGCACAGGTAGAACGGCAGGGTCGCCTTGACGACCTTTTCCATCGGGCGCTTTGCAACGGCAGAGCCGATGAACAGCACAGCGCCGACAGGAGGAGTCAGCAGGCCGATGCCGCAGTTCAGAACCACAATGATACCGAACTGGATGGGATCGATACCGATGGAGGTTGCGATGGGCAGCAGGATGGGAGTAGCGATCAGGATGATGGGAGCCATATCCATGATGCAGCCCAGAACCAAGATGATCAAATCGATCAGCAGAGCGATGATGTAGGGGTTATCGGTGACGCTGGTAATGGCATTTGCAGCCAGATCCGGCACATGCAGCATGGTCAGGCAGTTGCCGAAGACTGCAGAGGTGGCGATCAGGATCAGCACGATGGACAGAGTGTTCACGCACTCATCCAGTGCATGCCAGACACCCTTCCAGTCCAGACCCTTGTAGACGAACACCGACACGAACAGAGAGTAGATAACTGCAATAGCTGCAGACTCGGTAGCGGTGAACACACCGCCAACAACGCCGAACACAACGATAATAACAGCGGCCAGTGCCCAGATGGAAGTGCCCAGCTGCTTAACGAAGCCCTTGATGCTGAACGGAGAGCCCTTGGGGTAATTCTCCTTGACCGAGATGATGTAGGAACCGATCATCAGGACGATGGCCAGCAGAGCACCGGGCAGATAACCTGCCAGAAACAGGCTGCCGACCGAGATGCCGCCGGCAGTGGTGGCATAAATGACCATGTTGTGGCTCGGAGGAACCAGCAGACCCTCGCAGGAGGAGGTGATGGTAACAGCAGTGGAGAAGTCGGCATCGTAGCCCTGATCGACCATCATGGGGATCATGATGGAGCCGATGGAAGCGGTATCTGCAGATGCAGAACCGGAAATACCGCCGAAGAAGTAGGAAGCAACGATGTTGACCATTGCCATGCCGCCGCGCATCCAGCCCACGCAGGCATCAGCCAGAGCGATCAGCTTTTCAGAAATGCCGCCGGAGCCCATGAGTACGCCCATGGTGATGAAGAACGGCACGGCCATCAGGCTGAAGGAAGAGATGCCCTTGACCATCAGACGGCAGACATCGGTCAGTGCTTGACCCTGCACCATCATGCACAGCACGCTGGAAAGACCAACGGCGTATGCAATGGGGAAACGCAGGAAGATCATTACAAAGAAGCTGACAAGAAGGACAATGATTGCCAGTGTCTGAACTGTCATATTACACTTCCTCCTTTACAAAAATGCTCTTGATGTGGTTGTACAGTGCCTCGATCTCGAAGATGATCATGGCAACACCGGCCAGCGGCACCGGGAAGTACATCCAGAAGCGGCTCAGCCAGGGCATGGACACGTAGAAGCCGCGGCCGCCCAGAGTGGTGGCATAGTTCCAGCCGACCACCATCATGATGACACCCAGAATGCACACGGCAAGATCGGCCAGAATATCCAGCACCTTGACGGCGATTTTGGGCAGATACACGTCAAACGCAGTCATGCGGATATGGGCACCGCGGCGGATGGCCAGAGCAGCACTCAGCACGGCCATGTAGCTCATACAGGTCAGCACAACCTCTTCCGACCATGCCGGGTCCGGGATGAACGAGACGTAACGACCGATGACCGACATGGTAGTGATGAGGATATCTGCGATCAGCAGCAGCTTGCAGATAAACAGGACCACTTTGTAGGTGATGTCGTACACCGGCTTGATCTTATCCAAAGTGGTAAAGATTTTCGGCATATGAATTCCTCCATATAAAAAGCCCGGCAGGTCTGCGGGCGTATCCCGTAGTCCCCCGCCGGGCTATATACTATCTCAGAACAGGAAAGGCTTTTTCAATTATGCCTTCATGTCCAGCAGCTGCTGATACAGCTCAGCCTGATCGGAGGTGTTCTCGCTGATGACCTTCTGGCAAGCTTCCTGCCAAGGTGCCTTATCGGGAACATCCACGACATTGCAGCCGGAGCTCTTCAGCTCATCCAGAACCTTGTTCTCAGCGGTCTCGGACAGGTCTGCATTGAAGGCCTGCGTATCAGCACCGGCCTCCATGATGGCAGCCTGCTGGTTCTCGGTCAGCTTGCCCCATGCGTTATCAGTGATAACAGCCTGAACAGCGCCCAGAGTGTGGCCGTCCAGGATCAGGTTGTTGGCAACCTCGGGGAATGCATTGGACTTGTAGTTTGCGATGGGCTGCTCAGCACCATCCACAACGCCGGTCTGCAGTGCGCTGTACAGCTCACCGAAGGAAACGACGGTGGGGTTAGCGCCCAGACCCTCGACCAGGCCGTTCATGACGGGGTCGTTGGACACGCGCAGCTTCAGGCCCTTGAAATCATCGATGCCGGAAACCGGGTTGACCGTGAAGAAGTGACGGAAGCCCTCTTCGCCGTAGAAGACACCACGAACGGGCAGGCCCAGCTCCTGAGGCTCGTTCAGGAACTCAGGTGCCAGATCGCTGTTGGCGAAGTTCCAGAAGTGTGCGCGGTTCTCGAAGGTGAAGGGGATAGACAGCAGCTTGGACTTGTTGCAGCCGTAGCTGGTCAGTGCGAAAGCGGAGATACGGCTCATATCGATGGAGGTAGAACCGCCCAGAATTGCATCCAGAACGTCGTTCTCAGAACCCAGAACGCCGGAAGCCTGCACGTCGATGACGACGGAACCGCCGGTCAGCTCCTCGACCTTCTCCTTGAAGTGGGTAGCGGTCTGACCAACGATGGTATCCAGCGGGTTGACCTCGGCGTAGACCAGAGTCACCTTGGGATCGTTTGCAGCAGCAGTAGCATCACCAGCAGCAGAAGCTGCGGTGGAAGAAGCTGCGGTAGAGGTGGAAGCAGCAGCAGAATTGCTGGAGCCACCACATGCGGTCAGAGCCAGAGCAGCGGCGGAAACACCGGCTGCTGCCAGAAAGCTGCGACGAGTGATCTTTTTCATAATAAATCGTCCTCCTTAAATCTCCCGAACAGCACGGTCTGCACAGGACCCGCATGCCGTTCATTTACTGTACACACTTTAGCAAATTTTTTTAAACGAAACAAGGGCTTTCAAAAAATGTCCTGTTTTTTGAAAAAATGTCAGAATTTCTTTTGTGAAAAATGCCAAGTGCTTTGCTTTTTGTTTGTGCACCTTCGCCTAACAGATGGATACATTTCTGTATTCCAGATAGAAGCAAAGCGCTGGATGCCCTTCCCTTTGGGGTTCAGAGCACACAGCGCTTTGCCGGTTCTTTATTCTGTTTTCCTGATTTCTTTGCCCATCTTTTCCGGGCTTTGCTGTGGGGCTTATGCCTGCCGGATGCGGGCGATCAATTCGCCCTGCTGGGCAAACCGATCATACATCGGCTGCACAGCAGCACGGAACCTCGCCTTTTCTTCTTCGTCCAGCTCTGTCACCTCAATGCCTGCTGCACGCAGATCACTTTCCGATTCCGCCTCCTGCTGCGCCCAGAGCCTGCGCTCCACCTTGGCGCTCTCCCGGGCACACAGGCGGATGATCTCCGGGTAGCGCTCGTCCAGTGCGGCCAGTTTTTCCATCACAGCAGGGCTTGCAAGCTGCACCTCCGGCACGCGGGTGTGCTCATCCTTTAAAAAGTATGGTGCCACCTCGTAGTGACCCATGGCTTCGTAGCTGGGCCAGTTGTTCTCTGCGCCATCGATCTCACCGTTGTGCAGGGCGGCATACACCTTGCTGTACACTACCTTTACCGGCTTTGCGCCGAGGTCGGTGATCATTTCGCTCATCATGTCCGATTCCTGCACGCGGATGGTCAGGCCTTGCAGATCCGCAAGGCCTGTCACCTTCTGCCGGGTGTAGATGCTGCGCACACCGGCATCAAACCATGACAGTCCCGTCAGCTCCAGCGACTCCAGCGTGGAGAGGAACTCGTCGCCGATGGTCCCATCCAGCACGCGCCACATCTGGTCGGCATCGGTATAAAGATACGGCAGCTGCAATACGCTCAGCGCCGGTTCATACTCTGCCAGCTGGCTGAGGGACACACGGGAGAAGTCAATGCCGCCAAACTGCATCTGCTGGATCACGCTCTGCTCCGCGCCCAGTTCTCCCCCGCTGTACACCAGCACTTTCACGCGGCCATCGGTGCGCTGGGCCACAAGATCCGCAAAGGCTAGCGCCGCCTGCGTAGTAGGATAATCCTCCGGCTGGTTCTCCGCATAGCGCAGGATCAGTTCCGCCCCCTGTTGCTCCTGCACCGGCTGGTGGCCGCAGCCCGCCACCGGCAGTGCCAGCACGGCTGCGCCAAACAGGGCGGTGAGCATCTGACGGCGGGTCACAGGTGGGCCTCCCGTGCAGCCTTGGCCGCTTCCCTGCGGTACTGGGTGGGGGTCATGCCGGTGCGTTTTTTAAAGGTGCGGGCAAAATAACTGGAATCCTCGTAGCCCACCATGGAAGCCACCTCTGCTGCCGAACGGAACGGGTCGGTGAGCAGCTCCTTGGCAGCGTTGATACGCAGTTCGGTCAGGCAGTCCAGAAAGTTCATCTTCTGGTACTTCTTGAACTGTGCCGAGAGATACGCCGGGCTGATATGCAGGATCTCGCTCACACTGTCCAGCGAGAGGTCGAACATATAGTTATCCTCCATATACTTGCGCACATGGGCCATGACCAGTGCATTGCGGTCGTTCTCCCCTGCTTCGGCGGCATCGCTCTCCGGATCAGCTTCCGGCTCCGGTTCCACCGGAGCCAGCTCTGCAAGGCGGCGGCCCGCCTCGATCTGACGGATGGCCTTGCGGATGGAAGCTTCCACTTCGTCCGGGTTCACCGGCTTGAGCAGATAATCGCAGGCACCCAGATGCATGGCCTCGTGGGCGTACTGGAACAGACTATAGGCCGTAACAAAGATCACCTTGCACTCCGGGCGCTGTTCCAGCACGGCGCGGGCTGCATCCAGACCGTTCATACCGGGCATCTCAATGTCCATCAGGATCAGGTCTGCGCCCCACAGCACCGCCGTATCCGCTGCCTTGCGGCCGTTCTCAGCAGTCTCGATGGTCACTTCGTGCTCAAAGCGGCGGGCCACGATGTCCGCCAGCGTTTCCCGTTCCAGTGCTTCATCATCCGCGATCAACAGACGAATCATTCCTCAAACTCCTCCTCATTCTCCACCAATGGCAGATACAGCACCACCGCCGTACCGCGTCCCGGATGGGACCGTATCACAAAGCGGCTGTTCCGATCCAGCAGACGCAGGCGGGCCGCAACATTATAAATGCCGATATGCTCCCAGCGCTCACCGGGCTGGCTGAGCGCCCCGCGCAGCTGTCGTAATTGATCCAGCTGGATGCCCACGCCGTTATCCACCACGCGGATGCACAGCAGTCCCTTCTCCCGCAGAGGGTTCACGCGGATGCGCACCACACCGCCCTCCTCTTTGGGGCAGATGCCGTGCTTGAAGGCATTTTCCACAATGGGCTGTAAAATAAAGGACGGCACCATGGTCTCGGTAAGATCCAGCGAATCGGAAATGCGCCACTCCATACGCACCCGCTCACCAAAGCGGACATGGTAGATGGAGTAATATTCATCCACGATGCGCACCTCACGGGAGAGCGGCACCTGTTCATCGTTGCTCATCAGGCTGTAGCGCAGCAGATGCGAAAGCGCCATGATGAGCGCCTGCGTACGGTAGGCCGTCTCGGTACCGGCGGTCTGCTGGATCACATTCAGGGTGTTGAACAGAAAGTGCGGGTCGATCTGGCTGCGCAGCTGCTGCAGCCGGCTGCGCTCCATGCGGTTCTGCAGCTCCAGTGCTTCGGTCTTCTGGCGGTGCAGCTCCCGCTCGATCTCGTTTTTCTCCTGCAGGGTGGTCACCTGCTGGGCCATGGAGTGCTTCATGATGTTGAAGGACTCGGCCAGCCGAGCGATCTCCGGCTGCTTGGGCAGCGGGATATCCGGGGTGTCGAACTCACTTTTGCCAATGGCGCGGGAGGCAGCGATCATCTGCTGCACCGGCGTGAGCAGACGCATGACCATCAAACCGGTAACGCAGCCCAGCGCCACGCACAGCGCCACCACCACCGTCTGCAGCATGGTGATGCGCTCGTTCAGGGCCGAGATGGTGGTGTAGGTGGTCTGGGAATCCTGAATGGCGGTTTCCAGCAATTGCAGGGTGTACTGGCTCAGGTAATCGCCGCAGGGCACCACCTTTGCATAATACAGCTGGGAAGCTGCGGCATCGTTGCCGCTGAGCAGGTCGTTTTCCAGCTCATCCAGCAGGCCGGTGTAGGTCTGATAGACCGTATCCACTGCGCTGTAGAGCACCCGCTGCTCATCGCTGACGCTTTCCAGACTGTTCAGGCTGGTACCGATGCGCCAGAGCCATGCGTTGCAGGTGGAAGATGCCGACTGCAGTCGGTCAATGATCTCCTCCGGCTCGCTGTTCTCCCAGCGGTAGTTCTCCAGCACGGAAATAGAGCTTTCCACACCGCCCTGAAAGCGGCTGATGGCGTTGAAGCAGCCCATCTGCGCGTCCTGTACTGCCTGCACTGCTCTGGACTGGTAGCCATTGAGCGTGAGCTGCATGGCAAAGGCCGCAAAAAATGCTGCCAGACACAAGCCCATGCGCTGCTTGAGGGTGATCTGCCGCTTGCGGTGCTGCAAAGCCTGCCGCCTCCTTTCGTTTGGTAACGATTTATTGTACCACGCTTTGGGCCGGATTGGCAAGGTTTGCATGTTTTTCTCTTGCCTAAACCGCGCAATTGTGGTACGATGCCTGTAAATACAAAGGAGGCGACTTTATGTCCCAGACCATCTCCGTTTCCACCACCATGGGTGAACAGGGCTTCCGCGATTTTGCCGTGTTCGATGCATTCCATCACCGCAAAGCATGGCTGCGTCCCGCTGTTTTTGCCGCCATCATGCTGGCTTTTGCCGCCGTCTGCCTTTCGCAGCTGGGCAAGCGCCCGGGTGCCGGGCTGCTGGCTGCTGTGCTTGCCATTGTGGGCATCGGCCTGCCGGTGAGCTACTTTTACTCGTTCTTCCGCAGCGTTTCCCGGCAGATCAAACAGATGCACCTGCCGCGTGCCTTCTACCGTGTGGAGCTGGCCGACACCGGCATTGCTGTGTGGATGTACGGCCAGCAGGACAAGCCCGAACCCACCAGCCGCCACGCATGGGACAGCTTTTACTGCGCCTACCGCACGGACAATGCGGTGTACCTCTACGTAGAAAAAGAGAAAGCTTACTTACTGAACGACCGCATGGAAGTGGTGTGGAAGTTTTTGGCCGGCATCCTGCCCAAAGAAAAGCTCCACGACTGCAGAAAAGGTTAAGCCCAAAAAATATGCACACGCAAAAAAAGAACTGCTGACATTTCGTTCAGCAGTTCTTTTCTTTTATAAAGACCCACGCTGCGGCAAAGCAAAGCGCAGCGCGGGTGCGAAGATAGCTTATGTTCTTGCGTCAACCGATCAGCGGGCCAGCGTATACTTGTGCAGGGTCTTGCGCACAGCGCCGGGGCCTGCAAACAGCTCCTTGGCCATTGCCTCGATCTTCTCGCCCAGACCAACGGCATACAGATCCACGCCGAACACGTCAACACGGCTGTACAGCTTCTTCAGGCAGCTGAAGTCCTGCTCGCCTTCCTTGACCTCCAGCGGAGCAACGATGGCCTGCAGCTCAGCCAGCAGCGGATCGGTGGAAGGCTCAAAAGCCTGACCATTGTCGTCGATGCCCTTCAGGTAGCGGGCGTAGCCTGCCAGCACCAGCGGGATCAGGATCAGGTTGCTCTTGTCCAGACCGCGTGCCTCGTAGGCCTTGATGGTCTCACCAAAGCGGATGGCCAGCTTCTGGGAGGTATCGGTTACAATACGCTGGGGAGCATCCGGCATGAAGGGGTTGGGCAGACGGCGGTTGATGACAGCGCCGATGAACTCATAGGGGTTCAGCACGCCGGGATCAACGACCACAGGCATGGCCTCGATATAGCCGATCTTCTGGATGAAAGCACGCAGATCTTCATCGGCCATCTCGGCGGAGATGAGGGTGTAGCCCAGCATGCAGCCATAGATGGACATGGCAGTGTGCAGGGGGTTCAGGCAGGTGCACACCTTCATCTTCTCGATCTTGTCCACGGTCTCGCGGTCGCAGTACAGCACACCGCCCAGCTCCAGCGGAGGACGGCCATTGGTGTAGTGATCCTCGATGCACAGGTACTGGGTCTCTTCGGCGTTGACGAAGGGAGCGGTGAAGGTGTGCTTCTCGGTGACGATGGTGTAGTTGTCCTCAAAGCCGTCGTCGGCCAGCATCTGCTGGACCTTGGCATCCGGGCGCGGGGTGATCTTGTCGATCATGCTCCACGGGAAGGTGATCTTGGTCTCGTCCTGCACATAGGCAAGGAACTCGGCGGGCACCAGACCCTGCTCCACCCACTTGGCAGCATAGGCGTGGACAGCGTTCTTGACCTTATCGCCGTTGTGGGAGCAGTTATCCATGCTCTGGACGGTCAGGGGCAGCTTGCCGGCCTTGAAGCGCTCGTACAGCAGAGCAGTGACCTTGCCCATGGCCAGCACGGGGGTCAGGCCGCGCTCCAAATCAGCAGGAGCAACGCCGTAGCCCTTCTCAGTGATGGTGAAGGAGATCATCTGCAGGCTGGGGTTCTGGAAGATCTCCACCAGACGTGCCCAGTCCTCGCCGAAGGAGTAGTCAGCCTTCAGGCTCTCGGTAACGGAAGCCACCACCTTCTTCTCGATCTCGCCGGTGGACTTCAGGCAGACCAGCAGGCTCATATTGTCGTAGGGACGATAAGCCTTGTCGATGATCTCGTAGTCAAAGCTCTCGGCCACGATGACACCACGGTCATACTTGCCGGTGTTCAGCGCATCGTTCAGGATGGCAGCCGGGAATGCACGGAAGATATTGCCTGCGCCGAAGTGCACCCAGGTGGGTTCAGCGTGGGTCTTGGCCTTGACAGCCTCGATATCGAATTTGGGCAGCTCATAGCCCTTCTTTGCCCACTCGGCGGACAGATTGCCGTTTTTGATCTCAGACAGCTTCATATTTATCAGCCCTTCTTTTTCTCTTCATCCAGACGATCCAGCAGATCCCAGACACCCAGCATGTACTGAACGCCCAGAGCACGGTCATACTTGCCGTAACCGGGGCGGCAGTTGCCGGGGCCTTCCTCCCACAGCTGACGGCCGTGGTCGGGACGGATGTAGCCCTCAAAGCCGCAGTCATGGTAAGCACGCAGCACCTCGATGATGCCGGTCTCGCCGCAGCAGTCGCGGTGAGCAGCCTCGGAGAAGTCGCCGTTGGGGAAGTGGTGGATGTTGCGGATGTGGCCAAAGGCAATGCGGTCGCAGTGCTTGCGCACGATCTCGGCACAGTTGTTGTTGGGGTTTGCGTTCAGGCTGCCGGTGCACAGGGTCAGGCAGTTGTACGGATCATCCACCATGCTCAGGAAGCGGTCGATGCTCTGGGCATCCACCAGCAGACGGGGCAGGCCGAAGATATCCCAAGGGGGATCATCCTGATGGATAGCCATTTTGATGCCGCACTCATGGCAGGTGGGCATCAGTGCTTCCAGGAAGTACTTCAGGTTTTCCCACAGCTTTTCCTTGGTGACAGGGGCGTAAGCCTTGAACAGCTCGTCCAGCTTTGCCATGCGCTCCGGCTCCCAGCCGGGGAAGGTCATGTTATACTTCTCAGTGAAGGACATGATGTACTCAGCCATAGCCTTGTAATCGCCCTTGATCTTATCCTTCTCATAGAACAGTGCAGTGGAGCCGTCGCCCACGGGGTGGAACAGATCGGTACGGGTCCAGTCGAACACCGGCATGAAGTTGTAGCAGATGACCTTGACACCGAACTTGGACAGATTGCGGATGCACTGCTTGTAGTTCTCGATGTACTTGTCACGGGTGGGCAGGCCGATCTTGATGTCATCGTGGACATTGACCGACTCGACCACGTCCATGTCGAAGCCGTAGGCGTGGATCTGATCGGCTACCTTCTGGATCTCGTCGATCTCCCAGATCTCGCCGGGCATCTTGTCGTGCAACGCCCAGACGATGCTGGTCACGCCGGGGATCTGCTTGATGTCGCTCAGGCTGATGGGATCGTTGCCCTCGCCATACCAGCGCCAACCCATTTTCATAGGCATAGGAAAATCCTCCTGTTTTATATTTTCTGCTTTGCATTTTCCGCGCAGCCGTGTGCCGCGCTCTTGTACTTATATTCTAGTATATCAGTTGTGTTTTTTCAATGGTCGCTTTGCCGGTTTTTAATGTTTGTTCTTGTATACTTTAGACAAAAAGAACAAAAATCCGTCGGACATCACCCGTCCGACGGATTTTCACACGATTCAAAATGCCGGTTTCAGCGTTTCAGCTTCTGCCGGATGGACGGAGCCAGCACATCCTTGAAATATTCAAAGGTGTCCAATTCCAGAATGGCAGAGCCTGTCAGATAAATGCCCAGACCAACCACCACCTGAATGATCACCGTCAGCAGATCCGGCAGGTGCAGGAAAATGACCAGATACATGCACAGGCCCGCGCCCGCTGCCAGCAGCAGGGTCGGCAGGATATCACGCATCTGTTCCAGATAGCCATAGCCGATCAGCTTTTTGTTGAGCTGTGCATCCAGGATCTGGGTCACAACATTCGTGATCAGCATACCATATGCAATGGCCTCGACGCTGACACGGAATGTTGCCAGCAGAAGAAGGATGCACACCCCTTCGTTCAAAAGCTGACATTTCAGGTAAAGATCGCTGCGGCCCACCGCCTTGGCTGCATTCATGTTTGCCGTGATGATCGGCCAGCACACATACCCCAGACAGAACACCCTGAGGAACAGCACACAGGGCAGCCACTTCTCGGTGAGGATCAGGCGCACCAGCGGTTCGGCACAGAACGCAGTGCTCATCATCACCGGCGCAATAATATAGGTACAGGTCTTGATGGAGCGGCGGGTCATGTTCTTGACCTGCGCACGGTCATCCTGCAGTGAGGACATGACCGGGAACAAAACGCTCTCAATGGAAGTATCCACGCTTGACGCGATATTATAAGTCAGGTTATCGCCCTGATTGTAATACGCCAGATCCGCCGAGGTGTACATCTTGCCGATGATCAGGCTGCGCAGGTTGTTGTAGATGACGCTGCTCAGCGACGAGGCCAGCAGCTTCCAGCCATAAGAGAGCAGCCCTTTCAGGTGCTGCCACGAAAACTCCATCTTAGGCCGCCAGGAGGACAGCTTCCACAACACCAGCGTGTCCACCGTGATATTGGATACCTGCTGCACCACCAGCGCCCAGACTCCAAAGCCCATATAGGCAAGGCCCAGGCCCAGGACCGTGGATACGATCGCGCCCGCAAAGGCGGAATAGAAAAAATACTGGAACTTCATATTCCGGGTCACATGCGCCTGCTGGATCGTTTTGATGCCGCAGACCGCCACTGTCAGGCTGATGCCGCGAAAGATCGGGGTCATGCTGGGGTCATTGTAGAAAGCAGCCAGATACGGTGCCGCCACGAACATTCCCCCATACAGCACAAAGCTGATCACAATGCTGAAAAAGAACGCCGACGAGTAATCCAGCTCGTCCACTTCCTTCTTCTGCACCAGCGCGGTGCCAATGCCGCAGTCCAGCAGGACATACATGATATTGTTGAACACCGTCACCAGTGCCACCTTGCCGTAATCATCGGGTGTAAGGATGCGCGCCAGAAGGATGGACACCACCGCTGAGATCAGCTGCACACCGCACCGCTCTGCAAAGCGCCAGAAAAAACCGTTTACAATAACATTTTCTTTTTTCTCGTTCATTCCTGCGTCCACTCAAATTCCTTTCAAAAAACCGGTCGGTCTGCACCCTGCGCAGAAATGCATTTCCGCCGTATCCTTATCATCTTCTTCCCTGCTGCCAAAACAACTGAGCAGAGATAGTTAGTTTTATAATATCACACCCATCCATGCATTTCAACCAACATATTCTTAAGAAATGACGGCCCAAAAATTTCATTTAAAAAGAGAAAAAGCGCTTGACTATCTGCCGGGAACGTGGTAATATATTCAAGCAGTCCGCATCACGGTCTTTCACCTCAGAGATTTCAGGGCTGCGAAAACAATACGGTATGCGAGGGTGGCGGAACTGGCAGACGCGCACGTTTGAGGTGCGTGTGGTTTATCCTTGGGGGTTCGAGTCCCCTCCCTCGCACCAAAAACCAGTACACATCGTGTGCTGGTTTTTCTTTTTGTGCGAGGGAGGGGATCTCGAACAAGGCGGCGGCATTTATGCCGCAAGCAAAGCCACAGTGCAACAACGACGACCGCAGCCTGCGGCTGAAACAGGGAGGAGTTGTTGGGGCCGCGTTCTGATTTTTCAAAGCCCTGCCAAGGGGCTGCGGAAAAATCAGCTAACGCAACCCGTTGCTGTTGCTTAGCCTGCGGGTCCCAACCCGTAGGAATGTCTATCAGGGGTGTACCCATTTTGTACCGGTTTCTTTTTGTGCGAGGGAGCAGACCTCGAACAACACTATATATTATATAAAAGAAAGCGCGATGAATTCTGAGAACTCATCGCGTTTTTTCTCTTATGCGGGTAGTGGGGGTCGAACAACAAAAAATGATTGAGTAACGTCAAAAGCATATCTGCAACGCGCCTAAGCACTTGCTAAAAGGGTAGTGTGGTTGGCTTGTAGTCCATGTATTTTGCTACGTTTACAAAAAAGAGTGTTACCAAATGTGTTACCAAAATCACCCTTGAGCCTTCCTGAATGCCGCGGTGGTAGCGGCAGCAAGATCTTCCCTCTGACCGTCAAGCTCGTGCCGATACACTCCGGCAGTGTCCATGTTCTTGCTGTGACCGACCAGCATCTTCAGCTGGCTGTCGGTCAATACGCCGGATTCAATGCTGACGAAAGTGTGTCGCATCTCATACAGCGTGACCTGAGGCTCAATGCCATTGTCACGCTGGTACTTCTTCCAGCGCTTGAATAAAGCCCTCTGGTTCGGGATCTGGAACAAAGGGGTGGTATAGTTCAGCGGGATATCGGAAGCCTTCAGCAAGGCCACCTGCGCTTCGTAGGCCTCATGGGCTTCCTCGCCCATGTCAAATGAGCGAATGGCGTTTTCGTTCTTGCCGGTGGTTTCCTCATCCAACCGGTTGATGCTGCGGCGCAGATTGACCGTGTTCCCTTTGACGTCACCATACCAGAGCCCCACAAGTTCACCGGGGCGTACACCTGTAGCGACTGCAAACCGGTAGGCATAGATATACTCGTCAAAGACCAGCTTGCCATAGTAAAGGCGGGTGTCCACATCAAACAGGACTTTCAAAGCGGTCGGCTGTAAAATCTTTTTCTTCCCCATGCGGGCATTCTTCGGGATAGACAGCTCAGGGAACATCGTACTGTACCTGTTCCGGCGGCACCATTTCAAAAAGCTGATCTCCGTTGAGCGGATCGTCATAATGGTCTTGCGGCTCAAAGGCTTGTCGCTTGACCTACGCTGACGCTCCTTTTTAAGGCATCGCTTTTTGAAAGACATATTGATGGCTTTTTGCAGATCGCCTTCGGTCAGCTCGTCAATGCGGATGTCCCCACAGACAGGCAGAATATAGTAATCTCCGTATTTCTTGCACTGCTCAACATAGGATGTGCCGCAGGTGAGCTTCAGTTCTTCTACCCACTGGGCATAGAGGGCAGCTACCTTCTTCTTGCCGTCCCGGATGCTATCGTCAAGCCAGGCATCGGCCTTTGCGTTGGCTTCCCGCTGGCCGGTGCGGCCAGGCGTGCTGCTGTAAAACCGTTTGCGGGTGCCGTTCTTCTGCACCGCGATGCACCAGCGGCTTTCCTTCTCGACCCAAAATGCCGTGTTGGTTCTCTTTTTCATAAAATCCACCTCCATACACAAGGGTACACTTTGACAAGCCTGCCCGGAGGTGGTACAATACAAGTGTTCATGTTGGATTGTACCCTCTGGGGCAAGCCACTCTGCAAACGCTCTCGGTGTTGGTAGCACCGGGGCGTTTTTTGTTTTTATTGAGCTGTTGCAGATTTTGCAACGGCTGGAAGCAATGTGCAAAATTTGCACATTGTTTGGCCTTACTTCTTCGCTTCAGCTTTTTCGCTGCGCTTACGCCACTGGCTCTTCAGGCCGTCAATATGCTCAAACAGATCAGGCTTGATATCAGCCCACATCGGGTCAAGGATAAAGTCCACGCCCTCCCGTCGGGCAAGCTTGGCAGCGGGGACAAAATCACTGTCACCGGCAATCAGAATGATCTGATCAACCTGCTTCTTATACGCGAGTGACGCAATATCAACACCAACACGCATGTCCACGCCCTTTTGCTGAGCCACAAAAACGAAATCGTCCTCGGTCAGCTCTTCCAGCTGCTTTGTGCCAGCAAGAAGCTTGCGGGTCACATCCGGGCGCAGATTGTAGGCTATTTGGTTGGACAATGTACCAAGGCGGAGTGCAAATTTTCTGCGCTTCCGCAATTCTTCCAAAAAGGTCTGCGTCCATGTATAAGTATCAGATTTGTCCAAATCCACATTCTTCTTTGTCAGCGGGTGGTACACGCTGCGGCGGCCTACTGGCTCACAATCGTAATAGAAAATGCGGTACAGCTGACGCTCCTCGTTGCCGTCCTTATCGTGAAGGTGAGCCATACAGTAAGCATTCAGTTCCTTCGCACGTTCCTCGGCGGTCTTTTTGCCCCACAAGTGGGCTGCACGTTTGCGGTAAAAGCCGCCATCAACCAGAATTGCTGTCTTTGCCATTTGTGTTACACTTCCTTTGGTAAAAAATAAGACCCCAGGATTCAGCCTTCCCCATATCGGCGGGGGGCTTACTACCAGGGGTCTGTTAAGCATTTTGAAACATCATGTTTCTGACGGCATCCTGTAAAGATGCACCCCTATTATATGCGTTTTTGTTGATTTTGTCAACTCATTTTGCAAAATAATCAATTATTGGTTATTTTTCGCAAATTTTAGTGAAATATCGCTTTTCACCCTACCCAGTGCGTCCAGCCTACGGCCTTGCCCTCAATGTGCACCTCTTCCAGCTGGGGGCCGGTGTAGATCATGGGCGCATAAGCCGGGTTTGCGGGCATCAGGGTCAACGTGCCGGGGTTGTAATATACCCGCTTGAGGGTGGCTTCACCATCAATGCGCACCGCTGCGATCTCGCCGTTCTCCACCTCCGGCTGGATGCGGATATACACCACGTCTTTATCGTGAATGCCGGCATCCACCATGCTGTCACCGTGGCAGGTCAGGGAAAAATCGCACCGGATGTTCTCCGGCACGTCCACCATTTTTTCAATGTTCTGCTCTGCCGTGATGGGTTCCCCGCAGGCAATGGCTCCGATCAGCGGGATCTTCTTCATCTTTGGCATCGGCTCAAAGCCCGGGGGGATGGTGGGCTTCTTGGGCTCCGGCTGTTCTTCCCAGCCCATCAGGTAGGCGGGGGTGGTCTGCAGCGCATCAGCAAATGCTGCAATTTTTGATTGTGGGATATCGGCTTTACCATTTTCAATCTTACTTATAGAAGATTTATCTTTATAGCCCATCTTGTGAGCCAGTTCTTCGACTGTTAAGCCAAGCTCCGTGCGGCGGCTTTTGATTCTGTCGTATAGAGTTGCCATAAAATCACCAACCTTCGCTCTTATCTTATCATAGAGTGGAATAATATTCAAGTATTTTTTATTTTTTCCTCAAAAAAGGTTGACTTTATTTCCACTCGGTGCTATTATGTGGTTAGTGGAATTCAATTCCACTTTGAAAGGAGGTGACAACCATGACCGACACCAATGCGCTGCGTTCCATCATTGCAGATTCCGGGCTTAAATATAAGGCCATTGCCGAAATTATGGGCCTGACACCGTATGCTTTGCAGATGAAAATTGATAACGAGACCGAGTTTAAGGCCAGTGAAATTGACACTCTGGCCAATACTCTCGGCATGGACATGCAGCAGCGTGATTCCATATTTTTTTGCAAGAAAAGTGGAATTTAATTACACTTTTGCAAGTTCATCCAAAGGAGGTGAAGAAGATGAGCAACAGCAAAAGGCCCCACGCTCCTAAGGAAGAGAAGCGCGGGGCGCAAGAGATTCAGCTGTCGCACTTGGACAATCGTTTTAGCTGCCAGATAGACGGAACGGTTATCCAGAACGTGAAGGATTATTCGTTGGTTCAGTCCAGCAATGGAAAAGCATTGTTAAACTTGACCATCGAGATCAGTGCGGAAGTTGTGTCAACCACGATACAAGCGCAGATGCAACAGCACTTGTAATCCACGAGTGACGTTCCATCGTTTCGGAAAACTTGGACAACAATCCCTTCTGCGGAGGAATCTGGTCATTTACGATCATCTCAACAAGATCAACTAACTTCTGGACTTGCTCTTTGTCCGGTGCATCTTCAGCTTCTGCCATTTCCCGCAGTTCCTGAAAATTCGTCTGGTAGTTGATGGTCGCTGTATTGGCTGTTCCAATTACAGAACCGTAAGCTGTACCGATATTATAAATATTACTCTGACGCTGTTCGGTTTCTTTTCGCTTTTTCTCGACTTCGGTCATATAGAACGCTTTTATTTCTTCCTGCTGCTTTTGGAAGAACGATGCCTGCGTTTCCGTTACATAAAGCCGTTCATTGGCCGGAGTGATAATAACATCGTCTATTTTAATATCGGTTTTTGGGCGAAATCCAACGTACTGACGGTTCGTTGCCGTTTCTCGGTTTGGCAAACCTGGAACGGTTGCAATAATTTCACCATCTCGCTCAATTTGCATATTCAGACCATGCATTCTTAAAAAATTTTCAAAAATCATTTTTCCATTCACCTCCTTTCCGTCTTTTTATTTTACAGCGAAAGTGAAGTGAATACAAGGAGGTACAAATCCACATGGACGACATTATCTTATCCACCCAGAACGGCGAACCAGTGGCATCCAGCCGGGACGTTGCCAAGCGCTTTGGCAAGGAGCATAAGCACGTTCTGGCGGCTATTCGTCAACTTTTAGTGGCCGAAAATTCGGCTACTAAATTCTTCCACGAGACCGAGTTCGAGTATCGCGGCCAGAAATTCCCGGAATACTTGATGAACCGTGACGGCTTTTCCCTGCTGGCCATGGGCTTTACGGGCAAGGAAGCCGTGCAGTGGAAGCTCAAGTACATCGAGGCCTTCAACCAGATGGAGAAGCAGCTGGCCGCGCAGCACAAAGAGCAGCAGGCCGTGCAGGACGCCAACATCCAGAGCGCCATCGACCGGGTGATCGAAGCCCGGAAGAAACTGGACGAGAACACCGCTTTTCTGGATGAGTGCCGCAAGAACCGCGAGGACAGCAAGGCCAAGTATATGCAGGTCAAGGCCCTGTGCGGTGAGTTCAAGGCCATTTACGGCCAGCATTGCGACACGGTGCGCACCATGGAGAACGTGGTGCGCGGCTCCCAGAGCTACCTCACCAGCGCCATTGACAGCCTGACCATCGTCGCCAAAGGCTACCCGTTCTACGCTGCCCTGATGGACAGCCTGCTGGATGGGCTGCCCGCCAAAAAGAAGGAGGAATAAAATGTTGAACACATCAACTATTCGCGGCACTTTCAAGCAGATCCCATACTGGAAGCTGCGGGGCCGGTTCCACAGCTGCGGGTTCCGGGATCAGGAGATTGCAAATGCAATCGGCATCGGAACTGACACAATGAGCAAGCGGATGAACGGGAAGCAGCCTTGGACAAGCACTGAGATCGCAGAAATTTGCAAGACGCTTGATATCCCGCAGGATGAAATCGGGGAGCTGTTCTTCCCTACTGTTGAGAAAGGAGAATCCGCATGAAAATCAAATCCGGCGTATGGTACTGGCTGGCAATGGCCTGCTTTGTGGTGGGCCTGCTGTACAGCATGGGCCTCGAGGGCACCTGTCAGACCGGCGGCACCATTTCGGACGGTGCGTTCATTACGGCTATGGTGCTGATCCTGCTGGCAATCTTCTTCATGCTGCAGGGCTTTGCAGCCGAAGCTCGTGAGAAGCGGCCCCGCAAGATTCACCAGCAGCCCCGCAACACCGTGAAGAGCGGCAGGAAGGCGGGCTGACACCACCCATGAATAAAGGAAAGCACTTTACCCGCGTTTGTTTGGACTGCGGCAAGGTGATGGAAAATGTTGCTAGCAACCTGCGCTTTTGCGCTTCCTGCCGCAGAGAGCACCACAACCAATATTGCAGGGATTACAGGGCGCATAATGAAAAACCTGCCCGCGTCATGTGGTACACCGTCTGGGACGCAAAGACCGGCGATCTACTGGCATCCGGCACGTCCGAGATGTGTGCCCGGCGGCTGGGCTACAAGAGCGCGAACAGCTTTGCGTCTGCCGTCAGCCATGGGCTCAGCGGCAGCCATCGAACTTACAAGTACACATTTGCGCGGGAACGCATCGAGCGCGGCGAAGTGGACAGCCTGCCGCCGGTACGCACTATGCGAAAAAAGCCCGCCGGTGCGCCAACACCGACGAGCTGCAAGGGATGATGGAATTTGAAAGCCCCATCACCCCGATGATACCATAAAATCGGAGGTTTTTACAAGAAAATGAACGCAGAAAATAAAAACGCACTGCTGGAGCACATCAAAAACGTGCCCGAATGGCAGTCCGCGCTGATCTACGAGCAGCTTGCTGCCATGAACAAAGCAGCAGCCGACATCTCCACCGGTACTTCCACACTGGAGCAGGGCTTTGCCGACGGCAAGCTCCGGCCCGACCGCTATTACTGTTCCGACAGGGTCTTCCGCCGGGACTGCAACACCGGCGTTCTGGACAGCATCGCGTCCGCCCTTGGCAGGGCTTTGGCGGCGCTGGAAGTTCTTTCCGCCCTGTCCGATGCATTCCAGCGGGAGTACCTCTCCAGCGTCGAAATCTCGCAGGGCATCTACTACAACGAGCTGGAAAAGCTCTGCCTCAGGCATGGGTACACGAAGGAGGACAACGCATGAAAGGCATTCTGATCGAACCGGGCAGGGGTCCCGTGGTCACCACCCTGCCGGATACGCTGCAGGGCATTGAAGCATGGTTAGGCGGGCACGCTGACCAGAAATATTTCTCCCGCACGCCTGCCATCCTGATGCACAGTGCCGCAGGCCGTGAACCGAACCGCATCTGGCGCGGCGAAGTGCTTTGCGGCACTCTTCTGTGCTACGGCTGGCGCGGCGGCCGCCTGCAGCCCCTGAACAAGGCCCTGCAGGCTGAGCTGCTGGACAGGCTCAAGGACACGGAGGTAAGGGTATGACTACCTATATCTGCAAATGCGGACGGCGAGTGAAGAAATCCACCGATACCAGTACCACTGGCAACCGTCTGTCTGGCTATGCACCCGGCCATGAGTGCTGGGGATGCCCCTACGCCATGCCATACGGAGACTTTCAATGGGATGAAAGTGCTAGAACTGTCAGCCGGGAGACTCGGGGCTACGAGTGCCGGATGAGCAAGACCCTCACTTATGCGTCAGAGTTCGCTGGCTCTATCAAGGATAAATGCACCTGTCGAGTGCACAGTTTGGACTTCGACTTTTTGTCTCAGGTCTCCGCATGGATCAAAGATACTTATCCAGACAGAGAGATTTTTGGCTCGTTTTCCAAAGATATTCGTGCATCGGACTATGGATCTGATGGCCGTTACTGCCTGACTATCACCTGCGCTCAGAATCTGAAAGGTGTTGCCGCAAAAAGAGAGCTGCTTGGTCAGTTTTTTACTCCGAATGGCAGCCGCAAGGACATGACACCGCAGCAGGAAATGGAAAAGATTCTTGCCGACATTAAAAAAGCAAAGGAGGTTTTCGCATGTGCACCTGCCCAGAATGCGGATACTGCTGTGACTACGGCAGAGAATGCTGTCCCGACTGCCACAGCGGCAACGCCGACCACCTCGGAGAGCGGGGCGGATGCAAGCGCATCGACCCCCGCGACATCCCTGCAGAACTGCGAATCGGTCCCTGCCGCATCGGCGGGCGGTTCTTCTGCACCACTTCTCTCAATGACTGGTGGTGCCCCGCAGGAGAAGCCCCTGACTTTCATTCGGAAGGACAAGTGCCCGGAGTTTGATTATTCCGGCCTGCCTGAACAGACCGTGGCGACCCTGCATCTTGCAGAAAACGGATATCTTCACGGCAAGAAACTGGCCGAAAAGGGTCTTGTTTACATGGGTGACAACATTGCACTGGCACACGATGAGCTGTGCGGAGTTGTCGCACAATGCGACAACTCGAAGCACGGCAACCGTGGAGAGGACAGTTTCCGTGCATGGTGCCTGCACATTGGCATCACCAAAGACAGCGCCTACCGGCTGCTGCAAGTCTCCGCACTGCTGGCTGACAGCAGCCCCCGGCAGCAGGCCATTCTGGAAAGCTTGCCGCCCACCCTGCTGTACGCCGTGGCAAAACCCAGCGCCCCGCCGGAGCTGGTGGAGAAGGTCAAGAACGGTGAGGTCACCACGAACAAAGCCTATCAGGATCTGCTCAAGGAAAACCAGCAGCTCCGCACCGACCGGGTGGAGGCCATGAACCAGGCAGACCGGGAACGAGCCCGTGCCGACCGGGCCGAAACCGAACGGGACAAGGCCCGTGCTGACCAGCTGAGCACCGCCAAGGATTGCAACCGGCTGGGTCTGAAGGTCTCACAGGAAAAAGACCGTGCCGACAAGGCCGAGGCCCGTGCCAAAAATGCCGAGGATGCCCTCAAAAAGCAGCCCATTGTGGGCGTGACTGACCCGGAAGAAGTCCGGCGGCAGGCGGATGCCCTTGCCGCCGAAGCAAAGACACAGGCCCGCAGACAGGTCGAGGACGCTCAGCGCCGGGCTCGTGAAGCCGAAGCCAGATATCAGAAGCTGCAGCAGGATGCAGACGGCTTCCTTGCGCCGGAGCAGTCCTGTGCCCAGCAGGCAAAGATCATCGCTGATTCCATGCGCAGCATGTATCTGGGCTGGTTTGGCCTTGCCAGCACCACCGGCACCCCGCTGGCCCGCATGGCCGCGCCGATCTATCAGGTGTGCGATGAAATTCGTGAATCACTGGAAGAAGATACCACCATCAACCCCACTGCGGAGGGCAGTGTGGAGGACGCAGAACGGGAGGCGTTGTTTGAATGAGATTTGACACAAAAGCATTGCTCAAACTGATGAAGCAGAGCTGGCGGGGCGGCGGCGTGAAGATCCAGCGCACCGAGCACCGCGGGCTGTGGGATTCCTTTTTCATCACCGGCGCGGGCTGGGCGCTGCTGATCCCGAAGGAAAACTGCCCCGGCGAGATCGCAGGCCAGATCGTCACATGGCTGGCGGACATGCCCAAAATCGGCGAATCCAAGTGGGTGGTCAAGGGCTGCGACCCGCAGGACATCCCCGAGGACGACCGCACCATCGATATCAGCCGCTACACCACCGGCAATTATGAGACCGGCATGGCCTGCCTGCCGCTGTGCACCGCCACAGATGCCCTGATCCAGTACGGCGCAGACGACCGGGCCGCAGCGTTCCCTCTGGACGCTTTTGCCGTGGTACAGGCCGGTGCGAACCTCGGCTTTCTGGATACGGAGGCCGGCATCGCCTGCTGGAAAGACGAAGACACCCACGGCCTGTTCTGGCTCTGCGACAACGCGGGAAATGTCCCGCAGGACGTTCTGGACGCCGTGAAACATTTCACCCCGCAGAAACACTAAGGAGGTATTTTTATGGTTGAAGTTACCCGTGCGACCCGCGAAAAATCCAAGCTGCGCATTGCGCTGGCCGGTGTGTCCGGCGGCGGCAAAACGCTGGGTGCCCTGCTGCTGGCCTCCGGCCTGACCTGCGGCGATTTCTCAAAGGTCTGTCTCATCGATACTGAGCACCGGCGCGGCGAGCTGTACGCCAACCGCACAGATCTGGGCGTCGGCGAGTTCTGGTACATCGAGCTGAAAGCGCCCTACTCTCCGGAGCATTACAAGGAATGCGTGGATGCCGCCGTGAAGCAGGTCGGCCCGGGCGGCGTGGTCATCGTGGACAGCCTTTCCCATGCATGGAGCAACGCGGGCGGCGTGCTGGAGATCAAGGCCGACATCGCTGCGAAACCCGGCAAGAACAGTTACACCGCGTGGGACGAGGCCGGACGCATCCAGAACGATTTCATCAACTACCTGCTGTCGGTCAACTGCCACACCATCTGCACCCTGCGGGTCAAGCAGGATTATGTCCTCACCGAGAACGACCGCGGCAAGCAGGTGCCGGTAAAAGTGGGCCTTGCTCCGGTGCAGCGAGACGATGTGGAGTATGAATTTGATATCATGTTCACCATCGGACGGGACCATATTGCCACCACCAGCAAGGATGTGACCTTTCTGGACGGCTTCGGGGCGGTCATCACCTCGGATCTGGGCAAACAGCTGGCCGAGTGGGCCAACGACGGCAAGGAGCCGACCCGCTGCGAGGAGTGCGGGCGGCTGGTATCGGCCACCAGCAAAATGACCATTGACCAGCTGGCCGATTACACCCGCAAGACCTACGGCAAGTGCCTGTGCGCGGCCTGCGCCGTCAAGCTCGAAAAAGCCCGCCGTGCCGCTGAGAAGGAAAAGGAGGCCGCCCATGCGCCCCAGTGATACCCGCACCCGCCAGAAAAAGGACCGGTTGCAGCAGGCCCGCAACGCCCGGGGCAAGGTCTGGCAGAATGACCTGCTGGACATCCTCTGCGGCATCCCAAAGGTCTGGTGCAGGGGCTGGCCTGCTGACTATTCCGGGCAGCCCTACGACATCGAGGCCACCATTGACGGCCGCAGCTGGGGCATCGAGTGCAAGCACATCGCCAAAGGCAGTCTGCCCTTCTCGGCCTTCCGCCCCAATGAGGTGGAGAATCTCTCCCGCAAGGAGGATGCCGGCGGCATTGCGGTGGTGGCGGTGCGCCGGGACAGCCCTGCCGTGGACTGCTACTTCCCGTGGTATTACATCCGCGACCGCATCGAGAGTGGCGAGCGCGGCAGCGTGAAGCTGGAAAACCTGCCCACCGACATCCTGAACGTTTTGGAGGTGGTGCACCCGTGATCTACACACTGGACGGCGAACTGCACCTGCAGGACGTGCCGACGCCGCTGCTGCACAAGCTTATCCGGGAGCTGACCGTGCCGAACCCCAAGTACACGAACGCCCTGCGGCTGGGCAGACCCACCTACAACATCCCGGAGACCGTGATGCTGTACGAGATCCGCGGCAACGCCCTCACCCTGCCGCGGGGTATGGCAGAGGAGGTCTGGCGGGAAAAGCCGGCCGGAACCACCGCCCGGGACAAGACCCTCAAAGGCGAGCCGCTGACCTTTGACACTTCCCGCTTCACCTTGCGGGGATATCAGCAGAAAGCCGTGAACGCGGCTCTCTCCTGCCAGTGGCATCAGGGGGTGCTGATCGCCCCCTGTGGCGCGGGAAAGACCGAGATCGGCATGGCGGTCATCGCTCATCTGGGCAGACCCGCGCTCTGGATCACCCACACGCTGGATCTGGCGCAGCAGGCCAAGGAGCGGGCGCAGCTGCGTCTGGGGCTGGATGAGCGGGAGGTTTCCATCATCTCCGGCGCACACAAGCGCTGCGGCACCAAGCTGACCATCGCCACCGTGCAGAGCCTGTACCGCATGGAGCTGGACGAGCTTGCCCGCACCGTGGGCGTGGTGATCGTGGACGAATGCCACCATGTGGTCAACAACCCGGAGCAGGCCAGCATGTTTGCGGCGGTGCTCAAGTGTCTGCCCGCCCGCTGGCGCTTTGGCCTGACCGCCAGCGACACCCGCAGCGACGGCCTGAGCGAGACCATCTTTCAGGTGCTGGGCCCCCGCGTGGCGGTCATCGAACCGCAGCAGCTCGAACAGATCACCATCACGCCCCGGGTCGAAACGGTGCCCACCCGCTTCGTCTATACGCCCCGCACCAATGAAAGCCCCATCGACTATGTGCGCCTGATGCGCTGCATGGCCACCGATGCCGACCGGATGCAGACGGTGGAAGGTGTCATCGACCGTGCCGTCGCCGAGGGCAGCAGCTGGCTGGTGCTGGCAGCGTCCCTCGCCATTCTGGAACGGCTGCACGCCTACGCGCTCAGTCTGGGCCTTGCTGCCGAGTTTGTCTGCGGCTCAACCAAAAAAGCAGAACGCACAGCCGCCCTCTCCCGCATGAAAACCGGGCAGGCCCGCATCCTGTTCGCCACCTATCAGCTGGCAAAGGAAGGACTGGACATTCCCTGTCTGGACCGCCTTGTGCTGGCAACACCCACCCGCAACAAGGTCATCGTGCAGCAGAGCATCGGCCGCATCCAGCGCCCCGCACCCGGCAAGACCGAGGCCCTGGTCATTGACCTTGTGGACGAAAAGACCCCGCAGCTTCTGGTGCAGTACAAGCAGCGCCGGACCCTGTACAGGAAAATGAACATCACAGAAAAGGAGTAATTATCATGTCTGAACTGAACTATGCATCCGCCCTCGCCACTCTGGACGGCGAATTTGAAGCCGCCAGCGCCCAGACCGGCGGCAGCGGCGTGCCCGCAGGCCGCTACAACGCCATCCTGAAAGAGGCCAAGATCGTTGCCCGCACCGGCGGCGGCATTGCCCTGAGCGTGTCCTTCATCGTGACCGAGGGGCCGTACAAAGGCCGCTATGCCTTTACCAGCTACGGTCTGAGCAAGAACGGTCTGCCCTTCTTCAAGGGCTTTCTGCAGATGATCCAGCTGCCCCTCACCAAACTGAGCGAGCTGGAAAAAGCCCTGCCCCTGTTCCCGGGGCACATGTGCGTCATCGATGTGCGCCCCGACCGCAAGAACCCGCAGTACACCATGACCTATGTGGACCGGTATCTGGGCATGGGCAATGTGGCCGACTACCTCAAGCCCCCGGCACAGCCCGCCGCGCAGGATGATCTCATCCCGGTGGACGAGCCGGATGATTTTCCTTTTAACTAACAGGAGGTGCGCATGCTCGAACAATTCCCGCAGGCTCTGAAAGAGAGCCGCCGCTGGGTCTGCTTCGATGCCGCCAAAACGCCCATCAACCCCGCCACCGGGCAGAATGCAAAGCCCAACGACCCCGCCACATGGGGCACGCTGGAAGCGGCACAGGCCGCAGTCTCCCGCTTTGGTCTGCGCGGCGTCGGGGTGCTTTTGGGCGATGGGCTGTGCGGCATCGACATCGACCATTGCCGGGACCCGGACACCGGTGTCCTCTCGGACATGGCCCGGGAGATCATCGACGGGATGCAGACCTACGCCGAGGAAAGCCCCAGCGGCACCGGTGTGCACCTGCTGTTCACCGGCCAAAAGCCGGCCGGTGCCTGCCGCAAAAGCAGCATCGGGCTGGAAATGTACGATGGCGGGCGGTACTTCACCGTCACCGGCAAAGCGCTGAACGATCTTGCCATCGAAGAACGCACCGCCCAGTGCGCCGCCGTGCACGCAAAGTATCTGGCAAAGCCGGAAGCGCCCTGGGTGCCTGCGCCTGCCGGCGTGTGGCAGAAGGTGGACCGCTCCGACGAAGAGCTGCTGCGCACCGCCTGCGCTGCCCGGGACGGTGAGCGCTTTGCTGCCCTGTATGCCGGAGACTGGCAGGCCTACTACAACAGCCACAGCGAAGCCGACCTCAGCTTCTGCAACCTGCTGGCCTTCTGGTTTGGTGCCGATGTGGAGCGCATGGATCATGTGTTCCGCACTTCCGGTCTCATGCGCCCCAAGTGGGATGAACGGCGCGGTGCCAAGACCTATGGCCGCTGGACGCTGGAACGGGCCGTCAGTGACTGTCAGGAGGTGTACACTCCCTCGCCGGAGCCGGACAAAACGCCCTTCGCCGATCAGGACGAAGCCCTCCGCGCCCTGAACGTCAAGTACGGTACGCAGTCGCCCGCCGCCGCACCCGCCCCCGGCGTCAAGACCTACTCGCTGGACGACACCGGCAACGCCCGCCGCTTCCGCGACCGGTACGCCGACCGGGTGCGGTACAACCCCACCGACAAATGCTGGATGGTGTGGGACGGCGCCCGCTGGAAGCGGGACGACCTTGCCACCATCAAGGGCCTTGCAGATGAGATGCTGGACCAGATGGACAAGGCCTGCTTCGGCATCCGGGATATCAATACCGCCGGGGCGCTGCGCCGCCATGTGCAGAAGAGCCGTTCCAGCCGCAGCAAGGAAGCCTTCCTGAAAGAAGCCCAGCACCTGCCCGGCATCCCCATGCTGCCGGAACAGTTTGACCGGAACAAGGGCCTGCTGAACCTGCGCAACGGCATCCTGAACCTTGCCCGCCGGGAGCTTGTGCCCCACGACCGGGGCCGCTACATCACCCGCATGGCGCAGGTGGACTACGACCCGGCCGCCAAAGCCCCCGTGTGGGAGGCCTTCATCCAGTCCGTCACCGGCGGGGACGCCCAGCTGGCGGAGTACCTGCAGGTGATGGTGGGCTACTGCCTGTGCGGCTCTACCCGGGAGCAGTGCATGTTTTTCCTGTACGGCGACGGCGCCAACGGCAAAAGTACCTTCCTCGAAACGCTGGCAAAAATGCTGGGCGACTACTGCATGAACGCCCAGGCCGATACCATCGCCAGTACCCGCAGCCGCTCCTCCGGCGCGGCACGCAGCGATGTGGCCCGCCTGAAAGGTGCCCGCTTCGTCACACTGGAAGAGGGCGATCAGGGCGCAACGCTGGACGAAGGCCTTGTGAAGCAGATGACCGGCGGCAACACCATCACCGCCCGCTTCCAGTATGGCAAGGAATTTGAGTTCCGGCCGGAGTTCAAACTGGTGGAAGCCACCAACCACCTGCCCAAGATCCACGGCACCGATGTAGGCATCTGGCGGCGCATCCGGCTGGTGCCCTTCACCCAGAGCATCCCGGAAGAAAAGCAGGACATCTTGCTGCCCCAGAAGCTGGAAGCTGAGCTGCCCGGCATCCTCAACTGGGCGCTGGACGGCCTGCAGAAATGGCTGGCCAACAGTCAGGGCGGCAGGCGGCACGGCCTGCCCGCCTGTGCCGCCGTGGACAGCGCCGTGAGTGCCTACAAGCAGGATCAGGACCGCATCGCGGCCTTTCTGGCCGACTGCACCGAGCCCGCCGAGGGCAGCACCGTGCAGGCCAGCGTGCTGTTCCGCACCTACCTGAACTGGTGCAGCGAGAACAACGAAAAATGGCGCATGGCCAACAAGCAGTTCGGCATGGAGGTGAAGAAGCACTACGAGATCCGCAAGGGCATGTACTACAACGAATATGTAGACATGGCCCTCTCGGACGAAGGAATGCGCTGTATGGCGCTTGGCCGCGGCACCGATCCATCTGTTGCACCAGCCAGAAGCCGTCCTCTCTATGAGCAGACCCGCCTGAAAAACTGAGCGTATGGAGGGTATGGAAGCAGGAAGGGCGTTTCCCAGACTTTTTACTATATATTTTTTGTTACATCTAGGGAGTTTTCAAAAATAGCTTCCTATCCTCCATACCCTCCATAGAAAGGAGCAACCAATTTGACTTACGAAGAGAAAAAGGCATGGCTCTGGCGGTACCGGACGGCCAAGCGGTTCGAGCTGCTCAAACTGGACGAGCTGGCCACGCTGCAGACCGATGCCACCCACACCACCCAGCGCTTTTCCCCTGTGCCGGGCGGCAGCGGCGACGGACAGGCTCTGCCCCGCAGTGTGGAACGCATCGACGAGGCCCGCCGGGCCGCTGAGGCGCAGTCTGCCGTGTGCGACACCATCCGGGCCGAGATCATGGAGGTGTTCAGCCAGCTGGACGATGAGGTGGATTTCATGATCCTGTTCCGGCGGTACATCCTGCTGGAGGACTGGCCGGACATCGCGGTCATCGTCCGCATTTCCCGCAGCCAGATGTTCCAGCGCCACAGCGCGGCCATCAAAAGACTGGAGATCAAAAGTCCGGACTGAACCGGAGCGAACCGGACTTGATAATACTGTCAACCCCTGCTAAAATTTAAAATGCCAGAGCCCGCAGGAAAGACTTACTCCCTTCATCCCTGCGGGCTTTGTGCTGCCCGGCTGACACAGAGGATCACCTTTCCCGACCAACAGCCTGAATGCATCAGCCGGGTTTCTTTGTTATATCCTGCCGTTCGGATCTTCCGGGCGGCTTTTTGATTTTACGGCAAGAGAGGTGGTGACGTGGCCAACGAAGAAAATCTCATCCCGTTCAATGAACGAACGGAGAGCGAACAGAGACAGATCGCCCAGAAGGGCGGCATTGCTTCCGGTGCGGCCCGCCGCCGCAAGCGCAGCATGAAAGAAGCCGCCGACTACTATCTCAGCCTGCCGGAGACCGACCGCCGCCGGGTGAATGCCCTGCTGCGGGATGAGGTGGACAATGAGGATATCGACAATCAGATGTCGGTGGTCATGGGCATTACTGAAGCCGCCAAGCGCGGTGATGCCCGTGCCGCCGGGGTGCTGCTGAAGATGCTGGGCGAGGAGACCGTGCAGGAGGACCCGGCAGCGGATGCACTGGAAGCTGCCCGCAAGCTGCTGGGAGGTGTGGACAGTGCCATTGACTGAGTTTCAGCAGGAGTTCCTTCGCAATTGCTCCCACCGCTGGAACGTCAAGACTGGGGCCACCCGCTCCGGCAAGACCTATCTGGACTGCGCTGTTACCATCCCCAAGCGCATCTGCGCGGCCCGGGACGAGGGCCTTTGCGTCATGCTGGGCAACACCCTCGGCACGCTGGAGCGCAACGTGCTGGAGCCCATGCGGACCCTCTGGGGTCCGGAGCTTGTGGGCGTGGTGCGCACCTCGGCGTCCGGCAACATCGTGCAGCTGTTTGGCCGCAAGGTGTACGTGCTGGGTGCCGACAACAAAAAGCACATTGCCCGCATTCAGGGCGCAGCCTTCGAGTACGCCTATGGGGACGAGATCACCACATGGGACGAAGGTGTATTTCAGATGTTGAAAAGCCGTCTGTCCTGTCCGCACAGCCATTTTGACGGCACCTGCAACCCGGATAACCCACAGCACTGGTTCAAGCAGTTTCTGGACAGCGACGCGGACATCTACTGTCAGGCCTACACCATCGACGACAACCCCACTCTGCCGCCGGAGTTCGTGGCTCAGCTGAAAAAGGAGTACGCGGGCACGGTCTACTATAACCGCTTTATCCTCGGCCAGTGGGCTGCAGCGGGCGGTATCATCTACCGGCCCTTTGCGGACAGCATTGCCGCCGGGGATGGGCGTTTCCTCTGGCCTGCGGACAAGCCCTGCCGCCCGTGGCGTATCCACATCGGGGTGGACTTTGGCGGCAACGGCTCCCGGCACGCATTCGTGGCCACCGGCATCCTGCCCTACTACGCGGGGGTCGTGGGTCTGGCATCCGCCCGCATCGACCCGAAGGATCAGGATGCAGACTTCCTCGCCGCGCAGCTCATTGAGTTCTGCACCGCCGTGTTCGCACGGTACGGCGAGATCCACTATCTTTTCTGCGACAGCGCCGAACAGACGCTGATCAACCACATCCGCACCCGGCTGCGGGCCTGCCCGCTTTCCTGGCTGGCCGACCGGGTCAACAACTCCGCCAAGATCCAGATCATCGACCGAATCCGCCTGACGTCCATCCTGATGGGCGGCGGGCGCTTTTGGTATATGCCGGAAGCTGCCACCCTGCGGGACTCCCTTGCCGCCGCCCTGTGGAGCCAGAAGCACCCCGGCGTGGATGAACGTCTGGACGATGGAACCACCGACATTGATACATTGGATGCCTTCGAGTACACCATTGAACGCGATTACAGGAGACTGACTGCAAGATGAACGTTGCCGCTTTTATTGAATACCTGAACAAAACAAAGCATCTTCACCTCGATGCGGACTACTACGGCAACATCGAAGTCTGGCGGCAGTGGTGGAAGGGCGATGTGCCCGACATCCACGACCAGAAAGAGGATGCCCCGGACGGCAGCGTCATTTCGCGGCGTCTGGCTTCCCTGCGGATGCCTAAGCACGTCTGCGAGGACTGGGCAAACCTGCTGCTCAACGACAAGACCACTCTCCAGATCGGCGATGCATCCACCTCTGCCTATTTGCTGGGCAGCGATGAACAGCAGACCGGGGGCCTTTTGCGGCAGCTTCATTTCTGGGAGAACGCAAACCGGCTGGTGGAGCAGGCCTACTGGTCGGGCACCGGCGCTTTTGTGATGAGCGTGGAGAACCTGACGGTGGATGCCTCCGGCAACGCTCTGCCTTCGCCGCAGGGGAGCATCCGGCTGGACTACGACCCCGCCTGCTGCATCCTGCCCATCAGCGTGGAGCGCGGCGTTGTGACCGAAGCGGCCTTTGTGTCCGAGTGCATGATGGGCGGAAAGCCTGCCGTCTACCTGCAGACCCACACGGTCAGGAACGGAAAGCGCACCATCACCAACGAATGGTTTGAGGTGACGGACGATGTTTCCGGCACACCGAAGTTCTCCAAGCTCACCGAGGACAAGACCCTGCCGGGCACGGTGAAAAGCATCACGGTCACCGGCGCACCGGCATGGTTCAGCCTGTTCAGCCCGGCTGCTGTCAAGAATCTTGACGGCGGCATGGGGCTGGGCATGAGCATCTTTTCCGAAGCGCTGGACGCGGCACAGATGGTGGACTACGCCTTCGACAACTATCGGCAGGACATCCGCCTCGGCGGCAAGAAGATCTTCTATGACCGCTCCCTGTGCAAAAAATGGGTGGACAAGGAAGGCAAGGAACACGCCGTGCCGCCGGATGCCGTCCACCGCCAGATCTTCTACGAACTGCCTGCGCCGGAGGGCAGCATCGACCAGCCTGCTGCATGGCGGGAGTACAACCCCGACCTGCGCACCGCTTCCAACCATCAGGCGGTGCAGGACGCGCTGGACATGATGAGCTTTAAGTGCAAACTGGGCTGCCACCGCTATAAGTTCGATCAGGGCACCGTGACCACCGCCACCGAGTACACCGGCAGCCGTCAGGATCTGGTGCAGAACGCCAACAAGAACCAGATCCCCATCGAGACGGCATTGATCGGCATCCTGCGTGCCATGCTGTGGGCGGCGAAGAACCTGCTGGGTGCGCCGGTAGACCCGGAGTCCAGCATCTCGGTCAACTGGGACGACAGCTACATCGTCAGCGAGCAGGAACGCACAAACCAGCTGCGGGAGGACGCCATTGCGGGCCTTGTGCCCCGCTGCCGGTATCTCGCTGCCCGGTACAGCCTGAGCGAGGACGAGGCCCACCAGTGGACGGCAGAGGCCAAGGCGGACAGCCACACTGACGAAGCCCTCACCTTCGGGGGTGCCTGATGCTGCCGCCGAGCTATCTCGACCAGATGCCGGACGCCTTTGTGCAGCTCTGGCAGCAGGTCGAGGACGCGATCTTACAGGACGTTGCCCGGCGCATCGGCAAGATGGACGCCGTGACCCCCACCGCTAACTGGCAGCTGTGGCGCTACCAGCAGACCGAAGCGGTGCGCAACGACGTGGTGAAGCTGCTGGCGAAGTACACCGGCAAGAGCGAAACGGCCATCCGCAAGCTGCTTTTGCAGGCCGCCACCGAAGCCATGGAGCGGGAGGATGCGATCTATTACCACTACGACATGGAGCCGCCCCCTTTTGAAGAGAACGCCGCCCTGAACAACCTGCTGGATGCCGGCGCGCGGCAGACCTGCGGCACATGGCAGAACCTGACCGCCACCACGGCAAACACCGTCACAGGGGCCTTTGAACGCACACTGGACGCTGCATGGCTCAAAGTGGGCACCGGTGCCTTCGACTACAAAACCGCCGTCAAACAGGCCGTGGACAGCCTTGCAGACGACATGCCCATGGTCACCTATCCCAGCGGCCACACCGACAGCATCGAGGTGGCCGCACGGCGTGCCATCCTGACTGGCGTGAACCAGACGACTGGCAAGCTGCAGGTGGCCCGCATGGACGAAATGGGCTGCGAATTTGTGGAGACGACCGCCCACGGCGGTGCCCGTCCTTCTCATGCAGAATGGCAGGGACGGCGCTTCCATCGCGGTGGTGCGGTGGACTACAAGGGCAGGCACTACCCGGATTTTGAAGCCGCAACCGGCTACGGCACCGGCGCAGGCCTTTGCGGCTGGAACTGCCGACACCAGTTCTTTGCCTGCTTCCCGGAGCTGGGCGACCCGCCCCAATGGACGCAGGAGCAGCTGCGGGAGCTGAACGCCCGGGACATCGAGTGGAACGGCAAAAAGTACACCGCTTACGAGATATCCCAGATGCAGCGCGCCCGGGAGCGGAACGTCCGCCGCTGGAAAAAGCGGTATCTGGCCGAGGACGCCGCCGGGCTGGACACCACTGACAGCGCTGTGCGCCTGAAAGCCGCCCGCCAGAGCCTGAGTGATTTCACCAAGGCCACCGGCGGCAGAGTGGACAGCGCCCGTGTCAGCGTGCCGAAGTTCGGCAGGAGTGAAGCCAGTAGGGCAAGTGCAAAATCTCAGGCGCATCACACCGACTGGCTCAAGTCTATCAATGCGCAGAGTACCAGCCTGAATACCGTTGCAAAATATTATGATGCACGGTATAATAATACCGAAGAATATCGGTTGCTGATGCAATATGCCAACAGCGTAAAAAGTGGCTGGCTTTCGCCGCTTGCAGGTTTTGACCTGTACAAGAGTACGCACGAGCGCATCCAGACCGAGCTTGTTGGCAAGACTACTGCGGATGGTACTGTTATTACCGGACATACCGCCCATTTCATGGAGCGTATGTTCGGCACATTGGTCGACCCCGATAAGTTAAAATATGACCTTAAAATCATCCGGCGAAGCGGTGTTGGCTATGAAGCCATGCGTGATACCGTTTTGAATCCTGAGCGCATCAACCCTGTAAAAACGGATTCAAGAGGAAAGCGAAGCGTGCGCCTTATTGGCAAAGCGATCGTCACGATAAACCCAGACACGGGACAGCTGATTCAGCTGAATCCAAGGAGTGAGCAGAAATGACCTTTTGTTTTGAAGATTTAGATCCTGATTCCAAGGAGTTTTTGAAGAAGCATGTTCCCAGCGCGGTAAACTGCAAAAGTCTGGATGAACTTCTTTTGGAGCTTGATGATTTCATCACATCGACCTTTGACGAGAATGACGAGCCGACAGCTCTTTCTCGTGAGGGCGAAGCAGTGTACGACAGAATCTACTGTTGCACGCCGTAATTCATAATATCAACTAAACCACGATGCACACGCACCGTGGTTTTCTTTTGCCCATTTTTAAGCACTGTGCAAAATTTGCCCAGTGCTTTTTTCATGCCGTTTTAGCTCATGTCGGAAGAGCGCCGGTCTCCAAAACCGGAAGCGGCAGGTTCGAGTCCTGCAAACGGTGCCATGCGGCGGGCGGCGCGTACCCCGCCCACGACCGAATACTGACAGAGAACAGTGTAAAAAACTGAGGTCTCACACACGAAAGGAGTTTCCACCATGAAGCGTGAAGACGTGAAGAACAAGATCCCCGGCATCACCGATGAACAGCTGAACTGGATCATGCAGGAGAACGGCGCAGACATCAACCGGGAGAAGTCTGCAGCCACCGCCCTGCAGACCCAGCTTGACAACGCAAACGCCCAGCTCAAGACCGCACAGGACGGCCTGAAAGCCTTTGACGGCGTGGACGTGGCAGGCCTGCAGGAGCAGGTCACCAAGCTGAAGGCCGACATGAAGACGCAGGCCGAGGGCTTTGCCTTTGATAACGCGCTGGACGCCGCCATCCTGGGCAAAAAGGGCCGCAGCGTCAAGGCAGTGCGTGCTTTGCTGGATCTGGACGCCCTGAAGGGCTCTGCCGACCGCGGTACCGACATTGCAAAGGCACTGGACGATGCCGCAAAGGCCAACCCATGGGCGTTCGGCGAGGACGGTGCAGCCGGTGTGGCCGTGGTCTCCACCGGAGCCGAGCACGGTGCACCGCCCGCCAACGAGAGCGATGGTGTGGAAGCCGCTTTCAAATCCCTGAACCCTGAACTGAACCTGTAACAACGAAAGGAGATTTCTATGGCACATGCAAGTCAGGAGCGTTACTCCGCTCTGGTGGATGCAAAGCTGCGTGCGACTCTGGTCACCCGCGACAATACCATCTTCAACAACCGCTACGAGGGCAGCCCCAAGGCCGGTAAGGTCAAGATCCCTGTCCGCGACACTGAGGTTGCCGTCAAGGCCTACGACAAGGCAAACGGCGTGGATGCCGATGCCGGCACCACCACCTATCTGGATCTGGACATCGACAACGACGAGGCCGTGAACGAGATCATCGACGGCTTCGACGCCGCTTCCGTGCCCGACGACATCACCGCCGAGCGTCTGGACAGCGCAGGCTACTCCATGGCTCTGTCCATCGACAAAAAGTCCATCGAGGCGCTGCAGGGCGCAGCGGGTGCCAACATCAGCGCCACCAAGACCGCCTGCACCGTTTCCACCGCCTACAAGGAGGCTCTGGCTGCAAAGCGCACCCTGAGCCGCAACGGCGTGCCGCAGGCCGGCCGCTGGATGATCGTCAGCCCCGAGTATCTGGAGATCCTCATGCAGGACGACCGCTTCATCAAGCAGGGCGATTTGTCCCAGCAGCTGGTGCAGGCCGGCGCGGTGGGCCAGATCGCAGGCTTTGCGGTGTACGAGTCCAACAACATGGATTTTGAGAACGCCACCCGCGTGGCCACCAAAAAGACCACCACCGAGTTCATCTGCGGCCATCCCAACTGGTGCCACCGCGTCATGGAGTGGCAGACCCCGGTGCACCTGCAGGATCTGGGCGGCTCCGGCAAGTACATCGGCGCATCCGCTGTGCAGGGGCGCAAGGTGTACGGCATCAAGGTGTCCAAGCCCAAGACCCTGTACATCAAGCGCATCGAGGCGTAAGGCCATGCTCTACTGCACCTATGACCAGTATGCGGCGGCGGGCGGTACAGTGCCGGAAGCCGCCTTCGGGGTGCTGTGCAGCCGGGCTTCCCGCATGATCGATGCCGCCACCTTTGGCCGGGCGGAGAGCCACGCCGCCGGGTGCGAGGCCTGCCGGGAAGCGCTGGCGGATGCCTGCGGGCAGATCGTCGGCCTGCTGGCCGCTGCATCTGCGGCGGGCGCTGTGCCTGGTGCTGCCAGCGTCTCAAACGACGGCTACAGCGTCACCTTTGGCAGCAATGCCAGTGTGACCGCAGCCACCCGGCAGGAAGCCTATGAGATCATCCGCACCGCGCTGGGCAGTGACCCGCACGGCCTGCTGTACAGGGGGATTCTGTGATGCAGACAGCTGTTACTGTGGTGAACCTCATACACGACACCGCCACCGAGACGGACAGGCCGGTGTGCTGGGTGTTCCCGTTTTGCAGCTGGCGGGAATGCCGCTCCACCTCCGGCTCCGGCACCGCCAAGAACCCGGAGCGCACCACCCACATCCGCATCCCGGCCAGCGTGTGCACCATGGGCTACCTGCCCTATGCCCAGTGGGCGGCGCTGTCTGCAGCGGAAAAGACCAAGCACTGGACCCTGAAACGCGGCTGGAAGCTGGTGCAGGGCGCGGTGCCTGCCTTGACCGAAGCCGAGTATGCCAAACTCGAAAAAACGCACCTATGCTGCACGGCAGCGGCTGTCTCCGATAACCGGGAGCCGCTGCTGCCCCACTGGCACGTGGAAGGGAGCTGATCGTATGAGCGCACCGGTTTTTGATTTCAAGATCACATTCCGTCCCGGCTTTCAGGCCGACATGGACGCACGGTTCGCAAGGCTGCAGTTTGCCTTTTCACAGAAAGTGGTCGATGTTGTGGACAAATATGTGCCGCTGGAAACCGGCGCGCTGAAGAACAGCGTGAATCAGGCATCCAACTTTAAGGAAGGTCTGCTGGTGTACAATACGCCCTATGCCCGCAGGCAGTATTATCTGCATGAACGGGGCACCGACCTGCACGGCGCGAAGGGCGAAACGGAACGTCACCGCGGTTCCTACTGGGGACAAAACGCCATTGCCGACCACAAGGACGAGCTTGAAAAGTTCGCCCATGATGCCGCAAAGCAGTTTCTGGGAGGGAACAAATGAGCGAAACCGTAAAGCCCACCATTGCCGCCCTGCGGGCATGGCTCAAGACCTGCCCGCTGATCGCCGACGAGCAGGAAGCCACCGGCGCGGCTTTCCGCATTGCCGGACTGGAAGAAGAATCCACCGCCTTTTCCATCGAGGACAGCCCCGGTGATCCCATCATCACCGAGTACATCTCCGGCTGGGAAATGGCGAAGAATTACCTCTTTCTGTCTCGCGGTGAGTACAGCGAGATGGATTCCGTTAACATTCAGAACAGCGGCTTTTTCGAGCAGCTCACCGAGTGGGTCATGCGGCAGGATGCCCGGCACAACCTGCCCGACCTCTCGGCCTGCGGCGGGAATAAAACCCCCACCGGCATTGCCGTGACGAACAGCGGCTACATCGTCACAAACAGCGCGGGCAGCTGTAAGATGCAGCTGCAGATGCGCCTGACCTACTACATGCCAAAATGAAAGGAGTTTTGATATGACTGTATCCGAAGCCATTACCAAGTCCGGCATCACGCCCAGCGCGTCGTATACCGGCATTGAGACGGCGAACGATTTTGTGCTGGCGTTCCAGATCGAGAGCACCCAGACCAAGGAAAGCCAGTGGATCGTCTGCGCCGACCATGTGAAGGAGCATTCCGGCTCTCTGAACGCCACCACCGAGGATGCCCAGTACATCCGCACCGGCAACGTCACCGAAAAGACCGGCACCCAGCGCACCCTTGCTGTCAACGGCAACCGCTGCGTGGGTGACGCGTTTCAGGATTTTGTGCTGAGCCACAAAATCAAGTACGGCACCGGTAAGGACGTGATCGTGCCCTACGTCTACTTCAGCGTCCGCACCGGTAAGGGCGAGATCGGCAGTGCTTCTCTGGTCGTCACCGGCGACGTGGGCGGCACAGCAAATGCTCCCGCCACCTTTGCGGTGGATGTTAAGGCCGTCGGCACGCCCAAGGACTTTAACTATCTGACCGACGTCACCGCGTAACATAAAACCAATATCGCCCCTGTCACCTCTGGCAGGGGCGCATTTTATAGGAGGTACAAACACATGATCATCTGTGGACAGGAATTTGAATTTTCGGCGCTGAACGCTAACGACCTCGACCGTATGGACGCGGCACAGCAGCACATGCAGGCGGCTTCTGACCGCGAGAGCAAGCGCGCGCATACGGGCACCGCCGACATCCTGCGCGGCCAGTGCCGCCTTATGATGGGCTACTTCGACGAGTTGCTGGGCGAGGGCGCATCAGAACGTCTGGGCCTGGACGGAAACAACTTCGGCGCATGTGTCCGTGTGACGAACGCCATCAAGGAAGCCATCGCCGCAGAACAGGCCATCGTAAAGCAGGCGGCTGCAATGCCCATGAACCGCGAGCAGCGCCGTGCCGTTGCCAAACAGAAAAAGACCGTCCCTTACAAGGTCATTTCTACGCCCAAGACTACAACCGAGGACACCTTCATCCGTGGTCAGACTGAGGTCTCTTACGGCGGCGAGCCCGACGTGGTGGTTCCCGCTCTGACCGACGAGCAGAAAACCGAGCAGCTGATCGATGCCCGGCAGGCCGTAGACGCTCTGCGGGACGATCCTGATGCCATGCAGCAGCTGGCGGCATACGCACTGCAGATCGCCGCAGAGCGCCATGTCTGATCTGCTGCTGGACGAGTTGCCCACCCGGTGGCACGGACACGAGATCGTCCCGGATTTCCGGCCCATGGTCTGGCTGGTCAACTCCTATGTCCGGGGCAGTGTTAACACCGACCCGGTGGGCTTTGCCCAGAGCGCAATCTGGCGCTTCTACAAAGACCCGCACTGCTTTCTGACGGACGACCAGATGCTCTTTGACGGCTACCAGTACCTGCTGGAATTTTATCAGGCAGGTGAAAAGGCGGCATCCGGCGGTGACACTTCCGGTGAATCGGAAGCACCAGCTACACTGCCCTTTGATTACCAGTGCGACGCGCCGTACATTGTGGCCGCGTTCCAGCGGCTGTACGGCATCGACCTGACGACCGAGCACGTCCACTGGTTCCGCTTCCGGGCACTGCTGCGGGGCGTGATCGGCGAGGACTGCATGTTCAGCCGCATCATCGACTGGCGCACCGCAGACCTTTCTGACATGAACCCGGAGAAGCGCCGCATCTACGAAGAGCAGCGGGAGCGCTTTGCCCTGCCCGCTGAGCTGAGAGGGGGTGCAGCACGTGCGCAGACCGTCGAAGAGCACAATGCAAGCTTCATTGCCCGCTTCCGTGGCCGCTGAACGCGCTCCCATCCCCTGCCCGCACTGCGGCAGACCGCTGCCGGTATGGGCAGAGCCGCACGCCACAGCTACGGGCGTGTGGGTAAAATGCAAAAATCCCGCCTGTAAGCGGGAAATCGAGATAAAACTTTAAGCCTGTGCCCTTGTGCCCGCGCTCACGACTGAGAGGTGGACACACGTGGCAGATTACAGCATTACCGGCGATACCAAGCTGGACACCAGCGGCTTTACCAAAGGCGTATCCAGCATGACGGTTGCCGCCGGTAATCTGATTTCCGACCTGACCAAGACCGCCGCCACTAAGCTGGCGGGTCTAGCAAAATCCTCGGTCAGCGTCGGCATGAATTTTGATGCGTCCATGTCCCAGGTAGCCGCCACCATGGGCACCACGGTGGATCAGATCGACAATCTGACCAAGGTCGCCAAAGAGATGGGCAGCACCACCAAATTCACCGCTACACAGGCAGCGGACGCGCTGAACTATCTGGCGCTGGCAGGTTACGACGCAGACAAAGCAGCAGAGGTGCTTCCCAGCGTACTGAATCTGGCTGCGGCAGGCGGCATGGACTTAGCCTACGCCTCCGACCTCGTCACCGATGCTATGGCCTCGCTGAACATCGAGGCCAACAAACAGAACGTGGACGACTTCGGCAACAAGCTGGCCATGGCGGCCAGCAAGGCCAATGCCAACGTTTCGCAGCTGGGTGAAGCCATCCTGACGGTGGGCGGCACCGCCGCAAACCTGAAAGGCGGCACCACCGAGCTGACCACCGCTCTGGGTCTGCTGGCAAACGTGGGCATCAAGGGCGCGGAGGGCGGTACCCATCTGCGCAACATCATCCTGTCGCTGCAGTCCCCCACCGACGAAGCAGCCAAAAAGATGCAGAAGCTGGGCCTGCAAGTCTACGATTCGCAGGGCAAAATGCGCGGGCTGAACGACATTCTGAGCGACCTGAACAGCGCCATGAATGGCATGACGCAGGGCCAGAAGGATAGCATCATCAACCAGCTGTTCAACAAGACCGACCTCGCCGCCGTCAACGGCCTGCTGGCGGCGCAGGGCGAACAGTGGGACACCTTGGCCGCCCAGATTGATAACGCCGACGGTGCCATGGGGCAGATGGCTGAAACTCAGATCGACAATCTGCAGGGCGCTATGACCATCATGTCCTCGGCGTTCGAGGGGATGCAGCTGGCCGTCTATGATGAGCTGGAACCCACCCTGACTGAAGCGGTCAAGTGGGGCACAGACTGCCTCACCCAGCTGACCACCGCCCTGTCTGAGGGTGGCCCCGAAGCTATGCTGGCCGCTGCCGGTGAGATCATCTCCGATCTAGCGGCAGGCATTGCCGAGCAGCTGCCCGGGCTGATGACCACCGGCGTGGAGATCATCACCCAGCTGGCCCAGAACCTGACCGACACGATGCCTGCCATGCTGGACACCGGTGCTGAGGTTCTGGCAGCCCTCGCGCAAGGCATCATCAATGCCACTCCCGCCCTGCTCACCAGCGCCACCGAGATCATTGCAGAGTTTATGCTCTACCTCGGCGACCACGCAGACGAGATCATGGACACCGGTATGCAGCTGCTGGAGAGCCTCGTCATCGGCATCACCGATAACCTGCCCCAGCTCATCACGGCGGCAGCTGCCCTGATCGCCAAATGGGCAGCTGCCCTGATCGCCCATCTGCCGGACATCCTCAAGTGCGGTGCAGCCATGCTGACCACTCTGGTGGACGGTATTGTCTGCAGTCTTGAGAATCTGGCGGAGGCCGCCCTCGCCTGCGTGGCAAAGCTGGTGGGCGTGTGGGACGGCAGCATGGACGAGTGGGGCCATATCGGCGAGAACATCGTCAGCGGCCTGCTGAACGGTATCAAGGGCGCATGGAACAGCCTGACCAAGTGGGTCAGCGACGGCATTAACGGCCTTGTCTCCGGGGTCAAGGGGCGGCTGGGCATCCACTCCCCGTCCAAAGTCTTTGACGAGATCGGCGTGCAGGTTTGCAACGGTCTGGCGCAGGGTCTCGACCGCGGAAATAAGAAGGTCAAGGACGCAGCCAAGACCGTGGTCGCGTCCGTAACCGACAGCGCCACCACCCTCACCAATGGCGTGGCCAAGACCGTGGAGACCGTCACGGAACGGATGGCGAACGGTGCTACACAGCAGAAACAGACCATCACCGAGACTTCCCGGCAGATGGTGGGCGGTGTGCTGAAGGACATCAAGACCGTCACCAGCATTGCTGCGGACGGCACCAAGACCGTCAAGCAGACCATGGAGACGGTGCGCGAGACCGCCAAGACGGTCACTTCCACCTTTGAGACGCTGGCAGACGGGGTCAAGACCACCACCCAGACCGTCACCGAGACCCTGACCGACGGCACCGAGACCCAGAAGCAGGTCATCACCGAGGTCTACGACGACGTGGTGGACGGTGCCCTTGTGACGGTGGAGAAGATCAAGACCGTCGCGGCCGACGGCACCGTGCAGGTGGCCGAGCAGATCAAAAAGTCCAGCGCGGACAACTTTGACGGCCTGTGGAAGGAGCTGCAGACCGAAGCAGATACCGGCATTCTGGGCACCTTCGATGATCTGTACACCGCCGTCAAGAATCAGGACTGGCTGGGCATCGGCAAGTGGGTGGCGAGCACCATCTACGGCGGTCTGACTGCCGACCAGAAGAAGCAGGTCAATGATTTTGCCCTTGGCATCGTGACTAAGCTCAACAAAGCGCTGGGCGGTGCCCGCGATCAGCTGGTGCAGGGAGCTATCGACCTTGGCGGGCAGATCGTGAACGGCCTGACCGGCGGCTTCTCTGAGGTCTGGCAGCAGGCACAGGGCCTTGGTTCCACCCTCGTGTCGGTCTTTCAGGGCCTGCAGGGGCCGCTGAGCACGGCGGCTCTCGCCATCAGTCAGGGCCTGAGCGGCGGTCTGCTGTCCAGCTTCCCCACCATTTTTGCGGGCGTCGCTTCCCTGATCGGCGCGGTCGGTGCAGCCTTTGAAGGCCTGCTGGCCGCGATCTCCGCCGCCCTGAGCGCTACCTTTTTTGGCATCCCGATGGGCCTGATCGTGGCAGCGGCAGCGGTCGCGCTGGGCGTTGCCATTGCGGCCATCGTTGCATCGCTCGGCGGCTCCAAAAAGAACGTAAGCCACGGCGGCGGTTCCTCTGGCGGCGGTTCGTCTGGCTCTGGCAGCATGGGCAGCGTGGATATCACCACCGGCACCGGCAGTCTGGAAGATGCCATCAACGCCAACACCAAGGCGCTAGAAAAGACCAACTCTGCCCTTGCCGACATGATCCGGCAGGCGGGGGCGCTGGTGCTTTCCGACAACATGCGCCTCGGCTCCACCGTGGCCGCTTCCGGCACTGCACAGGTGGTGTCTGCTGCCAACAGCTACCACCGCGAGGGTGATACCAACATCACCCAGAACTTTTACAACGGCCACGACACCGCCGCCGCACAGCAGCGGGAAGCCCGCTGGGAAGCCGACAAGGCCAAGGCCCGCAAACGATGAAAGGAGGACACTGTGCTTTTTAAAGACCATCTCAAGGTCGTGACAGATGCCGGTGCCGTCCTGCATCTGGGCTGGGACTACGATGCCCCTTACTTTCTCGACCCGCTGAACGGCATCGACGTGGACTTGAAAACCGCGCAGGGTGTCAATCAGGTGGGCGACACCGTGGAGGGGCAGAGCGTCTCCGGCGTGTCCCGCACCCTCGATGTGGTGTTCTGGGGCGCGTATGCGCTGGACAATGCCCGGGATTTCAGCAAAAAGCTGCCCTACTTCACCAAGGGCACCCTGTACTTTAGCGACCACTATTTCACCCGCTTTGTGCTGCAGAAAACGCCCTACTTTTCCAGCTACACGCCGCAGCCACGCTGTTCGCTCATGCTCTACAGCGAAAAGCCCTTCTGGTACGACCTCAACGCCGTCAGCAGCGTGCTGGGCGGGTACGAAAAGGCGTTCCGCTTTCCTGTCTGCTACGACAGCCACATCTACGGCATCAAACGGGACGGCACGGCGGCAGTGCTGCGCAACGAGGGCAGCCTGCCGGTGCCCTTCACGGCCACCCTGCGGTGCGACATGCCGGTGACGCATCCCAAGGTGGTGGACCTGCAGACCGGGGCCTTCATCGGCTTTGACCTGACCCTGCAGCCGGACGAGACGCTGGAAATCTACCGCAGCACCTCTGACCGGCTGGCCTGCACCCTGACCCGGGCAGGCGTGACCGAGAACATCTTCTCCAAGCTGGACGAGGACAGCACCCTCACCGAGCTGCAGCCCGGCGATAACATGCTCTCCATGCAGGCCGAGAACGGCTCCGGCTACCTGCAGGCATCCGTCAGCTTTTACCCGATGGAGGCGGGCATCCTGCCCGAACCGTTATGAGACTGGACGTTTTGGACGCAGACACCCTTGCCCGCGTGGGCTGGGTGGACGTGTGGGTGTCCCTCTATTGGGACAGTCCCTATTACTCCGAGGGCAGCTTTACCCTTGAGGTGCGCCCCACCACCGAGAACCTGCAGCTTTTGCAGGAGGGCCGCTGGCTGGTGCGCAGCGACGAGAACCCCCGCATCCCCATGCGCATCTGCGCCCGCGCCAACCAGAACGAGGACGCGAACCTTGTGGTGTCCGGCTACCCGGCAACATGGCTGCTGACAAAGCGCGTCTCTGCTGTGACGGTGAAGAACCAGAACGCGGAATCCGCCATGCGCAGCCTTGTGAGCGCCGCAAAGCCATGGCCCCGCCTTGCGCTGGGCACCGAGTACGGCTTTGACACCACCTTTGAAAAGCAGACCTCCGGCGGTACGGTGTTCGACTACTGCAAGACCATCGGGCAGGCCTGTGATCTGGGGTTCCGCATCGTGCTGGACGGCAAGGGCAGCAAGAAAAAGCTGCTCTTCGAGTGCTTCCGGCCCACCTTCGACCCAAACCGCAGATACAGCCCCCGGTGGGGCAACCTGCTGAATGCCGGGTGGAGCTTTGCCGACACCGACTACGCCAACATCGCCCTTGTGCAGGGCGCTGGCGAAGGTGACGAGCGCGCCACCGTCTGGGTGGGCGATGTGAACGCTACCGGCTCCGACCGGCGGGAAATGTACGTCGATGCCCGGGACGTGCAGCCGGAGGACGGCGAGACCAGCACCAGCCAGAGCTATCTGGAAAAGCTGGCTGACCGGGGCGGCGAAAAGCTGCTGGCCCAGCTGCGCACCGGGTCCATCGAGTTTGACGTGGACGATGATACCCTGCAGGTGGGCGATGTGCTGAGCGCAAGCCTGCCTCAGCTGGGCTACACCGCCATGGTGCGCGTGGCCGACATCATCACCCAGAGCGAGGACAGCGGCACCACCCGCACAATCCGGCTGGGCACGCCCACATGGCACAAGACCTGAAAGGAGGACTTTATGGCTGATATCATTACTTACCCCGAAAACGGCATTACCTACGATGCCGACGACGCTTCGGGTTACCTCGCCACCCGCCTGAGCGGCGTGTACAGCGCCGAGGAGGATTTCTCCGTCACGGCACAGGGCGGCCTGAGCGTACAGGTGAGCGCCGGTCAGGCATGGGTGCGCCCGGCGCGGTTCAAGGGCCGCAGCATCATCATGGAGCAGCCCGCCACACTGCCCCTGACCGCCGCCGATGCCGTGCGCAGCCGCATCGACCGCGTGGTGCTGCGCTACGACGCCGCCGCCAAAAAGACCAGCCTGCTGGTGCTGGACGGCACGCCGGATTCCGCTGCCCCTGCGGCCCCGGCCATCACCCGCACCGAGCTGATCTACGACCTCTGCCTTGCCGAGATCAAGCGCCCCGCAGGCTCCACCGCCGTCACCGTCGCCGACATCTACGACACGCGCGCAGATGAGACCGTCTGCGGCGTGATGCGGGATGGCGTGACCGGCATCCCCACCGGCACGCTGGTGCAGCAGTGGAAGGCCGTGATCGAATCCATGAGGGGTGGCAGCTTTTATACCCGTGCCGAGGTGGATGCGCTGTTGAAAAGCTTGAAAAGCGTGGATCCTTTTCCCGTGGGCAGCATCTACCAGAGCACCGCCCGTACAAGCCCTGCCGCACTGTTCGGCGGTACATGGCAGGAGATTGCGCAGAACCGGGTACTGATGGGTGCTGGCAGCGGCCACGCAGCGGGCACCACCGTGGAGGCCGGACTGCCGAACATCACAGGCTCTTTTGTCGCGGATGTAAAAAAGGGTGA
>ENA-OWPP01000367-OWPP01000367.1-human-gut-metagenome-genome-assembly--contig:-NODE-367-length-53873-cov-17.920287_pt1 | contig 53873 bp, 51 predicted proteins | sample MGYA00248265_ERZ651848 | MGnify/ENA primary metagenome ERZ651848 (study PRJEB26924, sample SAMEA4378233) | human gut metagenome | biome: human gut; feature: human-associated habitat; material: faeces...
CCGCCGACCATCTTCGCCTTGTCGCGCACGCCGATCTGCCGCAGCTCGATGCGGGTGCGCAGCACGGAGGCGAGGCTCTTTACCAGTTCGCGGAAGTCGACACGGCCGTCAGCCGTGAAGAAGAACAGGACCTTGCTTCCGTCAAAGGCATATTCCGCCGAGACGAGCTGCATTTCCAGCCCGAGGTCGACGATTTTCTGCTGGCAGACGTCCATGGCGCGCTTTTCGCGGCGGCAGTTCTCGGCGTGGACGCGCTTGTCCTGCTGCGTGGCCAGCCGCAGGATGGGGCGCAGCGGCGGAGTGACCTCGCGCGGGTGCACCATGTGGTTGCCGCGGACGCACTGGCCGAATTCGGGCCCGCGGGCAGTCTCCAGAATGACCTCGTCGCCCGTTGCGATCTTCAGCTCGCCGGGCGCGAAGAAATAGACCTTTGACCCGGAACGGAACTGCACGTCGCAGACCTCGACCATGGGGTCTTCCGCCGGGGCGGCCGGCTCTTCGGGCATCTCGGGGATGAGGACTTCGTCGGCAGCAGGCGGCTCTGCGAGCTCTGCCGGGGTCTCCGCGGTCTCCTCGGGGACCGGCTCAAATTTGGGTTCTTCCATGAAAAGCTCCTTTCCGTATGAACGGGAAAACATCATAAAATCAAATCAGCTTGTCAAAAAAGTCCCTCCAAAGCTTTTGGCCCGGCAGGTTTTTGACAGTCTGCAAATACTGCGTTCACCGCAGCTTTACGGTCAGCGCGCCGCAGATCGCACCGGGGCTGACATTGCCCTCCAGATCGCGCAGCGCAAGCCGGATCGCCTCGATCGCCTGCGTGATATCCGAGACGGGGCGTGCTTCCGCGATCTGCGCGCACTCAGGCCGCAGGGGCGGCAGCCCGCTGCGCGAGGTCAGGGCAGAGACGAGAAGGGCCTGCCACTGCGTCAGGATGGGGCGGAGCTGCTCGCGCTTCAGCCGCTCCATCGGGGCGAGCACCTGCAGCAGCTCCTCCGGACGCCGCGCGCAGTAGGCACGGACAAACGCGGCACTCTGCGGCAGCAGCCCGGCATCGTCCCGCAGAATGGACTCCGCCCGGCCGAGATAGCCCCCGGCGCGCACGCCGACGGCGCGGAGCGTGCCCTCCGGCACGTCCGGGAAACGCTCCCGCAGCGCGGGAAGCAGTACGGCCTCCGGCAGCGGCGACAGGCGCAGCTCCACACAGCGGCTGCGGATGGTCGGCAGCAGCTGCTCGGCGTGCTCCGCCAGCAGCAGGAACGTGCCGTAGGGAGGCGGCTCCTCGATGCTCTTGAGCAGGACGTTCTGCCCCTGCTGGTTCAGGTCCTGCGCGCGCGGGAACAGATAGATCTTGCGCTGCCCTTCGTTCGGGCGGATATACAGATCGGTGCAGGCATCGCGGACGAGCTTGACGGGAATGGTCTTCTTCTCGGGGTCATCCACGATGCAGATGTCCGGGTGCGCGCCGTCAAGCACCTTGCGGCACTGCGGGCAGACGCCGCAGGGGCGTTCGCCGGGCGCGGTGCACTGCATGGCGGCGCAGAGGATGCGCGCAAGCGTGTGCCGCCCGGAGCCCTCCGGTCCGGTCAGCAGGAAGCTGTGCGTCAGCTTGCCCTTGGCCTGCAGCGCAGAAAGGCGCTGCTTCAGCGTATCGTTTCCCAAAAGCGCCGCAAGCTTCACGCCGTTCCCTCCTGTTGCATACTGATCTACTATGTAATTATACCGTTGAACGCCTCTTTTTTCTACCTTTATTTTTGAAAATACGAAAAAATCGGGGCCTCCCGGCCCCGAATATCTTCCCTTTTCCCCTTCAGCTCTCCATCTGCTTTCCCAAAAATCCCGCGAACGTCTGCGCGAGCGTCTGCTCCGACTCGGTCGGCGCTGCGTCGTGCTCGCCCATGAGCAGCATGACGCAGCCCATCAGGTCGCCCTCGGCCACGATCGGCGCCGCCACGCCGAGGTGGTAGCGCTCCACGGACTCCGCCGCGCGCAGACGGCTCTCGCCGCCGTGGTAGCGGTAGCTGCGCCGCTGCTCCATCAGCTGCTCCAGCTCGGCGGAGTTGCGCTTTTCCAGCAGCTCACGCTTCGGCGCGCCCGCCACCGCAATGATGGAGTCGCGGTCCGCCACGGCCGCGATGTGGCCGGTGTTCTTGCCGATGGACTCGCACAGCTGCGCCGCGACCGCCTGTAGGTCCCCCATCGGCGAATATTTTTTAAAAATCACCTCGCCGTCCTTCTCCGTGTAGATTTCCAGCGGGTCGCCCTCGCGGATACGCAGGGTACGGCGGATCTCCTTCGGGATGACGATCCGCCCGAGGTCGTCAATGCGTCTGACGATGCCGGTTGCTTTCATATATTGCTCCTCCACTTTATGCGTTCGAAATCACATTGCTATTGTCTGCAAACAATGGGGAATTATGCGAATGGAAGACAAGGAAGGAAAAGGAAGGGCGCGTGTCGGAATTTGTCGGGCAGAATATGGTGCATTTTTCAGAAATTGAAATTATTATATGTGCCGGGATATGGTATAATCGGGTATCGTGATCGATTCAAAAGCAGGAGGTATAAAATGGTGCCAGACGCAGTACTTATGGATACACAGGAAGAGCTAACAGACCTGCTTGACAGGAAAGCCTTTGTCGCCCGGCTGATCGATGTAGTTGAGATACTGTCCGAAAACAGGAAGAATGCTTCTTTTGCCGTAAATGGTGCTTGGGGCGTTGGAAAAACCTTTGTGTTAAACAGATTCGAAGAGGAAATTGCAAAATACCCGCTTGAGAAAGACGGCCCAAGAAAATATCTGGTTTTCCATTATGATTGCTGGAAATATGATTATTATGAGGAACCGTTGATTGCGCTTGTTGCGGCTTTAACTGACTCAATTGACAAGCAAACCAACTTCATCTCCGCGGATAAACGCACAACCTTCAAGGTGGTTTTGAAGGAAATCATTGCCGGTCTTGTTGAAGTTGGTTCTGTTAAAACTGGATTCGATATAAAGAAAATCTTTGAAACAATTAAGAGCGCAAGAAATAAGGCTACTCAGGAAATCGCAGATAGTCATGATTTCGATGTTTACTTCAGCTTTAATTGTATATTGGAAAAACTTCGGGCAGCAATCAAAGATTTGGCCGAAGAACAGACCATCCTTCTGGTTGTGGATGAACTCGATCGGTGCCTGCCGGAGTATACGATCACGGTTCTCGAGCGTTTGCATCATGTCCTGGAAGGGATTCCCAATGTGCAGACGATCATCTCTATCGACAAAGAGCAACTGGAGTGTACTGTCAGACAAATTTACGGCTGCAATACCAATGCGAAACGGTATTTGGAGAAATTCATCTCTTTCGAAATCACTTTGCGGGAAGGGTCATTAGAGGATCGCGCCGATCCGCTTTTTGAGCGATATTATGGTAAGCTCCAGTGTAATACAAAACTTTGCACTCCAGAAGAAGTCTCTGAATTTAAGCGGATCATTCTGGAGGGGATCAATACAAGAAGCAGATTGGAGCTCATTGAAAAAAGCAGCTTGCTCTACAGGCTCGTCTCCCGAGAAGAGGACAAATCAGATGCCGTGTTTGCATGCATTGGCATGTTTTTGACTGTATTGAAGTTCTATGAGCTGGATGTTAAGAAGGCCAAGGAGGACTTTCAGATTCGTACATTATTCGAGCCTCTATCCACATATCATGACAAAAGGGGAGGCGCTATTCCGATGGGACTTGCACACTTGAGGGAAAAATATACGCCGGATACATCGGAGGAAGATTTATCCCCTACAGGAACAAAATATATGCACCATATGCGCCGAGCTGAAACACAAATGCGCGTGGACTGTCCCGATATTTGGGGAATACTACTCGCATCCTATCGAGCAATACTTGGATTTGAAGGGGATCTATGGTACAAAGGATCCCGTATTGATCTGTATATCAAGCCTTTTGTTCTTCGTTATTGGAAGCTTTTAGAAACGATTGCATGACGATTCAACACGCAAAGTAATTCAAGAGTTTTTTAATAACCTGCTGCACTTTTCCAGCTTCATCCGCCCCCCACCAGGCCGCAGCTCCGCGCTGCGGCCTTTCACACATCTCCACACATATTTTCTGCTTTCCCCTTGCGCATTTCCGCCGTTTGCGTTATAATTAAATAGGAAAATAGTCATTTCTCATACCATTTTCTCCAGAGTATGACGAATTACAAAGATTTTTGAGGTTCCCTTGCCATCGGCGGGGTTGATAGGAACGGAATTGCATGTATAAAAGATTTGGAAAACGATTGATTGATACACTTCTCTCGCTGATTGCTTTCATTATTCTTTCACCTTTACTTCTGATAACCGCACTTGCAGTCAAACTTTCCTCTCCGGGGCCGGTGCTGTTCAAGCAGCAAAGACTGGGGCTGCACGGAAAGGTCTTTACGATTTATAAATTCCGCTCCATGTCGGACGGAGCAGAGCATACCGGCAGCGGAGTTTACAGCGGGAAGGGCGACCCGCGCGTGACAAAGGTGGGAAAGTTGATTCGGGCAACCAGCATTGATGAGCTTCCGCAGTTCATCAATATTATTGTGGGCGATATGGCCATCGTCGGCCCGCGCCCGCCGCTAACCTACCATCCTTGGCCGGTAGACCAGTATAGCGAGGAGCAGTTCCATATGTTTGACGTTCGCCCCGGCATCACCGGCTGGGCGCAGGTGCATGGTCGCAAGGGCGTAGAGTGGCACGAGCGCATCAAGATGAACGTTTGGTATACGCAGCACGTCTCGCTTGCGCTGGATATTAAAATTCTTTTCATGACCGTTTTTAAAGTTCTGCGCAATGAGGATAACGCTAATACTGGCGCGACGGTTTGAGAAAAACATATGCTGAAACTTATGTACATCACCAACGACCCGACGGTCGCAAAGATCGCGGCGGACGCAGGCGTTGACCGCATTTTCATTGATATGGAAGTGCTGGGCAAGGCCGAGCGGCAGGGCGGCATGGATACTGTGCAGTCCTATCATGTGCCGGAGGATATCGCAAAAGTCCGCGCTGCCGTTGGCAATCAGGCCGAGATCATGGCGCGCGTCAATCCGCTGAACCCAAACTCTCAGGCGGAGATCGATGCTTCTGTTGAGAACGGCGCGGATGTCATTATGCTCCCCATGTGGCGCACGGCGGACGATCTGTGGCAGCTTGTGCGCATGGTGAATGGGCGCGCAAAGGTCATGCCGCTGCTGGAAACCGGCACGGCGGCAGAGCATCTGCCGGAGGCACTGTCCATACCGGGCATCGACCAGATGCACATCGGCCTCAACGACCTGCACCTGTGCTATCATCAGAAATTCATGTTCCAGCTCCTGACGGACGGTACGGTGGACAGGCTTTGCGCCGAGCTCCGTGAAGCAAGTATTCCCTATGGCTTTGGCGGCGTGGGCCGCCCCGGCTCGGGGACGCTTCCGGCGGAATATATCATCGGTGAGCATTACCGTCTCGGCTCGCAGTATGTCATTCTGTCCCGCAGCTTCTGCAACACAGAGAAAACGACGGACTTGGATGAAATACGGCGCATCTTCGCAGAGGGCGTAGCGGATATCCGCCGCGTGGAGCGGGACTGCGCCGCTTGGACGCAGAAGCGTTTTGACGAGAATCACCGCAGGGTCTGTGCCTGCGTGGAAAAAATCGTGAGAGGAATGAACGCATGAACATTCTGGTGACCGGCGCGTTTCAACTCAATAGCGGCGAGCGCAAGCAGTTGGAAGCTGCCGGGCACAGAGTGTTTGTACATCCCGATGAGCGCGCACCGGTAGACTATCCGGAGCGATACGAGGCGGTCGTGTGCAACGGCCTGTTCCTCTACAATTCCATCGAGCGCTTTACGAGCCTGCGGGTCATCCAGCTCACCAGCGCGGGTCTTGACCGCGTGCCGCTGGACGATATCCGGGCGCGCGGCATCGAGCTGCACAACGCTGCGGGCGTGTACAGCATTCCGATGGCGGAGTTCGCCGTCTGCGGCATTTTGCAGCTTTATAAGCAGAGCCGCTTTTTTGCGGCGAATCAGATTCAGCACAAATGGGAGAAGCATCGCGGTCTGCTGGAGCTTTCCGGCAAGCGCGTGTGCATCCTCGGCTGCGGCGATGTGGGACGCGAGATTGCAAAGCGGCTGAAAGCCTTTGGCTGCCGCATTACCGGCGTGAATCGCACCGTGCGGGTGCTGCTGGATTTTGATGAACTCCTGCCGCTGGATAAGCTGGCGGACGCTGCGGCGGCCTGTGATATTCTGGTGTGCTGCATCGCCCTGATGCCGGAGACGCGCAGCATCGTGAGCGAGGAAATCTTTGGCCGCCTGCATGATGGCGTTATCTTCGTCAATGTCGCCCGCGGCGCGCTGGCAGACGAGGCTGCGCTGACCAAGTGGCTGCAAAGCGGCGGTCACGCGGTGCTGGACGTTTTTGAGGAAGAACCCCTGCCTGAAACCAGCCCGCTGTGGGATATGGAAAATGTAGTCCTGACCCCGCATAACAGCTTTGTGGGAGAGGAAAATCGGGCAAGGCTGTGGGAGAAGATAAAGGAGAGCTTGGGATGAATGAAAACTGGCCGTATATAAAAGAAAATATCAAGCGTTTTCCGGAATATAAGTCCTCCATCTTTGAGCAGGGTTTCCTGATTACGAATCAGAATCTCACAATTGGCGGCGCGTTTCCCTTCTTCGGAAACTGGCGGCAGGAAATTCTTTCGGACAGCTTTCATATCTGGCTTCACTGTCGGCAAAAGCTATACGCCATGGAAAAGAATGGAATTACTTACTTTTTGATTGGCCACGCATACAATCCCTTTTCAAATCAGGCAGATGAAATAGACATTCTGCGTACCCTTGCGGAGCAGTCTCAGGGCAGCTTTGAACTCGGTCTTCAGACCATTAACAATTTGACGGGACTATTTGTTTTTGGAATGATTGCCGGGGAGCGCATGACGTTCTGCGGAGACTTTGAGAGTATGCGTACCGCTTACTATGGAAACATTGACGGACATTTTTATCTTTGCTCTCACGAAGAATTGGTTTCACTGTTTGAGCAGCTTCACCGTGATGACTATGTGACCAAGCTTGAACATTACCGCTGGTATCATCTGTACGGGGAAGGACTGCCGGGAGATATCAGCCACTATCACGAACTAAAGAAGCTGATTTGCAACAACTATGTAATTTATTCAGACGGTAAATTCAAAACCGTTCGTATTTGGCCGCGTGAGCCTATCCATATGTGTGCAGACGAGGAGGAGTATCGCAAAACGGTACACCAGATTGCGGAGACCATGAAAAGCAATCTCGGACTGATCGCGCAGAAATGGGAACGACCGGCAGTGTCCGTGACCGGCGGTCGGGACAGCAAAGGCTCGTTGGCAGCGTCGATTCATGTAAAAGAAAAGTACCAGTATTTTTCTTATAACTCGCAGCCTGCTGAAAAAGTCGATTGCGACGCGGCAGAGGCGATCTGTAAAGCGGTCGGCGTCCCACACATTACCTATGAAATCCCCTTGGATAAGGCCGTTTATCCGGAATACGACCTAGTTCGCGCGATCCTATGCGTAAACAGCAACCGCAGGTGTTTTAACCACAACGACATTATGAAGCGGATTTACCTTCGGAAGGCGAATCCGTTCGATGTTGAAGTAAAATCATGGACCTCGGAGATTGGACGTGCATTTTACTACAAGCGTTACGGCGTGCAGCAAATGCAGAAGAAATGTACGGCGCGGCGTGTCAATGCAATGAATAACATCTTTCTAATGAATCCGGCATTGATGTACGCGACGGATGCCAGATACAGAGAGTATCTCCGCAGTACTGCCTACAATGAGCATATGTTCAATTACGACTGGAGCGACATCATCGATCTGGAAATGCGGGACAGCCGCTGGGGCGCGGATGTTCTAAGCTGTGAGCATATGTTTTCCCACGATGTGACTGTTCCATATAATAACCGACATCTTTCTGATCTCATGCTGATGGTACCTCTTGCGGATCGTATTGCAGACCGAACACATATTGATTTTACACATGAGCTATGTCCTGCAATTGATGCGACGAATATCAGTGTAAGAGATGTAGCGCACAATAATAAGCGGATGTGGATGGATAAGATTTACTATTTTATAACGTCTGTTAGGCTGTTTTAACAGGGGGACAGTGGTATGCTGAGCCGTCAATTTATAAAAGATAATGTGGTTCGATTCAACAGAAACGTGAAACGGTATATGATGCCAAAGAAATCATCTCATATTACATACATATATGCGTGGTTTGATGAGCTGTTTAGCTTGGCATTGTGTGGAGCGAGTCCGGATGACTATTTCAGATACCAGTTTTATCGAAAGAATTGGCGTGAGCGCAGAAAATTCGTTGTTTGGCGTAAGGGAAAAGAACTGGTAAGAAAACATAATTCAAAGAAGACGGTACCTGTTTTTAATGATAAAAGATTGATGAATGAAGCCCTTGGAGACTTTATCGGACGCAGATGGATTGATTTAAGCAGAGCAACGAGGGAACAGCTTGAGGATTTTGCTGATTCTGTTGGAAATGTAATCATGAAGCCATATGGCGGTGCTGGCGGACATGGGATCTTTATTCTAAGTCGGGAAGAATGCAGAAATATCTGCATAGATGATTACAGAGAGTACATTGCGGAAGAAATTCTGATACAGCATCCGATATTAGCTGAATTGAACAGCTCATCAGTGAATACAGTACGGGCAATGACATTTCACGGTGAACTTCTATCATGCGTCCTTAAAGTTGGAAGAGGTGGCGCGGTGGTGGATAATATGTGTTCACAGGGGATGTATGGTAATATTAACATGCAGTATGGTCTAACAGATTCTCTGTTTTATGACATTGGCCTTAATGAATATGCGTTCCATCCTACAAGCGGTGCACGTCTTATAGGTGTTGAAATACCGAACTGGAATGAACTGGAAGAAATGGTTTGCAAGGCAGCAAAACTATTCCCTGATGTCGAGTATATCGGATGGGACTGCGCCATCCTTCAAGACAAGGTTGTAATTATTGAAGCTAATGAGGCTCCAGGACATGATTTGTCGTGCCAATCGACGAAGCAAGAAGGAATTTATGAGAGAATTAAAGAAATTCAAAATAGAAGGAGACACGGTGGAGCGCGATAAGAAAATTTTACTTATTGCCACTGTACAATCGCATATCTGCCAGTTTCACAAGCCGCTTGTTGCGATGCTGCACGAGCACGGCTGTGAAGTCCATGTGGCGGCGCGAAACAATCTTGCCGAGAAGAACGGCCTGAAGCTGGACTTTGTGGAACAGGTCTTTGACGTGCCGTTCCAGCGGTCACCGTTTTCACCGAAAAATCTTGGAGCCTACAAACAGCTCAAAAAGATCATTGATGAGGGCAGTTACGATGTGATCCACTGCAACACACCGGTCGGCGGCGTGCTAGGACGACTGGCCGCACGAAAAGCACGCAAACACAGCACAAAGGTGTTCTATACCGCTCACGGCTTCCACTTTTATAAGGGTGCGCCGAAGAAAAACTGGCTCATCTGGTATCCGGTGGAGAAGTTTATGTGCCGCCATACGGACAAGCTCATCACCATCAATGAAGAGGACTATCAGCTTGCGCGGAGTAAATTCCCGGTCGAGACCTGCCATATTCACGGCGTGGGTGTATCGGTATCGCGCTACCATCCGCATTCTGCGGAAGAGGAAGAAGTGCTTCGGAAAGAAGAATCACTGTCAGCGCAGGATTTCGTCGTGCTTTGCACGGGCGAGCTGAACGCAAATAAAGATCAGCGGACACTGATCGACGCGGCAGTACTTTGCCGTGACAGGATTCCTGAGCTGAAGGTCCTGCTGGCCGCAAACGGGCCGCTGGAATCTACCCTGCGGGAGCAGATCTCAGGAAATCATGCAGAGGGCTATATTCGACTGCTGGGTTATCGAACGGATTTGGAACGAGTTGTCCCGGCGGCTGACGTGATTGTATCATGCAGCCATCGCGAGGGGCTTGGCCTAAACTTGATTGAGGGTATGCTGTGCGGAAAAACGGTCATTGCTGTGGAAAACCGCGGGCATCGTGAGTTAATTGAGAATTGTGTGACCGGATATCTGGTGCCTATCGGCGATAGCCGTGCCTTGGCAGAAAGGCTTGTTCAACTCCATAATGACACCAGTCAAAAGGAACTGGGGCAGGCTGGGTATAAGAAAGTACAGCTTTATACGGATGTTAGCGTGCAGCAAGAACTGGCACACATCTACGGGTTTGGAGTAAGTTGATGCGGTATTCTGTTATTATTCCTGTTTATAATGCCAAAGGGACGCTGCAGCGTTGCTTGGATAGCCTTGTAGGACAGCAGTTTTCGAATTATGAGCTGCTGCTCATCAATGACGGCTCCACCGATGGCAGCGATGCTCTCTGTCGTGAGTACGCCAGTACATATTCTTGTGTTCGGTATTTTGCAAAAGAAAATGGCGGTGTGTCTTCAGCGCGAAACCTGGGGCTTGAGCAAGCAAAAGGCGAATACATCTTGTTTGTGGACAGCGATGACTATGTGTCGGCTGATTATTTTGCAACGCTTTCTTCCGCACTGAAAAATGATACAGCAGACCTGTTGATGTTTGGATACAGCAACTTTGGCGGCGTGTCCACAGAATGGGACACAGGGGAATTCTACGAAAATGAAGAGGTTGGCGTTGCCGAACGAATTTCTTCTGCTATGCAGCAGTATCTCTTCAGCTCACTTTTGAGCAAAGTGTTCAAAAAACAAATCATCGAGCAGTACAATATGCGTTTTGGAAACGATTTAGTAATCGGAGAGGATCAGGCGTTCATCTTTACCTATGCTATGCACATTCGCTCGATTGGCTCTATCGAAGACCATCTATACAACGTAGATGTCAGCGACGGGAACTCTCTTTCCCGTAAGGCACGCCCCTATCTGACAGAGCAACTGATGGAAGTCAATCGCCGGATGTATGCGGCGTATCAGGCTGTCCCGCATGCGCCGGAAGCGGCGAAGCATTACGAAGCGGCGCTCTCCTGGATGACATACCGCAGCGTCTATTCCAGTTGCAAAGAGCTGTTGAAATTTGATCTTTCCGCAAAGCAACGGCGGCAGGAGATCAGGAAAATCTGCAAGCTGTACCGTGCTGAGCACGTGAGACCTGTCGGTTGGAAATGCCGGATCATTGCCCTACCAGTGCAGCTTGGATGGAGCGGGGCTATAAATTGGCTGATAAAAAGCAGAGAACGGTGATAAAGAGCAATGAAAAGAAGTAAATTCTGCGAAGACTACTACCGCCTGCGGGGGGGTAAAAACTCCCCGCTCCTGCTGGATATATTGTTCAGGCATAATATTCGCTTTTTGCTCTGGTTCAGGAAGTACACAGAAGCAAGGACACCGTTTGGCAGGTTGCTTTTCAGATTTGCGCTGTACAGGATGTCCAGAAAATATGGGCTTGAGTTCAGTACGAATGCTGAAATAGACGGTGGCTTGTATTTGTGTCATCCGTATAACATTACAGTAGGAAATGGAGCAGTCCTCGGAAAAAACTGCTGCCTATATAAGGGCTGCACCCTTGGTGTGGACTATCGCGGGGCACGGATTGGCGCACCACGCCTTGGCAGCAACGTTTTTGTGGGTATCAATGCATCTGTAATAGGGGCGGTTACAATAGGCGATGATGTTTTAATCGCGCCGAATGCATATGTGAATTTTGATGTACCGTCACACAGCATAGTGATCGGAAACCCGGGTAGAATTATCCCGAAGGAGCATGCAACAGAAGAGTGCATCTTTAACAAGATTTTGAATTAACGTAAAGTGCATCTTGTGTTTACAAGGAAGAGAGAAAGTGAGTGCAGATTTGATCAAAGTTTTTATTAACGCTGGCACGATGGACGTCCGCCATAAAGCAAGATGCCAAGCAAAGAAACAGCAATGAAAAGAATTAAAGTACTTTCAATTGTCGCGTCGCTTCGCATCGGCGGAGCGGAAAAAGTTGCGGCGGATATCGGGCTTCGCGCTGACCCACAAAAGTACATCGTTCATTACGTTGTGTTCGGTGATGAAATCGGTGCATATGAGCCGGAGTTAGAAGCATGCGGCTGCAAAATATTCCACCTTCCTTCGCCATCCGATAGCTACCGTGCTTACCTGAGCGGCTTGAAAAGGCTGATCCACACATATCACTATGATGCGATCCACGCTCACACCATGTTCAATATTGGCTGGGTCATGTTCGCAGGAAAACTGTATGGCGTGCCTGTGCGTATTTCTCATGCACATTCAGCATTGGAAGAACACCGGAGCTTGAAAGTGCGCCTGTACGAATCGGCTATGCGGTTTCTGATCCTTACCTGTGCTACCGATTACATCGCCTGCAGTGTGAAAGCCGGACAACGGTTATACGGCAGGAAAGTATTTGGGAAAAAAGGAACCCTGATCCTGAACGGAATTGATACGCAAGGTTTTGCGTTCGATGAACAGCGGCGCAATGCGTTCCGAAAAGAGCTTGGCTTGGATAACAAGTTCATCATTGGTCATGCCGGACATCTTGCCGCGGTCAAAAATCAGTCGTTCCTGCTGAGCTTAATGCCGGAAATCCTGAAAAGGCAGCCGCAGGCATATCTCCTGCTGCTGGGCGAAGGTGAGAATCGCCCTATGCTGGAACAGAAAATCCACGAACTACACTTGGAAGATTATGTCCGCATGACAGGAAATGTTCGCAATGTGCCGGATTACCTGAACACGATGGACGTTTTCGCATTCCCGTCGCTTTATGAGGGGATGCCTCTGTCCATTATTGAGGTGCAGTCTAACGGGCTGCCGTGTGTGATATCCGATCAGGTGCCCAAGGATGTATTTCTGACAGACCTGCTCCGACCGCTGCCTCTGAACGATCGATCGGCGTGGGTGGACACAATCTGTGGTGCGAAACGAGAAGCGCCCGAAAAATATGCCGCGCAAATGCGGCAGTCCGGATTTGATACAGATACAGCAATGCAAAAAGTCTATGCGATTTATGAGAAAGGGCGGCAATGTGATTAACATTCTTTTCTTCATCGAATCCCTCTCTGGTGGCGGAGCGGAAAAGGTCCTGCGCAATCTGGTGAATGCGATGGATCAGACGAAGTTCTGCATCACTGTACAGACGCTGTATCCGGATGATGCGGGAAAATATCTCGCGCCGGGGATTCGTTACAGGTATTGCTATCCGGCGAAGAATCGCATCAACGAGCTTCGGATGCGCGCCGAAGCGGCGGCTGGACTGACCTATCCGCTGCACATCAAGGGCGATTACGATATCGAGGCCGCCTATCTGGAATGTGGCTCCACCAAAATCATGGCAAGTTCTACCAATCAAAAGGCACTGAAGCTTGCATGGGTGCATTCCGACCTACAAAACTGGGCAAATCCGGACGATTTCGCGGCAGCGACAAAAAAGTATTACGCACGCTATGATTTTGCCGTGTGCGTTTCTGAAAATGTCCTCAAAAACTTTGAAAAGCTATATGGCGATACGGTTCCGGCAGTCACGGTGTACAACACGATAGATGACGGCGAGATACTGAGAAAATCTGCTGAGGCGCTGCCGCCGGACGTATCCAAGAGAAAGCTGACCATTGCAACCGTAGGCAGATTGTCTGCGCCGAAACATTTTATACGCGCGCTGACTGCGCACAAGCGCATGCTGGAGGATGGCCTTGACCATGACTTGTGGATCATCGGAGAGGGCGAGGAACGCTCTCGACTGGAAGCGTATATTCAGGAGAACCATTTGGAAGTATCGGCAAAACTGCTGGGTTTCCGTGAGAATCCGTATAACCTGATGCAGGCAGCCGACATTTTGGTATGCTCGTCTATATTTGAGGGTTTCAGCACCTTTGTCACGGAAGGCTTGATTTTGGGAAAACCCATCGTCACCACTGACGTTTCTGGCATGCAGGAACTGCTGGGTGACAGCGAATATGGGCTTATCACTGCGAATGATGATGAAGCATTCTATGAAGGCGTCAAGCGGATGCTCACAGAGCCGAGACTTCTGGAGCACTACGCAGAACAGGCTAAGATTCGTGGCAGAGATTTCAAGTGCGAGAAACTGGCGAAGGATACGGAAGCGTTTTTTGAGAGAGAACTACGGAAGAAACGAGGAAAGTAAATGGGCGTAAGGGTCTATTACTATATGGTCGCAGCGGTGCTGGGCTTTGGCGTCTTGCTCCCGCAGCATGGCAGACAAAAGAAAGTATATATCGCGCTCATGGCTGTTCTACACGCTTTTGTCTGCGGCTGGAGATATATGTACTTGACGGGTGATCTCTTGAAATATTCCGGGCAGTACACACGAATATATCCTGTCAATGGATGGTTCAGCGAGCAGGTGTTTAATGGCGGACGAAACTTTGGCTTTGCATGGCTGTCAAAGCTGCTATCCCTGATTTCAAATGGCAACTTTCAGATACTTTTAATCGTGATTGCGGTCGTCACAGAGATTGCCGTTGCGGTTATCATCTATCGCTACTCCCCGACACCGTGGTTAAGCTATTTGCTATGGGATTGTTTCGGCTTTTATATCTTTGGATTCAGTGCAATTAAGCAGGCATTAGCCATGGGTTTGTTGATGTTTGCGTTTACCGGCATCATGGAGGAACGTCCGAGAAAATTTTTCCTTTGGACGGTGCTGGCAGGGTGTATTCATACGCCTGCATTTGTTTTCCTGCCGGCTTACTGGTTTGCTAAAAGTAAGTTAAGTATGCACAAACTGCTGATCTATATTGCGAGCGCTGGACTTATTTTCTTGTTCCGCACACAAATCGTTACTTTTGTCAGCGAATTTTATTATGAAGAAGCCTCCTATATGGTCAACGACCGACTTGGTGGCCGATTTATAATGATCGTTGCTCTCCTAATTGCAGGAGTTGCGCTTCGGGGCTTCTCAGGTAAGAACTTCTCAAAGCTGTTCAACCTAATGGTTGTTGCCGCAATATTGCAGATGTTCTCAGGATTCGACAATGTATTTACGCGCCTGACAGACTACTATTTTCAGTTTGTCATTCTGTATTTGCCTGTGATGTTTTATCCAGAGAAGGATGACGCGCTCCGGCCGAGCCGGAGGTTGGTGCTTTCGCGCCAACAGCGGGTCGCTGCACTGCTGTGTGTGGCGCTATTGGCAGGACTTTATTATTACACGACAAACCTCAATCACACAATAGAATACGAAGTAGATAATTACCTGAACTATCGCTTCAGCTGGGAGGTGCAGCAATGACCTTCAGCGTCATCATTCCCTGCTATAACTGCGTGAAAACGCTGGAGGCCACGGTGAACAGCATTCGTGCCTGCGGACTGACGGACTACGAAATTCTGCTCGTCGATGACGGCTCTTCGGATGGCACAGCAAAACTATGCGACACGCTGTGTGTCCGATATCCGGAACTTCGGTGTGTCCATCAGAAAAATGCAGGTGTTTCCGCTGCACGCAATCGTGGCATTAACGAGGCGCAGGGAGAGTATCTCTGGTTTGTGGATGCAGATGACACGGTAGATGACGGAGCACTGTCTCGCGCGGCGGATACGATTGCCCGGCAACAACCGGATATGCTGCTGTTTGGCATGAGCTTTGACTATTACCATCATGGTAAATTGTACCGAAGGGACGAGCTGATTCCACCTTGTGCAGGGAGCCTGTCATTGGAACAGCTAAAGGAGAGCTTTCAGGAGTTCTACAATTGTAACGCGTTGACGCCCGTCTGGAATAAATTCTATCGACGAAAACTCCTGTTGAATTCCGGCGTGCGCTTCCACGAAGATATGATTCTGATGGAGGACTTTCTGTTTGTGCTGGAGCTGCTGCCGTATTGCAAGAACATTTACTCTTTGCCGGAGGCAATTTACCGCTACCGTCAGGCAGAGGATGAAAAGGGTGCCTATCGACGATTGCAGAGAATTTCTGATTTGGCCGGGTATATGCAGCCGCTTGAAGCCGGTTTGGGCACACTCGGCATTTCTCCGCAGGAAGCCGAGAACCTTTACGAAATGCTACTGCGGCAAAAACTCTATTATGCGCCGCTGTGTCAAATTCGCAGGGTTCTTGCGGAGCAAAAACAAAGTAAATACGCTTTTTTAGAGATGGGAAGCCCGTTGGAAATCTATCTTCACAATCGAAAAACGCAACTACGGCACAGGGTTGCCGTCGCTGTCAAAAGTAGCTGCCTGTATCAAAAACATAAAACATGAGGTGAGGCTAGCGCAATGATCAGGCGTTTGACATACATTGATACTACACGTGCGATTTTGATCACGTTGGTGGTACTGGGGCATGTTTTGAACTACGCCAATCCGCAGTACAATATCATCCCGTACACCCTAGCGCAGGAATTTATAAACGCCTTTCACATGCCTGCGTTCTTCCTGCTGTCCGGACTGCTGACCGACGGCGAAAAGTGGTGCAGCCGCCCTATAGGCGCGTATTTTGTCCATAAGGCAAGAACACTTCTGATTCCGTACCTGTTTTTTGAGTGCCTTGCTCTCCTCTACAAGCATTTCGTACTGCATTCTGTTTCTTTTGCAGAGGGGCTCCGTCTGATGCTGACCATGCGCTGCAATGTTAGTGCGGACTGGTTTTTGCCAGCGATGTTTCTGGCGTGTGTACTTTACTATCTGTACATTCGCTTCCCGCGCAAGATCGCGTGGGGCGTGGGAGGTACGGTGCTGCTACTGGGGCTTCGGTTTTTGATGTCCACAAAGGGGGGACATTTGCAAGCGCTATTGTTCCGCGGTATTTTGGGCTTTGTCTTCATGCTGGCCGGAAATCTGTTGAAAAAGCCGCTGACGGAATTTAAATGGTGCAAAATCGTCACCGCTTTCCTGATAACGGTGGTCACATCGGTGATTTACCTGAAATTCTCGCTGGGAAATAGCTTTTATGATGCTGTTTTGCGTACGCCGGCTCTGTATCTTATCAGCGGCGTGTGCGGACTGTATTTTGTGATGGGCATTGCCCGGTTGATCTCCTGGAAATGGCCAACAAAGATTGGCGAAAACGCGCTGACCATCATGGGAACGCACCAGCTCGTGCTGTATACCGTTCCGGGAAACAGCAACCCGCTTTGGATGCTCGGTGTAACCTGCCTGATCATCGCCGTAGAAGCGGTTCTGATTCTCGCTGTGAACCACGTTTGCCCAGCGCTGGTTGGGAAAAGAAGAAAGGAGCTTTCTGATGCCCGAAACGAAACGGCAAACCGAGTTTGATGTTTTGCGGCTGCTGGCAATACTTGCTGTTATCGCCATGCACGCAGGTGGAAACGCATATTTGAGCAGCAATTTTGACCCCCGGCAGCATTCAATGTTTGTTGCGGCTATCGTGTGGTGCGTTCCGGTGTTTTTCCTGATTTCAGGGCGATTTTTCCTTGACCCTCAAAGACATGTTACGATTAAAAAGATATGGAATAAACATATACGCCGCATCATTGTGGTGTTTGTTGCTTGGTCAAGTATATATGCTCTATATTACATAAAAAGTGGCGCCTATGATGGGCTCAACATTTGGGGCATATTCACGCAATGGATAGAAGGACCCTATCATTTTTGGTATCTGTATGCGATTATTGGCTTATATGCGTTTACGCCACTACTTAGAAAAATTACAGAAAATGAGAAAGTAATGTTGTATTTTCTTGCACTGTATGCTGTAGCCAACATTATCGGGGAATATCTTGTTTACCTTCCTAAATTGAGCAGTATCTTTTGTGGGATATACGATAAACTTTTGCTTGGCAACGTCGCAGGATATATTGGATATTATGTGCTTGGCTACTGCGTTTTTCACTATAGGAATGCAATAGGCCGAAGAATCGAACTGGCAATCTATATCATAGGAGCAATTTGCCTTGTAGCAACAATTCTGCTTGAAGGGCAAATTTCACCGGAGCTTCAGGAAGCAGATTTTGTCAAACAGTACCTGAAGCCCAATGTCATTCTGTTTTCAACGGCTATCTATGTATTCTTTGTGAAACGAGTGTCTCAAATTAACTTTTCAGAAAAAGCAGCAAAAGCCTGGGGAAAGCTGACGGAGCTGAGTTTCGGCGTTTACATACTGCATGCGCTTGTAAACGAAATGCTGGCGCTCATTCCTATTGCACAGCCTGTTGCGCATCCATATATCATATTGTTTGCACTCATGGCGGCAATTTATCTTCTCAGCCTTGTACTGACTTGGCTTATCCGGAAAATCCCATTTGTCGGGGAAAAGATTACTTGAGGTGCGAATATGGACATCGACTTTGTCGTTCTGTGGGTGGACGGGAGTGACCCCGTCTGGCAGGCAGAAAAAGCAAAATATCAAGGCAAAACGTTGGACGATAGCAATGCGCCGAACCGTTTTCGTGACTGGGGGCTGATGCCCTACTGGTTTCGCGCAGTGGAGAAATTTGCGCCGTGGGTGCGGAAAATCCACTTTGTCACCTGCGGGCATGTTCCGGCGTTTCTTAATCTGGCGCATCCGAAGTTGCACCATGTGAAGCATGAGGGTTTTCTCCCGCCGGAGGTACTGCCGACCTTCAGCTCTCATGCCATTGAGATGAACCTACACCGCATTCCGGGGCTGGCGGAGCATTTTGTATACTTCAACGACGATATGTTTTTGATTCGCTCGGTTCCGGAGACTGCGTTTTTCCGAGATGGACTGCCATGCACCTATGGCGGAGAATATCCCATTGAGTTGGTGGGCGAGATCGGTATCTGGCAGCACGCGGCGGTGAATGATCTCGGTGTGATCAACGCGCACTTCAACAAGTGCACGCAGGTAAAGAAATACGGCGGCAAATATGCCAACCGCGCCTACCGCTGGCAGGACAACCTTCGCACCAAGGCGGTGGAAAAGCTGTTTCCCAACTATTTCACCGGCTTTAAAAACCTGCATGCCCCAGCGGCGTATACAAAGAGCACCTTTGCCGCCGTCTGGGACGCGGAACCGGAACTGCTGGCGCGGACAACCTTGCACCGCTTCCGCAGTGCGGAGGATCTGAATCAGTGGGTGTGCCTGTGGTGGCAGGTAGCCAGCGGACAGTTTGCACCATTCAACACGGATAATGTCGTGTCCTGCGCTGACGGGGACACCGTGGACGAGCTGTGCCGTATCATTCGGGAGCAGTGCCACGACATGCTTTGCATCAACGACCCGGAGAAGCCAGTGGACTTTGAGGTACTGTCGTCGCAGTTGCGCGGCGCATTCGAGATGATCCTGCCGGAGAAGAGCAAGTTTGAAAGATGAAAAAGAAGCTCATTTTTATTACCGAAGCGCTGTGGATTGGTGGGATCGAGACGGCGCTTGTGAATCTGCTGAACCGGCTCGATTACGATCGGTACGACGTGACCTGCCTGATCCTGCGGGATTGTCAGGAAATGGCGTACCGCATCACACCGAAATGCCGTCTGATCGTCTCCGACCGACAGCATGCGGTGACATTTCGGGAAGGCTACCGTTATAAACGGATGTACAACCTTATGGAGGAGCCACAGCATGCCTCAAAGCTCCGTCGCCTGATCTGGCGCATCCTGCGCTTTCTCCTACGCGTACCGGAAGCAAGGCGGTATGCTGCCTATGTAAAGAAGCAGTTGGGCGGAGAGCATTTTGATACGGCGGTAATCTACAGCGATCGGTCAGCGGAGACTGCTGTCCGAGCAGTTTCCGCTGACCGCTTCCTGATGTTTTATCATCACGGCGCGATGCGGAAGGAATATCATGACGAGCTGGGGTACCGCCAGGCGGAAAAGGTAATTGCTGTCTCAGAAGCGTTGGCGGAGAAGCTAAAGGCGTATCGTCCGCGTTACGCCGGAAAAATCATTGCAGTAAACAATCTGATTGACGTGTCGGGTGTGCGGACAAAGAGCATGGCAATGCCGGATATAGTTTTCCCAAAAGATTGCTTCAACATTGTTTCCTGCGGGCGGCTCGCGCCCGCCAAAGGCATGGATCTTGCCATTGCTGCCTGCGCAAAGCTGGTGCAGGATGGCCTGGCCGATATCCACTGGTGGATTGTCGGCGGCGGGCCGGAGGAAGCTTCCTTGCGGGCGCAGCTCCGTGCGCTTAGAATGGATCGATATGTGACACTGCTGGGAATGCAGGACAATCCCTATCCCTATATCCGACAAGCAGATTTGTATGTGCAACCCAGCCGGTTTGAAGGCCACTGCGTCACGGTGTTAGAAGCGCGGCTGCTGGCTGTGCCCATTCTGGCAACACAAAATGCTGCCAAAGAACAACTCGAAGATGGAAAAACGGGCCGACTCTGCAAGCTAGATGCGGCGTCGATTGCCGACGCGGCAGCCGAGCTTTATCGCACGCCTGATCTGCGTCAGGCTCTCCGCGAGGCGCTGCGCCGCCACGATTTTGAGCATGACAATGCCCTTATTCTGCAAAAACTGTATGCCCTGCTGTAGCAGAAGGAGACACTATGGAAAAGCAAACATTTACCACAGTCATCAAGCCCAAAAGCGGCTGGTTTGACCTGCACTTAAAAGAGGTGTTCGCTTATCGCGACTTGATTTTCCTCTTTGTTAAGCGCAACTTTGTGTCAAAATATAAGCAGACAATCCTAGGCCCGGCATGGGCAATCATTCAACCGCTGCTAACGACGGTGGTGTTTACGCTGGTGTTCGGCAATATCGCGGGGCTGTCACCGGACGGTGTGCCGCCGTTTATCTTCTACCTTGCCGGTACTGTGCTGTGGACCTATTTTTCCGGCTGCCTGACGCAAACAGCGAATACGTTTGTCGCCAACAGCGCGACGATGGGAAAGGTTTATTTCCCTCGTCTTGTTATGCCGATTTCCACGGTGTTTTCGGAACTCATCAGCTTTGCCATTCAGTATGGCTTTCTGCTGATCTTTCTGGTTTATTACACCGTCACAAAGCAGGGTGTGCATCCGAATCTCTGGATGCTCATGACCCCGCTCATCATCTTGCAGTTGGCGATGCTGAGCCTTGGCTGTGGCATCATCATTTCCGCGCTGACTACGAAATACCGCGACCTTGCCATGCTGGTCGGCTTCGGCGTACAGCTATGGATGTATGGCTCACCAATTGCCTATGATATGTTCCGGTTTGGTGCCTTTGCACCTGGCGGAAAATGGCATGTGCTTTATATGTGCAACCCGATTTCCCCCATCGTTAACCTGTTCCGCTATGCCTATTTGGGTACAGGCGCGATGGAGTGGAGCTATTATCTCATCGGCTGGGGTACCACCATGGTATTCCTGTTTCTTGGTGTAGTGCTGTTCAGCCGCGTGGAAAAAACGTTTATGGATACAGTCTGAGGAAGTAAAATGGACGAAATTGCAATCAAAATCGAACATGTCTCCAAAGAATACCGCCTTGGTGCAATCGGCGGCGGTACGCTGCGCGGCGATCTTCAAAGCTGGATGGCCCGCCTGAAGGGCAAGGAAGACCCCAACAGCAAGATCGGCTCCGACGCAGCAACGCACATGGGTGAGAAATTCCTTGCACTGGACGATGTATCCTTCGAGGTAAAGAAGGGCGAGGCACTGGGCATCATTGGCCATAACGGTGCCGGTAAGTCCACGCTTCTGAAGCTTCTATCCCGCGTCACTGCGCCGACCAAGGGGACGATCAGCTATAACGGCCGCGTTGCCTCTATGCTGGAGGTTGGTACGGGCTTTCATCCGGAACTGACGGGACGAGAGAATGTCTATATGAATGGCGCGATTCTCGGTATGACGAGGGCAGAGATCGACCGCAAATTCGACCAGATCGTTGAGTTTGCGGAGATGGAAAAGTTCATCGACACGCCGGTGAAGCGTTACTCCAGCGGCATGTATGTCAAACTGGCCTTCGCCGTTGCCGCACATCTCGATAGTGAGATCATGGTCATGGATGAGGTTCTCGCCGTGGGAGACATGAAGTTCCAGCAGAAGTGCCTCGGCAAAATGGGCGATGCCGCTAATTCTGAGGGCCGCACTGTGCTCTATGTCAGCCATAATATGAACACCATCCGCCAGCTTTGCACAAGGTGCATCGTGTTGGATCACGGAAAGCTGATTTTTGATGGGGATGTGGAGAGGGCAATTGAAATATATGAGGATGTCAAATCTGATAATCTTTCGTTTATTGACTATTCCGCCTATGAGCGTCCACATTGGCTTGTGACCGATAGCATTCGGCTACAGATAGCGGAATACTGCAATTACCAAGGCAACCGTTGCACGGACTGCAATTTCAAAAACAATTATTTAATTATCAAGATAGTTACAAGACGCAAAAAATGCTTGAACAATGTCGGGTTTAGAATGGAAATCAAAACAATAGCAGGAACGATTGTGGGCACAACAATACTTAAAGAGCTGCCTATTGATAATAATTTGGAGTTGCAAAGCTTTGTCCTCAAATTTGATATTAGCAATTTGTTGCCAGGAGACTATTCTTCAAATTTTGTGCTTTTTTCAAGAAATGAATTTGGTACATGTCAAAACATGGATTGGGTGACGGGCCTTGGATTTAAAAAAATAGCTTCCGAAAGGCCTGATATTGATTGGGATTATGCTCACTGGGGGAGTGTTCAGTTAAACAACCCTGAAATACTACAGATATAGGGCAGGTAGTAATTATGACCCACGGCTTTATCACCATCGCCACGGGCGATGCGCAATATTACAAAATAGCGGTGAATCTACTGCACTCGTACCGCTGGTTTTCCAAGGCGCCGGTTCCGTTTGCTATTTTGGCGGATCAGGAAAACGAATATACGGCGGAGTTTGACGATGTGCGACTTTTCCCGGGAGCGCACCGCAATTATCTGGACAAGCTGGAGATGTTCGCACTTTTGCCCTATGATGTAAATATTTTCATTGATGCAGACTGTCTGGCTTACGGCGACCTGAACTGGCTATTCGACCTGTTTCAGAACGCGGACGACTTTTCCTGCTTTGGCCGCGTCCTTCCGTTGGATGATATGACCGGCTGGTTTGAATATAAAAATCTGGGTGAGCTACAGGAAAAAGTCTCCTATGTGGTGGGTCTCCACGGTGGCATCTATTACATGCGGAAAACAAGTCAGTGCAGGGATGTGCTGAAAACGGCGCAGGAATTGGTTCCGCACTACACGAAGTATCGATTCAAAGGAAAATTTGCAACGCCGGGAGATGAACCGCTGGTTGCCCTTAGTATGGCTTTGAACGGATGCAGGCCGATTTCTCATGATTTGCGTGGAATTCTTTGCTATTGGGAGCATCTTGGCAAAATGCAACTGGATTTGCCCAAGGGCATTGCGCTGGCAAGGGATATTGGACTGAAAACCGATCTTCTGCACTGGGGAACGCGGTATACGAGAACGCCCCTCTACCGTAAACAGGTGAATGACCTGCATACGTTGGAGCGGGGTGGCTCCAGAATGGTGCTTTTCCTGCACACGGTGCAGTATGGCACGGCCGAGGCGCGTGACCGCGCAGTGCGCTTTGCCCAACGCGGCTGGAATAAGCTTGGTCGCATGCTTCATATCAAATGAAACGAAAAAAACACTTAGTAAAGATCACTGCCGCTACGGTAATCTGCCTCACCGTTTTTCTTGCGGTTCTTTTCGGCAACGCCCATATCAGCGCTGAATCCTATTCCGTTTCCTTGCAAAATCTCGGCGGTCCCGTCCGCATTGTTCTCCTCTCCGACCTTCACGGGAAATCTTTTGGCAGAGAAAACTCCCGCTTGATTGCAAAAATACAAGAGCAAACCCCGGACGCGATTTTTCTTGATGGCGATATGATCGACCGCAGTGCAGATCCAACGGATGTACAGGAACTGCTACGGCTGATAAAGAGACTGCATGAAATCGCACCGGTGTATTTTGCCCCTGGCAACCATGAACTTGAATATATGCAAACCGACACCTCACTCCTCACGCAGGTAGCGGAAGCCGGTGCCGTAGTCGTCAATGACAGCTATGCGGACGTGACGCTAGCCGGTCAGCCGCTGCGCATTGGCGGCACCATGGGACATGCCTTTTATTTTGGCCGCAGCGAGGAGGAGTTTTCTTCCTCACCGGAGTATCAGTTTCTCAAGGCATTTGAGGACACCGAGGTGCCGAAAATCTGCCTTGCTCATATGCCAGACACGTTTATTTTCAACGGTGCATACAACTTGTGGAATGTCGATCTCATTCTCAGCGGGCATACCCACGGCGGGCTGATCAGGCTGCCCTTCATCGGCGGACTGTATGCTCCCATGCAGGGCTAGTTTCCGGAATACGACCAAGGATATTTCCGCCTTGGAGAACATATGCAGATGGTCATTACCTCCGGTCTCGCGGGCCACGGCATGATTCCGCGTATCAATAACCCGCCGGAGATCGTCGTGATCGACCTTGTGCCGGAAACCACCCAAGAAAGGTAACATTTATGTTAGATACTCAGTTTCCGCTCCTCCTACACAGCTTCGTACAGGATACCCCGCCGGAGCTGGATGGACTCTGGAATATCCCGCATCTGTGGCGGACAGCGTCAGAGCAGAATCTCCTGCCGGTTCTGGCGTATGAAAACAAACGCTGGAAGCTCTTTGACGACCCAAATGTCTGCCGCCAGCTCGATGGGCTGCTGTACGGCACGGTTGCAACGAATCTCAACCGCTGCGTGGACTTCGAGACCTTGTCGGCAAGCTTTACGGAGCATGGCATCGCCCATATGCCGGTGAAGGGCTATTATCTCCGCAAACTGTATCCCACACCGGAGCTGCGTACCTTTGGCGATATCGACCTGCTCATTCATCCAGAGGATCGGCAGAAGGTGCATAACCTGATGCTGTCGCTGGGCTATACCGTGAAGCAGGACTGGGAGCCGACGTATTCCTACATAAAAGATGCGGAATATTACGAAATTCACACCAATCTCATGGACGGTAATCTGGACGGCAGGACTGATTTGCAGGCATACTTTGATGCCGCGTGGGCGCATGCTGAACCGGATGACGGGCTTCGGTTCCGTCCGGAGGATGATTTTCACTTTATCTACACGGTCTGCCACCTGGCCAAGCACCTTTACGGCGGTGGTGCGGGACTGCGTATGTATCTGGATGTTGCGCTGTATGTAATGCATAAGGACGACAGCCTGCATTGGCAAGCCATTGCAGGAGAGTTTGTCGCGCTACATTTGGCGGAATTCTTCTATACGGTGATGAACGCCTGCCGCGTATGGTTCGGAACGAAGACAATTTGCCCCTTACCAGAACCAGACACAGAAGCGTTGGACAGGCTGCTGTCTTACACGCTGGATTCCGATCTGTTCGGGCATTCCCGCGATCATGCCGTCATCGAACTGCGCAACGAAAAGGACGAAGCTCCGTCGAGGAGCCGTGTCCTGCGGAAGATGCTGTTTCCTCCGGCAGCGGAGATCGAATCGCGTTATACATTTCTGCGGAACCGCCACTGGCTCCTGCCGCTGGCATGGTTCGTGCGGCTGTTTGCCAATCTGCGCCTGATTCCGAGCCGGATTTGCCAGATGAAGCAGGTCACGAAAACGGATAAAGCCAGTGTAGAAACCTATGACGGATTTATGCGCCGGATCGGACTGTGATATTATGGATTAAATTCAGGCAAAAAAGAAAACGGGCGGAAGGGATTGCTCCCTTCCGCCCTCTGCTTACCGCTCCATGCCCGCGGCCCGCTGCTTTTTCGCCTGCTGCACGGCCTTTTCGGCGCTGCGCCGCCGGTTGAAGAGCAGCAGATCCCGCATGTTCTCATAAAGATCACCCTTGCCGGACTCGAACACGGCGACCATGTATTTCTTCGTCTTATACTTGGCGTAAATCTCTTTCAGCCCCTCCCGCAGGACGGGGTCAATTTTTTCTGCATTCGTCAGCCAGATTTCAACAAGCTTCTGATCGTCCCTGACGTTCATCTCCAAATAGAACCAGCCTCCTTTAACATTCTTAGTTTCCTCATCTTTCCTGCGGCTTATGCGCGACCACCTGCTTCGCCGCCTGCAAAATCTCCGGCGGGATGCCGTCCACCATGCGGTGCAGCTCGTCCAGCTCCCGGAGCTTTTCGTTGATCTCCAGCTTTTTGCGGACGCTCTCCTTGGACGATGCGTCCAACTGCTTTTCGAGCGCCGTGTTCTCGGCGGTCAGCGTCTTATACGCCGCGTCGTACTTTTTGAGATTCGTCCGCAAAGCCTCCGCGCCGGGCACGTACTTGCCCAGCAGCGCCTCCAATTCTTCTGCCTTGGCCTTCTTGTTGAACGGATTCGTGTCGTTCAGAATCGCCATGATCTGATCCTTCATCCAGTTCAGGTGAACCGCCTCCTTGAACAGCCGCGGCGGGATGTGGTCGCGTCCGGTTTCACTGGCGCTCTCGCCGCGCTCCAAGTCGGGGTATTTTTTGACCATGTGCTCCCAGAACCCGTCCTGCCACTGCGTCAGCTTCTTCTTGTTGCCGACAATTTCCTTGGCGGAGAGCCGCCCGTCCTTCGTCAGCGGGACAAAGCAAAGGTGCATATGCGGCGTTTTTTCGTCCATATGCACTACGGCGGAGATGATGATTTTCGGGTCTTGGTGTTCCCGGATGAAGCCCAGCGCCTCCTGAAAATAGGCTTTGACCTCGCTTTTCTTCTTGCCCTTGAAGAACTCCGGGCTGGCTGTCACCAGCGCCTCCACTACGCGCACGCTGTCCGACCGCGTGCGGCAGCCAACCTCTGCGATCTGCTTTTCCGCCTCGGCGCGGTACTTGCGCTGGGGCGTCACCAGATGGAAGTTGAGGTGACTGCGGGACGTGTCCACGTCGGGATTGCTGGCGTATTTCTCCTTGGTGCGCTCGTTGTGGGACTCGATGTACCCGATTTCCGGCCCTTTGTACTTGGCAAAGCGTTTCATCGGCGAACCCCTCGCTTCACCCACACGATGTCGCAGTCCAGCACGTCGGCCAGCTCCACGACCTCCTTGTAGCGGATGCTCTCCCGCTGCAATTTTGCGGACAGATTGGAAACGCTGTCGCTCCAATCATGTTCCTCGGCCAGCCGGTCAACGACCTCCTGCATGGTAAAACCGGCGCGGACGATCTGCGATTTGATCTCATTTCTGATGTTCATAAAAACCTCCCAAATTTTCGTGATGAAAACAGCGAAGCGGGTTCGCGTTTCCGAAAACCTGCTTCGCTGTTTGGCGTAATCTTCTGTTTTCCCAAAATCCGCTGGAAGCGCGGCGGTCGATGCCATCTTCGTAAGTGAGGGGTATCGACTTTTCGAAGCCGCGTGACTTTGCTCTAAACCGTGCAGCCCCACGCGCATCCGTGAAGCCGGTGCGCGGTTCCGAGCAGCACGGTTTCGCAAAATCCTTTCGCCGCCGCGCAAATTTCTTTCCGGTTTTCACCTGCCTTGCAGATACCCCTTTCGTTTCAGCTCCGCCAGATCGGCGGCCACGTCCTCCGGGCGCATCCGCGCAAGGCAGCTCAGGTCGTAAATATCGTACCGCTCCACCAGAAGCAGCGTCATCAGCAGCTTCTGCGTGCCGGTCAGATCGCTGTCGTACAAGTGAAACAGCGGCAGCTCCTTATAATAAACTCTTCCCATTGCATCCTCCTTTGCGGGTAAACTGAAAAACATCTATCCCATCCATCCCATCCATCCGGGGGTTTTGGGATGCTTGGGATGGATGGGATGGAGAATTTCGTGTCTGATCTCATAAAACCGGCGGCGCGACCAGCGCCTCAATGCCCCAGAAGCCGTTGACCCGCTTGCCGAGGGCGTTCTGGATGTGATTGTCGTGCTCCAAGCCGAACTCGTCGGCGTGCTTTTTCAGCGTCATGCTCACCGTCCGCGCGGAGCGCGGCGTGTAGGCGTTGTCGCCGCACCAGAGGCAATAGATGGCGTACAGGTTGGCCGATGTCACGGCGCTGTCCGCTTTCAGGCGGATGTAGCCCTCCGAGCGCAGGAACAGCAGCACATTGTCGGCCTCGCGGCGCGCGTCCTCGCGGTTGGCTTTCGTCCGCGCGCTCTCCGTGAAGCGGAAGTTCTTCTCTTGCAGGCGGCGCAGACCCTCTAAGCACCAGAGGAAGATGCCCTCGATCTCGCCGCAGAGCTTGTCCGCGAGAAAGGGGTCATCCTCCCGGTTTGGCGGCTTTTTCTTCACCGACAAAATGAGCTGGCGGCGGTAAAAGCCGTCCGAGTGGTCGTAGAGCGACTCCAGATCGCCGTTAGAAAAGGCAAGGAACCGGACATACATCTTGCCCTGATAGCTCTGCTCGCCCTTGCGCTCCAAGTCCATCGGCATTTCGGCGGTGATGAGGGACTTGAGATAGTGCGTGGATTGCAGCGCCTCCAGCTTCATATCGTCATCCACCATCAAAAGCTCGTGCTCCAGATCGGCGCGGGCGAAGGGGCTGCGCTCCACCTTGGCGATGCTGCCGTTTTTCAGGTTGCTGCCGAGCATTTTCTGCATCACCACGCCGATGCGGCTCTTGCCCTCGCCGTCGTTGCCCTTGAGCAGCATCATCACCTGCCCGCGGTTTGTCGGAATCAGGCAGTAGCCGAGGTATTCCTGCAAGGTCAGGATGTCCTCCGGTTCCAGCAGGTCAGACAAAAACCGCAGCCATGTCACCGGCTGCGGCGCGCTTGGGTCATATCGGATGGGAAGCCGGTTGCGGCAGAATTCTTTTTCGGCGCAAAACTCACTATTTAGAAACAGCGTGCCGTTGGCAACGTGGATGCGATCCTCCTGAATGGGCAGCTCCGGCGTGTAGGCCTCCAGCCTGAGCGTTTCCAGCAGGCTTGTGGCGCGACGGGCCGTGCCGCTCGTAAAATGCGGGCGCAGCATCTCATAGATCTGCTTGCGAATGCCTTCTTCGTCAGCAACGCGGCCCTCCACGGTGAAGAAGCTGCCGTCCACGCAGACCATCGGGTGCGCCGATAGAAAGTCCTCGCAGAACAGGACTTCGTTGAAGTGCTTGTCCTGCATCCAGCGGGGCGGTTCATTTCGTTCCATGCGCTTCCTCCCTGATCTGTCGGTTTCGCGCCTCCATCCGCATGAGCCGCTCGTCCTTCTGCAAGTCGGCCACCACCTCGGCGCGCTCCTGCGGCGTGCCGAAGGCCAGAATGTCCAGCATATTCCCGATGCGCTCGATCATATGACAGGCCTCCGCATAGCGTGGGTCGATGGCGTCCTCCGGCGATTGCGGGGCACAATTCGTCTTCCAGTCCTGCAAGATTTGCAGGTAGTCTCCCAGCACGCGGAAGCAGCGCCGTTCGGCTTCTGCCTGCGATGCTCCCCGCTGTAGCCTTGCGAGAATGGACGGCTTCTGCCCGGCGATGTCGAAATTCGCCGCCAGCTTCTTCGCCGCATCATAGCCGCTCAGACCGAAGAGCCTCGCCGCAAGGTCGATCACGTCACCAGTTGCCCCGCAGCCGAAGCAGTAGAAGTAATCCTCGTTCAGCTTCATGCTGGGCGTGCGGTCGGCGTGGAAGGGGCAGCAGATCATGCTGCCTTGCTGGATCGGCAGCCCGTACCGCTCCGCCGCCATGCGCGGAGTGACGGCGGCCTTCACGGTATCAAATAGGTTCATAGGCATTTTCTCCTTTCAGATTTTCTGACAATTTTTCCTTGTCACCTGAATATACGGAGAAATTGACGTAGACCTGTGAAATCTGGCACATGCTCAAGAAAACAAAAAAGCCCTCCTGAAATCTTGCAGAAATGCAAGCAGGAGGGCGAGTGGCAGAACGCGCTACGTTGTCATTTGCCTTGCCAATTTCATCATTTACGCAGAAATGATGAAATTGGGGTTGACGTGATGTTGTGGTATGGGTATACTATAATTGTATCATCGAAGCGATTATGATAAAATTAAAACGCAAATGAGGAACTTGAATGAGAGCCTTTCACTTCAAAGCAGAATACAATCAACTCCTGACGCCGGAGGTCGTGGCCTACCTCACGCAGATTCATGAATACAAGGGGCAGCAGAATCTTTTCATCGAAGCCGAGGCCGACACACTTTCCAGCCTGCTGGAGGTTGCGCGGATTCAGAGCACCGAAGCCTCCAACCGCATCGAGGGCATCATCACCACGGACGACCGCCTGAAAAAGATCGTCCGCGAAAAGACCATGCCCCAGACCCGCAGCGAGAAGGAGATTGCCGGATACCGCGATGTGCTTGCAACGATTCATGAAAGCCATGACTATATTCCGCCTAGGCCGTCCGTTATCTTGCAGCTTCATCGGGATCTGTACAAGTACAGCGATAAGTCCATCGGCGGCAGCTTCAAAAACTCGGATAATGTGATTGCCGAGGAATTGCCGGACGGCCGGAAGATCGTCCGGTTTGAGCCTGTCTCCGCGTGGGAAACGCCGGGAGCGATGGAGTCACTTTGCGACGCCTTCCAGACGGCCGCGCAGGACGCCGAGCTTGACCCGCTGCTGCTGATCCCCATCTTCATTCTAGACTTTCTCTGCATCCATCCCTTCAACGAAGGCAACGGCCGCATGAGCAGACTTCTGACACTGCTGCTTTTGTACCGCTCCGGTTATCTTGTCGGCAAATATATCAGTATCGAAAAGCTGATCTCCGATACCAAGGAGACCTATTACGAGGCGTTGCAGGAAAGCTCCTGCAACTGGCACGAGGGGACGAACGATTATGCGCCTTTTGTCACCTATATGCTGGGCATTCTGGCGGCGGCATATCGAGATTTTGAAAGCCGAATCGAGCTGCTGACCACCAAGGGGCTTTCCAAGCCCGACCGGGTGCGCGAGATCATCAGGAACCACCTCGGCAAGATCACCAAGAGTGAGATCATGGCAAAATGCCCGGATATCAGCCAGATCACCGTCCAGCGCGCGCTGGCAGAGCTGCTGAAATCCGGCGAGATCATCAAGCTCAGCGGCGGACGGTATACGGCGTATGTCTGGAATGGGGAGTAAGTAGAGATGAGAAAATCAGGAGCAGAAAGCCCATCAAGCCAATGATAGAGCCGTCATGCAGGTTTACGGTTTCTGGGGTAAACTCAACACAGAAACAGCCTGTGTGGCCGAATTGATGAGAATGTATCAACGGCTAACTGATTTATAAAGTCAAGGAGACAGATTGCGCAAGATGAGATGTTGAGGTGAGTGGTTTTGTCAGAGCGAAGTAATATTAAATTCTACGGGATACACGATATGAGTTCAGGGTACTACCTAAAGGAAACAGAAGCCGTATTTCAAAATTGGGATAACTATATTAGCAGCACTGACATCAACACAATGCTAGAACTTTATAACATTAAAAAGTTCTTTGATGTTGGAGCACGGCTGGACCACTGGGATGACGAACAGTATGGAGCTTACCATGAGAAAAGTCGATTAATTCCAAGAATCTTGGGTGTATTTTGCACTACGATATCAGATGATAACTTAATTCAGCTCTACCAATCTACGGACTGCAACTATTGGGATGACTTCTGGGAATTGATTTGCGTATACAAGGTATACCGGCGCATTTCACCGGCGATTCTCGAGAAACTCTTAGAAACTGGAGAACATATTGTTTGGCAGATTTTATATCAGAATGAGCTTTCGGCAGCCTTCAGAGAGGTGATTGCAAATCATTTGCTGCATAATAGCGGCACTGCACCGCACTTAGTTTCTCATTACCTGACGCTACATGGACGAGATGATCCATCGCTAAGCTTTCCAAGAGAGTTCACCCAGAGTATGCGCGACAAGGTGCTTGCGGAGTTTGTTAATCGTGATGATGCAAATATCAACACTTTGCAGTTGATAGCGCAAGCACAGAGCTCAGGCGTGTTCCCATTATCTGACAGGCTTCGCCGAGATGCTAAGAAGAAAATGAAAGCTCTTCAAGAAAAGTTGTTCGCGAATAGCCCGGGTATGACCTATGGCGCAAATGTAACTTTTAAGTCAATACCGAATGGCTCGGTCGAAATGTCATATGACCGAGGCGTAATTTCTTGCGCATATAGCAGAGAGTGGATTGAAGAAAATCAAGACTATCCGACATTGTTGAATAATTTCATCTATTTGTTTGAGTACGTGGATCGCTGCTTCCGTTGCAGTTTTGTTTCACTGAAAAATAAACTAGGAGTGTTTGAAAGAACTCTGGGTGCAAAGGGTAATAAAGAGTATGTAATAGGTATAGATTTTCGTTTAAAACAAAGCCTCAGTTCGCTTCAAATGGCTGCATATAGCCAAGAACTTCGCCGTCTAGGAATTCAAATTGAGAACATCTTCCAATGGTTTTTTGAAGAATATTTAAGAACCAATTTCGGAGCGAATGGCTTTACATATTTTCCGCCTTCTTCGGGAACATCGTTTGCTGAGAAGTGCAAACTCATGTGTAGCGCGATCGATGGCATTCTGAAACAATATCGCTTATATTGTGAAGACGGCTTTGTAGATCGGGAGTTGCTGGAGATGTCTTCCGGACATGTTGTTTTTAGCGAAATTCCAAGTATGATTAGGAATAAATACGCCTATGCTGCCTCGGAAACTGTGCAAAGTGAGATGTTTCTTCTGTTTTCGGACCAATCAATGATGAACTATACTGAGAAAACGCGCAGTAAATATCAGACATTGCCCGAATTGCTACTATCCGAAAAAATGAAGAAGGAAGATTTCCGAGACTACCAACGTAAGAGCTTAGACTGGTTGCTTGAACATTCTGATTTGGCTATCTCCGAAGATGGATATATAACGATTGAGGAAAAACGAGTTTCCGTTTTAAAAGATCTTTTCGTAAGCGAAGTTATTTGTCCAATTTATTATGGCAGCGAACTTCGTGAGCAGGTTGACATTCTTGCTGCATCGGGGGATTTACGCTACAAAGGCACACTGTTTTCCGGACCAGAACAGGACTATTTGAACTTTATGCTGAACAAAGCGGAATTCTCTAACGGCTTTGATTTGCGTAATAGATATATTCATGACACCTGTACGCTAAACGAAGAAATGCAGCAGCAGGATTATTTGGAGCTCCTAAAAATAATGGCGCTGATTATAATTAAAATCAATGAAGAATTTTGCAAAAAAACTAAAATAGGTACCGATTAACAGTAGTGAAGGCTACAAGAAGGTGATCCTTCGCATTTTTACCCCTCCCGAATCCCCACGGCTTTGCCCTCATCCTCCGTCACTATGTACAATCCAGCGCCCATCTTTTTGACAGATCCAGCATGGCAAAGCAGAATCTCTCCCACCGTGCCAATGTTATCTGTGACGGGTCGCCCTCGCGGATACGCAGGGTACGGCGGATCTCCTTCGGGATGACGATCCGCCCGAGGTCGTCAATGCGTCTGACGATGCCGGTTGCTTTCATATATTGCTCCTCCACTTTATGCGTTCGAAATCACATTGCTTTTGTCTGCAAACAATGGGGAATTATGCGAATAGAGGGCAACAAAGCGGAAGGCAGTTTGCAAATTGCACATTGTGATCCACATATGCGCATAACAGGCTGCATTTATGAGGTAAGAAGGCTTCACCGGTTGACAACATCAACATTTACGGATACAATAATTCTATCTAATCGCAAGCGGGACTATAGGAAATAGATGTATAAATCCGGCCAGCCTCAGCTACTGTCCCGTGCTTCGCATTGCCGCATAATTATCGTTCCACGTTCGATAACAATAATTTATGTTTCAATCAATCTATTCAAAGCCTTTGTCGAATATTATTCTGGCTATCGTTATAGCCATTGTCGCTTGGGGATATCTGCGCACAAAAGTTCAGCTACGCAGGTGGACGATGGCAAATTTTGTGTTGTTTTGTGCAGCTGTCATAGCCATCCTCTGCGCCACCATTCTGAATCGCACACCCGGCAACTACGAACTCATCCTCACGCCCTTCGCCGCCCTGACCGCTGCGCGGGTGCAGCCGGAGCTCTACCGCGAGATGCTGATGAACATATTTCTCTTCTTCCCTCTTGGCTTAACGCTCTCCAATGCCCTGCCGCAGAAGTGGCACCGTTGGGGCAGAATCATCCTCACAACGCTCGTCGGCTGCATTCTCAGTGCGGGAATCGAGTACGCGCAGTACCGCTGCGCGCTGGGGCTTGCGGAGACGGACGACGTGATCTGCAACACCTTGGGCGCGTTCCTCGGCGCGGTGTCGCTGCTTGCCGCGCACGCCATCGAAAAACACAAAGAAAGGGCTTGGCACACGAACATGACCCTGACCGCCACGGAGAGACAATTTCTGAATATCGCCAAGGCTGGCGTTTCCGGCGGGGCGCTCCCCGCTGAAAACGTGGACTGGCCTGCCATCTTTACGCTGGCCAATCAGCAGAAGCTGCTGCCGATCCTCTTCGAGGCCGTCCGCAAGATGCCTGCTGCCGGGGAAAACGCTGCGCTGTTCGCTGTGACCAAGCAACAGGTCATTGGGCAGGTGTTGAACCAAACCGTGCGCTCGGCGGAGTTTGCTGACCTCTATCACAAACTCCGCGCCGCAGGACTGCACCCCATCGTGGTCAAGGGGCAGCTTTGCAGCCGCCTGTATCCGCTCAAGGATCACCGTATCAGCGCGGATGATGACATCTACATTCCGGACGCGGAGTTCATGGCCTGCCACGAGCAGCTTCTGGCGAACGGCCTGCGCACCGGCACTCCTGCGGACGAACTGGCATCGGCGGACGAGGTGCCCTACACGAAAGACGGCAGCCCACTTTACATCGAGCTGCATCGGCATTTATTCGATTCTGCCGAGGATGCTCATGACGAGCTGAACCATTTCTTCACCGACATCAATCCCGTCGAAACCGACGGCTTTCTGGCCATGCCGCCACACGAGCATCTGCTGTACGTGCTTCTGCACGCCTACAAGCACTTCGTCCGCAGCGGCATCGGGCTGCGGCAGTTTTGCGACATCGGCTTGTGGGCGCGGGAGTATCACGATGAAATCGACTGGCAGCGCCTGCACGAGCAGTGTGAGAGCGTTCATGCGGCGACGTTTGCCGCGGCGTCGTTCCGCATTGCCAGAGACTATCTCGGCATTGACTTTGACCTGCCCACGCCTTGGGATGCTTCCATCGACGTAGAGCCGCTGCTGCACGACAGCCTCTGCGGCGGTGTGTACGGCTCCAACGACCTGACGCGCCTCCATTCCTCCACCGTCACGCTGAATGCTGTCAAGGCCAGCCGCACCGGTGAAAAAAGCAGCGTTCTGAGCACGGTATTCCCCAAGCGCGAGTATCTGGAGCGCCGCTATCCCTATCTCAAAAAGCGTCCGTACCTGCTGCCGGTCGCGTGGGTGCAGCGCATCGCGCATTACGCCAGTGAGAAGCAGGCTGGCACGGACAACAGCGCTTCCGGTTCCATCAAGCTGGGAAAAGAGCGGATCGAGCTGATGAAGCGGTATGGAATTATGGACTGATAAAAAGACATTGCGGGGCGCTGCAGCGCTCCGCAAACAATTCTATCCTTGCAGTTTTGAAAGGAATTTGGACAGGAAACCGCTGTCACACAGCTTGTATTTTTTCACACCTAATGATAAAATAGTTCTAAACGATCCGGATCGCATTTTGCTGCAGCCGGCAAGGAGGGAGTCCTGTGAAAAAGAGCAGCACAGATACCTGCTGCCTGACTTTACCGTTAAAACTGGAAAAGTGGCAGGAGGACCGTCTTGCCAAGCGCTTTGAGATCGCGCGGCAGCTCTATAACACGCTGGTCCATGCAGAGCTGAAACGGCTTGCGCAGGTAAAGCAGACTGCCGAATATCGGGAGAATGAACGGAAAATACGGACATTGGACTGGAATGATCCCGGTGATCAAGCCAAACTGAAAGGCCTATACAAAGAGCGGCGAAAAAGTTTAAAAACGGCCGGGTTTACGGATTATTCCTTCACTACAGATATGGGAAAATATTACAAGCACTTCCGTGATAACATCGGCTCCAGTGTCGCCGTTCATGGGATCGCGCCGCAGGTCTGGGCGGCCTTTGATAAGGTTCTGTTCAAAAAGGGCGGCAAGAAGGTACATTACAAAAAGCCCGGTGAGGTAAATTCTGTGCAGGGCTACTCCAGAACGGGAAAAAGCGGCGGCACGGAGATCATGTTCCGCGGGCCCTACATCGAGTGGAAGGGCCTGAAGCTGCCGCTGAAGGTATCGCCGGACAATGCTTACGAGACCGATATGCTGCAGCGCAGAGTAAAGCTTGTCCGATTGGTCCGCCGGCCCGGAAAGCGCAGAGACCGCTGGTATGCCCAGCTCGTTCTGGAGGGGAAGCCTGCGATCAAGGCCGATCCCGTTACCGGAAAAGCGGTTCACCCTATCGGCAGCGGCCCCGTCGGGCTGGACATCGGGCCGCAAACACTGGCGTATTCCGCCGCCGGGGTGGCCGGACTCGTCGAACTGGCAGATCGGGTACAGAACATCGAGCAGGAAAAGCGCTGCCTGCAGCGAAAAATGGACCGGAGCAGAAGGGCAGCCAACCCGGATAACTATGCCGAGGACGGCACGATCCGGCGCGGTGTCAAGTTAACACATAATAAGTCCAAGCGATATCGGAGGAGCCAACAGGAACTGAAATATCTGCAGCACCGTCAGGCTGAAATACGAAAGCTCCAGCACATTCAACTGGCGAACCATTTGCTGTCCTTGGGTGATCATTTCTATGTGGAAAAAATGGAATGGTCTTCCCTGACGCACCGGGCAAAGAAGACCGTGATATCTGAAAAGACCGGAAAGCCCCGAAGCAAAAAGCGGTTTGGAAAGTCCATTGCCAACAAGGCACCCGCCATGCTGATCGAAATATTGCGGCAAAAATGCAAGTCTCTCGGGCTGCCGAATGTTGTAGAGATCAACCCGGCAGACATCAAAGCAAGCCAATATAATCATTTGACCGGTGAATATGTTAAAAAGTCTCTTTCCCGGCGTTGGAACGAAATGCAGGACGGTGAGCATCTCCAACGTGATCTCTATTCCGCCTTCCTGCTGCAGCATTATGACTCTATGTCAAAAGCTCTTGATCTCGATTCCCTTGCGCGGGACTATCCCGCCTTTGTGCAGTACCATCATCGGGAAATCGAGCGCCTGCACGCTCTCCCCAAAACACCCTCCAGTATGGGCATCCGCAGAAGCATTGCCTGACGCGAAGGCCAGGAAGACATAAAATGCCGGTGCCGTTCGCACCGGAGAAAACCGGTCGATTGTCCGTCCGGGGCTACCGTTAATGGCAGCGGAGGCTGCTTTGGTAGCAGAAGAGCTCGGGAAAATAGTCAGCGCGCAGCAGATCTTCGTGCTGCGAAAAGCTATCTACCGACTTACAGCGCATTCCACAAATCCGCACGCGGTGCTTTATGCACATTTGCCGTTGTGATCCGCACGGAGTGCGCTGAGGCAAAGTTCCATCCGGTGTTTGCTCCGGCCCCCTGCAGGTGTTGCGATCTGCACGCGGTGCGCTGAGGCAAAGTATGCGATGAACACCGGCATGCTCAACGGGCAGAGTTGCGATCTGCACGCGGTGCGCTGAGGCAAAGTTGAGCCAGTGCGTGATGGAAATCGGGTTAAACGTTGCGATCTGCACGCGGTGCGCTGAGACAAAGTTGGCAAAAGGCGCCTTGACGTACTGCTGTCCGGTTGCGATCTGCACGCGGTGCGCTGAGACAAAGACCGTGCCGTTTGTGATCACAAGCATATCGTTAGTTGCGATCCGCACGAATTGCGCTGAGAGAAGAAGCAAGCCGTTAAAATACATCAGTATTGAGGTGCTGATCTCCGATGCCAGGGAGGCCTATTATGAGGCCCAAAATAGCACAATCTTTCCACCCTCACGAAAGGACCCAGACGACCACGACCGGATACATTTACATTCTCCCGAATCCCTCCTTCCCGCAATATGGGAAGCTCGGCTATGCGACGGATGTAAAGCAGCGGCTCGCGGAGCTGAACCGCAGCACGGCGGTCCCCTTTGCGTTCCGGGTGTACGCCACCTACGAGGTGGATTCCGCCCTCTCGGACAAGAAGCTCCACTCCATTCTGGGCAAGCTGAACCCCGATCTGCGTTCTGCCGAAGAAGTGGACGGCAAGCGCCGCATCCAGGAATTCTATGCCATGCCGCCGGAGGACGCTTACGCGATCCTCGAGGCGATCGCGGAGATCAACGGCTTCCACCACCGTCTGAAAAAACGGAGGGTGACGACAACAGCGCAGAGGACGAGGCGCTGGCCCGGCAGATCGAGGAGCAGCACCGGGAACGGGTCTCCCCGTTCGCATTTTCCAAATGCGGCATTTCCGAGGGAGCGGAGTTGGAATTCTGCTGCCGCGGGAATGAACATACCGGCGAGCGCTGCACCGTCGCCGACGACAAGCATGTGCGCTTTCAGGACGAAATATGGTCCCTGACCGCACTGGCGAAGCATCTGCTGGGGACCCGGAATTCGGTCGCCGGGCCTCAGTATTTCAAATACAACGGCGCGTGGCTGAACGCCATCCGCAGGCGGCTGGAGAACCGGGAGTAAAGCCGCATCAGACATTCTGTCATCCCTGCAAACGTCAAATTATTCTACACAAGAGGTCCCCCATGCTGCCCGTAAACGAATCCGACTGGAAGCTGTTCCGCAAAAGGCTGCCGGAGTGGCAGGAGCGCTGCATGGAGCAGCTGGCCGAATCCTACGCGGCCCTGCTGGCCGGGCCCGGCAAGGCATCCGACAAGTTCTGGGAGCTGGAGAAGAGGCTTCGCAAGGACAAGAAGCGCGTCGGTGTCGTGGCCGATGTCAGCCGCTCCGAAATGTACTATAACCTGCTCTATCTGCTGGATGACAAGACCATCACGCTCGAGGACCTCGCAGGCTTCAGCCCCGACCTGCGGGAGCGGCTGGCCATGATTGCACGAGATCACTTTGTGTGAAGGCTCCCTCATATAACATAAAGACGGAGGGCTGCGGCTTTATGCTGTGGCCCTCCGACCATACCACGCAAACCATGCAAAGCGGCTGCGCTCCGAAACCGGGGCGCAGCCGTTCCTTTTCCCTATTTTGTAACGTTTTCAATGTAGCGCATGAGGATCGCCGCGACCTGTGCGCGGGTGGCGCTTCCCTGCGGCTTGAGCCAATCGCGGCCGTCGTATTCGCGGCTGCCGCCGATGATGCCCTCCGCCACAACCCAGCGCATGGCATCGCTGGCATAATCCGACACGGCGTTCGCATCCGGGAAGCCGGACAGATCAGCACGCTCCGCGGACGCAGCGCCAACCTTCTGCGCATAGCGGAACAGGATCGCCGCTGCCTGCTCTCGGGTTACGCGGCCATTCGGATCAAACTTACCGCCGCCGATGCCGTTGACCACGCCGTTCTCCGCTGCCCATGCGACAGCCTGCGTGTACCACTCGCCGCCCGGAACATCCGTAAAGGGGTTGGCAGCAGCCTGCGGCTGTCCGGCATAGCGCCAGAGGACCGTCACAAGCATCGCGCGGGTCATGCTGCTCTCCGGCTCAAAGCTGTATTCGCCTGTGCCGTTCATAAGACCATTGTCGTAAGTATACCGCACGGCCGAGGCATACCAGCTGTCCGGGCTGGCATCCGTATAGGGGGCTGTTGTCCAAACCGCTGTGGGGTAGCTTAAAGTTTGATCAAAAACTGTCGGTCCCCATCCGGAGGTTCCTTCCCGGTAATAAAACACCATGCCGGGAATCGCAGCAAAGTCACTTATTGCATTGCTGTCAGCGAAGCTAAGCCAGCCGATTTCAGGCAAGTCTCCCATAAAATAGACGTGCTTGAGTGAAATACAGCCAGAAAAGGCGCGCTCACCGATTGTTTTAACGCTCTCCGGAAACACGATCTCACGCAGTGCGGCACAGTCTCTAAAAGCGGAAGAATCTATTGTTAATAAGTTCTTAGATAGTCTGACTTTGCTAAGATTCTTGCAGCCGTCAGAATAGTAAACTTCTAATACGCTGTCCGGCATCCAGATTTCCGTCACACCGTCATGTTCATGAAATCCGTTTACAATCCGCGTTCCATCCTGCAGGACATACTTCCCGCGGAAGCCCCCCGGGCACTCTTTAAACTCCAGGTTTCCGGATAAATTCTTTGTCGTGTATAACCCGCCATAGGAATCCGTAGAATAAAAACGATTATTCGGCTCCACCTGAAACCCGCGGAAATTAGGGCTGCCCAAGCTGATGCACCTTTCAATGTTCACCGTAGATTTTGGAATGGTAAGCCCGGTCAGATTGGGGCAATCCGCAAATGCTCTCTCATCGATTCTGTAAAGAGAGTCAGGCAGTGCAACATCGTGGACTAAGGAGCCTTCAAACGCTCCCTCACCGATTTCTCTCGTCATAGCACGGACTTCATAGCTTCCGGTTCTGCCCGCAGGGTACCGAATAAGCTTGGTATCCCGATATAGGGCCCCTGCCTCATCGATCTTATAAAAAGTATTATATTTACTCAGATCAAATTTTGTAATACTTATACAGCCTGCAAAAGCACTTCCGGAAATATATTTTACATTACCCGTGATTTTGATATCTTTCAGGCTTGAGCAGTTTTTGAATGCATTCTCTAAAATACTTGCGGCCGAAAACAGATTTACACTTTCAAGCCGTGTACAGTTTTCAAATGCACCGCTTGGAATATGAAACATACCGGCTTTCAGTGTCACCTTTCGAATATAATCGCTGTAATCGGAAAAGCGGACCTTCATGTCATAACCTTGGACCATCTCTCCATCGCCTTCAAAGGTCAAATCGCCGGTTTCCTTGTTTATCACGGCTACACATGTATCCGTACACGAAAGACGGATCTCCTTGTCAGTTTCTGTCACCTCCGCAGCGGCGGCAGTGGGGAATGCCGGAACAAGAAGCGCACAGGCCATTACGGCACACAGCAGGAGCGCAAGCAGTCTCTTTTTCATGATCGTTCCCTCCGAAATTCAGTCAGACAGCGCCGTACCCTCGCTTCGCCGTCTGCCGCTTTTAGTATACAACGTACTGCATAAAAAGTAAATAATAAATTACAGACTTTTGGGCATAGCATCCAAGAATGTTAAACTATGGCTATCAGCCAGAATCGCAAAACCGGGGCCGGCTCTTTCGAGCCGGCCCCGGTCGCATTTTTCCCGTCAGATTCCGTTCATTTCCTGGAACAGGTAGCAGTAGGAATAGTTCCAGCGGGTCAGATAGAACGAGCCGTTAGAGTAGCGCAGGTAGGCATTGCCGAAGCCGAGACGGTTATACCAGTACGAGACGCTCGTGCCGGACGTGCTGATGCGCAGAGAGGAATTGCCGGACTTATAGAGGTAATACGTCGTCGTGCCGCTCTGGAAGCTGAAACAGCCGTTGGAGTAATCCCAGAGCATGCTCTCGGTCACGTCGGAGGTGATCCGGCCGTTTTCGATGGTGACGGCCTGCGCACCGATCGTCGTGCCGTCGTGCGTCATGGCATAGTAGCCGCCGCTGGCGTAGACCGTGAGAACGTAGCGGCCGCCGGACGTGAGCCTGCTCACGGAGTCATAGGTCGCGGTCTTCACCGGCTCGGTGTAGCTGTCGCCGCAGGCGGAGCAGGTGTAGACGTAATTGCCGTTCTCCTCCGTGCGGACATAGCTGTGGCCCGTTGCCGGGATCGCCTCGGTGTAGCTTTCGCCGCAGGCGCAGGCATAAGTGCGGACGCCGGGCGTCGTGCATGTCGCCGCCGTGGTGACGGTGGCCGTGTAGGCATGGGCGTGGACCGTGACGGCATAGCGCACGCCGCCGATGACGGTGCGGGTCGCGCCCTCGGCCACGCCGGTGATCGTCACGTCATAGCCCGCAGGGACCGCGCGATAGAGCTGCCACCGCTCGTTCGCGTTCGCATTGCCGGGATAGGCGCCCGCAAACGTTGTGCTGTAGCGGTCGAGATAGGTATCGCTGAAGCGGATGGAGAAGGCGCTGCCGAGATCCGTGATCGTGAGGACCTGCGGCGCAGTGGTCAGCGTCACGCTTGCAGAGCGGGTGCTCTCCGTGAGATTCAGGTAACGGCCGTCCGCGCTCTGCACGGTGTAGCCGCCGGAGACCGCCGTGACGGTCCACAGGGCGTTCGACAGGTCGCCCGTCGTGCTGTAGGCCGCGCAGGTCAGGCCGCTCACAGTGCCCGCGCCGTCCCAGGAGCTGTAGTACGTTGAGGCCGTCGCCGTCAGCATCCGGTCACCGCTCACGAGGAGGAACGTCCCCTCGGCAAGCTCCGTCACCTGCTGATAGCCGCCGGAGAGCGCCTCGATCGTCGTCGCAGCGACGGCGGGATCGGCGGACTCCGTCACAGCGGCGTCCTCGGTGTGGAACGTGTAGGTCTCGCCCGGCTGGAGCTTGACCTCGACCGTCGGCAGGATGGCCTCGGTGTAGGTATCGCCGCAGCGCGTGCAGGTGTAAATGCGGTCATTGCCGTCCTCGGTGCACTCATAGGAGTGGCCCAGCGCGCTGACGACATGGCCCGTGCGGCGGTCGCCGCAGCGCTTGCAGGTATAGGTCGTGTAGCCCTTCTCCGTGCAGGTCGGAGCCGTCACAACGGCCTTGTAATCATGGCCGAGCGCAGGCGTCGTTTCGGTATAGGTGTCGCCGCAGACGGTGCAGGTATGGACGGTCTTGCCGCCCTCGGTGCAGGTTGCCTCGCTGCCGGAGACAGTGTAGGTATGGCCCGTGGCCGGGAGGGTCTCGGTGTAGCTGTTGCCGCAGCGCGTGCAGGTGTGCGTCACGGAGCCGTTTTCCGTGCAGGTCGCAGGAACGGTGGTCTCCGCATAATCATGGCCGAGCGCAGCCACTTCGTTCGCCGTGTAATGGTCGCCGCAGGCGGTGCAGGTGTAGGTCGTATAGCCCTTCTCCGTGCACGTCGGAGCCGTTACGGCGGCCGTGTAGCTGTGGCCGGTGGCCGGAGTCGTTTCGGTATAGGTGTCGCCGCAGGTCTCGCAGCGGTAGGTCGTCACGCCGTCCCCGGTGCAGGTCGCGGCGGTCCGGCTGACCTCCTGATAGCTGTGGACATGGTCGGCCTCGACCTCGATGACATAGCGGGTGCCGCCGATGACGTAGTACGTCGTACCGGCAGCCACGCCGGTGAAGCGGACCTCCGTCATGGGAGCCGTGCCGGTCTGGACCGTGCCGGAAGCGGCGGCGCGGGTAAACGTCGCGCCGTCATAGCTGCCCCAGGCGATCTCGGACAGCTGCCACCAGTAGTTGCGTGCCGTCGTGAGGGCGACCTGGATGTAGCGGAAGCTCTCGACGGAGGACGGGACGGCATACGTCTTCGTCACAGCCGTGCTGCGGCTGCTCGTGAACGTGCCGATCGTCGTCCAGGTACGGCCGTCGGCCGAAAGCTGGACGTTGGCATTCGTGCAGTAGTCGCCGTGCGCCGGAGCACTGATCTGCACAGCGTCAAAGCGGACCTCCGCGCCGAGGTCGACACGGGCATACATGCCGGACGTCTGGCTGCTGGTGGACCAGTAGTAGGTGGAGGTGTCGCCGTCGATAAGTTTGGAGGCGACGCAGTTGTAGCCGCCGTCCGTATAGCCAGGGACGGAGGCCGAGGCGCTGGCGGAGTAGGACACCTTCGTGCCCGTGCCCTGCACCACGGTCAGCTCGCCGCGCGCGATGGTGGCATCGCCCGTGTGGGTGAAGCTCTGCTCGCCCTCGAGCGTATAGGCATCGGTCGTTTTGCCGGTCTTGACGGAGACATACTCGCGCGGCAGGAGCTCGGAATGCTGCTCGCCGCAGCGCGTGCAGGTGTAGATCGTGTCGCCCGCGTCGTCCGCCGCGGCATAGTTGTGGCCGAGGGCGGGAACGGTCTCGGTGTAGCTGTCGCCGCAGTCAGCGCAGGTATAGGTCACGCTGCCCGCCTCCGTGCAGGTCGCAGCCGTCGAGGCAGTCTGACGGTAGTCGTGGCTCTGCGCGGGAGGATCGGTGTTGATGGAGCCGTCGGCGTTGAAGCCGCCGGGCACAACGGACGTGTCCATGCCGCTTGTGTAGGCGCCGTCCATGGCGAGGCCCATGGCGCGCAGCGGCAGGCGGATCTTCCTGGCTTCCTGCGTCTGCGTCTCTGCGCCGGGATAGTCGCTCCACATGCAGAACATGCCGCCGATCACGGAGGAAGCACTCAGGCTCGTGCCGCACACCTTATAATTGCTCCAGTTGGCGGCATAGGTATAACCATTGTCGAAGCTGTCGTTCTTGCCGAGGACATAGTAGAAGTCGCCTGTCGTGTTGATGATACGGAAGCCATCCGAGGCAAGGTTGGCCGCCGTGCGGGGTGTGTAGCCGCTCCAGCCGCCGGACCAGTAGCACACGACGATGTCGCGGTCGAACGTGTAGGTCGTCGAGCCGACCGAGGCGCTCATCTTGTTGGCAAACTCGATGCCGTCATTGAAGGCGATGGGTGTCATGCCCGCCTGCTTGACCATGGCGGCAAGCTCGTTGACATATTTGATGAAGTAGCCATACTTGCCGCTGTTCTGCAGGCTGCCGAAGCCCATGGAGCCGCTCGTGTAGCGGTCGTTGGCATATTCGTCAGCGCCGAAGTTGAAGTAGCGGCAGCCCTTGCCCGCAAAGTAATCGACATACTTCTGCAGGAAGGCCTGCGAGAACCGGACGGCCGTGTCGTTCGTCACGTCGATGGTGCGGCTCGAGCCGTTGTAGCTGCAGTTCGTCCCCGTCAGAGAGGACGCGGCATACAGCACCGCGTCCATGTGGCCGGGGCTGTTCAGCAGCGGAATGATCTCGATGCCGGCTTTCTTGGCCGTGGCAAAGAACTCGTCCATCTCGCTTTCCGACCACTCGCCCGAAGATGCCGTCGTGTAGGCGTTGTTGCCCGCGCGGATAGCCGAGGCGACCGCGTTGCTGGAATACGTCTTGCCGCCCACGGTGAGCGACATGTCGTCCAGCAGGAAGCGCATACCGTCATTGCCCACCGCGAGCATGACGTGCGTATAGCCGTCCGCCTTGGCCTCATAGAGGAAGGCCTTGACCCAATCTGCCGAAAAATATTTTCGGCCGCTGTCCAGCATGGCGATCTTCAGATAATCGCTGCCGGAAGCGAACGCCACCGTCGGCAGCATGCACAGCAGCATGCAGACCGTCAGCAGCAGCGCTAACAGTTTCTTTCCCGCTTTCAATGGTTTCTCCTCCTGTATCATGTCTCTGTTCGGCGATGCCGAATCCTGATTTGATCATACACGAGACATTCCCATTTGTCAACAGGCAGTTCTTTTAGCATAATTTAAAGTTAACTATCATTATTCTGACTCATGATAGACCACATTCCTGATTATCTCATTTCTGGCTGCGTGATTTTATTCACGCCAGCACATCTCGTTACGATACGAAATGTGACGTAAAATTCCGGCGATTTGTTTCGTCCAATGAAGTTGGCGGCGGGTTTTCTGACGAATTTTTTCCACCGCTCTGCAGAGGAATTTTTGAGAATTTTGTTGACATTTTTGCGCGATCCGTCATAATGGAAGCAGAAGCATACCGTTCTCACCGCCGTGCTCCCCTGCTGTGGTGCAGCAGTGCCCTCTTCGTTTGAATGCCCCTGTACAGGGCGCTCGATGAGCGCCGCTGCAGACGCAATTGGCGCCTGCCATTTTATCGGCGGCCTGTTTCGACTTCCAGCGCATAAAGGCCTACCGTCCCCGCTTTTTCAGCATCCTCCGGTCGCACAGGTCGATGCCGAACGACACGGCGGCGCTCAGGACAGCGAGAACGAGGATCATGGCGTCCGTGCTGAGGTAAGAGCCGGTCGCGTCATACAGCGCGCCCGCGATCGTGCTGCCGAAGGAGGCAAACAGCAGGTTCGTCACCACGACGGAAAGATTCACGGCGTAGTGCCGCATACCGTAATACGAGCTGACAAAGGCCGCGTTGGCGGGCGTGACGCCGCCGTAGGCCATGCCGCCCAGCAGGAAGCCGGCGATGAGCAGCGGGAAGCTGCCGAGCTTCAGCGCGCCGATGAGCACAAGGCCGGTGAGCAGGAAAATGCCGCCCACGAGCTGCATGGTGCGGCTACGTCCCCATCGGTCAAACAGCCCGCCCAGCACAACGCGCCCTGCCGCGTTCGCCAGCGAGATCATGCCGACGGCCGTGGTGATACCGCCCGGCGAGACCGTTCTGCCGATCTCCCGCGCGATGGAGGTGGACTGCGACACGAGGGCCAGCCCTGCCGCGCTCAGGAGTACCGCCCAGAGATAGTACAGCCAGAACGCGGGCCGCCGCAGCATGGCTGCCGTGCCGAGCTCTTCTGCCACGGGGTTTGCATAGCGCTTCTTTTTCGCGGCGGGCGGCGGCGTGAAGTCCAGGCCGGGCCGCCGGAGCAGGAAGCCGCAGGCCGCCACGAGCACGGCCGTGATAATACCAAGCACGACAAAGCTGCGCCGCCAGCTGCCGATGGCCGTCGGCGTGAAGCGCTGATAGAGCTTGCCGATGAGGAAGCTGCTCAGGCCGAAGCCCATGAGCAGGATACCGGAGACGAGGCCCTGCTTGTCGGGGAACCATGCGCCGACTGTCCCGAGCACGGCGTTATACGAGAAGCCGGAGGCCAGCCCGCAGACCACGCCGAAGCCGACATACAGCATAGGCAGCGACCGCATACTCGCCGTCAGCAGGAAGCCCGCCAGAAACAGCAGGGCGGATATCCAGAGGAAAATTCGCGGGGAAATGCGCGCGGAAAGCGCGCCGCAGGTCAGGCCGCCAAGGCAGAAAAAGCTCATCACGATCGTAAAGGTCAGGGAAAGCTGTGCGGTGGTCCAGTGGGGGAACTCTGCGGCGATCGGCCCGGACAGTACGCTCCACGCGTACACCAGGCCCGAGAACAGAAGTACCACGCACCCGACTGCGACGTAGATCCATCTGCTTGCACTTCTCATAGGCTGCATCCTCCGTTTTGGGCCATTGCCGTGCTTCCGCGCGGAGATGGCCCATATTTTGTTGTATTTTTAGGGCCCTGCCTTCATCATATCACAGAAAAGTCCGCTTGCCCAGACCCAAATCAAAATTCTGCCTGACGTGGCGCTGTGTCCGTGAGGGGCGGACAGAAAGGAAGGCAGGAATATTTTTGAAAAACCCTCTTGACAAAGCCGTACTAGTGTATTAGTATATTAGTACAATAACACATTGGAGGTGAGCCAATGGCATGGAAACTGAATCCGGAGCGGCAGATCTGGCTGCAGCTCGTGGATGTGCTGAAGTTCCGCATCGTCTCCGGACAGTATCCGGCAGGCGTGAAGCTGCCGTCGGTGCGGGAGCTGGCCGCAGAGGCCGGTGTCAATCCGAACACCATGCAGCGCGCGCTCGCTGCGCTGGAGGAGAGCGGGCTCGTCAGCGCCCAGCGGAACACCGGGCGCTATGTCACACAGGATGAGGCGTGCATCCGCGAGACGCGCCGCTCGCTGGCGCAGGCCGAGATCGATGCGTTCTGCGCGCGGATGCGGCAGCTCGGCTACACGCAGGAGGAAATTGCAACATTGTTTGGAGGGAATGAAAATGAATGACATGCTGGTCTGCTGCAGCGGCCTGACGAAGAGCTACGGGGCAAAGCCCGCACTCGATCACGTCGACCTGCAGCTTGCGCCGGGCAAGATCATCGGCCTGCTCGGGCCGAATGGCTCCGGCAAAACGACGCTCATCAAGATCCTGACGGGCCTGCTGCGCCAGACGGAGGGCTCCGTCGCGATCGACGGCAAGCCGATCGGCCCGGAGACGAAGGCGCTCGTGAGCTACCTGCCCGACCGGATGTACTATGCCGGTTGGATGAAAACGAAGGATATGGTCAACTTCTTTGCGGATTTCTATCCCGATTTCCGCCGCGAGCGCGCCGAGGCCATGTGCCGTGCGCTGGGCATCGGGCTGGATATGCGCGTGAAGACGATGTCGAAGGGCACGAAGGAGAAGCTCCAGCTGCTGCTCGTCATGAGCCGCGCCGCAAAGCTCTACCTGCTCGACGAGCCGATCGCGGGCGTCGATCCGGCCGCGCGCGACTTCATCCTGCAGACGATCCTGACGAATTATTCGCCCGAGAGCACCGTCCTGATCTCGACGCACCTGATCGCGGACATCGAGCCGGTGCTTGACGAGGTGATCTTCCTGAAGGAGGGCCGCGTCGTCCGCCACGATTCGACCGATAACATCCGCGGCGCCGAGGGCAAGTCCGTCGACGAGGTCTTCCGCGAAGTCTTCCGCACGATCCCGATGGGAGGTGAATGGCCGTGCTGAGCAAGCTGTTAAAATACGATCTCCGCGCAAATCTGAAGATTTTTCTGTTTATCTGGCCCGCCATTCTGGTCTTCGGCCTGCTCGAGCGCGTTGCCCTCATGGCGGAGCTGCCGGTCAAGATCTCTGCCATTTTTGTGAATCTGACGACAGTGCTGTTCGTGCTCGCGGTCATTGCCGCCTGCGTGTTTGCGCTAGTCATCTCCGTCATCCGCTTCTATTCCGGCCTGCTGCGTGATGAAGGCTACCTGATGTTCACGCTGCCGGTGCGGCCGTGGCAGCTTGTGCTGTCGAAGCTCCTCACGGCCCTCCTGACGCTGGTCGTGACGGGCCTGGTCAGCTTCGTTTCCGTCGGCATCCTGTTCGGTGGTATCCGTGGCTTGCTGCCTTCCATCCGCACCTCGCTGGAGCAGAGCTTCGGCGGGATAATCAACGGCTGGGGCATCGCCCTGCTCGTCCTGCTGGTCGTGGTGCAGGTCGCGGTGTCCGTGCTGCAGATCTATCTGTCCTGCTCCATCGGCCACCTGTTCCGCCGCAAGCGCATCCTGTTCGCTGTGCTGTTCTACTACGCCATCAATGTGGTGCTCGAGACGGTCGCGGTCACGTCCATCATCGTGCTGAGCAACTTTGAGCCGTTCTGCCGCTTCCTTGTTCAGCTCTCTGCCGGCATGAGCGCGCCAGGCATGTTCAACCTGTTTATCGGCGTGATGCTTGCCCTGCTGGCCGTGCTCGGGATCGTGTACTTCTTTGTCACGGAGCGCATCCTGCGCCGCCATCTGAATCTGGAATAAGGCTTTCTGCCGCGCTGTGCAATGCCCCAGGTTTGTCATTGCCACGGCCCCTTCGGGGCCTCGCAATGACAAATCCGATGGCCGCTACGGTCGACGACGCTGCCCTATAACTTGCCAGCCTCCATGGCGCTCACTACCCGCAAGGGGCACGCCGCATCCGTAAGGCGGCAAAGCCGCCAACGGCTGCGCAGTGAGCGCCGCTACAGACGCAATCGGTTGATACGTTTTTGTCATTACCCTTTACGTTCTGCAAGTGCCTTCCCGAGATTGCCACGTCGGCCGTTGGCCTCCTCGCAATGACAATTCGGGGGCGTTTACCATTTTAACGATAGCCTGTACGGTCCGGCAGTACTGCGCCGGGCACGGCTGTCCGCTCCCCTACATTAAAATACTCCCGGAGCTGTTCGGCTCCGGGAGTGTTTTTATCGTTATCGGTTTTCACACAGCAGGCGCGGGACGGCGTTGTCCGCCGTCTCATACACGGCCTCATAATCCGTGTCCATGCATGAGAGCATGGGGGAATCGGCCGTATAGCGCACGCAGGTGCCGCAGGCGGCGCTCAGCCGCCGGGGAACAGGCATCATCTGCGCAGCCACGCCCGCCGCGGTCAGTGCCCGGCAGGTCAGCAGGGCGGACAGATGTGTGTGGAATGTCGCGATGTACGCGGTCATTTCTTCAGCGTCAGGCGGGTATCAGGCCCCTCCGGCGCGGAGGTGACGGTGTAGCCCTGACGGTTGGCATAGCGCGTGACGTTCTCTACGGCGCAGGCGTCGTCCAGCAGGACCTCGATCTCGGCGGGATGGCCGTCCTTCACCGCCTTCTGGACCATCACGACGGGCATGGGGCAAAGCAGGCCTCTTGCATCGACCATGTTATTTCGCCTCCTGTTTTTTCACGAATTTCGGAAGGTTGAGCACGGAAACGGCCAGACAGACCACAATGCCGGAGACAACGGCGATCTTGCCGGTGTTCGACAGGCCGCCGCGGACGAACTCACCGGCGGCGTTCGTGGAGTCGGCCGTACCGGCCAGACCAAAGTTGTGGGCAGCCGCCGCACCGGCGAGCATGCCGAACACGGTGACGGTGGAGTCGCCGTTGCCGCTGCCGGCCAGAATGAGCTGACGCAGCGGGCAGCCGCCGAGCAGCACGGAGCCCCAGCCGACGAGCATCATGCCGAGGAAGTTCCACACATGGCTGCTGTGGGCGATGGGCTGGAGCTGGAAGCCCCAATGGAACTGCTTCGTCACCAGATTGCCGATGAGGGCAACGAGGAAGATAGCTACAAAGCCGGACAGCAGCTTAAAATCGCCGAACATGACGGCGTCACGGATGCCGCCTGCCATGCACAGACGGGAGCGCTGCGCCAGCGCGCCGATGACCATGGACAGGGCCAGAGCCAGCCAGACGGGCGCGTGCTTCGAGCCGGGGCCTGCCTCGCTGAGCTTGAAGATGACGGGGACCGTCAGGAACAGCAGCAGGATGACCGTCATGCTGACGGGGAGGACGACGCCCTCGAGCGGGACGGAGTCATAGGAGCGCTTGAGCGAGAAGCCCCTCTTCAGGAACAGCGTACCGGCAAAGATACCGGCGCCGAAGCCGACCAGACCGACCAGCGCGTTGGCATCGCCGCCGGCCAGACGGAGCACCATGCGCAGCGGGCAGCCGAGGAAGGCCAGCGCGCCGATCATGACGAACGCGCCGAGGACAAAGCGGAGCGCGGGCGCGGAGCCGGACTTTGCGCGGAACTCCTTCGTGCAGACGGACATGACGAACGCGCCGAGCACGAGGCCGATGATCTCCGGGCGGACATACTGCACCTTTCCGGCGCTGTGGAGGCCGAGCGAGCCTGCGATATCGCGCAGGAAGCACGCGATGCAGAAGCCCATGTTGGCCGGGTTTCCAAAATGCGTCAGCAGGACAGCGGACAGACCGACGATCGCGCCGGTCACAATGACCCACCAACTGATCTTTTTCTTCATTGTGGTACCCCTCTCGTTATTTTTTTAGAAGAATAACACTATTATACGGGGAAAAACCGGAAAAATCCAATCGTTATTTTGAGTGAAACGAGGATATCATCGATAAAAACGATGATAGTGTGATAAAAATAATGCAGGGGAGCGGACAGGCTGGCGTTAAAATGGTAATTGCCCCCGATGTGTCATTGCGAGGCCCCGAAGGGGCCGTGGCGCCCTGAGCGCGAAGCGCGAGGAAGTGCCCTTGGGGTGCAATCTCGGGAAAGCAGTTACGTTTTCGCCGGAGCTTTCGTGATATCCAACATAGTACTGCGAGATTGCCACGTCGCTTCGCTCCTCGCAATGACAAGTCGGGAGCGTTTGCCATTTTGACGGCGGTTTGTACAGATTACAAGTGCGTCGCCGGGCCCGGCTGTCCGCTCCCCTACATTGGCCGCTACGGGTCGGCGAGATTGCCATGGGCGCAAAGCGCCCTCGCAATGACAAGTCGGGAGCGTTTGCCATTTTAACGGCGGCTTGTACGGGCTGCCCCTCCCCTGCAACGCGTTAACCCTGCTTCTCCCCGCGCTCGACGGACCTTACGCGGGGTAATATCTGGAAGCGCGGCTTCATGACCTCATGGCCGCAGCCGATGCAGCGCAGGCGCAGGTCCGCGCCGGTGCGCAGGACGAGCCAGCGCGACGCACCGCAGGGGTGCGGCTTTTTCATCACGAGAATATCACCGACCTGAATTTCCATCGCTGCCTCCTTTGATCGCGTCCCAATAGTGCCGGGCGGCCTGCTCGACCTTGTTGTCGCCGTAGTGATAGTAGACCGTGCCCTTTAACAGGTCCGGCAGGTACTGCTGCGGGACCCAGTGGTTCGGGAAATTGTGCGGGTAGAGATAGCCCTGCTCGCGTTCCTGCCCGGCGCTGTCGGCGTGGACGTTCTGCAGCTCGCGCGGGATGACGCCGGTTTTTCCGTGCCGGACGTCCGCCAGCGCGGCGTCGATGGCCAGCACGCCGGAATTGGATTTCGGGGCCGTCGCCAGCAGGAGGACGGCGTCGGCCAGCGGCAGGCGCGCCTCCGGCATGCCGAGCTGCAGGGCACTGTCGACGCAGGCCTTGACGATGGAGATGGCCTGCGGATAGGCAAGGCCGATGTCCTCTGCGGCGGAGCACAGCAGGCGGCGGCAGCAGGCGGGCAGGTCGCCGACCTCGAGAAAGCGCGCCAGATAGTGGATGGCGGCGTCGGGGTCCGAGCCGCGGATGGACTTCATGAGGGCCGAAAGGCAGTCATAGTGATTGTCGCCCTCGCGGTCATAGCGCATGGCCGAGCGCTGCGTGACGGCCTTCGCATCCTCGAGACGGATATGCAGGCTCGTGTCGGCGGTCCTGGCGACGAGGAACAGGGCCTCGATGGCGTTGAGCGCCTTGCGGATATCGCCGCCGCAGGAGCTTGCGATGTGCTCGAGCGCGCCCGGCTCCGCCGTGACGGCGAGCTGCTCCTTTTCTGCCATATAGCGCACGGCGCGGCGGACGGCCTTCTCGGCGGCCGCGGGGGTGATGGGCTTGAACTCGAAGACCGTGCAGCGGCTGAGGATGGCGTTGAAGATATAGAAATATGGGTTCTCCGTCGTGGAGGCGATGAGCGTGATCTTGCCGTTTTCGATGTGCTCGAGCAGGGACTGCTGCTGCTTTTTGTTGAACGACTGGATCTCGTCGAGGTAGAGCAGGACGCCGTTCGGGGCCATGAAGGTGTCGAGCTGGGAGACGATCTCCCGGATGTCGGCCGTGGAGGCCGTCGTGGCGTTGAGCTTATAGAGGGTACGCTGCGTGGCGGCAGCGATGATGTTGGCGACGGTCGTCTTACCCGTGCCGCTCGGGCCGTAGAAGATCAGGTTCGGCACGCGGCCGGACTCGATCATCCGGCGGAGCATCCTGCCCTCGCCGAGAATTTCCTCCTGCCCGTAGACGTCATCGAGCGTTGTCGGCCGCAGCTCGTCTGCCAGCGGCTGGTACATGCGATCACCTCAGATTCCCGAAAGCTTGTTCCTGATATTATACCGCATTTTGAGGAGAATGTCCAGAACGGAGCGGGCAATGCTGCAGGGCGGCGCACGACGGACTGGCTTTTCCCCGCAAACTATGCTATAATTGCCGCAAACGAAACGGAGGGATCGGCATGGAGGAAAAGGTCGCGGCGATCATTGCGGCGCTGCGGGAGCGGTATCCGGACGCGCTTTGCGCGCTGCACTATGGGAAGGACTACGAGCTGATGATCTCGGTGCGCCTTTCGGCGCAGTGCACGGACGCGCGCGTCAATCAGGTCACGCCCGCGCTTTTCGCGCGCTTCCCGACGCTCGAGGCCTTCGCGGAGGCGGATGTGGCGGAGGTCGAGGAGTATGTTCGCTCGTGCGGCTTCTTCCACCACAAGGCGCAGGACATCGTGGCGGCCTGCCGGATGCTCCGCGACGAGTACGGCGGGCGCGTGCCGGACACGATGGAGCAGCTCCTGCGGCTGCCGGGCGTCGGGCGGAAGACGGCCAACCTGCTGCTGGGCGACCTCTACGGCAAGCCGGCCGTCGTGTGCGACACGCACTGCATCCGCATCGCAAACCGCCTCGGGCTGGCCCGCGGCAAGGAGCCGGAGAAGGTCGAGCGGCAGCTGCGCGCCATCCTCCCGCCGGAAGAAAGCTCGGATTTCTGCCACCGGATCGTCCTGTTCGGCCGCGAGGTGTGTACGGCGCGCAGTCCGCACTGCGACCGGTGCGAGCTGCGGCCGTATTGCAGAGAGTTCAGCGGGGAATGAGGAATTCGAAATCGGGAGATAGCCCCCGACTTGTCATTGCGAGGGCGCTCCGCGCCCGTGACGATCTCGGGAAGGCAGTCACGTTGATCGCACACGCCATTGTAGGGGAGCGAACAGCCGGGCCCGGCGACGCACTTACAGTCCGTACAAGCCACCGTCAAAATGGCA
>ENA-OWPP01000372-OWPP01000372.1-human-gut-metagenome-genome-assembly--contig:-NODE-372-length-53602-cov-11.782322_pt1 | contig 53602 bp, 38 predicted proteins | sample MGYA00248265_ERZ651848 | MGnify/ENA primary metagenome ERZ651848 (study PRJEB26924, sample SAMEA4378233) | human gut metagenome | biome: human gut; feature: human-associated habitat; material: faeces...
CAGCAATACGATGTTGCTTATTGAATCGATTTACACAAAACTCTTGACACACCCGGCCATTTTATATCATCGATTAGCTGTGTAGCCTCGGGGCCGAATTGGAAAGCGGCAAAGATGATATACCCAGGACGAGGGCGTATACTTTCGGCTTCGTCCAGTGCAGCATCGATGTATCGAACATCCATGACCTTGGTTTCACTGCCAAAGCAGATAATGACTCGTTTGGGTTCATCTTCCTTAGTTTCGCCTTCAGCTTGGAAATACGTGGTGCCAGAAAGCGGCTCGATACGTGAGAAGGAAATCTTAGCACCATTTTTGCCAAGAATACCGGTCGCGAGCATTTCATCACGCCAGTTATTCTGCTTTACGGTCATCTCCCGTGACTCAGATGGCTGGAGTCCTTCATCAATGGGTTTAACGCCAAAGGGAACCTTGTTTATGGGCGCAGGTAGTGCCTCGACTGTGAAAGGGCCGGATATACGGACTTTGCTCTTATCGATTTCCGGCTGGTCATAAAGAGTCTCTTCTGCTGGAGGCTCCTTGTTGGCGATAGATTTCAAAGTGATATGCGGTACAGTCTTATATACGAATCCGCTGGAGATACCTTGCTCTGGGTGAGCTAGCTTGTAATAGTCGAACGTCGCGGTCATAAGGCGTTCCTTGGCTAGCTCTATGGCAACGCGAGAGGTATCGCAAGTAATCCATCTACGTCCCCACTGTTCAGCTACATAGGCGGTAGTACCGCTGCCACAGGTGATATCAAGAACAAGATCATCAGGATCTGTTGTCATTAATAAGCATCTTTGAATTGGTTTTTCTGATGTTTGCACAACATATACAATATCCATTTCCCCACGAGTATCATCCCAATTATTGTCTAATGATATAAGTGGAAAATCATCAAAAAATCTAATGTACCCCAATCTTTTTCCGGTATCACATAATCGTCCCGCTATTGCTAAATTATCTAATCCTGTTGTATAAGTTGCTTTCCAATGCTCATTAGCTTTTGGTGTAAAAACTTTATTATTATATTCATATGGCTGAGGGTCTTTAGCCGATCCACTACTAGTAAGTGAATGTACTCCATATAATTTTGATCCATTAGGAATTAATGATAGATTAGATTTTTCTTCTTTTGTTAAAGGTCGTTTCGTCCCGTCTTTTAATAAAACATATGGATAATTTGAAATACCGCTTTTGGATTCGAATTTATTTTTATATAGTATATGGTATTTCATCTTTTCTTTATCTTTGGCATACCAAACTATATAATCGCCAACGTTATCTATATATTTTGCAGAAAACCCTCCTGTTTTTCTCACGTATATTTGACTTACAAAATTTTTACACCCAAATATCTCATCGCATAATTCTCTTATATGGTGAATATTTTCATCACTAATTTGCACGAAAATACTACCTGTGTCATTGAGAAGCTCTCGTGCCAATAATATGCGATTACGTAAATATGTTAAATAAGAATGAATTCCAAGCTCCCAAGTATCACGGAATGCTGTAACCATTTCTGGTTCTTGTGTCAGATCACTATCTTTTTTGTCTTTTACATCTTTATTATTTACAAATGGCTGGAAGTTTGAACCATATTTGATGCCATATGGTGGATCAATATAGCACATCTGCACCTGCCCAGCCATGCCCTCTTTTTCAAGCAGAGAATTCATGATGACAAGACTGTCACCGGCGATGAGGCGATTCGTCCAGTCAACTCCGTGCTTATAGAATTCCAGTGCATCGCGATGGCGGCGGCGCTTCTCAAGTGGGTCTTCACCAAATAAGTCCATTTCCATGCTCTCATATTCATTTCCGATGGATTCAACGGAACGAAGAATTTTTGACGGTTTGATTGATTCATGGATGTGAATCGATGTAGCTGGTACATCAAAGCTCATACCTTCAGCTTTGCCAGCCCAGCCAAGAGATGGGTCTATATGTGGATCATGAGCATAGTGAGTCGATTCCTCGGCCACACGGTCATAGCGAGACATACCAATTGTAGGATTGTTGGCCCGTTTCTTGTCGTGATGGTCGTAAGCTGTTACCTCGCGTATCTTCTTCAGTTCTTTCTCAGTAAGCAACTTCGCCTTGCGTGGCATAACATATCGTCTCCTTTTGCTAATGTACTAATGATAAAACAATGATGAAATTACAGCATATATATGGTATTGATTGTTTCTCAGTCAATCGTTTTCTTGATGAGCTTTTCATAATGAGATACTTTGTCTGGCGGAATCTTCAGGGCACTCATTGCTTGAGACAATGACAGCCCCAGGGTTTCCATGAGACTCTTTAGATTATCTACTGTATTTATTTCACGTCCTTCTTCTCGGCCAATACGAATGCCCTCTTCCATAATGCCTTCACTCAGATTGGACATACTGCTTAACTCCTTCGTTTCGTCTGCGGTAATGCAGATGCGCATCGCCGTAAAATCCCCACCAACTAAGAAAAGCCGTAAACTGTTGTTATTCATTACGAGTTTATTCTCGTGCTAACACATGCATATTTCAATCCACGCTGCTACTAAAAACATACACGAAGTGCATATGTCTCAGAAACGTTCCTTGTTCATCGTGTTCGCCCTCGCCGCCCGAAAGGACAGGCTACTGACGTCTGTATAACACTCCGAAGGCGTTGGCATCACAAACCTTGCAATGCAAGGAGTAAAGCCTGTTCCCGACTAGCCATCGGTACATATATCAGAAATTCTTCTGTCAGACTACTCGATATTCTTCGGCATCCCGCAAATTCAGCGAGGCATTATAATCCCTATCCATTCTATAGCCACATTCAGGGCAAATATACACTCGATCCTTGAGTTTCAGACCTCTATGTACATGCCCACAGGCATGGCAGGTTTTGGAGCTAGGATAAAATCTGTCAACTTCTCGGAATTCAATGCCTATTATCTTCGCCTTGTGTTTCAGTTTAGATAACAAGTGGTTGAATCTCTGAGCTGCTACAGCCTTTGCCAGGTGCCGGTTCTTCATCATGCCTCTGACATTCAGATTTTCTACGGTAATGAAACGTGGTTTTTGCTTTACTACTTCGTGGACAGTTTTGTTTTCATGATCCTCACGAATTCTGGTTATGCGTTGATGAAGTTTCTGTACCTTTAATTTTTGCTTTTCTACGTTTGCAGAAACAGCCGCCGTCTCGATGCCTTTCTTTTTTCTAGACTCATACTTACGGCTAAGGCACCTCTGCTCTCTCCGAAGTCGTTTCTCCAGTCTTTTGATTTTTGAACTCTTGTTGATATTCTCAAAGACTCTGACATCACTGACGACGGCAAGATCTTTTACGCCTAAATCAATGCCGATTCCTTCTGTCTGCTTGGCATAGCACGATGCTAAGTCCTTGTTATGCTTTGATTTTTCGTTAATATCCACAACCACGGAGACATAGAAACGGCCTGCTGTATAGGAAACAGTGCCACTTTTCGCCACTGATCCTACAGGCAAATAGCCGTACTCTTTCAGCTTGACCTGCTTCAGAGTCGGTACCATCAGCTTATGCCGCCATATCTTCCAATCCCCTCTGTTATTGCGAGGAAAGTATAGCTTAACATCCTGATTGGCCCTTTTCTTGAAGGTTGGGAAATGAGATATGCCAGCAAAGAACCGCCTGAATGCCTGTTCAGCATTCACTAATGCCTTTTTGCGAGCCTTTGAGCCACATCGATCAATCCACGGCAATTCTTTTTTTAGCTTATGATTGACATACTTGTCGAAATCAATGGCCGTGACAAAATGTTTTTGTCTCTCGTCCAGCATCCCACGCTGATACATTTTGTATAGGCGACGATTATAGGCAATGTACTGATTGTACAGGAATCTGGCCACACCGATAGAGCGAATTATCTTAGTCTTCTGCTCTTCTGTCGGAGCTATTTCTGTCTTGAATGCCTTCAGCAATATTCTCACTCCCTTCGATTATATTATATCATATCCCTATCAAGAAATCCGCAAACTCGTGCCATCTTTGAGCATGAAGAGGATGCTCTCTTTGACATCCTTGCCGAGGATGGATTCGACGGCTTCGCGGTAGAGCTCGATCTGCTTGGCGTAGTGGCGGCGGATCTTTTCGGGGGTGGTGTCGCGGTCGGTCTTGTAGTCGAGCAGGACGAGGCTGCCGTCGGCTTCTTCGAAGAGGACGTCGATGACGCCCTGGACGAAGATCTTCTCGCTGCTGCCTGCGTAGGCGGGGTTGACCTCGCCGACGGAGATCATGCGACTGAAGGGCAGCTCGCGCCAGACACGCACGGCCTGCTGCATGCGCTGTCCGAGAGAGGACTGGCAGAAGGATTCGATGCTCGCGTAGTTGACGGCATCCTCGTGGCCGGCGGCAATCATGCCGGCGGCTTCCATGCGGGCGACCTGTGCGCGCAGGCCCTCGCGCGTGAGGTCGCCGTGCAGGTCGAGGTTCTGCATGATGCTGTGCATGAGCGTGCCGCGCTCGGCAGGGGAAAGCCTGCCCTTCTGCTGCAGGAACTGCGGGCGGCGCCAGACGGGCGGCGCTGCCGGTGCGATGGGCAGAGCGGCTGGCTCGTCTTCGCGCAGCGACTCAGCGAAGCGCTGCTTGATCTCGGAAACAGTCATCTTGGCCGTGATGCCCGGCAGTTCTTCGGCATCGTAGTGCCAGCTCAGGCGCTTCTCGACGAGTTCGCGCTCGGGCGAAGCCGGCAGCATCCTGCCCTCGCGCACAGCCTGCAGGGTCGCGTCGAGCTCTTCCTGCTCCTCCCTTGGCTGTATCGCCTCGGCGCTGAGCAGGTTGACATCAAAGTGAGCCGCTGGCTCGACGGTATCGAGCATCTCGCCCCAGTCCACGCCGGCCGCCTCGCGGATGGGGGCACCGTCGGTATGGCGCGCCACGGCCGGTGCAATCCAGTCGAGATAGCTGTCCGCCTCGCGGATCATATCGTCCGGCAGGGCGAGCTCGCGGCTGTCGAGGCTACGCGCATAGCGGGCGGCCTGCTTTTCCCATTTGGCCGCGGACAAGGTGCCCGTCAGGATGAGCTTTTCGCGCGCGCGCGTCATGGCGACGTAGAGCACGCGCATCTCCTCGGCCTTGGTCTCCGCAACGATGCGCGCGCCGATGGCCTGATACGGCAGGGTGTCATACATCTGCCGCCCGACTGTCGAGCGCTCGACGAGACGCGGTCCGATGCCGAGCTCCTTGTGCAGCAGGAAGGTGCCTCTCGCGTCGAGCTGGTTGAAGCCCTTGGCGATGTCGGCGACGATGACGACGGGGAATTCCAGTCCCTTGCTCTTGTGGATGCTCATGATGCGCACGACGTCCTCGCTGGCGCCGAGCGTGCGCGCGACGGAGAGATCCGTGTCGCGCTTGCGCAGGTCTTCGAGGAAGCGCAGGAAGCGGAAGAGACCGCGGTAATTCGTCTTCTCGTACTCGGCGGCGCGGTCGGCGAGCATGCGCAGGTTGGCCTGACGCAACAGGCCGCCCTTGAGGCCGCCGACGTAGTCGTAGTAGCCCGTCTCGCGGTAGAGCTTCCAGATGAGCTCCGGAACGCTGTGGCTCACGGCGTAGCTGCGCCAGCGGTTGAGCGCGGCACAGAAGTCGGCCGCGCGGTCGGCGAGCCCCTCCTCGAGAGGCGTCTCCGGCGAATGGCTGCGCAGCAGGGCGCCGAAGAGATCTTCATCGGGGACGGACATGCGCAGGCGCGCGAGCTCCTCCATCGTGAAGCCGCCGATTGGCGAGACGAGCACGGCCGCCAGCGGGATTTCCTGCCGCGCGTTGTCGATGGTCTTCAGCAAGGCGAGCACGAGCCGCACCTCATTGGCCTCGAAATAGCCGCCATCGACGTCGGCATAGGCCGGGATGCTGTTCTTGCGCAGCAGTTCGAGCAGGGTATTCGCCTTGCCCTTGACAGCGCGCAGCAGCACGGCGATATCGCGGTACGCGAGCGGACGGTAGCCGCCCGCATCCTTGTCGAAGACGCGGCAGCCCGACTCCATGAGACCTGCGATGCGGTCCGCGATGTGCTGGGCCTCGAGCTCGAAGCCCTCAAGCTCCTCGCCGCCCGCATCATCTTCCTCTTCTGGCGCAGCCGCCTGTCCGAGCCCCGCAATCCCCTGCTCCGGCTCGCCGCGCAGGATGAGGTCGAGCTCCATGGGCCCCTTGAGGCTTTGCTCCGCCTCGGGATACGAGGCGCCCGGATAGAGCCGGCTCTTCTCGTCGTACTCGATCTCCATGGCCTCGCGCGTCATGACCTGGTCGAAGATGAAGTTGATTGGCGCGAGGACCTCGGCGCGGCTACGGAAGTTCTGCTTCATCGTGATGAGCTGGTCCATGTCCTCTACGCCCGGGTTCTCGGGATAGGCGTCGTACTTCGCCTGGAAGAGGTACGGGTCGGCAAGGCGGAAGCGGTAGATGCTCTGCTTGACGTCGCCGACGGTGAAGCGGTTGTCCGCGCGTGCGATGAGGTTCAGGATGGCCTCCTGGACGCCATTCGTATCCTGGTACTCGTCGACCATGATGACGGCATACTTCTCGCGCAGGTCCTCCGCCGCATCCGTGCGCAGTGCCTTGCCCCGCTCGCCGCGAAAATCTGCCTCAGAAGCTCCAGCAAGCGCCTCCGGGTCACGGCAGAGCACGGCGAGCGCGAAGTGCTCGAGGTCGCTGAAATCGAGGACATTGCGCTCCTTCTTGGCTGCCTGCAGTGCGTCGATGAAGGCCGTCGTCAGGTCGACGTAGCGGCGCACGGTCGCGCTGCACGCCCTGATATCTTCCAGCACGGATGCTTCCGTCTCAGCCAGATAGCGGTCGCGGGCATCCGTGAAGATCTTCTTGGCCTCGTCACGGCTCTTCTCGAAGGCCTTGCGGATATCCGGGAAAGCATCGCGCAGCGCCTCGTACTTCTTGCCGCGCAGCACGGGCTGCTTCCATCCCTTAGCCGCGGCGCAGAGCGCATCCCAGCCGCCCGGCTGTTTCTCGGCAAGCGCCGTGCGGTAGACTGTCTGCACCTCTTCGAGCTTCTCGATGCAGACCTGAAGGTATTCGACATACGGCTGCCAGGCCGCGAGCAGAGACGCCTCTTCCGCCTCAGGGCGGCCGCCCGTGCGTACAAGCGCGCAGGCCGCCTCATAGGCATGGATGCTGCGCTCGATCTCCCGCCCCACCGCCTCCACGATGGTCGCGGTCCATGGCGTCTGCCAGAAGTCCGCCGCCTCTGCCTCATAGCGCTCCTGCTGCTGGCGCAGCCACGCCTTCGGGAACGGCTGGCTCTGGCAGAAGTGGTAGAGCTTGAGCACGGCTTCATAGACGGCCTCGTCGCCGTGGTCATCGCCATAATCGTCGACGAACTCGAGAAAGTCCTGCCACTTCGCCTTCCCAGCTTCGTCTTCTGGCATCTTATAGGAGGTCTCGAGCAGTTCCTCGAGCACGTCGCGGCGCATCAGGACCATCTCCTGATCGCTGGCCAGCCGGAACTGCGGGTCGACGTCGATGGCGTCGATGTTCTGGCGGATGACCTTCTGGCAGAACGCGTGGAACGTGCAGATGGAGGCGCCGGACAGCAGGACAATCTGGCGCTCGAGCCAGGCGGCTGTCTCGCGGTCATCCGTCTCCAAGAGCTTCTTCTGCAGGGCCTTGTCGATGCGCTCGCGCATCTCCGTCGCCGCCGCATTCGTGAACGTCACGACGAGCATCTCATCGACGCTGCACTCGCGCGCCAGGAGCTGCGCGATGATGCGGTCGACGAGCACGCGGGTCTTGCCGGAACCGGCCGCCGCTGCGACGAGGATGTTGCGGTGGCGCGCCTCAATCGCTTTCTTCTGATCCTCTGTGTATTGCATCGAGCAAATCTTCCTTTCCTGTGCACGAAGCCATCTTCTCTTCCAGCACCGCATCGTCCTCCGGACCGATGTCGCGGTATGCATAGCCCTCGATGTCGGGGTCGAAGCCGCAGACATCGCGGTATTCGCAGTAGGTGCAGGCCGTCTGGTCCTTCTTCGCCTTGAGGCGGTACGGGCTCGCGCTGATATCGCCGCCGAGGATGGCCCGGCCCGTATCGCGCAGGATGTAGTCGACGTACGCGAGCATGAGCTCGAACTCCTCCGGCTTGCGGATGTAGCCGCGCTTCCTGCTGTTGCTGTCGAAATCCATGACGGGCTTGCCATCGGGACCGATGACATCCTTCTTCTTCTCGTCCTTGACCTTGCTGAGTCCCGGCTTGATGAAGGAGAAGCTCGCGTCGATGGCCTTGGCGACGTCAAGGTCGGCCAGCACCCAGCCCGGCATGCGCAGCTCGGCGTTGACGCGCTTCTCGAGCTCTGCCTGCGTGTACTTCTGCCGCGTCTGCAGCAAAGGATTCTGCAGGAACGCGTAGAGGATGCCGGCCGGCAGGCGCTTCTCGCCCTTCTCCTTCAGGAGCTCGCGCCCGACCATCATGTAGACGAGCAGCTGCAGCCTGAGGCCGTAGTAGACCTCAAAGAGGTTGATGGCGACATGGCCCGTCTTGTAGTCGAGAATCAGGTAGTACGGCGCGCACTCGTGCAGGTCGAGGCGGTCGATCTGGCCCTTGAACGAGAGGGCGTAGCCGTTGCCGAGAGGCAGCGGCTTCAAATGGACCTCGTCGTCCGGATGGCCGAACGCCTCCTCGAAGAAGGCCGGCTGGAAGGCCGAGACGGCCGCCCAGGCCGACAGATGGCCGACGGCCTGCTCCGCCGTCTTCTCGATGCGCTTCTTGAGGTGGCGGTAGTTGTCGCGGCTCAACAGGATCTCGCTCTGCAGGCGCGGCGCCAGCGTGTTGACGAGCTCCTCGCAGAGCGCGGCGCGCTTTTCTTCTGGCACATCCTGCCAGCGATTCGCGTAGTCACGCTTGACGATACTGCCGTACTCCTTGAGCACGGCATGCAGCAGCTGCCCGAGGTCCATTGAGCGGAACTGGTATTCGCGGCGCTCCTGCAGCTTCAGGCCATAGGCCGCAAAATGCGCAAAGGGGCACTGGCGGAACTTCTCAAACTGCGTCACGCTGCCGCGCAGGACCGTGCCTTTGGCAAAGATCTGCTCCGCCAGTTCCTTCGGTATCCTGCCCGCGCCCGACCGCGCAAAGAGGCCTGCTAGGGCGAGCTGCAGCGGGCGCTGCCATTCCTTCTGCCCCATGGCCCAGTTGTAGACATCGCGCCAGCAGGGCTGCATCGCCTGATGCTCGCGCTCGCCACGCAGGGCATTGGCGAGGCCAGAGAGCGCCGGACGCGGCGCCGCCAGCAAGAGATCATCGTCGCGCCGCACCGTCTCCAAGGGGATGGAGAGGAACGCCGCCTTCGGGAAGAGCTCGCGCATCTTCTTGACGAGCGGCGATGGCTGCAGGCCATTGCCCTCGGCATCGGCAAGCGCATAGGAGATCCAGAGGTAGTCGCGCGCCTCGGTGAAGCCGCGGTAGAGCAGGAATTTCTCGCCGAAGCTCTTCTCGTGGCCGCCGCGCGAGATCGTGTGCTCCTCCTCACCCTCTTTCTGGCAGGCGGCCAGTGTCTCCGCGATGTGCAGGCGGTCGGCATCCGAGAAGATGCCCTGCTCGCGCACGCGGCGCGGCATCGTCGCGGCATCCGCGCCGAGGATGTAGAGGCCGCGCATGTTGTCGAGGCTGTTCTGATCGAAAGAGGCCAGGGTCACGTAGTCGAGCCCCGGCGGGATCAGCGAGATCTGCAAGGCATCGAGGCCGTCGCTGAGGACAGCCTCGTAGTCGGACAGCGTCATCTTCTCTGTGCCACTGACCTCGACGAGCTGGTCGAAGAGCGCCATGCTGTCGTCCCAGAGCTGGCGGTGTTCCGCCGCGTCGGCGAGTCGTCCCTCCCGCTCAGCGACCTCCGCCCACTCCTGCAGGCGGGCCGGCACCTCGAGCTGCACGAGGAAATCGTAGAGCGCCAGCGTGTAGCCGCGGACATCATCGGCCGCGCGCAGGGCGTCCTCCAGCGCGGAGAGCGCCTCGACGGACTGGCGGCGCAGCGAGTCGATGAGCGCGAGCGTCGAGGCCGTATCCTCGTCGACCTGCTCGCCGTCGTCTAGACTGTAGCGGCGGTGCCAGTCCCAGGGCTCCTGCTGCTGCCAGCGCTTGCGGCCGCGGATGCCGAACTCGAGCACGTAGTTCTCGAGCCGGTCAATGTCCTCGCGCACCGGCGGAAAAAAGCCCGTGCGCAGGCAGCGGAAGACCGTCTCATAGCGCCAGTCGCGCGCGACGACCTCGATGGCCGACCGCATGAGCTCCGCCAAGGGATGGTGGATACTCGGCCGCTTCGCATCCTCGAAGAACGGGATGCCGTAATCCTCGAAGACGAGGCGCACGAGGTCGCCGTACGCTTCGCCATCGCGCACGAGCAGGCCGATTTCGCGGTAGTGCCAGCCCTCGTCGCGCACGAGGCGCAGGATATCGGCCGCCGCGCTCTCGACTTCAAGCCTCCTGTTGGCCGCCTCGACGAGCTGCACGCCCTGCTCCTCAGGCTGAGCCGAGCCGCCGTAGCGGAAAAGCTCCTGCTCCATGCCGCGCAAGATGCTCTGCGGCGCAAAGCGGTGCTGCTCAGCGAGCAGGTGGATGGGCATTGGGCCGCGATAGGCGAGCTCCTCGCGCGCCATGCGGCGGATGGCCTGCAGCGTCCGGTACGGCCTGTTGAAGAGCGCCGTCTCCTGCAGGTTCTCCGGCAGGTCGAGCCGGACGCTGCCATCGCCTTCTGCAAGGCCGGCCATCGGCAGGGCGACGTGGACCTTGGCGGCCGTCTTGATGAGGGCACGCAGCACGGCCATTTCCTGCGGATTGAAGAAAATGAAGCCGTCAAGCCAGACCTCCGCCCCCTTTATGAGCGGCGCTTCGGGGATGGCTTTGGCGAGTTGGTTCATCATGTCCTCCGCATCGTTTGCCTTGCCCTGCATCTCTGCCGCGAATTCATCCGTCAGGAGCGCCATCTCCTGCAGTTTGCCCGCCAGACGCTCATTGCCCTTTGCCAGCTCGTCTGCCGCTTCGCGCAGCACATCCGTCGTCAGCCGGTAGCTCTTGAATTCCTGTATCACATCCGAGAGGCTCTCCGTAAAGCCGCGCTGGCGCACAGCACGCGCGAAGACCTGCAGGTCCTTCTCCTTCTGGTGATGCACGAGGATCTTGCGCAGGAGCAGGCGCCGCCCGACCTCGCTGATGCGCGGCACCTTCATGTGCCCCGTTTCCAAGAGCACGTGGCGCGCAAAGCGGCGGAAACCGAAGACGTAGCTCCTCAGGAAGCCCTGCCCCTTCGGGATGCTCGCGGCGAGCTCGCGCTCCACCTTGAACGTCATGTGCTCCGGCAGGAGCAGGATGAGCGCGGGCCCCATCGGGGCCTCAGCCATGCGCTGCCGCATGGCCGCAAGGCAGGCGTGCGTCTTGCCCGTCCCCGCCCTGCCGATCGTGAAATCAAGTTCTGCTGTCATATCATCCTCAACTTTCTGCTGTACCCAGCTCGAAGTGAGCCGTGCTACCGCCGCTCTTCGTCTTCGTGACCTCGAGCCGCGCCGGGATGCGGCTGCGGAGCTCCTCGACATGCGAGATGATGCCGATGAGCCGCCCGCTCTTCTGCAATTCAAACAGGGCCTTGAGCGCGACGTCGAGCGTCTCGCTGTCGAGCGTGCCGAAGCCCTCATCGATGAACATCGTGTCGAGGCGCACGCCGCCCGCGCACGCCTGTACAACATCGGCGAGGCCGAGCGCCAGTGCGAGCGAGGCGAGGAAGGACTCGCCGCCCGAGAGCGTCGCCAAGGGCCGCGCGTAGCCGGAGTAATGGTCGAAGATCTCCATGTCGAGGCCGCCCTGCTGATTGGCGCGCTGCCGCTGGCCAGCGTGGAGCTCATACTGGCCGCGGCTCATGATGAGCAGGCGCTGGTTGGCCATCTCCATGACATCGTCCAAGAGCGAGTGCAGCACGTACGTCTGGAACGAGACCCGGCTGCCCGTCTTGCCGCTCGCGAGCTCCGAGAGCCCCGTGATGCGCGCATACGTCTGCGTGAGCTCGCCGCTCTGCTCGCGCAAAGCATCGAGGTCCTTCTGGCGCTTCTGCCACGAGCGCAGCACCGTCTCGGCCGCAGATGACTCGCGCAGGGCCTGCTGCCAAGCCGCCTGCGCCGCACTTGCGGCATCTTCCATCGCCGCAAGATCCGGCTTCTCCAGCTTCTCGATCGTCTTCTGGCAATCGGCGAGGTTGGTCCGCGCCGTGTGCAGCGCCTGCTCGTGCGAAAGGAGCTCGCGGCGCACCTTGTCGCGGTAGTCAGATGCGCGCCAGCGGCCCTGCAGGGCCGCCTCATAAGCCGCCTCATCTGCAAAGCCCGCCTGCACCAGGCGCCCGACAAAACTCTGCTGCAGCGCTGCGGCCTGCTGCTGGCTGCGCAGCAGCTCTTCGCGCTTCGTCTTCCAGGCCGACTGGGCCGCATGGTAGCGCGTATCGAGACTGTGGTAATCCTGCTCAGCTGCGACGGCCGCCTTCTCCGCGGCCTGCCATGATGCCTCGCGCTGCTGGTACTGGCGCGCGAGCTCCTGGGGCTCTGCCGGCAGTTCCTTGCCCGCGAGCTGCGCCTGCTTATCCTGCACGAGAGCCGCCGCAGCAGCGGCTTCGGCAGCACTGGCAGCAGCGCGCTGCTCGAGAGCGGCGGCCCTTTCCTGCTGCTGCTTCTGTTCCTGCTGTTTGCGCTCGATTGCCTTCATGAGGCTGCCGTATCCCTCGGCGGCTTTCTGCGCGCCCTGCAGGGCAGTCTTGACCTTGGCGAGCTCTGCGGCCAGCTCGGCCGGCTCTCTGCCCGCGAGCTGCTTCACGAGTGCTTCGGCCTCTGCCTTGGCGGCGGCGAGCTGGCCAGACTTTTCCTGTGCTCTGGCAGCGGCGGCCTGATGCCGCTGCTCGAAGCCGCTGACGTCCGCTTCCTTTGCCTTGAGCATTTCGTCCGTGACGATCTCCGTCACGGCCTCGGCGAGCTTTGGATGGTGCGTCGCGCCGCAGACGGGGCAGGGCTCGCCCTCCTCGAGATGCTCGGCCAGCAGCACGGCGCGGGCCTCCTTGGCCAGTTCGCGCAGATGCGCGAGCTCTGCACGGGCCGCCTGCCACTCCGTCTCTGCCTTCTTGGCAGCCTGCTCCGCCTGCTCATAGTCAGCCGCAGCTTCTCGGACAAGAGCCTCGCTCCTGGCGGCAGCCGCCGCTTTTTCCCTCTCCGCCAGGAGATTCTGCTGGCGGAGTTTCAGCGCGTCAACATTGAGCGCTTCCTTCTGCAGGGCTTCGGCCTCCTGCTGCAGCGCCTTGAACTCCTGTTCTGCTGCCAAGAGCTGCTGCTTGGCAGCGGCGGCCTCCTGCTGACCTTTCTCACTGGCAGTCTGCTTGGCTGCCGCATCTCTTTTAGCCTGCTCGAGTTCTCTTGCGACCTTCAGCAGCCCCTGCAGTACGATGAGTTCTTCTCGTTCAGCGGCATGGGCCGGCTTCTGCTGCTGGACCATGACGAAGCGTTCCTCTGCCTGCTTGTAGGCTGTGGCGAGCTTTTTCCCCTGCTGCTTCAAAGCCTCGAGGTCCTGCCCGCGCTTAGCTGCATCCTGCCGGGCCGCCTGCAGCTGATTGGCGAGGTCCATGAGCGCCGCGGCACGGTCCGCGCGGTCGAGCATGGCCTTTGCTTCTTCATCTTCAGGCACGATGCGCTCCCACTTCTGGAGCTCTTCCGCGGCTTTGTCCGCCTGCGTGAATTTCGCCATCGTCTCGCGAGCCGCATCGCGCTCTTTCTCACACGCCTCCTTGCGGGACTGCAGAGCCGCTGTCCGCTTGACGAGCGCCGCCGTCTGTTGCTCGCGCGCCGCGAGCAATGCAGCGAACTCCGCCTCATCCTTGGCATTGGCCTCTGCAAGGTACAGCCTCTGCTTCTCGGCGATGCCATCGTACGATTTGCTGACTTCCGCGGCCTTTTCCTTCAGCTTGTCCTCGAGCTTCTGGTAGATTTCCGTGTTAAAGAGGACCTTCATGATCTCCTTGCGCGCGCTCGTGTCGGCCATGAGGAAGCGGCGGAACTCGCCCTGCGGCAGCAGGACGACCTGCCGGAACTGCTTGCACTGAAAGCCGAGCAGCCGCACGATGCGCGCCTGCACCTCGCCGTCGCGCGTCCAAGACTCCATGACTCTGCCGTCTTCCAGCCGCTCGAGCACGACTTCCGGCGCCTGCCGCGCGAGCCCCGTGCCGCGCTTGGCCTTGCGCATGTACTCTGGATTGCGCCGGATGTGCCAGTGCGTGTCGCGCACGCAAAACGTCAGGTCGACATACGTATCGACCTCCGGCCCCGCCTCGCGGTTGCGCAGCATGCGCGGCGTGCGCGCCTCCGTCGCCGCCTCGCCGTAGAGCGCATAGCAGATGGCATCAAAGATGCTCGTCTTGCCCGCGCCCGTCGCCCCGTGGATCAGGAAGAACGGCTGCTCAGAAAGGATGGAGAAATCGAGACAGACTTTTTTCTGGTACGGCCCGAAGGCACAGATGGTCAGGATTTCTGGCTTCATTTCGCATCCCTCTCTTCCCGGTAGATTTCCTGCAGGCAGCTGTGCACGATGGCCTGCTGCTCCTCGCCGAGCTTCTCGCCCGTCATGTCCTCATAGTACTGGGAGAACAACGTCTCCTCCGTGAGCTTCAGCACGGCCTGCCCCTCCTGCTCGCGCATCATCCCCTCACGCTGCAGGTTCGGGTAGAGCACGTGCATAAGGTTCGGATAGATGGCCTTGAGCTTGTTGAACACATCAAGGATGATGCCGCGGTCCAAGAGCTCCACTTCGATGTAATCGTCCGACTGCGGATACGCTGTGCGGTCGCCCTCGATGTCCGCGAAGAGGCCGCGCACGCGCCGGATGTCATGCGGCGGCACGAGTGGCACGAACTGCTGCTCTGCCCTGCCGCTGCCGTCAAGATTCACCAGGAAGAAGCCCTTCTTCTGCTCCGCCTCATCAAAAGAGTACTTCATGAGCGAGCCGCTGTAGCGGATCGTGTCCGCGCCGGCGCGCTGCGGATTGTGCAGATGGCCGAGCGCCGTGTAGCAGAACGGGCGGAAGATGCCGGGCCGGATGTTGGACGAGCCGCCAACCGCGAGCGGCCGCTCCGAGTCTGAGCTCGTACCGCCCGCTAAGAAAGCATGCGCCACAGCAATCGAGCGCATCTTCTCCGGTGCGCCCGTCAGACTCTTCTCGATGACCAGCTCATGCGCTTTTTCAAAGTCGAGTGCCTCCGTCACGCCAAAAGCCGCCTTGACCGACGCCGGCTCCATGTACGGATAGAGGTAGATGGCAACGGGGCCGAAGTCATCCTCAACGATGACAGGGGCCATCTCCGCATCGAGCCGCCCGCGCGCAAAGATGCCCGCCTCTCGCATGAGACGGCTGCCGAAATTCAGACGCGACTCGCTGTCGTGATTGCCCGCGATGTAGAACACCTTGACGCGCAGCTCTGCCATCTTCATGAGGAATTCGTCAAAGAGATCGACCGCCTCGACAGGCGGCACGCCGCGGTCGTAGATATCCCCCGCGATGATGACCGCCTCCACGCCCTCCTCGCGGACAAACGGCACAATCTGCCCCATGATGATCTCCCGCTGGTCCGCTGTCAGATGCATGCCATGGAAATACCGCCCAAGATGCCAGTCCGCCGTATGAATGAAACGCAAGTGAATCCCTCCCCATCGATTATCTGTCTTCATTTATCGTGATGCTGTAGGTATAAATCTGGCAATAGATACAAAAATAGGGTTAGCTGGAATCATTGAGATTCCCTCTAACCCTTGATATTCAAATGGTGGAGACAAGGAGGATCGAACTCCTGACCTCTTGCATGCCATGCAAGCGCTCTCCCAGCTGAGCTATGCCCCCGTCTTCGCGTTACCGCTGACGACAGATATTATTATAGAGGACGCCGAGCAATTCGTCAAGCATTTTTTTGCAATCTACCTCGATTCCTCTCAGACTTTTTTCTGAGTCGACTTTCTGGTACAATGAAGGCAATGTTACATGCAGTGCAAGCAGGAGGAAACTATCATGGCTATCAAGATTACCGGGTTCTATCAGCTGCCGCATCAGACGATGCCGGAGCTCGTCGACTTCAACGATGTGTTCGACACTTCGTTCATGCGCAAGTACACACGCTTCCGCACCTTCGAGAAATTCCTGCAGGGCAGCCGCTTCAAGATCGAGAATCAGCGGGACTTCGAGGCCCTGCCCGAAGAGAAGATGGATGCCTGGGTCCGCAAGGCTACGAAATTCTCCTCATGGAAGGAAATGCTCGACACGGCAACGGACAAATACGTCATGCACAAGAATCTCTGAAACGCATTCAGCCCCTTGATGCAGACAAATGCAGAAGAGGAACTCCTCATCGCTCCAGATGAGAAGTTCCTCTTTTGTGTCATATAGAAATCGACTCCTGTCTGCCGTCAGATCTTGGCGTACTCGAGGATGGCGCGCTTGTCGTACATGCGCTCGTAGTAGGTCTGGTAGTCGCCGCTGATGATGCCCATCCACCAGTCGCGGTGCTCGAGGTACCACTTGACCGTCTTCTTGATGCCGTCCTCAAATTTCGTCTCCGGCTCCCAGCCGAGCTCCGTGTGGATCTTCGTCGGGTCAATGGCGTAGCGGCGGTCGTGGCCTTTGCGGTCGGCGACGTACTCGATGAGGTCTTCGGACTTGCCAAGTTCCTTGAGGATGGTCTTGACGACGTCGATGTTGGCGCGCTCATTGTGGCCACCGATGTTGTAGACCTCGCCAACGCGGCCTTTCTGCAGGATCAGGTCGATGGCATGGCAGTGGTCCTCGACGTAGAGCCAGTCGCGGACGTTCTTGCCGTCGCCGTAGACCGGCAGCTTCTTGTCGGACAGCGCGTTGATGATCATCAGCGGGATGAGCTTCTCCGGGAAGTGGTACGGGCCGTAGTTGTTCGAGCAGCGCGAGATCGTCGTCGGGATCTTGTAGGTGCGATGGTAGGCCATGACGAGCAGGTCGGCACCGGCCTTCGAAGCCGAATACGGGCTCGATGTCTTGAGGTTCGTCTCCTCCGTGAAGAAGAGATCCGGGCGGTCGAGCGGCAGGTCGCCGTAGACCTCGTCCGTCGAGACCTGATGGTAGCGGTCGATGCCGTACTTGCGGCAGGCGTCGAGCAGCACGCTCGTGCCGATGACGTTCGTCTGCAGGAAGATCTCCGGATTCTCAATGGAGCGGTCGACATGCGACTCCGCTGCAAAGTTGACGACGATGTCCGGCTTCTCCTGCTCGAAGATGCGGTAGACCGCCCGGCGGTCTGCGATGTCCGCGCGGATGAACTTGAAGTTCTTCTTCTCCATCGCGCTCTCGAGCGTCTCGAGGTTGCCCGCATACGTCAGCTTGTCGACGCAGATGATGCGGTCACTCGGATGCTTCTTGAGCATGTAGTAGATGAAGTTCGAACCAATGAAGCCGGCACCGCCGGTCACGATGATATTCATATATGATTCCCCCTGTATATCAATTTATGTTATGGCAGAGCAAAAACTCGCACTCCTTTTATTATACAGTAAATAGAACGAAAGCGCGGGGATTTTTGTTGCTCGCTATTAATTTTCTTGTTGTTTTCTTGCCTCATGCAATAATCTCTTGTAAGTGTCCGGTTCATTATGGTAAATATCGAGAATCTTGTCCTGCCATCTGCAGGTAGGCTTCCAACCAGACTTGCCTTCCGTCAAGCCATACTCTAGATGTGCCATCTGCATGCTGATTCCATTCTCATTGCGGAATTTCTCATCGATATCGTGATGCTGTCTGGCGGCACGATCACGCAGCACTGTCGAGATATGTGCAATCGCGTCAGTACGCGATATTTTTCCATCCTGTACATCAAGCAGGCCCTGCAAAAGGACAGCAGCCTCCTGCAAATCCCATGGTATCCTCTTCATTGTGCATCCCCCCATCTTTCTGACTACTAAAATCTCTATTCTCGAGCACAGACAGAAATCCTGCTTTTTGCAGGCACGCTTTCCCTAGAGTAACTGCAAGCAAATGGCAAGCAAAAATAAGCCTCACCCCTTGATTTATAAGGGATGAGGCTATCTTTATTTAAATTCGACGAACTCATCGATGCGGGCGCCGCCCTTGGTCATGGGTTCGACGAAGCTGCGCCAGACGTTGAGGACGATGACGCGCGGATGGTCGCGGTCCTCAAGTGCCTTCTGCAGGGCTTCGGCGAAATCCTCCTGAGTGGAGACGGACTCGGCCTTGATGCCGAAGCACTCGGCGTACTTGACGTAGTCCATCGGGTAATCGAGCTCGCAGGCGATGTAACGCTCCTTGTACATGACTTTCTGGAGCTGGCGGATCATGCCGAGGCTCCTGTTGTTGACGATCAGGGAGATGATCGGCAGCTGCAGGCGCGCGATCGTGTAGAACTCGTTGCCCGTCATCTTGATGCCACCGTCGCCGGCCACGTGGATGACGCGCCGGCCCCTGCCGTAGTAGAGCTGTGCGCCCATGGCGGCCGGCAGGCCGAAGCCCATCGTGCCGAGACCGCCGGAGGTCAGCCACGTGCGCGGCTCTTCGATGCGCAGGTGGAGCGCCGCCCACATCTGATGCTGTCCGACATCCGTCGCAAAGGCATACGGCTTACCCTTCGTGCGCTGCATGACCTGATGCATCGCCCAGGGGACGGTCAGGCGGTTCTGGTGATAGTCGTAGGCGTACGACTCCTCCCACTTGTCAATCTGCTGCCACCAGTCCGTCAGGGCGGAATTCGGCTCGTGCTTCATGAGCAGCGAGAGAATGGTCTTCATATCGCCGGCGAGGCCGAGCGAGTTGCCCACGTTCTTGTCGATCTCGGCGGGGTCGATGTCGATGTGGATGAACTTCGTGTTCTCCGTGTACTTGTCGAGGTTGCCCGTCTGGCGGTCGCCAAAGCGGCTGCCGATGGCGATGACGAGGTCGGCCGCGGCAATCGCGTGATTCGCGGCCTTCTCGCCGTGCATGCCGGCAAAGCCGAGCGACTGCGGATGGGAGCGCGGTATCGCGCCGAGCCCCATGAGCGTGTGGACGACAGGCAGGTGGTACTTCTCGATGAAGGCGATGACTTCTTTCGTCGCGCCGGCGGAGATGACGCCGCCGCCGACAATCGCCACGGGCCGCTTGGCCTGGACGATCTCGTCAGCTGCCTCTGCCGCGCAGATCTGGAAGTCGGCATCCGGTTTCCCGTGATGCTCGGGCTGCACGGCCTGCGGCTTGTAGTCGATATCCGCGAAAAAGAGGTCGCGCGGCACATCGATGAGCACGGGACCGGGACGGCCGTGGCGCGCCAGGGCAAAGGCCTTGCGCACGGTCGGCACGAGCTGGTCGGCATGCTTGACCTTGAAGTTGTGCTTCGTGATCGGCATCGTGACATCGAGGATGTCCGTCTCCTGGAACGCATCGCGCCCCAGGAGTGAAGTGTCGACCTGGCCCGTGATGGCGACGACCGGCATGGAGTCCATGAAGGCCGTCGCAAGGCCCGTGACGAGATTTGTCGCGCCGGGGCCCGACGTCGCGATGCAGACGCCGACCTTGCCCGAAGCGCGCGCGTAGCCGTCGGCTGCGTGCGCGGCATTCTGTTCGTGTGTCACGAGGATTTCCCGGATGTCCGGGTTCTCATAAAATGCATCGTAAAGCGGCAGGATCATGCCGCCCGGATAACCAAAAACCGTGTCGACTCCCTGTTCCTTGAGACAGAGAGCGACAGCCTTCGCTCCCTTCATCTGCCTTCCCCTTTCTGCCGTCTCTGCTGGCGCTCTGCGGTATCAGATGCGCTCGCAGATGACCTTCGTGATCTCTTCCGTATTGGCCTTCTGGAAGCCTTCCTTCCAGAGGTCCGGCGTGCGGTAACCATCGGCCAGCGCCTTGTCGACGGCCGCCTCGATGGCCTTAGCCGCCGCTTCTTCATGCAGCGAATAGCGCAGCAGCATGGCTGCCGAGAGAATCGTGCCCATCGGGTTGGCGATGCCCTTGCCGGCGATGTCCGGCGCACTGCCGTGGATTGGCTCGTAGAGGCTCGTGCTCGTGCCGATGGAGGCCGACGGCATCATGCCGATGGAGCCGCCGACGACGGCCGCCTCGTCGGAGAGGATGTCGCCGAAGAGGTTGCCCGTGACGATGACATCGAACTGCGTCGGACGGATGGCCAGCTGCATCGCGCAGTTGTCGACGTAGAGGTTGTTGAGCTCAACGTCCGGATACGACTCTGCGACCTTGGCCACCGTGCGGCGCCAGAGGCGCGACGTCGCGAGGACGTTGGCCTTGTCGACCGACGTGACCTTGCCGCGGCGCAGCTTGGCCGTCTCGAAAGCGAGCTTCGCGATGCGGTCGACCTCAGGAACGGAGTAGTTCTCGAGGTCCCAGGCGCGCTCGGCGCCGTTGTGCTGCTCTGACTCGCACTTGTCGCCAAAGTAGATGCCGCCGATGAGCTCGCGCACGATGACGAGGTCGACGCCCTTGACGAGCTCCGGCTTCAGTGGGGAGTACTCGACGAGCGCATCGGCCACCTTGACCGGGCGCAGGTTGGCGTAGAGGCCGAGGTTCTTGCGCAGGCCGAGGATGGCCTTCTCGGGGCGCAACGCCGGATCGACGTTGTCCCACTTGTCGCCGCCAACGGCGCCGAAGAGGACACCGTCGGATGCCTTGCAGGCCTCGATCGTGTCATCCGGCAGCGGCGTGCCGAACTTGTCGTAGGCCGTGCCGCCGGCGTCTTTGTAGGTGTAGGAGAGTCCGAGGCCGAACTTCTCATCGACCTTCTTGAGGACTTCTACCGCCGAATCCGTGATTTCCTTGCCGATACCATCGCCCGGTATCACTGTGATCTTATATGACATATGTATCCCTCTCTACTCTGACAAACGCAACAACAGGGGCTCAGTCTTTCTGGCCCTTGATGTAGTTGATGAGGCCGCCGGCCTTGGCGATATCCTGCACGAAGCCCGGCAGCGGATGGGCGTGGAAGACATCACCCGTCGTCAGGTCTTCGATCGTGCCCGTCGCCGTGTCGACGCGCAGCTTGTCGCCCGCCTTGATCTTCTCGACATCCGAGCCGATCTCTAAAAGCGGCAGGCCGATGTTGATGCCGTTGCGGTAGAAAATGCGCGCGAAGCTCGCAGCGATGACAACGGGGATGCCCGACGCCTTGATGGCGACCGGCGCATGCTCGCGTGAGGAGCCGCAGCCGAAGTTGCGGCCGCCGACCATGATATCGCCCTCTTTGACATTCGGTGCGAAGCTCTCATCGATGTCGACCATGCAGTGCTTGGCGAGCTCTTTCGGGTCGAACGTATTGAGGTAGCGGGCCGGGATGATGACATCCGTATCAACATTGTCGCCGTAGCGCCATACTTTGCCTTCTAATTTCATATTATTTGACCTCCTCCGGTGTTGCGATGCGTCCTAAGATTGCACTCGCGGCTGCGACTTGCGGGCCGGCGAGGTAGACTTCACTGTCGACATGGCCCATGCGGCCGCGGAAATTGCGGTTTGTCGTCGAGACGCAGCGCTCGCCGGCAGCCATGATGCCCATGTAGCCGCCGAGGCACGGGCCGCAAGTCGGCGTCGAGACGGCACAGCCGGCGTCGATGAACGTATCGATGTAGCCACGCTTCATCGACTCCTTGTAGATAGCCGGGCTGCCCGGGATGACAATGCAGCGCACGCGGTCGGCGACCTTGTGGCCCTTGAGGATGGACGCCGCAATCTCCATGTCCTCGAGGCGGCCGTTCGTGCAGGAACCGATGATGACCTGATCGATCTCGATTGGCTCCTTGATATCCTCGACGCGCTTCGTGTTGCCCGGCAGGTGCGGGAAGGCGACGACCGGCTTGAGCTCGGAGAGGTTGATGTCGACTTCGCGGCAGTACTCGGCGTCATCGTCAGCGGCAACCGGTTCATACGGCTTCGTGACGCGGGCATCGACATACGCCTTCGTGATCTCGTCGAACGGGAAGATGCCGGCCTTGCCGCCCGCCTCGATGGCCATGTTGGAGATGGTCAGGCGGTCCGTCATCGTCAGTGCCTTGACGCCTGGGCCAGCGAATTCGAGGGACTTGTAGAGCGCGCCGTCGACGCCGATCATGCCGATGAGCGTCAGGATGACATCCTTGCCGGTGATGTCGGCCGGCTTCTCGCCCGTCAGGTTGACCTTGATGGCCTCCGGCGCCTTGAACCAGGCCTTGCCCGTCGCCATGGCTGCGCCGAGGTCGGTCGAGCCGACGCCCGTCGAGAAGCCGTTGACGGCGCCGTACGTGCACGTATGCGAATCCGCGCCAATCGTCAGCATGCCCGGTGCGACGATGCCCTTCTCCGGCAGGATGACGTGCTCGATGCCTACGCGGCCCTGCTCGAAATAGTTGACGATCTTGTACTTGCGCGCGAAATCGCGTACGATCTTCGCGAGCTCTGCCGACTTGATGTCCTTGGCCGGCTGGAAGTGGTCCGGCACGAGCGCGATCTTCGTGTTATCGAAGACCGGGCGGCCGATTTCCTCGAATTTCGCGATGGACGGCGGCGCCGTGATGTCGTTCGCGAGTACCATATCGAGCTCACAGGTCACGAGCTGACCGGCCTTCACGGAATCGAGGCCAGCGTGTTTCGCGAGAATCTTCTCGCTCATAGTCATACCCATAATATGCCCTCCTAATATATGAATATCTATCGAGTATTGTCCGGTTATTGGAAAAAACTTCCCCGACGTATAGTTCGCCGGGGAAGCGTTGATTTCCTGTTCAGTTAGAAGGTGAATCAGTCTTTGGAGAGATCTGCACCATCTTTGAGCCACGGCATCATAGCGCGCAGTTCCTTACCGACCTTCTCGATCGGATGCTCAGCATGCAGACGGCGCTGCATGAGGAAGTTGACGCGGCCTGCCGACTTGTTCTCGAGCAGCCAGTTGCGAGCAAACGTGCCATCCTGAATCTCTTTGAGGACTTTGCGCATCTCGTTCTTCGTGTCCTCCGTGATGATGCGCGGGCCGACCATGTAGTCGCCATACTCAGCCGTATCGGAGCAGGACTGGCGCATCTTCGTGAAGCCGCCCTCGTAGCAGAGATCGATGATGAGCTTCATCTCGTGGAAGCACTCGAAGTATGCCATCTCTGGCGGATAACCTGCCTCGACGAGGACTTCGAAGCCCGTCTGCATCAGCTGGCAAACGCCGCCGCAGAGGACAGCCTGCTCGCCGAAGAGGTCTTCTTCCGTCTCATCGCGGAACGTCGTCTGCAGAGCGCCGGAACGCAGAGCGCCGAGGCCTTTTGCATAAGCGAGAGCGAGGTCGAAGCACTTGCCCGATGCATCCTGGTAGACAGCGAAGACAGCCGGTACGCCGGAGCCTTCCGTGAACGTACGGCGAACGAGATGGCCCGGGCCTTTCGGAGCGACCATGAAGACATCGATGTTCTCCGGCGGAACGATCTGCTGGTAATGGATGTTGAAGCCATGTGCGAAGACGAGAGCGCTGCCCGGCTTGAGGTTCGGTCCAATCTCCGTCTTGTAGACGTCAGCCTGCTTCTCATCCGGGATCAGGACCGTCGTGATGTCAGCCTGCTTGACTGCCTCAGCGACCGTGTAAACCTTCAGGCCGTGCTCTTCAGCGACCTTCTTGGACTTGGAACCCTCATAGAGGCCGACGATGACGTTTGCACCGCTGTCCTTGAGGTTCAGGGCATGAGCGTGACCCTGGCTGCCGTAGCCGATGATCGCGATCGTCTTGCCATTCATGAGTTCCCAATTTGCATCCTGATCATAGTAAGTTTTTGCCATAATACTCTCTCTCCTCACAATGTTCATAGATTGTATGCTCTCCGCGTTCCAACGCGATAAGGCCGGTGCGTATGACTTCCGCAATCCCGTAAGGCTTCACGAGTCTCAGGAAAGCCGTCACCTTGTCGTCACTGCCCGTGATCTCAAAGACCAGCGTGTTGGATTCGACATCCACCACATGAGCCCGGAAGAGCTCTGCCATCTTCAAGACATCGAGCCGGTTGTTGTCATCCGCCTTGACCTTTATGAGTGTCATCCCGCGGCAAACAGCATTCTTCTCATCCAGGCGCTGCACCGCACGGACTACCGGCATCTTCTCGAGCTGCTTGATCATCTGCTCGATGAGGTTCTCATCGCCATGCACGACGACCGTGATGCGCGAGAAATCCGGTGTCTCCGTGACGCCCACCGACAAGCTGTCGATGTTGAACTCGCGTCTGGAAAACATGCTTACAACACGCACGAGAACACCAGTCTGGTTCTCGACAAAGACCGACAAGACGTGTTTCATGGACCCATCTCCTCTTCGAATTGCTGATACCACAAATATTATATCACGGCGTCTCAGCAGATTCAATCTGTAATGCTGTAAACATGTATACATTATTACTCTACGCACATGATTTGTCAACACATTCCTGTAACTTTTTTTCGACTTTCCGAGATTTTTTTATATCATCATCCCGTTATGATAGACATTCGAAGGGGTCTCTATTGTTCCACATGCATTTCTGTCCATTTTAGAGAGAGTTTCCCGAACCGATGCGACGATACGCCAGACACGGCAGTCATAATGTCCATGTATGTAATGCATAGCGCCTTTCTTGGCCGCAATCAGAGATTCATGCTACAATAAAAACACAACCACTATTCCCGCATTCCATTCGCATAGAAAGGATTCTTCCTATCATGAACATCAAAAAGAAAGCACTGCCAATAAGACTGCCGCATGCCGAGGTCCTCTCCTCGATTGTGGGGCCGCTTCTTACCTGGTACGAGGGGCAGTCGACGCTGCGCTGCCTGCCCTGGCGCGAGGAGGTCACACCGTATCACACCTGGCTCTCGGAGATCATGCTGCAGCAGACGCGCGCCTCAGCCGTCATTCCCTACTACACGCGCTTCCTCGAGGAGCTGCCCGACATCGAGAGCCTCGCGCGCTGCGACGACGAACTCCTCATGAAGCTCTGGCAGGGACTCGGCTACTACAGCCGGGCGCGCAACCTCAAAAAGGCCGCCGGCGTGATCTGCGCAGCGTACGGCGGCCAGCTGCCCGCGGATTTTGCGGCGCTGCTCGATCTACCGGGCATCGGCCGCTACACGGCCAGCGCCATCGGCTCGATTGCCTTCGGCCTGCCCCTGCCCGCTGTCGACGGCAACATCCTGCGCGTCACCATGCGCGTGCTGCAGTGCGGCGAGGACATCGCCCAGCCCGCCGTCCGCCGTGCCGTCGAGGAAGCGCTCGCGCCATATTACCCAAGCGGTCAGGCGGCAGGTGCTCTGAATCAGGCCTTCATGGACCTCGGCGCGACCGTCTGCCTGCCGCACGGGGCGCCGCACTGCGCCACCTGTCCGCTCGCCCGCCTCTGCCTCGCACACGATGCGGGCTCAGAGCAACAGCTGCCGGTCAAGAGCAAGAAGGCAAAGCGCCGCGTCGAGCAGAAGACCGTGCTCCTCTTGCACCAGGGCAGGGCACTGGCATTGACGAAGCGCCCGGACCAGGGGCTGCTCGCCGGCCTCTGGGAGCTGCCGAACCTGCCGGGCCATCTCACGCAGGCAGAAGTCGAAGCATGGCTCGCGGCCCGCGGACTTCGCACCCTCACCATCGCTCGCCTGCCCGATGCGCGCCACATCTTCTCCCATGTCGAATGGCAGATGCAGGGCTGGGCCGTCGAGCTCGCATCCCCCGATGCAATGGTCGCCGAAGATGCGAGCCCGCTTGTCTGGGCCTCGCCCGAAGAGCTCGCCGACGCCTACAGCGTCCCCTCTGCCTTCCAGTACTTCCTGCACGAACATCGCGGATGGACTTCCCACGCCTAATGCGCACAACAAAAAAGACGCCACCAAGGGCGTCTTTTTCTTTTATCGAGTATCATGGCACGAGCTGGAGCAGGATGAAGATGACCAGCCCGATGCCCGAGCCGACGATGGAACCGTTCATGCGGATCCACAAGAGGTCGGGCTCTACCTTGTCGTAGACGAGGTGGTTGAGCTGCTCGTCCGTCAGGCGGGCGAGCACGCTCTCGACGACGACGCCGACGAGCGTCTGCGCATGGAGCGCCGAGCGCGCGATGAGGTCGTAGAGGAAGCGGCCCACCGTATGGCGCAATTCATCATCTTCCTGCAGGAGGTGCAGGCCGCGGTCGTACTCTTCTTCAATGATGTCGGCCAGCCGGCTACGCAGCATCGGCAGATGCTCTTCGACGGCATCGACCTGACGCGCGGCGTCGGCCTCAAGGTGGTCGCGCATATGCGCTGCGGCCCGCCGCACGACCTCCTCGATTGGCAGGTCGGCCACGAGGCTGTCGCGCAGCTCGTGCACGAGCTGATGGAACTCCGGCTCGGCATTGAGCACGGCCGTCTTCTCGTAGAAGAGCTCCAGCATATCCTGCTGCAGCTGTGAGTCGCGCGTGCCGAGCTCCTTGAGCATCGCCACGAGCTGCTTCTGCATGATGTTGGCCGCATCTTCGAGGTTGACGAGGTCCATGGCCTCAGCCAGCCCCGTCAGGAAGAGCGCCAGCGTGCTCTTGGCCTTCTCCTTCTCATACCGCTCGAGCATCGACTCAATGGCCTTGGCCGTCTCCGGCCGCTCAGCCCGCACGCGCAAATAGGCCGAGACGCGCTCGAGGAAGTCCTTGTCGCGCCCGCTCTGCTGCAGCCAGTGGCCGATATTTGCAAAGAGGTCCTCCGGCTCCATCGTGCTCAGGTAAGTGCGGATGCGCCGCGCAAACTCCGCCGCCCGCTTCTCGCTGTCTTTCTTGAGCAGGAAACCGCGCGCGTAGTGGTAGAGATGGTGCGAGACCTTGGCCCGCGTGTCGGGCTCGCCGAGCCACTTCATGAGCATCGGCATGAGGTGCAGGCGCTCCAAGTGGCGGAACATCTTGCGCCGCGAGAAGAACTCCTTCTGGACCATTGTCACCGATGCCTTGATGAAGGACTGGCGCCGCCGCGGCAGAATGGCCGTGTGATACGGGAAGCCGAGCGGCTTGCGGAAGAGTGCTGTGACGGCGAACCAGTCGGCAATGCCGCCGACGAGCGCCGCTTCCGCGCAGAAGAGGAATCCCGAGGCGAAGACCGAATGTGGCAGCTGCAGGTGCGCAAATAAGGCGAGCAGGAACACGAGGAACGCGAGGAAGAGCACGCGGTCCGCCTTGTTCCAGGATTTCGTCATGGCTCTCATAATCCCCACATCCTTTCTGCTGCCCAGACGAGGACATAGAGGCCCATGCCGACGAGAGAACCGACGATCGAGCCGTTGATGCGAATCATCTGCAGGTCGTCCTGCACCTTGTCCTCCACGAAGGTGACGAGTGCGTCATCGCTGAACTCGTCGAGGCGCTCGCGGATGAGTCCCGGGATGAGCTCGTGGTGTTTCGTGAGCTCGCTCTCGATGAGGTCCTTGAGCATCTTGTCGAAGCGGTGCTGCCAGTTCTCCGAGTGTACAAAACCATCGATGCGCTGCTCGACGAAAGCGTTGAGGTTCGGCAGCCAGAAAGGCGCCTCTCCCTTGAGCGCATTCTCGATCCACGAGGCGATCAGGCCCTCGATGTCCATCTGCTCGAGCCATCTCTCCTTCCACTCCCCGAGCACGCCGCGCAGCGACGCATCGTTGCTGAAGGAGAGAACCATGCCCTCAAAGCCTGCCTTGAGGCGCGCATAGCCCTCGGTCTGCTCGCTCAGGAGGTCCTTGATGCCCTTCTTCGCCTTCTCGTTGAAGATGGCGAGGATCTCCTTGTCGTCGAGGCCGAGCGCCGACAGGACGAACGCACGGCCAGCCGATTCACCCTCGTACTCCTTGCGCAGGACCTTGATGTTGTCGAGCAGGACCTGCTGCATGGCAGGTGACTGCAGGACCTGCTCACTGATGCTCAGGACGCTGTGCAGGATGCGCTTGGCATGGCGTTCCTCGCCGAGCATGCGCACGAGCTCGATCAGGATGTTCTCGAGCGCTAGGCCCTGAAGGCCCTCGCGCACGGCAGGGGCCAGTTCCCTCGCGAGGCCCTCGCTGTCGAGATCGTTGATGATCTTGAGGACGACGGCATCGACGACCTCCACGACGCCCTCGCGGCCGCCGCGGTGCTCGAGGTAGTCGACGAGCAGGCCTGCTGTATCCTGGTCGCGGATGACGCGCATGATGTTCTCCGTGCTCAAGAGGTCGTCGCTCGCGAATGTCACGATGGCATCCATGATGCGCTTCCTGTTGCGCCGCAGGACATCCGTGCGGTACGAGATGCCGAGCGGCTTGCGGAAGAGCGCCGTGACGGCAAACCAGTCCGCCAGCCCGCCGATCGTCGCGGCCAGGAAGCCGTGATGGAAGAGCCCCGCCGCAAAGCCGGAGCCGCCGGCCGCCAATGTGCCGACAAAGCCGGCAGCGCTGATGCCCAGTGCCAGATTCGCCTTATTTTTCTTCTGCAACCTTCACACCTCAGATTCTCGCGACGAGATCCTTGAGATACTTCTTGAACGGCGTGCCGAGGTCCTCGCGGCGAAGAGCGAACTCCACCGTCGCCTTGAGGAAACCGAGCTTGTCGCCGAGGTCGTAGCGCTTGCCTTCAAAGTCGTAAGCGTAGACGGCCTGCTGGCGCGCCAGTTCCTTGAGCGCATCCGTGAGCTGGATCTCGCCGCCCTTACCGGGCTCTGTGTGCTCCAGGATGCCAAAGATTTCCGGACGGATGATGTAGCGGCCGAGCACGGCCATGCGGCTCGGCGCCTCCTCGAGGCTCGGCTTCTCGATCATGTCGCGCACGCGCATGAGGCGCGGGTTCTCCGTCTTGTCCCCTGCGACGATGCCGTAAGACGAGACCTTCTCGTCCGGCACCATCTGGCAGCCGAGCACCGAACCGCCCGTCTTGTCGTAGACGTCGATGAGCTGGCGCAGTGCCGGTTTCTCCGGATTGTAGACGACATCGTCGCCTAAGAGCACGGCAAACGGCTCATCGCCCATGAACGCCTTGGCGCAGAGGATGGCATCGCCGAGGCCGCGCATATAGCGCTGTCGGATATAGTGGATGCGGATGTTGGCCGTGTCCTGCACCATCTTCAGGAGGTCGAGCTTCCCCTTCTTCTTGAGCTCTGCCTCGAGCGTCGGCGCCGAGTCGAAGTGGTCCTCGATGGCGCGCTTGCCGTGGCCGCTGACAATGAGGATCTCCTCGATGCCGCTCGCGAGCGCCTCCTCGACGATATACTGGATGGTCGGCTTGTCGACGATCGGCAGCATCTCCTTCGGTGTCGCCTTCGTGGCGGGCAGGAAGCGCGTGCCATAGCCGGCTGCCGGAATGACTGCTTTTCTGATTTTCTGCATGTTGAATTCCCCTAACATCTTGTTTTTTTAGATTGTGACAGTTCCCCATCTGCCACTTATACGATAACAATATATTATTATACACGATGCACGCCTTTTCCTGCTATGAAAAAAGCTGCCACAGTGATGTGACAGCTTCTTTTTGCAGATTTTGCTTATTTTTTGTGGAACACCCACATGTAGGCGGCGAAGTCCGTGTCGATCTTCGGCACCTCGATGCCGCTGTACATGAGCTCATCGCCGTAGAAGGACTTGCCCGCAAGGCTCAGGGCCTTGCTACCCGCACCGTCATGCGAGAGACCTTTGGCCGGGTAGTAAGCGGCCACTTCGTACTCTGCATCGGCGTCAAGCTGCTCGAGCTTCAGCGTGCGCAGCTCTGCTGCCGGCGTCGCGAGTGCCTTGAAGTAGACGAGGACGATCTCCTTGCCGTCTTTGGCGACAAACTCCCAGGCCGTCTCATTGCCCTTGCCTTCGAACGGCGTGAGCAGGCGGTAGAACTGGCCGAGCTGCATCGTCGGGCGGATCTTCTTGTAGAGCGCGATGTGGCTGCGGACCTCTGCCTTCTCCTCCTCGCTCATGCGCGTGATGTCCATCTCGTAGCCGTAGCAGCCCATCATCGCGGCAAACGCGCGCGTCTGCATCGGCGTCACGCGGCCGACCTGATGGTTCGGCGTCACGGAGACATGCGCGCCCATCGTGATGGGCGGGAAGACCATGCTCGTGCCGCTCTGGATGGAGAGGCGGCAGATGGCGTCCGTATCGTCGCTCGTCCAGGTCTGCGGCATGTAGTAGAGCATGCCCGCATCGAAGCGGCCGCCGCCGCCCGAGCAGCTCTCAAACAGGACATCGGGATGCGTCTGCGTGATGCGCTCGAGGACGTCGTAGAGGCCGAGCACGAAGCGCGTGCGCACTTCGCCCTGGCGCTCCGGCGGCAGTTTGACCGAGAAGGCGTCCGTCAGATGGCGGTTGAAGTCCCACTTGACGTAGTCAATCGGTGCCGTGTCGAGGATCTTGCAGACGGAGTTGACGATGTAGTCGCGGACATCCGCGCGCGAGAGGTCGAGCACGAGCTGATGGCGGCTGAACGTCATCGGGTACGACGGCGAGCGCAGCGCCCAGTCTGGATGCGCGCGGTAGAGGTCCGAGTCTACAGACACCATCTCCGGCTCGAACCAGAGGCCGAACTTGAGACCGCGCTTGTGCGCGCTCTCTGCCACGCCCTGCAGGCCGCCCTTGAGCTTCTCCATGTTGACGACCCAGTCGCCGAGCGAGCTGTTGTCGTCCTCGCGCTTGCCGAACCAGCCGTCGTCGAGCACCATGAGCTCGATGCCGAGGTCTTTGGCACAGGCCGCGAGATTGTCCATCTTCGCATCGTCGAAGTCGAAGTACGTCGCCTCCCAGTTGTTGACGAGGATGGGGCGCACGGCGTCGCGGAACTTGCCGCGCACGATGTGGTGGCGCACGATCTCATGAAAGGCCTGGCTCATGCCATTGAGACCCTCGGCGCTGTAAGCGAGCAGCGCCTCTGGCGTCTGGAAGGATTCGCCCGGCTCCAGGTGCCAGCGGAACTCGAACGGATTGATGCCGCCGACGACGCGCGTCGTGCCGAACTGCTCGACCTCCGTCTTGAGCGAGAACTCACCACTCCAGACGAGGCTGAAGCCGTAAACCTCACCGCTCTTCTCGCCCGCGTCCTTGCGCAAAAGCGCGAGGAACGGCGATGCCTGATGCGAGCTCGAGCCGCGGCGGCTCGCGCTCTCCTCGATGCCGTGCATGAGTGGCACACGCTCTGCCGTGCGCTCAGCGGCATGGCCGCCCCAGAGGTTCATGCGGTCGAAATCGTGGTCCGGCAGGTCAAGCGCGAAGCTCGCCGCATTGAGCAGGTCCATTGGCTCCTCGCCGCTGTTCTTGAGGCAGGCGCTGCGCGCGATGACATCTGCATCTGCAAAGATCGTGTACGAGAGCTCTGCCTCGAGCTTGCCCTTAGAGTCGGCCAGCGTGATCTTGAGCGTCTCCGCCTCATCGTCCGCTGCATACGCAGCCGGCAGCCCTGCGAGCGCCGGCTTACCCTTCATGATTTCATAGCCCTTGTAGAAGAGCTCCGTCGTCGTCGTGCCGTCTGCAAGGCGCACCTCGTAGGCCGGGATGCGATAGTCGACATGGCCGTAACCCGGGTACTCCTGCGGCAGCACGTCGAGCGAGAACGTGCGCTCATTCTCATAGGCCCCCGGCTGTGGCGAGAAGCCGCGGTCGAGCTCCTGGAACGGGCGGCTGTCGCGAAAAGTCCGCAGTTTCCTGCCCCAGTAACGGTGCATGAGGTAGCGGCCGCGGATGACCTGCAGCACATAGCTCATCTTCGCATTGCTCAGATGGAAGATGCCTGTCTTTTCATCAAACTGGATCATATGCTTATCGTGTCCTTTCCCTGCGTCAATCAGATGCTTCAGATGCCCTTGAAGTAGAACGAGAAGTGCTTCGTCTCATTCTTCACCGTGTATTCCGGCAGGACCGGCGCACCCCAGGTGTCGTCGCCGCCGACGCCGCACTGGCCGAGCGATGCGCGCAGGAAGGTGTGATGGACTTCCGGCAGATCGTAAGCATGGCGCGCGTTCTCGAGCTCATGCGCGCTGTACGGCAGGGCCGAAGCCTCGAACGGCTCCTCATCCATGGAGAGGCGCACGCCGCGGCCGCGGTGATCCGTGACCTCGATCCAGCGGATGCCGCCGTGGTTGCCCGTCTCCTGCGGCTGCAGGTACGGCTCGACCTCATCCTTGGCTGTCGTCTCGAAGATGCCAAGTCGAGCGCCGCGCTGGCGGTCTGCGTAGTTGTCGAGTGGGCCGTAGCCGTAGAAGCGCACCTGATCGTAGTCGGCCGGCAGCGTGAAGAGCATCGCGAAGTCCGGGATTTCCGGCAGACCCTCGACAGCATCGTAGTCGAGCTCGACTTTGATGGAAGCATCCTCGGCGACCGTATAGGTCATGCGGCAGGAAGAGAGCGGCTGCGTAGCCAGCTCATAGGTGAAGCGGACGGAGACGGAGCTTGCCTCGTACTCCTTCTGGCCGAGCTGGCCGAACCAGTCGAACTCGTGCCAGTTGCCTGCCTCGTCGAGCAGTTCCTTCTTGACGCAGCGGCGGTAGAGGCTTGCGAGCTTCCACTGTGCCGTCATGAAGTCGCGGCGGCTGCCGTAGTCGTTGTCGACCGGTGCGCGCCAGAACGACGGTTTCGGCGCTTCCTCGATGAGCTCCACGCCATTGCACTTGTAAGACGACAGGTTGCCCGTCGCGCTCGAGAACAGGATTTCGAAGCCCGTGCCGCGCACGCCGAGGTTGATGTCACCGTGGACGATGTGCAGCGGCTTTGCGGGCTGCGTCTCGAGCGGTATGTTGTGCTTGTAGTGGAAATGGCGCTCTGCCTTGGCGAAGTCCGTCGCAGCCACAGCCTCCTTGGGCTCCGGTACTTCGACCTCGTCGACCTGCCACGTTCCCTGGCCAAAGGCGATCTCAAAGCCCTTCTTGGCCCAGAGCGTATCCTCCTTGAGGCGCAGCGATGCCGTGACCGTCTCCTCGCCCGCATTTGTCAGCGGCAGATCTTCAAGAGCCACCGTGCCCGTCTCACCCGGCAGGATGTGCGGCGCATCCGAGGACGCTTCCCAGATGACCTTGCCGTCGAGCATGAGCTCCAGATGCAGCTCATAGGCAGCGACATCCGTGAACAGGCTCTTGTTGTGGATCGTGACCTTCTCTGCCGTGACATCGAGATCGAAGTTCTGGTAATTGAACTTGACTTCCTGCATCTTCGTCGTCAGCTTGCGGTCTGCAAACAGGATGCCGTCACCGCTGAAGTTGCCGTCGTTCGGGCGGTCGCCGAAGTCGCCGCCGTACGCCAGCGCATCCTTGCCGTAGCGGTCCTTGTGCCAGATGGCCTGGTCGACGAAATCCCAGATGAAGCCGCCCTGATAGAGCGGTTCCTCATCCGTCAGGTCCGTGTACTTGTGCATGCCGCCGATGCTGTTGCCCATCGCATGCGTGTACTCGCAGCAGATGAATGGCTTGTCGCGGTGCTCCGCGAGGAATTTCTTGATGGAGGCGACCGTCGGGTACATCTGGCTCTCCATGTCGCTCGTGCCGTTGTAGCGGCGATCCCAGAAGATGTTCTCGTAGTGGACGAGGCGCGTCGGATCTGCCTGACGGAAGTACTCGCTCATCACGTAGAGGTCCTTGCCGCCGCAGGACTCGTTACCGCAGGACCAGATCAGGATGGCCGCATGATTCTTGTCGCGCTCGAACATGGATTTCGCGCGGTCGAGGATGATATCCTGCCACTCCTCATGGTCATTCGGCAGCGTATCCTCGATGATGTCCTTCTTGCCGTTGCGCATCCAGCTGCCGTGCGTCTCAAGATTCGTCTCGTCGATGACGTAGAGGCCGTAGCGGTCGCAGAGCTCGTAGATATAGCTCGAGTTCGGATAATGCGAGCAGCGCAGTGCATTGATGTTGTGCTGCTTCATCACGATGATGTCCTTCTCGATCTCCGAAGGATCTGCCGCACGGCCGCTGTAGCAGTCGAACTCGTGGCGGTTCGTGCCCTTGAAGACGATGCGCTTGCCGTTGAGCTTCATGATCGTGCCGTCCATGCGGAATTCACGGAAGCCGATGTTCTGCGGGATGACCTCGAGCAGATGGCCCTCCGCATCCTCGACGGAAATGACGGCACGGTAGAGGTTCGGCTCTTCCGCGCTCCAGAGCTTGACGCCCTTGAGCTCTGCCTCAAAGGAAGAGCTCAGGCCCTCGACCTGCTGCTCCTCCGCGAGAAGGCAATCGCCCGTCTCCGCATCGTAGAGCTCGATTGCTACCTTATGGGCCTCGCCGCTGTTCCACTTCATGTCGAGGTGGAGCTTGCCATCCTGATAATCGTGGATGGGCTCTGCCGTGACGCGCAGGTCATCGAGGTGAACGGCCGGCTTCGTGTAGAGCATGACCTCGCGGAAGATGCCCGAGAAGCGCCAGAAGTCCTGGTCCTCGATCCAGCTTCCCGAGCTGAAGCGGAAGACCTGCAGGGCTAGGCGGTTCGTGCCCTCCTTGAGGTACGGCGTGAGGTCGAAGTCGGACGGCGTGAACGAATCCTCGCTGTAGCCGACATACTGGCCGTTCAGGTAGACGGCGACAGCCGACTCAACGCCCTGCAGCGAGAGGATGGCGTTGTCCCAGCCCTGCGGCAGGATGAAGTCCTTGACGTACGAGCCGACCGGATTGTCGCGCTGCGGCACCTGACCTGGATGCACGACCTCATGGCCGTCCCATGGGTACGTCTGGTTCGTGTACTGCGGCACGCCGTGACCTTCCATCTGCCAGTGGGCCGGCACGCGGATGGTCTCCCAACCGCTCACATCGTAGTCCGGCTGCTCAAAGCCCTGCGGACGGGCGGCGAGATTGCGCGCATAGTGGAACGACCAGATGCCATCGAGGCTGCGGCGCAGCGAGGACACGCCCTCTGCCATCTCCATCGCATCGGCGAAAGACACATGGTCGCTGTGGGCCGGCAGGCGGTTCTCCTCAAAGAACGTGGGGTCTGCAAGACGATCGACTGTAAACATCAAATATTCCTCCTTATATTTTGTCGATACTCCTATCTCTTTTCTTATCGACATACTCAAATCAAAAACAAACCATAAAACAATAGGGGAAGGCCGCTGTATCCATCTGGTACAACGTCCTCCCCCTAAGGTCATGTGTCAAGCGATGACAATCTCCCTGACAGGCATGACTCTGTTTACTTGTAGCACATTATTTGCTGAGGTCTTCCCATTTCTCCTCGAGCTCGCGGACGATGCGCGCATGCTCGGCTTCCGTCAGCGTTACCTTTGCGCGATAGATGAAGGAAGCGATGACCATGAGGACGATCGGAGCTGCGAACATGACAATCTGGAAGTGGAAGAGTGCGTCCGGCTTGATGTCAGCAGCAGAAGCACCGCCCGTCATGCCAACCCAGACAGCGACAAGGCCGATGATGCCGCTCGAGACAGCACCAGCGAATTTATCGACGAGAGGACGTACGCAGAGGCAGACAGCTTCATCGCGATGGCCAATCTTGAGCTGGCCATACTCGACGGAGTCCGTGATCGTCATGAGAACGACGAGGAATACGAGCGGCTGCGGCAGAGCGAAGAGGCCTGCACCGATGAGGGCCATCATGACGTTCGTGCCGGATGCGGCGTAGATGAGGAGCGCAACGAGCATGATTGCAATCGAAGCGAAGAAGAGCTTGCGGCGGCTGAACTTAGCCGTCAGAGCCGGGAACAGGGCAACGGCGATCAGGCCGATGACCGTGTTGATGACACCGAGGATGGAGAACTTCGTAGCATCGCCGATGACGTAGATGAAGTAATAGAGGTTGAAGTTGTTGACGATGTTGATGCCGATGCCGTAGACGAGGTAAGCGATAGCCGTCCACATGAGCTGGTCGTTCTGCGTCAGGACCTTGAAGACGTCTTTTGCGGAAGTCTCCGTCTTGTTCTCACGCAGTGCAGAGTCCTGCTCGTGCGTGCCGAGGCCGAGGATGATGGCGCCGAGCGTTGCGATACCACCGCCGACGCAGGCGAATGCGAACCAACCAGTCGGGTCACCAGCACCGCCGTTCTGGTTCAGCGAGAAGTAGAGGACGACCGGCATGACGATGACCGTGACGAGGTTGGCACCGAAGACGGAACCGATACGGGCAATCGTAGCCGTGATATCGCGTTCATGCGAATCAAACGAAAGAGCCGGAATCATGGACCAGATAGCGACATCCTTAGCGCTGTAGAAGATATCCATGATGAAGTAGACGATGGCAAACAGGATCAGGTAGAGTGTCGGGTTCGTGACCGTCAGTCCGCCGAAGTCCGTGAACAGGAACGCCAGCGTGATGGCTGCGACGAACGCGCCGACGATGACCCATGGTTTGAAGCGGCCCCAACGCGTCTTCGTCTTATCGATCAGGTTGCCGATGAACGGATCGACGAAGAGCTCAAGGATACGGAGCACGAGGATGATCGTCGTGACGATACCGATCATGTAAGCATCGTGGCTCGGGTTGTCCGAGTGGAACAGGTTACTCGTGACGAAAATCATGAAGTACGTGCCGATCATGGCGTAGAACACGTCATGACCAAACGTGCCGCACGCATAGCAGATGCGCTGCAGTAATTTGCTATTCATTATGAATGCCTCCCCAAATAAAACCCCATTTTCTATCAGTCCAGCTTATGCCTTGACTTTATTGATGTACGCGATGATGCCATCCGCAATCGTATCGAGCGAAGCGCCCTTGCCCGTGTTGACGACGAGGTCGTAGTTCGCACCGTCGCCCCACGTGCGGCCCGTGTAGTAGTTGTAGTAGCGGGCGCGCTTCTCGTTCTCGCGGTTGAGCTCTTTGAGGCTCTTGCCTCCGTAGACCGTCTGGCCACGTTTCTCGCGGTACTCATCGTCAGCGCAGACGAAGATGTCGAAGTGGTTGTCGTTGTTGCGCAGTGCGTAGTCCGCGCAGCGGCCGAGGAAGATGCACGGGCCATCCTCTGCGATCTTGCGGATGACAGCCGACTCGCTCATGAACATGCCCTGGCTCGATTCGCCCATATGCGTGCCGAACGAATGGAACGGGATGAAGCTCATCGAGAGCGGCTTGACCGTGTTCTCCATCTCAAGCAGTTCATCTTCGCTGAGGTCGTGGATGCCGAGCTTGGCCGCAGCCAGATGGACGAGCTGGCGATCGTAGAGCTTGACGCCGAGCTTCTCGGCGAGGATGCCGGCCAGCTCACGTCCGCCCGCACCATACTGACGGCTGATCGTGATGACGAGATTCTCTTTCATGGTGGATTTCCCCTTTCAAAGCGTAAACGTTTTCATTGTCCAGAAGAAAAGCTTCCCCTTGCGAGGTAGAACGAAAATAATTGAGATGAGTTCTCTTGGCTACCTTATTGTCTTTTCTTTCAGCAGTAGCAAACGTTTTCTTCTGTTTACAGTTTGTATTATACGCTAGAAAATAATAAAAAGCAAGAGGGTTTTTAGGATTTTTTCTTTTTTATCTGTTTTCTAAATTGTACATGCAATTCAGGGTTTTGAGCGCAGAAAAAAGGAGAGATACAGTAAACGTATACTGTATCTCTCCCACAACAACAATATGTTATATCTGCATCATTTTGCCATGAGTTTGGCCACTTTATTGGCGAAGTCGACCGGATTCTCCGGCAGGATGCCCTCGATGAGCAGAGCCTGCGTGTAGAGCATGTCGCAGTAATCCTTGAACTCCTGGCTGTCCTTGCCCGTCTCATGGATTTCCTTGAGGCGGCTGAAGAGCTCGTGATGCGGGTTGATCTCAAGGATGCGCTTTGCCTTGAACATCGGGTTCTTCATCTGCGAGAAGGCCTGCTCCATCGCGAGCGACGGGCCCGCCTCATCGGCCACGAGGCAGACTGCACTCGATTTGAGGCGCGCGGACACCTTGACGTCCTCGACCTTGTCGCCGAGCGCTGCCTTGATGTCCTTCATGAGGTCGCTGTTGTCCTTCTGGATTTCCTCCGTCTCCTTCTTGACCTCCTGGCTCTCGGCATCGTCGAGGCCGAGGTCGCCGCGGCTGATGGAGTGGAACGGCTTCTCCTCATACTGGTGGATCGTCTCGATGGCGAACTCATCGACCGGGTCGAGCAGATAGAGCACCTCGATGCCCTTGTCGCGCAGCGTCTCCATCTGCGGCAGCTGCTCGATGGTCTCCTTGTCCTTGGCCGTCGCGTAGTAGATCTTCTTCTGGCTCTCCGGCATGCGGTCAACGTATTCCTTGAGCGTGACGAGCTTGCCGTCCTTCGAGCTCATGAACAGGATGAGGTCCTTGAGCTTGTCGACCGTGTCCGAACCGCTGTAGATGCTGTTGTAGATGCCGATCTTCAGCGACTTGCCGTACTCGTTCCAGAACTTCTCGTACCACTCGCGGTCGTTCTTGAGCTTGCGCGCCAGCGTCTTGAGGATGTTCTTCTCGAGCGCGCGGCCGATGGCCTTGAGCTCACGGCTCTGCTGCAGGAGCTCACGCGAGATGTTCAGCGAGAGGTCCGGCGAATCGACGAGACCTTTCATGAAGCGCAGGTAGTCCGGCAGCAGGTCCTTGCACTTGTCCATGATGAAGACGTGGCGGCTGTAGAGCTGCAGGCCCGGCTCGTAGTCCGTCTGGTAGAGGTTAAAAGGCGCATGTGCCGGGATGGCCAAGAGTGCCGTATACTCGACCGTGCCTTCGGCCTTCGTGTGGAAGACCTCCATCGGGTCCTCCCATTCGTGGAACTGATGCTTGAAGAACTCGTTGTACTCTTCTTTCTTGATATCCGACTTGTTCTTCGTCCAGAGCGGCTGCATGGAGTTCAGCGTGCGCGTCTCAACCTTCTTGATCTTATCGGCACCCTCGATCTCCTTGCCGTCCTTGTCCTTCGGCGTCTCCTCGAAGGTGAAGTCCATCTTGATCGGGTAGCGAACGTAGTCGCTGTACTTCTTGACGAGGCGCTCGATCTCATAATTGTCCGTGAAGTCCTGATCTGCCTCCTTGCCGCAGAACTCCTTCTTGAGGTGCAGCGTGATGGCCGTGCCGCGCTTATCGAGCTCGCACTCCTCGATCGTGTAGGAGCCGTCGGCTGCGGACTCCCACTTCCAGGCCTGCTTCTCGCCTGCCTTGCGCGTCACGATCGTCACGTGGTCGGCCACCATGAAGGCCGAGTAGAAGCCGACACCGAACTGGCCGATCATCTCTTTGTCGGTTAGGTCCTTGTTCTCCTCCTTCGCCTTCTTGAGCTGTTCGAGGAAGGCCTTCGTGCCGGACTTCGCGATCGTGCCGATGTTCTCGATGAGCTCTTCGCGGTTCATGCCGATGCCGTTATCGGCAATCGTCAGCGTGTGCTGCTCGGCATCCGGCGTCAGGAAAATCTGGAAGTCCTCATCGCCTTCGAGCAGTCCGCGGTCCGTCAGGCTCTCGAAATGAGCCTTGTCGATTGCATCAGATGCATTGGAGATGAGCTCGCGCAGGAAGATCTCGTGATTCGTGTAGATGGAGTGAATCATGAGGTCCAGCAGCTGTTTCGTCTCCGCTTGGAATTCATGTGTTTCTTTTGCCATGGAAATCTGCCTCTCTTTATCTGGAAAATCTGGAAATGGTATTGACTCGATTCGGTGTTAGCACTCCATGCATGCGAGTGCTAACGTACAGATAATAATATACACCATAAACAACAAAAAGTCAAAGACATTCCATAAAAAAGCCACTGCCTCAGCAGTGACCTCTTCGTTCCATCGTTTCTTGCGTTTCTTGCCGTTCAGCAGGCGGCTGCCATCTTCGCGCTGTCCGCCGCGCGGAGCCTCCGCACGAAGGAATCCGTCAGATGGACCTCGAAGTCCTCCTTGACTTTGGCGAGCGCTGCATAGTCCACTTCCTGCATCTCCTGCTCCTCCCCGTCAGCCGTGAAAGCCTTGAAGGACGGGATTTCCTCACTGCCCGTGAAGACGAGCACGCGGTCTGCACCGACGCCGAAGCGGCGATGTGCGAGCAGTCGGATGGCGGCTGCTCCCGGCATGAAGCCCGTCGTGCCATCCATTACCATATATTCCTGTTTCTCTACCTTGTAGATCCGAACGATCATCATACCGGTCACCCTTTCTTTCTTGCTTGCGATGGTTTTATTATAGCAGGCATGGATATGCAATAAAATCACAAAATATGCTTCATCTATTGCAAAAAGTGTCATATCCCTCTATGATGGAAGCAGGAGGGATATGTATGCAGAACTATCCGAAGAAGGGCTATCTGAGCAGCGACTTTCGCGTCTTCCATCTGCACGATGAGAAGCTGCGCACGATTCCCTTCCATTACCACGATTTCCACAAGATCATCCTGTTCCTCGGCGGGGATGTCGATTACATCATCGAAGGCAATTCGTATCACCTGCAGCCGGATGACATCGTCTTCGTCGCAGCCGGCGAGATTCACCGCCCTGTGTTCGGCGGGGACGGCGAGAAGACACCGTACGAGCGCATCGTCATCTACATCGCACCCGACTTCCTGCAGCGCCTCGATGAGCGTGCCAAGCTCGCCAAGTGCTTTGCGGCGGCTCGCGAACAGGGACGCGTCATGCACCAGTTGCCCAATCGCAGCCACGATCTGCTCTTCCACATGGACAAGCTCGAAAAAACAGCCCATGGCGAAGGTTTCGCCAATGGGCTGTACACAGAGATCCTCTTTATTGAATTCCTGATCCTGCTCAATCGCAGCATCGAGGACCATGAGCTCGAATCGCTCGACACCGTCTCCTGCGATCCCAAGATCCAGCAGGTCCTGCACTACATCAACGAGCACCTCGCAGACGACCTCACGATCGCGACACTCGCGAATCAGGTCTTCCTGAGCCGCTACTATCTCATGAAGCGGTTCAAGGCCGACACAGGCTACAGCCTGCACGCCTACATCCGCAGCAAGAGGCTGCTCTTCGCGCGCGACCTGCTGCGCACGGAGACCTCCATCCAGGAGATCAGCCGCGCCTCAGGCTTCCGCGATTACTCGACGTTCTCGCGCGCCTTCCGCACGCTCTTCCACTGCTCGCCAAAGGAATGGCGCGCCGAGCATGCGTCTCAGTCCGCTGCCTTCTCCTCGCGGTCGAGCAGCTTCTGAACGGCATCCTGCATGTGCGTGTCGGCGACCGTCTCGATCTGACCGGCATCGCACTTGGCAGCGAGCTGCGGCTCGATTGGGATGCGCGCGAGCACATCGAGGCCGTACGACTTCGCGATCTCCTCGATGTGGCTGTGGCCAAAGATCTCGTGGCGCTTGCCGCAATCCGGGCACTCGAAGTAGCTCATGTTCTCGACGAGGCCGAGGATGGGCACCTTCATGCCCTCTGCCATCTTGACCGCCTTCTCGACGATCATCGAGACGAGCTCCTGCGGGCTCGTGACGATGATGATGCCGTCGAGCTTGATCGACTGCATGACCGTCAGCGGCACATCGCCCGTTCCCGGCGGCATGTCGACAAACAGATAGTCGATATCCTCCCAGATGAAGTCATGCCAGAACTGCTTGACGACGCCGCTGATGATTGGGCCGCGCCAGACGACAGGGTCCGTCGAGTTCTCGAGCAGGAGATTCATGCTGACAACCTCAATGCCATCGGCAGTGCGCACAGGATAAGCACCGGCCTGGTTGCCGCGTACCTCGCCCTTCGTGCCGAACATCTTCGGGATGGACGGGCCCGTGATATCAGCGTCGAGGATACCCGTGTGCTTGCCCTTGCGGCTCATGGCCACGGCCATGAGGCCCGTGACGAGCGATTTGCCGACACCGCCCTTGCCGCTGACGACGGCGATGACGTGGCGGATCGTGCTGAGCTCATTCGGTGCCTCGTGGAAATCCTTCTTGCGCGTATCCTGGCCGCAGGTCGTCCCGCAGGAGCCGCAGTCATGGTTGCATGTTTCTGCCATAGTGATACCTCCAGACTATATGGACTAGTATTTTTCAATCTTTCTCGATGATAAGCAAAAACCCTCCCCGCCAAAGCGGGGAAGGTTTTGTTTTTATTGTTGGGGTTCTTGGCTTATGCGCCCGTTGTCTCGGTGCTCACCGTATTCTCTGCCGTCTCCGTGGAAGCCTCCTCCACAGCTGGTTCATCAGCCGGGGGCTCCTCCACCGGTTTCGGATCGTTATCGATGACCTTGAGGTTGCGATAGCGGCTCATGCCCGTACCAGCCGGGATGAGCTTGCCGATGATGACGTTCTCCTTGAGGCCGATGAGCGGATCGACCTTGCCCTTGATGGCGGCATCCGTCAGGACACGCGTCGTCTCCTGGAACGATGCAGCCGAGAGGAAGGAATCCGTAGCCAGAGATGCTTTCGTGATACCGAGCAGGATTGGCTTGGCAACAGCCGGCTCGCCGCCTTCCTCGATGGCCTTGGTATTGGCCGACTCGAAGGCATTGATGTCGATGTACTCGCCCGGCAGGAAGTCCGTCGTACCGGACTCCTCGATCTTCACCTTATGGAGCATCTGGCGGACCATGACCTCGATGTGCTTGTCGTTGATCTCAACACCCTGGGACTTGTATACCTTCTGTACTTCGTACACGAGGTAGCGCTGCGTAGCCTGCAGGCCGCAGACGCGCAGGATGTCGTGCGGGTTGACCGAGCCCTCGGTGAGCTTGTCGCCCGGCATGAGGTGCATGCCCTGCTTGACGTGCATGCGCGCGCCGTACGGGATGGCGTACTCACGAGCCTGGCCCTCGCTCGGGTGGATCGTGACCTTGCGCATGCCCTTGCCCGTATCCTCGACCTCAGCGTCGCCTTCGACCTCTGCGATGATGGCATGATGCTTCGGCTTGCGCGCCTCGAAGAGCTCTTCGACACGCGGAAGACCCTGGGTGATATCGTCACCGGCAACACCGCCGGAGTGGAACGTACGCATCGTGAGCTGCGTGCCCGGCTCGCCGATGGACTGTGCGGCAATCGTACCGACAGCCTCGCCGATCTCGACCTCTGCCTGGTTGGCCAGGTCGCGGCCGTAGCACTTGACGCAGACGCCGAACTGCGATTTGCAGGTCAGGACGCTGCGGATGGAAACGCGGGTGCGTACCTTCTCGATGCGCTTCGCGAGGTCCTCATCGACCATGTCGTTGATGGAGGCAATGCGCTCGCCCGTCTCCGGATCGTCGATGTTCTCGGCGAGGAAGCGGCCGACAATGCGCTCTGCCAGCGACTCGATGATGCCGTCGCCTTCCTTGATGGCTTCGACGGCAATGCCGCGGACATTGTTGTTGCGGATGTGGATCTCCTTGGCATCGCTGTCGAGGATGGTCTGGATGCTTTCCTGCGTGAGCGTCTCACCAGCAGGCAGGACGACCGTGCCGTCGAGAGCGACAACATCGTGCGTGATCTCCTTGCCGTTCATCTCCTGGAAGATGGCCTGGCGCGTCTTCTCACGCTCCTTCTCATCCGGCTCGCCGAGCGTGACCACTTCCGTGATCATCGCGTTCGAGAGCGCAGCTTCCGATGCCAGCGAAGAACCGCGGACCATGATCTCGTGGACATTCTTCTCGCCGATCGTCGTGAGCTTCTCCTCGTCGAGGATCGTGTCCTTCGGGAAGAGCACCTCTTTCGTCTCCGGGTCGAGCACATCGGCACCGAGCAGACGGCCCATGAGGCTGTCGTTGAGGAGCTCGAGTGCATCGAACGTCGACGGCATCAGGCGTGCACGCGCCTGGACGAGGTTCAGCGTCGAGACGTCGCAGTCCTCTTCGCGGACGATGACGTCCTGCGCGACGTCGACGAGACGACGCGTGAGGTAACCCGAGTCAGCCGTACGCAGTGCCGTATCGGCCAGACCCTTGCGGGCACCGTGCGAAGAAATGAAGTAATCGGATACCGACAGGCCCTCGCGGAAGTTTGCCGTGATTGGCAGGTCGATGATCTTACCGGACGGGTCAGCCATGAGGCCGCGCATGCCGGCGAGCTGACGCATCTGCTGCTTGTTACCACGGGCACCGGAGTCAGCCATCATGAAGATCGGGTTGAAGGCGTCCATGTTGTCCATCATGGCGTCAGCGACATCGTCCGTGGCCTTCGACCAGAGGGCGACGACCTTGTGGTAACGCTCGTCCTCGGTGATGAGACCGCGGTCGTACTGGCGCTCGACCTTGTTGACGATCTTCTGCGTATCGCCGATGATGACCTTCTTCTTCGGCGGCACAATGACGTCGGAGATGGCGACCGTCATGCCGGCGATGCAGGCGTAATGGTAGCCAAGGTTCTTGACGCCGTCGATGACTTCTGCCGTCTTCGTGGCGCCAAAGTGGTTATAGCAGTTGGCAACGAGTTTGCCAAGCTCTTTCTTGTTCATGAGGATGCCGAGCTTCCACTCGCCATTCTCCTTGTCCTGATGGTAGTAGCGCAGCTCCGGCGGCAGGATCTCGTTGAAGATCATGCGGCCGAGGGACGTGCGGACGAGGCCGTAGCCCTTGATGCGGCAGCGGATCTCCGCCTGCAGCTCGAGGTCGTGCTGCTGATAAGCGAGCAGTGCCTCGGCAATGCCCGTGACGACCATGCCTTCGCCCTTGGCGCCCGGCTTGAGGATCGTCAGGTAGTAGGAACCGAGAACCATATCCTGCGTCGGGACGATGATTGGCTTGCCGTCCTTCGGTGCGAGGATGTGGTTGGCTGCGAGCATCAGGATGCGTGCCTCAGCCTGTGCCTCTGCCGACAGCGGCAGATGGATAGCCATCTGGTCACCATCGAAGTCGGCGTTATAGGCCGTGCAGGCCAGCGGATGCAGCTTCAGGGCATGGCCCTCGGTGAGGACCGGCTCGAAAGCCTGGATACCGAGGCGGTGCAGCGTCGGTGCACGGTTCAGGAGCACTGGATGCTCCTTGATGACGTCCTCGAGGACATCCCAGACTTCTGGACGCGCGCGCTCCACCATGCGCTTTGCGCTCTTGATGTTGTGCGCAGCGCCCGAAGCGACGAGCTTCTTCATGACGAACGGCTTGAAGAGCTCGAGTGCCATGACCTTCGGCAGGCCGCACTGGTGCAGCTTGAGCTCCGGACCGACGACGATAACGGAACGGCCAGAGTAGTCGACGCGCTTGCCGAGCAGGTTCTGGCGGAAGCGGCCCTGCTTGCCCTTGAGCATGTCCGAGAGGGACTTGAGCGGGCGGTTGCCCGGGCCCGTGACCGGACGGCCGCGGCGGCCGTTATCGATCAGGGCGTCGACAGCTTCCTGCAGCATGCGCTTCTCGTTGCGCACTATGATGTCCGGCGCACCGAGGTCTAAGAGGCGCTTGAGGCGGTTGTTGCGGTTGATGACGCGGCGGTAGAGATCGTTGAGATCCGACGTCGCGAAACGGCCGCCGTCGAGCTGTACCATCGGGCGCAGGTCCGGCGGGATGACCGGGACGACGTCGAGGATCATCCACGACGGCTTGTTGCCCGACTTGCGGAATGCCTCGACGACCTCGAGACGGCGGATGGCGCGGACCTTCTTCTGGCCGGAAGCCGTGCGGACTTCTTTGCGCAGCACCTCGCTCATGCGGTCGAGGTCGAGCTCCTCGAGGAGCTCCTTGATGGCCTCAGCACCCATGCCGACGCGGAACTTGTTGCCGTATTTCTCGAGTGCTTCGTGGTAATCCTTCTCGGACAGCAGGCTCTTCTTCGTCAGGTCCGTCTCGCCCGGGTCGAGCACGATGTAGTAAGCGAAGTAGAGGACTTTCTCGAGTGCACGCGGCGAGATGTCGAGGATCAGGCCCATGCGGCTCGGGATACCCTTGAAGTACCAGATATGGGAGACCGGAGCGGCGAGCTCGATGTGGCCCATGCGCTCACGGCGGACTTTCGCCCGCGTCACCTCGACGCCGCAGCGATCGCAGATGATGCCCTTATAACGGATGCGCTTGTACTTGCCGCAGTGACATTCCCAGTCACGCGTCGGTCCGAAAATGCGCTCGCAGAACAGGCCGTCACGCTCTGGTTTGAGCGTGCGGTAGTTGATGGTCTCCGGCTTCTTGACTTCGCCGTAGGACCACTCCCGGATCTTCTCCGGGGAAGCAAGCCCGATGCGCATCGAATCAAAATTATTTACATCCAGCAAAGAGATGACACTCCCTTCTTATTTCTCATCTTCTCCATCATCGGACGGATCTACGATCGAGCCGAGGCTGCCGATATCGGCGATGATGTCATCCGGCTTCTCGTCGTCGGACGGCGCACCCTCGTCGTAATGATCTGCGGCATCAGCCTTTGCAGCGGCATCCTCGCCCTTCGTCGGGTCGACACCTGCTACATCGAGATCGAGGTTCTTTGCTTTCTCATTGATGTTCTCATCATCGTCATCGTCGTCCTGGATTGTGATCTCCTTGGCATCCTCATTGAGGACCTTGATGTCGAGACCGATGGACTGGAGCTCTTTGATGAGGACCTTGAAGGATTCCGGAACACCCGGCTCTGGGATGTTCTCGCCCTTGACGATGGCCTCGTAGGCCTTGACACGGCCGACGACATCATCGGACTTGACCGTCAGGATCTCCTGCAGCGTGTAGGCAGCACCGTACGCCTCGAGTGCCCAGACCTCCATCTCGCCGAAGCGCTGGCCGCCGAACTGTGCTTTACCACCGAGCGGCTGCTGCGTGACGAGGGAGTACGGGCCCGTGGAGCGGGCGTGGATCTTATCGTCGACGAGGTGATGCAGTTTGAGGAAGTACGTGCAGCCGACGGTTACGCGGTTCTCAAACGGCTCGCCCGTGCGGCCGTCGTAGAGGACGGTCTTGCCGTCGACTGGCAGGCCGGCAGCCTTGATCGTGCCGAATACCTCTTCATCGCTGGCGCCGTCGAGGACCGGCGTTGCGATGTGCAGGCCGGCGACATCCGGCTTCGGCATGCCGAGGCGGTCGACGTCGTAGCCGAGGTCGCGCAGGCGCTGCTCGATCGTCGGATTGTGCTCCTTGATCTGCTTGCCGATCTCGAGGACAGCGCGGCCGAGGTGTGCCTCGAGGATCTGACCGATGTTCATGCGGGACGGGACGCCCAGCGGGTTCAGCACGATGTCGACCGGCGTGCCATCCGGCAGGAACGGCATGTCTTCCTGGCGCATGATGCGCGAGACGACACCCTTGTTACCGTGGCGGCCTGCCATCTTATCGCCGACTGAGATCTTGCGCTTCTGAGCGATGTAGACGCGGACGAGGCGGTTGACGCCTGGCGGCAGCTCATCGTTGTTCTCGCGGCTGAAGATCTTGACGTCGACGATCTTGCCCTGCTCGCCGTGCGGGACGCGCAGCGACGTGTCGCGGACCTCGCGTGCCTTCTCACCGAAGATGGCGCGCAGCAGGCGCTCCTCTGCCGTGAGCTCCGTCTCGCCTTTCGGCGTGACCTTGCCGACGAGGATATCGCCAGGACGTACGTCGGCACCAATCGAGATGATGCCTTCTTCATCGAGGTCTTTCAGAGCCTCTTCGGCGACATTCGGGATGTCGCGCGTGATCTCTTCAGGGCCGAGTTTCGTATCACGTGCATCGCACTCGTATTCCTCGATGTGGATGGACGTGTAGATATCGCGTTTGACGAGGTTCTCGGAGAGCAGGACAGCATCCTCGTAGTTGTAGCCTTCCCAAGGCATGTACGCAACGATGATGTTGTAGCCGAGTGCCAGCTCGCCGTGGTCCGTTGCCGGGCCGTCTGCGATTGGCTGCTTCTCCTCTACTTCGTCGCCCTTATAGACAATCGGGACCTGGTTGATGCAGGTGCCCTGGTTGGAACGCAGGAATTTCTGCAGTTTGTAGTGATCGAGTTCGCCGCTCTCCGTGCGGACATTGATGTAGTCCGCCGTGACTTCCTCGACGACACCGGCGCGCTTGGCGAGGACCATGACGCCCGAGTCGCAGGCAGCCTTGTACTCCATGCCCGTGCCGACGAGCGGAGCCTGCGTGCGCAGAAGAGGTACGGCCTGGCGCTGCATGTTCGCGCCCATCAGGGCACGGTTCGCATCGTCGTTCTCGAGGAATGGGATCATCGTCGTCGCAATGGAGAAGACCTGGCGTGGGCTTACGTCCATGTAGTCGACGGTCTCGCGCGTATGCAGGCCCGTCTCTTCGTTGTAGCGGGCCGTGACGCGCTCGTTGACGAACCACTCGTTCTCGTCGAGCGGCTCATTGGCCTGTGCGATGACGAGCTCGTCCTCTTCATCGGCCGTCAGGTAGCGGACTTCGTCCGTCACGCGATGGTTTTCCTTGTCGACGCGGCGGTACGGCGTCTCCATGAAGCCGAACTGGTTGACGCGCGCATACGTGGCCAGCGAGCCGATAAGACCGATGTTCGGACCTTCTGGGGACTCGACCGGGCACATGCGGCCGTAATGGGAGTTGTGGACATCGCGGACTTCGAAGCCTGCGCGCTCACGGGAGAGACCGCCCGGGCCAAGGGCCGAGAGACGGCGCTTATGCGTGAGCTCAGACAGCGGGTTGTGCTGGTCCATGAACTGCGAGAGCTGGGAGGAACCGAAGAATTCCTTGACCGCAGCGACGACCGGACGGATGTTGATGAGGGCCTGCGGCGTGATGACGTCGACGTCCTGGATCGTCATGCGCTCGCGGACGACGCGCTCCATGCGCGAGAGGCCGATGCGGAACTGATTCTGCAGCAGCTCACCGACCGCGCGGACGCGGCGGTTGCCGAGATGGTCGATATCGTCCGTCGTGCCGAAGCCATCCATGAGGTTCAGCAGATAGCTGATTGATGCGAGGATGTCGTTCTTCGTGATCGTGCGGTCGTGGATGTCGAGCGTCGGCGAGCAGAGCAGGCGGACCTTCGTGCCGTCCATCTTGAGCAGGAACAGCGTGATGAGGTTGCCCTCACCGAAGATCTGCTTCTCGCGCTCCACGTCGACAGCGTCGAGCATGTCTTCCGTGACGACTTCGCCCTGTGGGATGACAATCTCACCCGTCTCGTGGTCGACGATTGGCTCTGCGAGGACCTTGCCGAGGATGCGGCGCTTCCAGCCGAGCTTCTTCGTCAGCTTGTAGCGGCCGACCGTCGCGAGGTCGTAGCGCTTCGGGTCGAAGAACAGCGAGTTGAGGAGCTGCGTTGCATTGTCCTCATTCGCCGGCTCGCCCGGACGCAGGCGCTTGTAGATCTCGATGACAGCCTTGCCCTGCGACTTGACCTCCTCGCCATCGCGCTCAATCGTGTTGAGCATGCGTGGGTCGTCGCCGAAGAGCTCGATGATCTTCTCATCCGTATCGAAACCGAGTGCGCGGATGAAATACGTCACCGGCATCTTGCGCGTGCGGTCGATGCGGACCGAGACGACATCATTCGTATCCGTCTCGAGCTCGATCCATGCGCCGCGGTTCGGGATGACCGTCGCATTGTAGAGGTGCTTGCCGGTCGGATCGATCTCCTCGCCGTAGTAGGCGCCCGGAGAACGAACGAGCTGGCTGACGATGACACGTTCTGCACCATTGATGATGAACGTACCCGTATCGGTCATGAGCGGGAAATCGCCCATGAATACTTCCTGCTCTTTGATTTCGCCTGTCTCGCGATTGATAAGGCGGACATTCACCCGAAGAGGTGCTGCCAGCGTCACATCGCGCTCCTTGCATTCGTCGAGATCGTATTTCGGCTCGCCGAGCGAGAAGCTCTCGAAGGACAAGACCAGATTTCCGGAGAAATCCTGGATTGGTGAGATATCATGGAAGATTTCCTGCAGTCCTTTATCGAGGAACCACTGGTAGCTGTTCCGCTGGATGTCCAGCAGATGCGGCATTTCCATGACCTCTTTGATTCTGGCATAGCTATACCTGGTTCGTTTGCCCACCGGCACAGGATTAAACATTAAATCCTTCACCCCTTAGCCTGATTTTACTAGAATGTTTTTTGAAAGATAGAGATACAACACAAATAGACGCGGAATCATAGAACAAGAAAAAAACAAGGTTCGCTTATTTTTTTGCACCTTGCTTCCGTTCCTTTCCACTTACGCATAGTTATCCCTATTCAATTTCCTGTAGTTTAACACTATACCATAGTTTTTCCTGACTGTCAAGTCAGATGGCGCAAAAAAAGACCGTCCCCTAAGGGACGGTCTCATGATCAGCAAACTGAATTACTTCAGCTCAACCGTAGCGCCAGCCTCTTCGAGCTTAGCCTTGAGGGCATCAGCATCAGCCTTGGAGACATTCTCCTTGACCGGAGCCGGAGCGCCATCAACGAGAGCCTTAGCTTCCTTCAGGCCGAGGCCCGTAGCTTCACGGACAGCCTTGATGACGTTGATCTTCTTGTCGCCAACAGCGGAGAGAACAACCGTGAACTCGGTCTTCTCTTCAGCAGCAGCACCAGCAGCAGCGCCAGCAGCAGCAACTGCAACCGGAGCAGCAGCGCTTACGCCGAACTTCTCTTCCATAGCCTTTACGAGCTCGGACAGCTCGAGGACAGTCATGTTCTCAATGGCTTCCATGATTTCTTCTTTAGTCATTTGATTTTCCTCCAATGTTTTGTTATTTTCGATTTGAATTCTTCGCGTTTATTTCTTAAAACCTCAGGCAGCGGCGCTGCACTGGATGGAATTAAGCGGACTCTTTCTGCGAGCGGATTGCGTCAAGCACATAGACCGCATTGCGGATAACGCCCTGCAGAACGTTGACCGTATTCGAGATCGGTGCGTTCATGCTGCCAAGCAGCTTGGCAATGAGTTCCTCGCGGGACGGCAGAGCTGCGAGAGCTTTGACCTCGTCGACGCCGATGACCTTGCCTTCGACCATACCGACTTTGACCGTCAGTACCTCAGCATCCTCGAGCTTGTTCTTCTTGATGAAGCCGCAGATGACCTTTGCCGGAGCAACAGCATCCTCCGTGGAGAATGCGAAAGCCGTCGTGCCCTCGAGGTGCTCTTCGATGCCCTCGATACCTGCCTCTTTGGCAGCGATGCGGAGCATCGTGTTCTTTACGACATGATAGGAAACGCCAGCCTCGCGGAGTTCGCGGCGGAGTTCCGTATCCTGTGCAACCGTCAGACCTTTGTAGCTCGTGAGAACGACGCCCTTAGCGGACTCGAGCTGCTCCTTGAGCTGAGCGACAACAGCCTGTTTTGCGGAAGTAACACCCATTCTATTACACCTCCTGTCTTCTTGGATTTTAAAACAGATCAAAAAACCTCCGGCTGTCCGCCGGAGGTCACATTTTCAAAGTTAGGTGACTCCGGCCTCGGCAGGCGACATGATCGTCGTTAGATGATGAAATATCAAACCTGCTGTCTACAGCCTTCGATATGCGATTGGAGACCGGAGTCTCGCCTGATCCCTAGGACCGTGCTCAGAACTGAACCGGTACGCCCGGGCCCATCGTGGCGCTAACCGTGATGGAGCGGATGTACTGGCCCTTTGCAGCAGCCGGTTTAACGCGGATCAGTGTATCAATCAGGGCCTGGAAGTTCTGCTGAAGCTTCTCAGCGTCGAACGATGCCTTGCCGATTGGGCAATGGACGTTGCCAGCCTTATCGGTGCGGTACTCGACTTTACCTGCTTTAATCTCGCTGATTGCCTTCGTGAGATCCATCGTTACCGTACCGAGTTTCGGGTTCGGCATGAGGCCGCGAGGGCCGAGGATCTTACCGAGACGACCAACCGTACCCATCATATCCGGCGTAGCGACAGCGACATCGAAGTCGAGCCAGCCACCCTGGATCTTCTGGACGATTTCATCGGAGCCAACGAAGTCTGCACCTGCAGCTTCTGCCTCCTTGACTTTCTCGCCTTTTGCAAAGACGAGGACGCGCTTGGATTTGCCCGTGCCATGCGGCAGGACCATAGCGCCGCGGACCTGCTGATCAGCATACTTCGGATCAACGCCGAGGCGGACGTGGAGCTCGATGGTCTCATCGAACTTCTTCGTAGCCGTCTTCTTGACGAGTTCCATTGCTTCAGCGGCCGTGTAAAGCTTGCCAGCCTCTACGAGCTTGGCAGCTTCCTGATATTTCTTACCAGCTTTAGCCATTTGTGTTGTTCTCCTTTGTTGTGGTTATAACGGTATTGCCTCCCACAGGAGGAAAGGGCCTGGATCAGTCGACGATCTCGATGCCCATGCTGCGAGCCGTACCCTCGATCATGCGGGTAGCAGCCTCGATATCGCCAGCGTTCAGATCTTTCATCTTGCTCTCAGCGATTTCCTGTGCCTTTGCACGCGGCAGCTTTGCGACCTTGTTCTTGTTCGGCTCACCAGAAGCCTTTTCAAGACCAGCAGCCTTCTTCAGAAGGACAGCAGCCGGCGGAGTCTTCGTGATGAACGTGAAGGATCTATCCTCAAAAACCGTGATCACGACCGGGATCGTAAGACCAGCCTGTGCCTTAGTTCTCTCGTTGAATTCCTTGCAGAAGCCCATGATGTTGACGCCAGCCTGGCCCAGCGCAGGACCTACCGGAGGAGCCGGATTGGCTTTGCCAGCCATAACCTGAAGCTTTACAATCTTAGAAACTTTCTTAGCCATTGTGTGTTTCACCTCCTAAAAATGATGGAATGATGGTTCCGCTCAAAGCGTTTCGACCTGATCGAAACCAAGCTCAATCGGCGTCTCTTCGACGATGACCTTGAGGCGCGCCTTTTCCGTATCGATCTCGGAAACCGTGCCCGTGTAGTTCTCGAAGACATCGGAATTGATGCGAACGACATCCCCGACTGCGACATCGAGTTCGGGTTTGTGTTCCTGCTCTTCTCCCATGGATTTCAGAATACGTTTTGCCTCAGCATCGGTAAGCGGTATCGGATGCTTCTCAGAACCGACGAAACCGGTAACACCGGTGGTGTTGCGCACAACGTACCAGGAATGTTCATCGACGATCATGTCGACGAGCACATACCCAGGGAAGACCTTGCGTGGAACGACCTTCTTCTTGCCGTCCTTGATCTCGACCTCATCTTCAACCGGTACGACCACGTTGAAGATCATGTTGCCCATGTTGGCCGTGTGGATCAGGCGCTCAAGATTGGCCTTGACCTTGTTCTCGTAGCCCGAATACGTATGGATTACATACCAGGCTCTGCCAGGGTTGTCCTGACGGAGATCCATCTCGTCTTTTTCTGCCATGCTTATCTCACCCAGCTTACCTTAAAATGATGTGGAACAATCTCGCGAAGAACGTATCGCAGATCCAGATCAAGGCGCAGACAATCGCTACTGCGATGCCGACGACAACCGTATAATTGACGAGCTCCTTCTTGGTGGACCAGGACACTTTTTTCATCTCTGCGACTACTTCGTCCAGGAACTTCTTCACAATCACTTCACATCCCCGTTCGTACTGACAACGCGTCCTTACTTCGTTTCCTTATGCACCGTGTGCTTCTTGCAGAACTTGCAGTACTTATTGAACTCCAGACGATCCGGGTTGTTCTTCTTATTCTTGTTCGTGCGGTAGTTGCGGCTGTGGCACTCCGTGCACTCCAACGTGATATTGTTGCGCATCCTTTATTACACCCCTTACGTTGCAAAAGTTGACTTTTTCATAATGTCACTAATACAATTTAGCACAGTTGACAGGCGCTGTCAACACAAAATCCTTGACGAAAGGAAATCTTTTTGCGAAAGCAGCAATCTGCCAGATGGCATAAATAAAACCCCTGCAACAGGGGTTCAGTTGATGAATTGGTGGCGGCACAGAGATTTGAACTCCGGACACTGCGGGTATGAACCGCATGCTCTAGCCAACTGAGCTATGCCGCCAAGAAATGGTGGGCAGGGATGGATTCGAACCATCGTAATCCGAAGATGACAGATTTACAGT